>Ga0066670_10000379_pt1 | contig 12790 bp, 11 predicted proteins | sample GraSoiAngelo_119_FD_66459 | JGI IMG/M metagenome (GOLD analysis project Ga0066670, IMG submission 66459) | Grasslands soil microbial communities from the Angelo Coastal Reserve, California, USA - 14_0919_05_20cm | ecosystem: Environmental > Terrestrial > Soil > Grasslands | place: USA...
CCCAGATCGGTTCGACGAAGAAAGGCACCGAGGGCAAGGGCCACGAGTGGGACGACGGCGATCAGCAGCACGGTGTTCCCGTTGAACACCACCCCGGTGATCTGGAAGTGGAGATCCGAGAGGGGAGTGTGCAGGCCCGCCGAGGCCGGTTGTCCCGAGAACGCCCGTGCCACGGCGTACTCCCCGAACGCCACCAGCTGGGCCATGCCGATCGTCGCCACGCTGAGCACCAGCCGCGACGAGTCGAAGAAGCGCCGGGCCAGTGCGAGCTCCAGGACGAGGCCGGCCGCGCCGGCGGCGGCGACTCCCACGACCAGCGCTGCCGGCCAGGGCCAGCCGGACGCCCGGATCAGGTTCTCGAACAGGACGGCGCCGAACACGCCGATCTCGGCCAGGGCGAAGTTGATGATCCGGTTGGCCCGGTAGACGAGGATCAGCCCGATGGCCGTGAGGCTGTAGGTCGAGCCCGTGACGAGCCCGTAGAGCAGGACGCCGTAGGGCACCTGGCGGGGCAGAAGGAGGTGGAAGACCACCACCAGCACGAGGGCGGCGCCGAGCGCCCACGCCCCCGCCTGGACGGCTGGGTGGTCCAGAACAGCCGGCGGGCGCCAGGTCAGCCCCGGATCGCCGGTGCGTGACATGCGGGGGTCACCGTATCGGACCGGCGCCGGTAGGGTGACCAAGTGGTCCACTCCAACGTGTCCGGGTTCCCTCGTATCGGAGACCGCCGCGAGCTCAAAGCGGCCACCGAGCGGTACTGGAACGGCGAAGCGAGCGAGGACGAGCTCGGTCAGGTCGCCAGCGACATCCGGCGACGCAACTGGACCTTCATGCGAGACGCCGGCGTCGACCTCGTCCCGTCGAACGACTTCTCGCTCTACGACCAGGTGCTCGACGCCGTGGCGCTGGTTGGCGCCGTGCCGCCCCGGTATGGCGTCGCGCCGGGCCCGGTGGACCTGGACACGTATTTCGCCATGGCTCGCGGGACCCAGTCGGCGGGTCTCGACGCCACCGCCATGGAGATGACGAAGTGGTTCGATTCCAACTACCACTACATCGTCCCCGAGCTCACGGCCGACACCGAGCTGCGACTGTCGAGCAGTAAGCCGTTCGACGAGCATGCCGAGGCCCGCGCCCTCGGGGTCGACACGGTGCCGGTGCTCATCGGTCCCCTGACGATGGTGATACTGGCCCGGTCGGGCGGTGGGGGCGGGGTCGATCGGCTCGCCCTGCTCGACCGGCTCGTCGAGGTGTACGCCGAGATCGTCGGGCGCCTCGGTAGACAGGGCGCCGGATGGGTCCAGCTCGACGAGCCGGTGCTCGTCGGCGATCGAACACCGGACGAGCTGGACGCGCTGCGGACCGCGTATCGGCGGCTCGCAGACGTGAGCGGGCGACCGAGGATGGCGCTCAAGACCTATTTCGGAGACGTCGGGGCGGCCTATCCGGTTCTGCGTGAGCTACCCGTGGATGGCATCGGCCTCGACTTCGTGCGCGGGCCGCGCAATGCCGAGCTCGTGCGCCAGCTGGGTGGGCTCGGCACCAAGACGCTGTTTGCCGGCGTCGTCGACGGGCGCGGCGTGTGGATCAACGACCTCCGATCCAGCCTCGAGGGCCTGCACCGGCTCGGGGATGCCGCGGCCGACCTCGTCGTCTCGACGTCGTGCTCGCTCCAGCACGTGCCCGTCGATCTCGACGCCGAGACGGGGCTCGATCCGGAGATCCGCTCGTGGCTCGCATTCGCACGCCAGAAGGTGCGCGAGGTGGTCGTCCTGGCCCGCGCCCTGGACCACGGTGTCGAGGCCGTGGCGACCGAGCTCGCCGCGAACGAGGAGGCGCTTCGCCGCCGCCGACAGTCGCCGCGCGCCGTCGATGCCGGGGTACGGGAGCGGCTGGCCTCGCTGACGGGCGGCGAGGGCCGCACCGGCGACTACCCCAGCCGTCGTCAGCTCCAGCGGCGCATCCTCGAGCTCCCGCCGTTTCCGACGACGACCATCGGCTCGTTTCCCCAGACCCGGGAGGTCCGGCGGGCCCGGGCTGCGCACCGACGAGGCGAGCTGAGCGACGCGGCCTACGAGCGAGAGATGCGAGACGCCATCGAAGGCGTGATCCGTTTCCAGGAGGAGGCGGGTCTCGACGTGCTCGTGCACGGCGAGCCCGAGCGCAACGACATGGTGCAGTACTTCGCCGAGCAGCTGAACGGCTTCGCCGCGACCGAGCACGGCTGGGTCCAGTCGTACGGGAGCCGGTACGTGAGGCCGCCGATCCTGTACGGCGACGTGAGCCGTCCAGCGCCGATGACGCTCCGGTGGACCACCTACGCCCAGTCCTTGACGGACCGCCCGGTGAAGGGGATGCTCACCGGCCCGGTGACGATGCTGCTGTGGTCGTTCGTCCGGGACGATCAACCCCTCGCCGACACGTGTCGCCAGCTGGCCCTCGCTGTCCGGGACGAGATCGCGGACCTCCAGGACGCGGGTATCAGGGTGGTCCAGGTCGACGAGGCCGCCCTGCGGGAGGGGCTGCCCGCTCGCCGGGAGGCGTGGCCGGAGTACCTGGCGTGGGCCGTCGAGTGCTTCCGCCTGGCGACCTCGGGAGTGCGCGACGGGACGGTGCTGCAGACCCACGTCTGCTACTCGGAGTTCGGCGACATCGTCGAGGCCATCGATGACCTCGATGCAGACGTCGCCCTGCTCTGGTGCGCCAGGGCGGGCATGAGGTTGCTCGACGACCTTCGCGCCCACGGCTACGTCCGCGGGGTTGGTCCCGGCGTGTGGGACATCCACTCGCCTCGAGTGCCGTCCGCCGAGGAGATGGCCGACGAGATCCGGGCCGCGGTCGAGCGTCTCGGCCCGGACGGCCTGTGGGTCAACCCGGACTGCGGACTGAAGACCAGGGGATGGGACGAGACACGGGCCAGCCTCCGCAACATGGTGCAGGCGGCGCACGTACTCCGTGAGGAGACGCGGCAGCGCTACGGGGTCGGGGAGCCCAGCGTTACCGGGCGGGGCTGATCGAGGGCGGCATCGAATGCCGTGCTCAGCCAGCGGCGGTTGGGCGCGGGCGCGGTGAGGACGCGGGCCGCGCCGTGGGCGATCTGGGCCACACGGCGAGCGCCGCCGGGCGCGGAGCCGTCGAGCAGGTCGTTCCAGTAGATGCCCCATCCGCCGCCTACGGCGCGGGCGACGAGCGGGGTGGTGAGGAGGCGGCCGACCAGCGACACCATGCGGGGGCTGGAGACCAGGGCGGCGTGGACGCTGGCGGTAGCGGACTGGAAGCGAAGATGCGTCCGGCGTAGGTGAGCGATGTAGTGCGACGCCGCCTCGGATGGGCGTTCGATCACCGCCAGGGCGGCGGCCCGGCCGCTGTCCATGGCCTGGGCGATCCCTTCGCCCTGGAGCGGGTTGACCAGGCCGGCGGCGTCACCGACGAGCAGCACGTTGCCCCGCGCCGGCATGGTGCCGACCATGCCCATCTTGAGCCAGCCGCCCAGCCGTCCGTCCCTCGGTGCCTCGGTCGTCGCGCCGAGCAGGCCCAGGGATCGCAGATGGTCGAGGAACGCGTCGAGCTGACGGGTGGCCCGGGCGCCGGCGCGACGGTCGCTACCCGTACCGAGCCCGAGCCCGGCGTTGGCCCGGCCGTCTGGTCCGGGGAAGAGCCAGCCGTAACCGGGAAAGGCACGCCCCGGCGTCGGGTCCCAGAATGCGATGTAGGGCAGCTCGACATGCTGCTCGACGTAGGCCCGCATGGCGAACCCCCACAGCACCCTGTCGTGGTCGACGAGCCCGGTCGACTCGGCGACCCGGCTGGCGGCGCCATCGGCGCCGATCACGAAGTCGGCCACGACCGAGCCGCCGCCATCGAGGGTCAGCAGCGCGGACCCCGAGGCCTCGGCGTGGAGTGCGCCTACCCGGGCCGTCACCTCTTCGGCGCCGGCGTCGAGCGCCGCATGGCGCAACTCTGTGTCGAACCGGCTCCTGGGTATGGCCCAGGCCTGGCCTGGGTAGGCGAGCCCGGGGACGGCCGGCAGGAGCGCCCTGCCGCCCGTGGGCCCGACGACGACCATGTCGCCCAGGCTGAGGACGTCCGGGCGCTCCAGGCCGACCTCGGTCAGGAGCTGGACCCCCCGAGGCCCGACGAGGTCGCCGCAGGCCTTGTCCCGGGGGAATCCGGACTTGTCGACCAGCGCGACGCGTGCACCGGCGCGGGCGAGCGTGATGGCGGCCACGGCGCCGGCCGGTCCGGAGCCGACGACCGCGGCGTCGAACCGTGGACCTCGCACCCGCCTGTCTTAGCTGGTCTCGGACCGCGACGAGACCGAACTAGGGTGAGCCAGCCCTGCCGGGGAGGTGTTCGATGCAGGTGCGGTCCCGCACCGAGCCCAATCGCTTCGCTCGCGAGCTGTTCGACGGCCTACCGGCCCGGTACGACCTGCTGGCAGAGCTGTTGTCCTTCGGTCAGAACGGGCGGTGGCGAACGGCCATGGTGGACCATGTCGCCGACGGGGATCGGGGGTCTCCGGCGGTCCACCCCGGTGACACCGTGCTCGACGTGGCGACGGGTACGGCGGGCGTCGCCCTGATGCTGGAGGAGCGCACCGGAGCCAGGGTGGTGGGCCTCGACCTGACGGAGGCCATGTTGCGTCAGGGTCGGCAGAACGTCGCCGACCGGGGGCGGTCGGAGCGCATCGCCCTGCTGTTGGGACAAGGCGAGCGGCTGCCCTTCGCCGACGCCAGCTTCGCCGGGCTCACGTTCACCTACCTGCTGCGCTACGTCGCCGATCCGGCCGCCGCCCTGGCCGAGCTGGCCCGGGTCGTACGTCCCGGAGGGGTCATGGCCTCGTTGGAGTTCCACGTGCCGTCGTCACCGCTCTGGCGGCCGCTGTGGTGGCTGTACACCCGCGCCGTGCTCCCCGTGGGTGGGGCGCTCCTCGGCGGCCGCGAGTGGTTCGACGTGGGCCGCTTCCTGGGCCCGAGCATCAGCGGGCACTACCGGCGCTACGACGACGGCTGGACGATCGAGGCGTGGAGACGGGCGGGGCTGGTCGACGTCGGCTTGCAGATGATGAGCCTGGGAGGCGGCGTGGTCATGTGGGGGAGGAAGGCCGGGCGGGCCGATGACTGACGAGGGCCGAGGCGACGACGTCAAGGGCCCCGCGTTCTACGCCGCCACACGCGGCGGGTGGCGCGAGTGGTGGACGGTGCTCCACCCCCCGTACACGGCCTGGCATCTGAGCTACGTCGTGATCGGCGCCTGCCTGGCGCCCCATGTCGAGGTGGGCCGGCTCGTAGGGACGCTGCTGGCCTTCTTTCTCGCCGTGGGCGTCGGTGCCCACGCCCTGGACGAGCTCAACGGCCGGCCGCTGCGCACGCACCTGCCCGGGCCCGCGCTGCTCGTTGCCGGCGTGCTCGGGCTGGCCGGGGCGGTGGTGATCGGTGTCGTCGGCATCACACGGGTCGGCATCGGACTGCTGCCGTTCATCGTCGTGGGCGCCCTGCTCGTCATCGGTTACAACCTCGAGCTGGCGGGGGGGCGGATGCACACCGATCTCGGCTTCGCCGCTTCCTGGGGGGCCTTTCCCGTGCTCACGGCCTACTTCGCGCAAGCGGGCGACCTGGACGTGTCGGCGGCTGTGGGCGCGGCCGGGGCGCTGGGCTTGTCATGGGCCCAGCGCCGGCTGAGCACGCCGGCTCGGGAGCTGCGTCGACAGGTCACCGCCATCGACGGCACCATGACCTTTGCCGACAGCAGGGTCGAGCCCCTGACCGCCGATCGGCTGCTGCGGCCCCTGGAGGACGCCCTGCGCGCGCTCTCCTGGGGCGTGGTGGCCATTGCCGCGGGGTTGGCCCTGGCCCGACTCGGGCCTTGAGACCTCGCCCGATGGCGCTCAGGGCGTGGCGGCGGCCAGGTGCTGGCGGAACCCTGCGACCGTCGACTCCACCACCCGGTCGTGTCCCCATCGCAGCAGGGGGTGGGCGACCCTGGCGACGGCTCGCATGGCCCGCTGGCGCATCTCGATGGTCCAGGCCACCGCCACCTCGGATCCCGCGTCCGCCGGCGCCAACCTCAGGAGGGCCTGGCCGGTGAGGTCACCTCCGACCGTGGCGTCGATCCGCTCCGGACGCCGACATTGGTCGAGAGTCACCCGGACGCGCATCCGGTACGGCAGCGGCGGGGTCACGGTGCCTTCGAGGACCGATCCGGGCTGCAGACCGTCGCCGATCACCCGGAAGTGGCCCAGCCACCCCCACCAGGTGGGAAAGTCCTCGACGTCCTCGATCGAGCTCCAGACCTCGGCCGGTGGGACGGGGAACCGGTAGCTGCGCTGGAAGTCGATCACGTAGGGGGACCCCGGCACGGGGTTCCACGCTACCGGCCAACGAGTCCTTCGACCCTGTGTACCTCTTCGGCGCTACCTCACAGGTGGATGCCGCACTCCAGCTTCTCGAGGTCGGCCCACCGCCCCGCTCGCGGCTCTTCCCCATCCGCGACCGGTCGGGTGCACGGCCAGCAGCCGATCGAGGGGTAGCCCTGCTCGACCAGGGGGTTGACGATCACGTCGTGATCGTCGATATAGCCCGACACGTCGAGGTCCGACCACGTGGCCAGCGGGTTGATCTTGACCAGGCCCCGGCGGTCCACGGCCACGATGCGGGCGTCGGCCCGCGTGGCGGCCTCCGACCGGCGCAGTCCGCTCATCCACGCCTGCTTGCCCTCGAGGGCCCGATCGAGCTGGTCGACCCGGCGCACGCCGCAGCAGGCGTCGACGTCGGTCCGCCAGCGATCATCGAGCGGTACCTCCGGGCGCATGATCCGGAGGTTGAGGTCGTACCGGTCCCAGATGCGCTCGAGCGTGACGAGGGTCTCCGGGAAGTGGTACTGGGTGTCGAGGAAGATGACCTCGACGTGCGGGTCGACCTGGGTGGCGATGTCGATGAGCACGGCGTCGGCCATCGAGGCGCTGAGGCACAAGCTCTGGCCGAAGGTCTCCACCGCCCACTTGACGATCTGGGACGGCGCCGCCATCTCGAACCGGTCGTTCAGCTCGGCCAAGGTGGCTTCGTCGAAGCCAGCGGGACGACGCCTGGGCGGCGAGAAGGTCAGCTGTGCAGTGCGTTCCATACGCTCTCCACGGATTCCTCCAGGGTCTGGAGGTGGGCGGGGACCTCGAGCTCAGGAGCCAGCGGCGGCTCATAGGGATCGTCGACTCCCGTCATGCCCGTCACCTGTCCGGCGCGGGCCCGGGCGTAGAGGCCCTTGACGTCGCGCTGGGCGCAGACCTCGGGGGGCGTCGAGACGTAGACCTCGAAGAAGCGTCCCTGGTGTCGGGCCCGCACGTCGTCGCGCGCGGCACGGTAGGGCGAGACCAGCGAGCAGAGGACGACGACGCCGTGACGAGACAGCAACTCGGCCACGAAGCCGACCCTCAGGACGTTCTCGTCCCGATCCTCGCGGGAGTAGCCGAGGTCACGCGTGAGATGGGCGCGCACGACATCTCCGTCGAGCGACTCGACGGCGAGGCCCGCCACCGAGAGCCTGTGTCGGAGCCCCTGGCTGATGGTCGTCTTGCCCGACGAGGGCAGACCCGTGAACCAGACGGTGACGCCGCGCTCGAGCCGCCCCCGGTCAGATCGAGCCACGCTGGCTTCGTTGCGCGAGCTTCCCGGGCCGGGAGTCAGGTCGCCCGAGGACGGACGGGAGGCGAGGTCGGCAGGGGGCACTCCATGCAGTCAAGCATTCCTGAGTAATCTGATCAAGTTTTCCGGGAATGACCTGGTCGACGCCGAGCCGAAGGTCCCCCTGGACGCGGACGACGGTGGCGGATTCCCGCCACCGTCGTCTCCCCCCCGCAAGTTGCCCCACCACCCGAGCGAGTGACTGCTGTTTCCCCCCGTTGTCCCCCCGGTGGGGTCCTGCACGATGTCGGAGCGTACGGGAACTTCGGTGCAGATGTCGATGGGCAGAAGGGGCTATTTCACACTGGTTGCGTCGGTCTACGACCACTAGTCGGTTTGGGAGGTCCTCAGCCCTCGACGTTCTGGAGGAGCCGGATGTCGAACGGGCTGGGGGTGTCCACGCCCCGTGGTTGGCCGGGCGCCCGCCGCACCGTCACGCCGACCTGCCAGAAGTAGCCGTCGCTGCTCTTGTGCCGGGCCAGTATCTGGGTGCCAGGGCCGCCCCGAGCTGCCGCCTCCGTCCTCGTGGACCAGTGGTTGGCGGCCAGCTCGAACCGGAAGAAGTTCAACAGCTGCCCGGAGCTGGCGACGGCGGTGAAGCTCACGCCCCTGTCCCATGGGCCGTTGCCCTGGTCGTAGTTCGTGGTCCTGATGGGTGTCGCCCCGATGGGCACGACGAGTGCGTCCATGACGTCGGACGGCGGCTGGCCGTTGGCCCGTACGGGAGCGAAGTCCGGCGCCGCCGGTCGTGGGCCGAGCGCGGGCGTGGGAGGGGAGCCGGGCGGGGACGATCCGGCTCCGATGCCCCCACCACGGGTCAGCCCCACGCCGACACCTGCCACGATCATGACCGCGACGGCCGCGCCCAGTGCCACCAGGATTCCCCGCCGGGGAAGCGGCGTGCCAGGCCTGGTCGAGCTGGCGGGCTCGGCCTGCCCATCGGCGGCGCTCGGCGTCGGGCTGGGGCTGGCGCCCGGGTCGGTACCGGCTTCCTCGAGCATCCGTGGGGATGCTAACCCGCCAGACCTCCTCTGGGACCGGCAGGAAGCGACCCGAGGGCGCCGAACATGTCATCGATGCGTGATGGCGCGCGTCCATTCAAAGGGCTGGGCCAGCGGGGCGTCCGGGCGCTGACCCGAGGTCTCGGTGCGCTCGTTCCGTCGAGCGCCGCCGCTTTGCCGCGGACCACCGTGCTCCGTCTGCGCCGGTCGATGCGGTTGAGCACGCCGGCCCGTCGTCGTCTGCGCCTGGCACCGCTGTGGGCAGGGGCGGCGGCCGTGCCGGTGGGCGTGGTGATGCTGGCCGTGTCGTTGAACCGGGTGCCGAGCTCGGGGTCTGTCCAGCCTTCCGCGTCCGGCACCTCGGAACGCCCGGGCGCCGGCATCGCGGCGACGGCGCCGGCCATGGCCCTGCCGGCCGCGACGATGGCCCCCGCGCCTGCACCGCCGGCGATCACGTCGTCGCCGACGCTCCGGCCCCACGAGATCTTCGGCTTCGCCCCGTACTGGACCCTGCCGATCGCTGGGGGGTTCGATCTCCGGGATCTCACGACGGTCGCCTATTTCGGTGTCGACGTGGCACCCGACGGCTCCATCATCGGAGGCGGCGACGGGTGGGCTGGGTACCAGAGCCAGGATCTCGCCCAGCTCATATCGGCGGCCCACTTCGCCGGCGACCGGGTCGTGCTGACGGCGAAGTCGTTCGACCAGGCGACCCTGGACCGGCTGTCGTCCGACCCGACGGCGGGCGACCGCCTGGGTTCGCAGCTCGTCCAGGCGATCCAGGCCAAGGCCATGGACGGTGCCAACCTCGATTTCGAGGGACTGGGTGGCGCCGACCGGGTGGGCATCACGCGTTTCATCGCCGCGGTGTCGGGCCGGTTGCACGCGGCCAACCCGCACTGGCAGGTCACGGTCGACACCTACACCAGCTCGGCGTCCAATCCGAACGGGTTCTTCGACGTGCCCACCCTGGCGCGGGTGACGGACGGACTGTTCGTGATGGCCTACGACATGGAGAGCTCTGGCGCTGCCAGCCCGAACTCCCCACTCGACTACTACTCCGCCAACATCATCCAGTCAATGGCGTGGTACCGCTGGGCGGCGTCGCCCTCGAAGGTCATCCTGGGGCTGCCGTTCTACGGCTACGACTGGCCGACGACGAACAACGCCCCCAACGCCGCCGCCGCCGGCAACCCGGCGCCGGTCGGCTACGACCGGATACGCGCGTCCGGCCTGCCCACCTACTGGGACCCGAGAGGATCCGTACCATGGACCGCCTACCAGGTGGGGGGTCAGTGGCACGAGGCCTACTACGACAATCCTCAGTCACTGGCGATGAAGGCCTACGTCGCCGACGCCGACGGCCTGGCCGGGGTTGGAATCTGGGCCCTCGGCATGGACGGCAACGACCCGTCGATGATGTCGGCGCTGCTCGGCAGGGCCCGACCGCTCAAGCTGCCGATGGGTCCCTCGACGGTCTCGGCATCGAGCCCGCCGCCGGGCGCACCTCCGCCGGCTGCGCCGTCGTCTCCGCCGCCCGCCCAGTCACCTCCGCCGCAGCAGTCGCCCCCGCCGTCGAGCCCTCCACCCAACTCCCCACCGCCGGGCGGTGGGGGCTCGTCACCGCCAAGCTCGTCTCCGTCCCCGGTCCCGCGGGTGACCGTGCCGTAGGCGACTACGCTCTATCTTACGTGCACGTCAACTTCTGGCGTGTGTGAGGGATTGCCCGGGGTGTCGGCAGGAGGACGCGGTGCGGAGACGCGCGAGGTCGTCGCCGAGCGAGCGCTACAAGTGGACGGCGCTGTCGAACACGACGCTCGGCGTCTTCATCGTCCTGATCAACCAGTCGATCGTCATCATCTCGCTCCCGTCCATCTTCAGGGGCATCCACCTCGACCCGCTCCAGCCGGCCAACATCGGTTACCTGCTGTGGCTCCTCATGGGGTTCCTGGTCGTCACTGCGGTGCTGGTTGTCACCTTCGGGCGCATCGGCGACATGTTCGGACGCGTGCGGATGTACAACGCCGGGTTCCTCGTGTTCACGATCGCCTCGATCGGACTGTCCGTCGTGCCGAGCACGGGGTCGGCGGGAGCGCTCGAGCTGATCTTCGGGCGCATCGTGCAGGGGATCGGCGGCGCCCTGCTGATGGCCAACTCGACGGCGATCCTCACCGACGCCTTCCCGCAGGAGGAGCGGGGTATGGCGCTGGGCATCAACATGGTGGCGGGCATCGCCGGATCGTTCATCGGGCTGGTCGTCGGGGGGTTGGTGTCCGAGATCGACTGGCGACTGGTCTTCCTGGTCAGCGTGCCCGTCGGGGTCTTCGGCACGGTGTGGGCCTACCTCAAGCTGGAGGACGTCGGCGAGCGGGTGAAAGCCCGTACCGACTGGTGGGGCAACGCCACGCTGGCCGTCGGGCTGGTCGCCATCCTGGTTGGCATCACCTACGGGATCCAGCCCTATGGCGGTCACACCATGGGCTGGACCAACCCTGTCGTGATGGCCGAGATCATCGGCGGTGTCGGGCTCCTCCTGCTGTTCGCGTGGATCGAGACGCGGGTGCCCGAGCCCATGTGCGACCTCGGGCTCTTTCGCATACGGGCCTTCAGCAACGCGGGCGCCGCCAACCTCCTGTCGGCGGTCGGACGCGGAGGGTTGCAGTTCATCCTCATCATCTGGCTCCAGGGGATCTGGCTACCCCTGCACGGCTACAGCTTCGAACGGACGCCGCTGTGGGCGGGGATCTACATGGTCCCCCTGAGCGTCGGGTTCCTGCTGTCGGGGCCTGTCGCGGGGTTTCTGTCCGACCGGTTCGGCAACCGGCCCTTCTCGGTGGGTGGCATGGTGCTGGCGTCGTCGTCGTTCGCTTTGCTCATGCTGCTGCCGACCGACTTCGGCTACGTCGGGTTCGCAGCCCTGCTGTTCGTGAACGGGATCGGCAACGGGCTCTTCGCGGCGCCGAACACCACCAGCATCATGAACTCGGTGCCCGCCGCCCAGAGGGGCTCGGCCTCGGGTGTGAGGGCGACCTTCATGAACACCGGGTTCGTTCTCTCCATCGGGCTGTTCTTCTCGCTGATGATCGCCGGACTGGCCGCCCGTTTGCCGGCGGCGATGCACGCCGGTCTGGTCGCCCAGGGCGTGCCCGCCGCCGACGCCAGCAGAGCGGCCGGGGTGCCGCCGGTCGGGAGCCTGTTCGCGGCGTTCCTCGGGAACAACCCGATGCGGACGCTGCTGGGACCGCACGTGCTCGGTGCGCTGCCCGCGTCGAGGGCCTCCTACATCACGGGGAAGTCGTTCTTCCCTTCGCTCATCTCGGGACCGTTCCACTTCGGGCTGGTGATCGCGTTCAGCACGTCGGCGGTGATGTGCGCGGTGGCGGCGCTGGCGTCGTGGCGGGCCGGTAGCGGCAGGGAGCCGCAGCGACGTCGTGCCGAGCCGGCGATCGACGAGCTGGCGGCGGCCGAGACCGAGGCCTGGGTCGGAGCATGACCGACGGGACCCTTCGCATCGGAGAGGTGGCCGAACGTGCCGGCGTCTCGTGCCGCACGCTGCGCTACTACGAGGAGCTGCGACTGCTGGCGCCGTCCGGGCACAGCGCGGGCGGGGCCCGCCGGTACACCGAGGAAGATGTCGGCCGTCTGCTTCGCATCAGGGAGCTGCAGGAGGTGATGGGTTTCGACCTGGAGGAGATCGGCGCCATCCTCGGCGCCGAGGATCGGCTCGCCGAGCTGCGCTCGGAGTGGCACGGCGGGGCACGGCCCGAGCGCCAGGAGGAGATCCTCGCCGAGGCCGTCAAGATCAACGACCGGCTGCGCCAGCAGGTGCGGGAGAAGCGAGCCAAGCTCGACGAGGTCATGGCCGACCTCGAGGCCAAGGCGCGCCGCTACCGGGAGCTCGCTCGCCGGTCGAAGACACCGGGCTGACGCCTGCCGTGCCCGCGCGGGGCTCTGGCCATGCGAGGCGCCCGGCTATCGTGATGCGATCGGCGGCGTGGCCGAGTGGTTTAGGCAAGGGCCTGCAAAGCCCTCTACCCGGGTTCGATTCCCGGCGCCGCCTCGGACCCTTGATCTGCTAAAACAGCAGGTCAGGGGTTGTTTTTGGTTTGACCG
>Ga0066670_10000383_pt1 | contig 12767 bp, 12 predicted proteins | sample GraSoiAngelo_119_FD_66459 | JGI IMG/M metagenome (GOLD analysis project Ga0066670, IMG submission 66459) | Grasslands soil microbial communities from the Angelo Coastal Reserve, California, USA - 14_0919_05_20cm | ecosystem: Environmental > Terrestrial > Soil > Grasslands | place: USA...
AGCGCGTCGGGGATCGACTCGCCCAGCAATCCGTCGAGGATGCCCGTGATGATCGACGCGACCACCGGCTGCACCTGCTCAGGTCGCCCGACGGCGTGAGCGATATCCATGGTGTGAACGCCGAACTCGAGGTTGCGCGACGCCACGAACTCACCAAAGGTCATCCGAGGGTGACCCGAGCGCTTGATCACTCGGTCGGCGGGGATCCCGCCAACCCCACGCACGGCGCTCTCGGCGGCGGCTTCGAGCGATGCCCGGAGCTGCTCGCCTCCGCGTCCGCCGACCTCATCGATGACGCGATCCCTGATGATCTCGGAGAAGGTCTTGCCCGGATCTTCGCCCTCTCTCGGTCCTTCGGGCTCGTAGCGGTAGTAGCCGACGCGATCGATCTCGGCGTGGCCGTCTGCGGCCTGCGCGTTCTCACCGACGAGCCGCCACAGCATCCCCTCGCAATGGGCGACGACCTCGGCCACCGACCACCCGGGACATCGGGTGGAACGACGGAAGTCACTCGCTGACAGCTCGCCCACGAGCGTGACCAGGTCATCGACCTGACACGCCAGCGCCTCGGTCTCAGGACCGCGCATACCTGATCTTTGCCTGCCGAGACAGCCCAGGTCCAGGCCAAACCTCACGACTACCTCACCCCTGACGGTCGCGCGAGAATGTCCGGCCATGACCGAACGGATCGAGGTCGAGCGGACGATTGCCGCCGAACCGGCGGCAATCTTCGGCGTATTGACCGATCCTGGCGGCCATGTCGCCATCGACAGCTCGGGAATGCTCATGAGTGCCGGTGGCGAGCGTGTCGGTGCTGTTGGCGACACCTTCGTGGTGCACATGGATCGCGAGGCGCTCAACGACTACCCACTCGGTCTGTACGACGTGACCGTGAGGATCGTGACGTTCGACCCGGATCGAGAGATCGCCTGGACACCCGAGGGTCAGCTCAACCTTGGACACGTCTATGGTTACAAGCTCGAGCCGATCAAAGAGGGCACCAGGGTCACCTCGTACTACGACTGGTCCTCGGTCGAGCAGACGTGGAAAGACGCGAGCATCTTCCCGGTCATTCCCGAGGGCGCACTGCGCGCCACCCTCGGCATCCTCGCCCGAACGGTCGCCCCCGGACGACCTCGGCCTTCGGCGTGAGGAGGCGCTCGCCGGAGCTCTCGAGGGGCCAGCGATCCGGCGAACGATTGGTTTCCGCCGTCCAGGGTAGGGCTGTCCTCAGCGCTACCTGCGAGGCACAGTGAACGTCGAGACCCACCTGGTACCGGATCCCCTGAGCGCCCGAGCAGCCAGGGAGGTCATGGAGGCGGCACTCCGACCATGGGGTGACGCGGACACGACCGAGATCGGCGTCCTCCTCACGACCGAGCTGGTGACGAACGCCATCGTCCACGCTCGGACGGACTTCGCCTTGCGGGTCACGACGAGCGAGGAGCGCCTGAGGGTCGAGGTGTCAGATTCGAGTCAGGACCCTCCTCGGCTCGTCCCCATCCATGGCCTGGAGGACCACGGCCGCGGGCTGCACCTCGTCGATGCGCTGTCCGCTTCGTGGGGTGTCGACTGGCGAGACCAGGGCAAGGCGGTGTGGTTCGAGCTGGCGCTTGGGCGCACCGATGCGTCGGTCGCGACGGCGTAGCCGAGCCGCGCCACCTCAGCGACCGGTCCCGAGGAGCGTCATCCGAGTGCCTCCTCGGCCTCGGCACCCCAATGGCCGATCGAGCCCGGTGCCACTGGCTCAGGCCCGGCGACCTGACGTGTCCGACCGTCGCGTCGCTCCAAGACTGCTCGCACCGCTCCGGTCAGCGGGGTAGTCAGCTGGCCCGGCAGACGCACGCCGTCGCGCAGGCACTCCTCGATCCTGCGCTCAGGCAGGAAGATGGGTGAGGCGATGCCGGCCTGCTCGGCTGATGTGACGGGCGCGCCGGACCGGATGAGAGCAGCGAGGGCGGCCGTCAGCTCCGCCCGCGAGCGGCGAGACCGAGGCGAGCGGTTGAGCACCGGCACGACGCAGGAGCCTGGGACTCCCAGGCCGAGCAGATCTCCGACGACTCTCGCCAGTGAATGGATGCCCTTCATGCCCGGGGCTCCGACGACCAGCACGACATCGGCTCGGCTCAGGGCCGTGCGGCTCATGACGTTGCGCTCCTCGACCTCGAGCGAGCCCCCGTCCCGCTCGCCCTCGACGTCGGCGTCTACGTCGGCGACCACGGTGGCGAAGTTGTCGCACAGGCTGGCGAACCCGGCCTCGAACGCACGCGGCCGCAGCGCCGCCCAGGCCGACGACCTCCGCAGGCCGAGGAGCAGGTGATAGCCGCGCTCCTCGACGAGGAACGTCAGCGCCATGATCGCATCGCATCGGGGTTGACCGTTGCGGTGCGCCTCCACCAGCTCCTGGACGCCCGGGACGATGTCGCCGGCATCATGCAGCATCGACTGCTCGGCGTTGCGCTTGAGATCGGCGAGGATGACCCGGCCGCCCGTCTCGGTCGGTGATCCGGTTTGGCCGTGCTCGCCCGGGGCGCGCCAGACGGCTTCGGCGAGTCCTTGGCAGAGGGCGATGGCAACGGTCGATGCACCGGTCCCTCCGGGGCCACAGACGGCGATCACGGTCCCGCGAGGCTCGTCGGACGTCATGTCGTGGATGGTGCCTGGCACGTCGTCTCCGCTGGCGATGGCTGTGCCGTGGGCGGCGAGGGCCCGCAGCAGCTCATCCCGATCGAAGCCGTCGGGCAGGACCGCCGCCGCTCCCAACGTCAACCAATCGGTCCGACGGCGCCGGTCCTCGACCACCAGCGTCGGGCACCCCGCCCGGCTCATCTCGTCGAGCAGGTCTCGGTCGAGAGCGGCGACACGAGCATCGACGATCGCAGCAGAGAAGGCGCGACCCGAGACCAACCTGGCCCGCAGCTCTTCGGCCGACAAGCACTTGACCAACTCGACGGGGATCGACGAGGCGTTCGCCCACTGGGCGACTGTGCGGAACCACACGGCCCGAGGGTGGGCGAGGCCGAGGATGACATACCGGTCGCCGGCCATCAGCGTCAGCCGCCCGGCGCTGCGGATGGGCTGCGGTAGGTCCCGCTGTCGGTGGAGCTGCTCGCGCCCGTCGAACGCACCAACATCACCTGGCCCGCGTCCACGGCATGAGCGACGGCGAGGCTGTCGACCGAGCTGGCCAACCCGAGGGTGATGGTCTCACCCGCAGTCCCCGCCGGGTCGAGGGTTGCCGACGTGTCACTGCGGGCGACGACCCGCGCCCGGCGGACCACGGCGACCGTGGTGGCGTCGGCGCCGCTGCCGTACGTCGCCAGCACGTCGACCAGGTCGCCGCCCTTGAGCGTGCCGCCGACGGCCCGGCCGGCTGCGATCGGGAACGACAGCTGACGGTCGCCCGCGGCGTCGGCCCCGGCGACGACGGAGCTGGCCTGGATCAGCTCGCCCGCCTGCACCGGTCCCACCACCAGCGCCCCGACGAGACGGGCGGGATCACGGAATGCGAGCTCGCTGCCGATCGTCGGTGACAGCACCATCGGCGCCGTCGTCAGGTCTGCCCTGCTGATGCGTTGACCGACCGACAGGGCGTGCCGGGCCACCACGTAGCTCACTCCTTTGCGCGTCGTGGCGCCGGTGTAGGCAGCGAAGATCCCCACTGCCGCCGCCATGACGAGGAAGCCGCCCACCACCGCCCTGCCCCCCGGCAGCGGCCGCCGGCGGCGGAGGGGGCGGGCTCCGTCGGCCCGAGCTGCAGTCCCGTCGCCGGCGTGGGTCGCCCCGCTGCGTTCGGTGACCACCACGACGGCAACCCCTCCCAGCTGGATGTACCGGCAGCATACGGCGGGGTCTCGGTACGTTTCAACTCTCTACATGTGCTTCAGTGATCGCCGCTCTCATGGTGTATGATGCTGTTCCATGATCAGCACCCGGAGGGGCAGGGCGATCCTCCTCGTCGGCTGGGTGGCCCTCCTGGTCGGTGCGCTCGGCGTCCTCCACGTGATCGGGCGCGGTCCGCTCGCCGCCCCACCCGTCACCCGACCGAGCGCCCTGGCGACCTGGCTCGATGAGCGGTCATCGGCGGCGCTCGCCTTCGGTGCCGTTCGCCTCGCGACCATGGGCCTGGCGTGGTACCTGCTGGCGACGACGCTCGCTGGCCTGCTTGCCCGCATCGCCGGCTCGACGCGCTGGTCCGAGGCCGCCGACTTCATCAGCCCGCGCCTCGTCCGCCGTCTGCTCCAGGGTGCCGCAGGCATGACCGTCGCCGCGACGGTCACCAGTACGCAGGCGGTGGCCTGGGCCGCACCTGTCGCCCCGCCGACAGCTCCATCGCCGGTGCCGATCATGCGTCGACTGCCGGCGGGTCCGCCGAGCACGAGCACGTCGGCATCGACGCTGGCTCCGCCACCTGTGGGCGCGCCGCCCGTCAGCGCTCCTCTGGCGCCAGTCCCGACGGGATCACCGCCGTCCCGGACGTGGGTGGTTCGATCGGGCGACAACCTGTGGTCGGTAGCGGAGGCGACGCTGGCCCGAGCGTGGGGTCGGTCGCCCTCCGATGCCGAGGTGGACGACTACTGGAGGAGACTCATCGCGGCTAACCAGGCTCGCCTGGCACACCGCGATGATCCCGACCTCGTGTTCCCAGGTCAGGTGTTCCAGTTGCCACCGACGCCCGGTTGACCAGCCCTGCCCGCAGGGCGCACAGCAGCACGCCGGCCGCCAGGCCCGCGGTCTCGGCCCGGAGCACGTTCGGCCCCAGTCCCACCCGGGGAAGACCGCAGGCGAGCTCGGTCCGGTCCCAGCCCCCTTCCGGACCCACCAGTACGAAAGGCCGCTCAAGTGACGGGGCGTCGCCGCCCACCTCGGCCAGCGCGGCGCCACCGACGGCGACCTCGGCGAAGGGAAGGAGGTTGCTGACCTCGGGCAGGCGGTTGCGCCGAGACTGCATTGCCGCTTGGCGCGCGACAAGGCGGAGGCGTTCGACGTTGCGTTCGGCGCGCCGCGTGTCCCAACGGACGACCGAGCGCGACGACGAGAGTGGGACGATCCGATCGACACCCACCTCGGTCAATTTCTGCACCACCCATTCCGGCCGCGATCCTTTGGTGACGACGAACCCGATGGCGACGGGGGGTGACAGTGGGTCTTCACAGATGACCGCCCCGTCAGGCTCCAGGACGCCGCCGGTCACGAAGCGGCACCGCCGCCACCGGCCGCGACCGTCGGACGCCGTCACCTCCTCGCCCGGGCGGAGGCGGAGCACGTGGGAGAGGTGGTGCCGATCAGCATCGTCAACGGCCAGCGCATCGAGGTCGGCCACGAAGACGTGGGCGACCGCCACGGCCCGCCTACTTGAAGGCCGAGCGGATCCGGGAGAACACGCCGGACTCGACGGGAGCCACCACTTCGCCGCGCTCGGCGGCGAGCTGTCGAAGCAGCTCCTCCTGCGCCTCGGTCATCCCCGTCGGCGTGTCGACCACCACCTCGACGACGATGTCACCCCGACCCCTGCTGTTGACATGGGGCACGCCCCGTCCCCGCAGACGGAAGACCCGGCCCGTCTGGGTCCCGGGCGGAACGATCAGGTCCTCGGTGCCGTCGAGGGTCTCGAACTCGATGTGGGCGCCGAGCGCGGCCTGGCTCACCGGCAGGTGCAACACGTTCGTGAGGTCGTACCCGTCGCGCTGAAAACGCGGATGGGTGCTGACCGACAGGTGCACGTACAGATCGCCGGGCGGGCCTCCACGGGGTCCGGCCGCCCCCCGACCGGTGAGGCGCAGGGTCGAGCCGTGGTCCACGCCTGCGGGCACGTCCACCGTGTAGCTCCGCTGTTCGGTCCGACGCCCTTCTCCCCGGCAGTCTCGGCACGGATCAGCGATGATCCGACCCAGTCCACGACAGCGCGAGCAGGGCGCGGACGTGACCATCTGGCCGAGGATCGACTGACGCACGCGCCGGACCTCGCCAGCGCCTCGACACTCCGGACAGACAGTCGGTGACGTGCCCGGGCTGGCCCCGCTGCCTTCACATGTCGAGCACGTCACGGGAGCCTTCAGCCCGACGTCGCCTTGCGCACCGAAGACCGCCTCCTCGAAGCTCAGCTCGAGAACCACCTCGAGGTCGGCGCCCTGCACGGGCCCCGTACGGCCACGACCCGCGCCCCCGCCTCCGAAGGGGCTCTGGCCGAAGAAGGCATCGAAGATGTCGCCGAGACCACCGCCGAAGAAGGCGTTGGGATCGGTGGCTCCCTGACCAGCCCCACGCGCAGCCTCGGGACCGAACATGTCGTAGCGGCGACGGCGCTCGGGATCCCGCAGGGTCTCGTAGGCGGCCGTCACCTCCTTGAAGCGCTCCTCGGCGTGCGGGTCACCGCCGTTGGCGTCCGGATGCAGCTCGCGGGCCAGGCGACGGTAGGCCCGCCTGATGTCGTCATCAGTGGCGTTGTGATCGATCTCGAGCAGTTCGTAGAAGTCGGTTGGCAAGAGGAGCTATCCCTCGTTGAGGCGGCGCCCGAGCTGTCGACTGACAACGGCGACGGCAGCGAGGGCCTGGGGGTAGTTCATGCGGGTGGGGCCGAGCACCCCGATGGTGCCGGCGTCTTCGCCCGCCCCACCATACGGTGCCACGACCACGGCGCACTCGGCCAGAGGCACCACGCCGTGCTCGGTGCCGATGGCGACCGACAAGCCGCGGTCGAGGACGTCGCGCAGCATCGTGACCACCACGTACTGCTGCTCGAGGATGGTGAGCACGCTTCGGACCGTCTCGACCGCTTCGAAGGCCGTGGCCATGCGGGAGGCGCCGCCGACGTACACGTGCTCGGGATCCTCGCTGTGATCGGGGCCGGTGAGGGCAGCCAGGCTCGCCTGGACCACCGCGTCGGTCCCCTCGTCACCTGTGGCCAACGGCTGGCCGAGGTCACCCAAGGCCCTCCCGACCAGGTGGGCGTTGAGGTGCGCAGTGGCCGACGCCAGCCGCTCGGGACCTGTGGACTCGTCCACCTCGAGCGAGCGCTTCTCGACGGCGCCGTTCGAGAGCACGACGACGAGCAGCGCAGCCCGATGGGCGAGGCTCACGAGTTGGACAGAGCGGATGATGGCGGCCTCGGTGCCAGGGCTCACGACCACAGCGGCGTAGTCGGTCAGCTGCGAGAGCAAGTTGGAGGTGTCGTGCAGCATCTGCTCCAGCTCGCCGTGGGCCTGGGCGAAGAACTTGCGCACCTGCTGCTGGCGGGCCGGGTCGAGCGGACCGGGCCCGCTCAGGCGGTCCACGAAGTACCGGTAGCCCTTGTCGGTGGGGATGCGCCCGGCGCTGGTGTGAGGTTGGGCGAGGTAGCCCTCGTGCTCGAGGGCGACCATCTCGTTGCGAATCGTGGCCGCCGAGACGCCGACCTCCGGGACGCGCGTCACGTGAGCCGAGCCGACGGGCTGCGCCGTCTCGATGTACTCGGAGACCACTGCTCGGAGGATTGAAGCCTTGCGTTCGTCCAACGGTTCACCGACACCCTGGGGCCGGCCACTCGGGCCGGCCTCGACCTGGCCACCCCCGCTGCGCGGGGGCGTTAGCACTTGATTCTACCGAGTGCCAGGCGGGTGCCGGTGTTGCGCCGCCACCGAGATCCCCTCCCCCGCCTGTGGCCCTGGCTGCGCTGCGTCAACCGTGTCGCGACCGTCGCGTCGCGAAGGCCCAGGTAGTGACGGCTCTCCGACGGCCCCCAGGGCTCCCGCCGACCCAGCGGGAGGGCTGGCCAGGTCCGGCGCGGGGATGGACCCACCGTAGAAGCGCAGGACCCGGAGCCGGTAGAAGATCGCCAGGGTGTCCAGCAGCAGCAGCACCACGGCGCGGGGCGAGATGGTGCTGCTGAAGCGCTCGTTGATGCGAACCGGGGCCTCGATGAACCGCCGGTACCCGAGTCGGCGCGCCACCACGAACAGCTCGAGATCGAAGGCGAAGCGCTTCTCCACCATGTGGGGGAGAACGGCCGCCAGCACGTCCCGTCTGACCAGCTTGATGCCCGTCTGGGTGTCCCGGATATGCAGGTGGAAGAGGAGGCGGATGAGCTGCTGGTAGCCCCACGAATAGGCACGACGAAGCGGCGGGTAGTGGACCACCGACTGGGGGTGCCGCTTGCTGCCGAGGAGGATGTCAGGCTCGTGGCGCCCCATGAGCGACACGAACGGACGGAGGAGCTCGGCGGGCAGATCGCCGTCGGCGTCGATGAAGCCGAGGTAGCGACCACGGCCCAGGGCAAGCCCGGCCCGCAGGGCCTGCCCCTTGCCCCAATTGCGGCTCAGCACCACCCGCCTGACGTCGCCGGCCACCCCCGCCAGCGAGTCGGCGCTGCCGTCGGTCGAGCCGTCCGACACCGTGATGACCTCGAAGCTCAGCCCCGACTCGAGCAGCACCTCGACCAGGGCCTCGACTGTCCCCCGGAGGCGTGATCCCGGGTTGTAGTACGGCACGACCATCGTCAGGTCGAGCTCGGGACTGGCCAGCTCCCACAGCTCGCCCCCCCGGCCTCGGGTTTGTCGATGCCGGGACCACCGCAGCGCCGTCAGCCCGACCTCGGCCAGCGCCGCCCCTACCAGGCCCGCCCGCAACCGGCCGGCCGTCGGACTGCCGGCGGATGTGGCGGCTTTCCCACGCCGGCCTCCTGGGCCGGCGCCGATGCGGTGACGCATACGGGGCTTTCTGGCGGCGATGGCGACATCAGCCATCGTACTGACGAGATGCGGTCCGGCTGCCGCGGGCCTCACTCCGTGCTCAGTCGCTCAGGCGCAGGGCCGAGATGAAGGCCTCCTGGGGCACCTCGACCCGCCCGATGTTCTTCATCCGCCTCTTGCCTTCCTTCTGCTGCTCGAGGAGCTTGCGCTTGCGCGTCACGTCGCCGCCGTAGCACTTGGCCACGACATCCTTGCGCTTGGCCTTCACCGTCTCGCGGGCGACGATGCGACCACCGATGGCGGCTTGGATCGGGACGTCGAACAGCTGCCGAGGAATCAGCTCGCGCAGCTTGGCGGTCATCTGGCGTCCGTAGTCCTCGGCCTTGGAGCGGTGCATCACCGTGCTGAAGGCATCAACGGGGACGCCGTTGAGCAGGAGGTCGACCTTGACCAGGTTGGAAGCGTCGTAGCCAGCCGGCTCGTAGTCCAGGCTGGCGTAACCCCGCGTCCGGCTCTTGAGCTGATCGAAGAAGTCGATCACCACCTCGGCCAGTGGTACGCGGTACACGAGCTCCAGGCGCTGGGGAGAGAGGTATTCCATCTTCACCATCTCGCCCCGGCGGGTCTGGCACAGGTCCATGACCGTCCCCGTGTACTCGGTGGGGGTGAGGATGGTCACGGTGAGGAGCGGCTCTTCCACCCGATCGATGGCGGTGGGAGCGGGCAGGGCACTCGGGTTGTCGACATCGACGACCGTGCCGTTGGTCAGGTGGGCCCGGTACTCGACCGACGGAGCCGTCGCGATGAGTGCGAGGTCGAACTCACGCTCCAGGCGTTCGCGCACGATCTCCATGTGCAGCAGGCCCAGGAACCCGCAGCGGAACCCGAAGCCCAGCGCGCCCGACGTCTCGGGCTCGTAGGTGAAGCTGGCGTCGTTGAGGCGGAGCTTCTCGAGCGCCTCGCGAAGATCCGAGAACCGGTCGCCGTCGACGGGGTACAGACCGCAGAAGACCATGGGCTTGGGATCCCGGTAGCCGGCCAGCGGCTCGGCGGCAGGTCGACGCAGCTCGGTCGCCGTCTCCCCCGACCGGGCCTCGGCGACGTCCTTGATGCCGGCGATGAGATAGCCCACCTCACCGGGGCCGAGCGTTGCGACCGAGAGCGGCGTCGGTGTCCGCAGGCCGATCTCCTCCACGTCGTGGGTGACGCCCGCCTGCATGAGGCGCAGGCGGGCCCCGGCCGTCAAGGTGCCGTTGACGACACGAATCGAGCTCACCACGCCGCGGTACTGGTCGTAGTACGAGTCGAAGATCAGCGCCTGCAACGGCGCGTCGGGATCGCCGGTCGGGGCGGGGATACGATCCACGACCGCGTCGAGCAGCGCCTCCACTCCCTCGCCGGTCTTGGCCGACATGCGCAGGATGCTCTCCGCCGGCAGGCCCAGCACCTGCTCGATCTCCGACGCGTACCGATCGGGCTCGGCCGCCGGCAGGTCGATCTTGTTGAGCACGGCCACGATCTCGAGGTCGTGCTCGAGAGCCAGATAGCAATTGGCCAGGGTCTGGGCCTCGATACCCTGCGACGCGTCCACCAGCAGCACCACCCCCTCGCAGGCGGCCAGGCTCCGGCTCACCTCATAGCCGAAGTCCACGTGCCCCGGCGTGTCGATCAGGTGCAGCACGTGGCCCCGCCACTCGACTCGCACGTTCTGGGCCTTGATGGTGATACCGCGCTCCCGCTCGATGTCCATCGAGTCGAGGTACTGCTCGCGCATGTCCCTTGGGTCCACGGCCCCCGTCAGCTCGAGGATCCGGTCGGAGAGCGTGGACTTGCCGTGGTCGACGTGGCTGATGATGGAGAAGTTGCGAAGGCGTGGGTGTTGGATCACTGTCACGAAAGCTCGCTGTCAGGGCCGGCGTCCGGCGCGCGACCACCCTGCTGGTAACCTCGGCCGGACCGAGTCGACCAATGTTCGAGGTCAGCCCGGGAGGCTGGCCGACGGAGGCCAGCCCCGGCGGCTGGCCCGATGGAGCCGAGACGATGGCCAACATCAAGAGCCAGATCAAGCGTAACCGTCAGAACGAGCGCCGCCGCCTGCGCAACAAGGGTGTCCGCTCGGAGGCGAAGACGCGGGTCAAGAACGCCATCAGGGCCGCCGAGACCGGCGCTGACGACCGGGACGAGGCCGTCAGGCAGGCCGTCAAGCGCCTGGACAAGGCGGCGGCCAAGGGGATCATCCACCCCAACCAGGCCGCCAACCGCAAATCACGGCTCACCCGTCGCCTGGCCCGGCTCCAGGAAGAGCCCGCCCAGAGCTGACCAGGCCGCATCCGGTCACCGCCTGCCCCGACCCCCACCACGAGGCTGCCGGGGCTGACGCGCCGGGCGGGACCGGCGGGGGCCCAGCCGGCTGAGCCTGGCGACGAGGACCTCCATCACCACGTCGGCCGGGCAGGCGCTGGCTCCGCGCAGGTCCTGGTCCGCCGCGGCCAGCAGGGTGATCGCCCTCCCGACGCCGTCTCGACCCAGGCGGCGGGCCTCTCTGAGCGCCTTCCCGGCCACGAAGGTGGTGCGGGTCCCGAGCAGGGCGGCGGCGTCCGCCTCGGTGTGCACAGGAGCCCCGTCGAGGCGAAGCATGGCGGCGTAGTGGCGGTGCAGGGTCCCCATCACGACCAGTGGGTGTCGCTGGCCGGCCCCGCTCATGCGGTGGAGCACCTCCAGAGCACCTTCGGTATCGCCCCGGTCGATGGCATCGGTGAGCTCCCACGGCGCCACACCTCCCGCCTCGCCGAGGAACGGAGCGACCTCCTCGGACCCGAGGCTGGCCCCGTCCCCGTAGGCGGCCGCGAGCGCATCGAGCAGGCCCGACAGCCGACCCAGGTCCTCCCCCAGGTGCTCGCCGAGCAGGGCGGTGGCCGGGGCGTCCAGTCGCACCGCGCTCTCGCGCACGCGCGACGCCAGCCAGGAGGACCGGCCCCGTCCCGTGGGCGCCGAGGCGTCGACGACCTGACCGCGCTGTCGGACCGCGTTGTGGAGCTTCGTCGGGATCGTCCCGCCCCCGGCCACCAGAACCAGTGAGGCTGTCGGCTGCGGGTCCTCGAGATACGAGATCAGCGCCCCCGCCTGATCAGCGCGCAACCGACCGGCGTCGCGGACGACCACCACTCGGTGACTGGTCAGGAACGGTGGCGTGGCGCAGGCGTCGAGCACCGATCCGATGTCCGGGTCTTCCTCGTTGCCGTGTTCCTCGACGACCAGGGCCGGATCGTCGTCGCCGACCAGGTCGCGGAGCAGATCGCGGGTCGCCTCTCCCACCAGCGATGGGTCGTCGCCCGCCACGACGTAAGCGGGCGCACGGGGTGTGGCGCGCTCAGGTCCCATTTCGCTCCCACTCGGGGCTCACGGCGCCTCCAGCACCGCAGCGATGGCGGCGCACACACGGCGCGTGCCTCGTACGTCGTGGGCTCGCACGATCCGCGCTCCCCGGGCCACCCCGAGGGCAGCTGCCGCCAGGGACGCGTCTCCCCGGTCGACTACCTCGAGGTCGCACAGGCGGCCGAGGAAGGGCTTGTGCGAGGCCGACAGCAGTAGCGGGTGACCGAGAGCGGCCAGCCGGTCCGAGGCCCGCAGCAGGGTCAGGGACTGTTGCCAGGTCTTGCCCAGGTCGAGCCCGGCGTCGACGACCACCCGATCGCGCCCCATGCCCTCCGCCTCCGCCCAGCGCGCCCGCTCGGCGAGGAACCGACACACCTCGCCGACGACATCGCCGTAGGTGGGCTCTGGGTCGGGTATCCGGGGGCCCAGGCGGATGTGGGTGGCCACCACGCTCGCCCCCGCGGCGGCGGCGACCTTCAGGTACGTCGGATCGGCGAACCCGCTGATGTCGTTGCCGACGACGGCTCCGGCGGCGAAGGAAGCCTCGGCGACCGTGGCCCGCCAGGTGTCGACCGAGAGCGGAACGTCGAACCGGTCGCGGAGGGCCGAAACCGCGGGCACGACGCGTTCCAGCTCCTCGCTCACACCCACCTCGGGTCCGGGCCCTGCCTTCACACCTCCGACGTCGAGAATGTCGGCGCCCTCGCCGACGAGCTCGTCGGCTCG
>Ga0066670_10000385_pt1 | contig 12760 bp, 9 predicted proteins | sample GraSoiAngelo_119_FD_66459 | JGI IMG/M metagenome (GOLD analysis project Ga0066670, IMG submission 66459) | Grasslands soil microbial communities from the Angelo Coastal Reserve, California, USA - 14_0919_05_20cm | ecosystem: Environmental > Terrestrial > Soil > Grasslands | place: USA...
CACATCGACTCACCGTGGCTGCGCAACAGCCTGCGAACGGGGATCGCGGTCGGTCTCGGCGTCTTCATCGCCGACCTCGTCGACCTGGAGCACGGGTTCTGGGTCGTGTTGGGCGTCGTGAGCGTATTGCGTCTCGACGCCCGCGCGACGCAGAAGGTCATCGCCCGCGCGTTCGCCGGAACCATGATCGGGTTTGCGCTCGGGATCGGTTTGGTCGCGCTCATCGAGGACAGCGACGCCGCCACGTGGGCGCTGTTGCCCATTCTCGCCTTCCTCGCGGCTTGGGCCCCCGGCGCCCGGTCAGTCGTCGCCTCACAGGCGTCGTTCACGTTGTTCGTGATCGTGCTCTACGAGCTCTTCGACCCGACGCACTTCCTCACCGCTAGCCATCGCCTGCTCACCGTGAGCGTCGGCTTGACCGTCGCACTGGTAATGAGCGCGCTGCTCTGGCCACGTGGGGTCACGGCTGCCGTTGGCACCACTGTGACCGCGGCACTGCGGGCAGCGTCGGAGTACCTCGTCGCTGCCTACAACCGCATCACGAGCGGGCCGGTCGACGACCGGCTCGTCGACCGCCGGGCAAAGGCGGCGCGTGAGGCGATCGAGCGCTCCAACGAGACATTCGACCTCGCGATCAGCACCTTGGCCAGTCGCCAGCCGACGCGTCTGCCTGCAGTGGCGTGGGCAGGGCTCGCCAGCGGAGCGACCCAGCTCGCGTCCACGGCCAGCCTCGTGACCCTGCTCGCCCGTATGCACCAGGCCCGCAACCGCTGTCCGTTCGCCGAGGCCGCCATCGTCCTGTCCGCTCAGGACGTACGGGCGCGGATCGCCGAGTCGGCGCGACTGATCGCCGAGCTCGAGGATCTGCCCGCCGGAGCACAGCTCGCCGTATCGCCGACGTCGCCGGGCCATCCGCCAGCGCTGAACGGCGCCGATCGACTCGACGACGTGCGTGAAGCGATTCGGACCTGCCTGCACAGCTGGTCGCGTAGCTCCGACGAGGGGCTCGGCCGCGACGCCATGGTCCTGGTCCTGGAGGCCGACTACCTGCAGCCGGCCAGCTGGCTCGCCGACCGCATCGCCGCCACGTGCGGGCGGGGCCCGTGACCGTCGGATCCCATGGCAGCTGTCGAGCCGGCCCTACAAGGAAGATTTGTCGCTGGCCTTGTTAGCAGACGTCATCGGTGCCCGCCGGTTCCCGTCCCGCGGTCAACGTATCAACCATCACTGCTTTCGGCGCGACTGCATCTCCGCGATCAGCTCGCGCTGGAACCTGTCGGTGTAGGCCGACTCCGGGTCAGCGCGGACGATCTCGTCCAAGGCATGGGCATCCTCTCCGATCTGTGCCGACGACCGGGAGTGGGTGCCTCGGGACGGCCAGCGATGGGTGAGGCTGGATCGACTGTCGGACGAGGGGACGCGAGTCGAACTCGAGGTGCTCGAGGACGGGCTGCTGGAGCTGCGCTGCGTCCCCCCGGTGGGAATCGGCAAGCACGGGAAATTGGTGTGCGGACGCGACGGCAATGTCCTGTGGGATCCGCTTGGATTCGTCGACGAGTCGGCCGTGCAGGCGGTCGTTGCCCACGGTGATGTCATTGCAATTGTCGCGAGTCACCCGCACGTGTTTGGCACACAAGTGCAATGGAGCCGTCTTCTCGGCGGACCAACGGTGTACGTGAACGCCGCCGATGCCGCTTGGGTGATGCGGCCTGACCCGGCCATCCAACCGTGGTCCGGCACCTTAGACCTGACTCCGTCGCTGACCGTCGTTCAGGTGGGTGGCCACTTTCCGGGTAGCGGCGTCGCGTGCTGGCGCGATGGTGCAAGCGGCCGGGGGGTTCTGTTGGCGGGTGACACTATCTCTCCTAACCCCGACGGCAGAACGGTCGGCTTTCTCCGCAGCTATCCGAATCGGATTCCGTTGTCGGCCAACGTTGTCAACCGGATGGCGGCCACCTTGTCGACGCTGGACTTCGACCGCATCTATGGTCTTTTCAGCAACGTCATCGAGTCCGACGCCCGCCGCAGCGTGCAGCATTCCGCGGCCCGGTACTGCGCATGGGTGAGCGGACAGTATGACCACCTGACGTGAACACCCGAGATGTCGCCGTCTTGACGACGAGACGAGTTGACGGCTAGGAATTCGACGAACTCGACCCGCTGGGGGGTGTGGAGTGATTCATCGCGCTGGGTGTCAGCGCTGGGCCGCTGTTGGAGAGTCGTGACGGTTCAGGCGAGTGTCGTCACAGCCAACCAACCCGACAACTGCGGCTACGCCGAGCCACCCGTTCAGGGATGCACCGGATAGCCCGTTCGTCGCGCCGAGTTGGAAGCCCTGGGTACGTGAGCGTGACGGGGATGGGTCGCCTCGGGATGCTGGTCATCCTCCTCGCGGTCCTCGCCACAGGGGCCAGCGCCTGCTCTCCCGGTACCGCCGCGGACTCAGGTGGGCACAGCGACTCCCTCGCCGCGCTCCAGCAGGGCGCCGTCTCCTACACCCTCATCGAGGCGCAGAGCTCGCTCCCGGTCGGAGCCGGGCGCTTCGTGTTCGGGGTGGCCCCCAGCAAGGGCGAGCCCGTGAGCGGCCTCTCACCCCAGGTGTGGGTCGGACGTGAGCAGGGCTCGCCGGCTCGAGGTCCGTTCCCCGCCCGCTGGGTGACGTGGACTGCGCCGCAGACCGACAGGTACGGAGCGCCGCCCGTGCCCGGCTTCTACGAAGCCGACATCGTGATCCCGGCTCCGGGGAAGTGGTCCGTGCTCGCCAGGGCGACGGTGAACGGCCGCGCCGTGGCCGCCCGGGGCGACATCCCGGTTTACGCCAATCCGTCGGCAAGCGTCGGGTCACCGGCGATCGGCACGTCCACGCCGGTAGCCGACTCTCCGGAGGCGGCTGCGGCGATCGACACCCGGGATCCGCCCACTCCGATGCACTATGTCAGCCTCGACACCGCCCTCAGCAACGGCCTGCCGACGGTGCTCGTCTTCGCCACTCCGTTGTTGTGCGAGAGCCGCATGTGCGGATCGGTTGTCGACGAGGTGCTCGATGTCTACGACCACGTGGGACGCACCCGGGCGAACTTCGTCGACGTCGAGATCTACCCGACCAGAGACACGAACCGCCCCGCCCCGGCCTTCTTGCGCTGGCGGTTCGAGAGCGAGCCCTGGGTGCTGGTCATAGACCGCTCGGGGACCGTCCGGGGGCGTTTCGAAGGCCCCGTCGTGAGCCCCGAGATCCAAGCCGCGCTCCAGCCGCTACTGAGCAGCTGAGCGATCACGGTGCGGTCCGGCAGCATCCGTTGACCGACCGATCGTCGTGCGGCTAGCGTCCCGTCGACATCGCTGGGTCGGCCGGGACTGGGGAGATCGCATGCGACGCCTGCTCTTGGTGGTCGGGATCGTCCTCGCCGTGGGCGCGCCGGCGATGGCGGCCCGGGCGTCGAGCCCACCGCTCCCGGAGCCCAACTTTGCCGGAACGGTCGTCCCGTCGCCGTGCGCGGCCCAGTCTGGCGACCCCTACGAGGCCGCTCGGTTCGCCCAGGAGGGCTGGGCGGGACCCGACTACGTCCGCTACCCCGGAGCGTGTCAGCGGCTCCACTTCGTCTACGGGCCGATCGTCGTGAAGCCTGGGCAGAACGACGTGCTGGTCACGCCGGTGACGATCGAGAAGCCCGCGTACGACGGCTACGTGACGCGCTTTGCCCCCAATCTCGTCGGTCCCGACGGCAAGCCCCCCGACATCACCGACGTGCACCTTCATCACGCCACCTGGCTGACCACCAACAACTACGGAGAGGGTCCGTTCTTCGCCGCCGGCGAGGAGAAGACCATCGGCGATGTTCCTCGCGGCTATGGCATGCCGGTCAAGGGCTCCGACGTCTGGGCCCTCCTCTACATGATCCACGACCTCAGCGCCCAGCCAAAGGTGGTCTGGATCACCTACGACCTCGACTACATCGCCAAGGACAAGGCCGAGTCCTATCCGATCAATCTCAAGCCCGCCTACCCGGTCTGGCTCGACGTGCGCAACGGGTCTGCGTACCCCGTCTTCAACGCCGTCCGCGGCTACGGAACGAACGGTAGCTGCACGTGGCCGGCGCAGGAGTGCGCTCCACTCGATCCGTGGGGCAACCAGAGCGCCGGACAGGGAAAGCCGCCCGATCGTCCGGGAGGAGACGTGCGGTTGCCGCAGCGCGGCAGCTCGATGGGGCGCATGACCAACTTCCAGGGTGGAACCCTGATCGAGATCGGCGGCCACCTCCATCCGGGCGGGACCGACGACGCCGTCGACCTCGTGCGTGGCGGCCAGTCACGGCGCATCTTCACCAGCGAGTCCAGGTACTGGGACCACGTGGACCACAGCCAGCTCGGCGCCCCACCGACCAGCTGGGACTTCTCCATGACGACCACGGGGCTGCCGACCTGGGGCATCCACGTCCTCCCCGGTGACGTACTGCGGATCAACGCCACGTACGACAGCACCGTGGCGTCCACCTACGAGGACATGGGAATCGCCATCGCCATGATGGCTCCCGACACACCCTCGGGCCGCCCGAACGCGCCCGGACTGGATCCGTTCACGGTGGGCTTCGACCCGACGGAGGGCTGCTCGTCGGGCGGGCTGGCGGCCGGGGTGGTGTGCGACAAGGGCGTGGTCACGCACGGACATCTGCCTGAGGCGTCCACTTACGGTGGACCGGTCGGGACCATCACCACCAAGGCCGGTTCGCAGACGAACCAGGTGGACATCAGCGGGTTCACCTACGTGCCCGGCGATCTGTCGACGATCGGCACGACCGGGGTTCCGGTGACGAGGCTGGGCCAGCAGCTCACCTTCGTGAACACCGATGCGGCGGCGGACGTCTACCACACTGTGACCACGTGCGCGTATCCATGCGCGGGTGCGACCGGGCTCGCGTTCCCGCTCGCCAACGGCGACACCAGCGCGGGACGACCGCTGGACTTCGACTCCGCTCAGCTCGGCTACGGCCTGCCCATCGGGGGGGCCTCCAACCGGTCGAGCTGGACGCTTGACGTCACCGCCGCGAACGGCTTCCGAAAGGGCGAGACCGTCACCTTCTTCTGTCGGATCCACCCCTACATGCGGGGCGCCTTCCAGGTCGGATGACGAGAGGACGCTGGGCTTCGAAGCCGCGGGACCTCGACCTGGGAGAGGATCTGCCGGTCGACGTCCTGCCCTGCTCCAACGGGGAGTTCGACCCGCCGCCGCCCACCGAGCAGCAGCGGGCGATCGTGCGCGTGGCGGACGCGGAGACGGACCGGATGCGGCGACGCTTCAACATGTCCCGACGCGAGTTCGTGCGTTCGGCAGCGGCGTTCACCATCGGGCTCTGGGCGATCGACGAGGTCGTCGAGAGCACGTGGGGTCACTACGCCTACGCGCACAACACGCTCACGAACCGGGCGTGCGACCTCGAGTGGCCCGGCGCCCAGCTGTCCAACCTCCCTGGCGAGTTCATCTTCGACATCCAGTCCCACCACGTGGAGTCGGACGGAGCGTGGAGGGTCGACAACCCCGGATTCGAGGCCTTCTTCGCCGCCGTCTGGCCCCAGGCGGGCGGGATCGAGCCCGCGGCGACTCCAGATCCGTACTGGCCGAAGGATACGCCGTTCCGCGGTGGACGCGAGATCGATCCCATCGAGAACCTCTCCCGCTACCACTACCTGAAGGAGCTCTTCCTCGACTCGTCCACGACGATGACCGTGCTGTCCGCGGTGCCATCAGCTCCCGATCAGCAGCCGTTGCCCACCGACCGGGCGGCCCTCACCTGTGACACGGTGCACCGGCTGGCGGGTGGAACCCAGCGCACGATCATGCACGCCTTCGTCATGCCGAACCGAGGATCGGGTGGCATGACGACGAGCACGCTCCACCGCGACCCGGTGTACATGGGCGAGGAGTTCGAGCTCATGGAGCGGAACGTCGAGCGGTTCGGCAGCCGGCTGCGCGGATGGAAGATCTACACGGCGTGGGGCGACGTGCCGTACGCCAGCGGCTGGTTCCTCGACGACGACATCGGGCTCAGGTTCCTGAACCAGGTGAGTCACGTCGGCGACAAGTACCGGATCCCGAAGCTGGTGGCCGTGCACAAGGGTTTCGCCCTGCCGATGTTCGACCAGCGGGCGGCATCGCCCCGCGACATCGGCCCGGCCGCCCGCCATTACCCGGACGTGACCATCGTCGTCTACCACTCCGGCTACAACGGAGAGACCGTCGGGCCGTACCCGGGCGACGACAAGATCAGGTCGGCGGACCGCACGGTCGACGCTCTGGTGAAGAGCCTTCGCGAGAACGGCTGGGACGCGAGCCGCTTCGTCCCCCCCGGCCTCGAGCACGGCAACGTCCCGAACGTCTACGCCGAGATCGGCTCGACGTGGCGCAGCGTGATGCCTGACCCCAGCCAGGCCGCCCATCTGCTGGGCAAGCTCATCACCTACGTCGGCCCGAGGCGGGTGTGCTGGGGGACGGACAGCCTCTGGTTCGGCTCGCCGCAGGCAGAGATCATCGCCCTCCGGGCCTTCGAGCTCTCGACCCAGGCCAGGGAGCTCTACAACCTGCCATACGGGCTCAACGGCGACGCGTGGGACCCTCGCCGTGACGCGCTCGACGGCGGAACGTACATGGCACCTCATCCCGTCGTCAATGGGTGGCCGACCGACGGCCGGCAGCACCCCGAGCGCACCATTCGCAACGCCATCTTCGGTCGCACGGCCGCCGAGGTGTACCGGGTCGACCCCGAGGCGACGCGGAAGAAGATGGCGTGCGACGACGTGCAGAAGGTCCGCGATGCGTACTACCTGGACCAGCTGACGCCGAAGGCGCGCGCTCCCCTGGCGGCGAACCAGCTCCATGGTCCGCGTACCCGTCGCCAGCTGCTGGATCTCCTCCCCAAAGGGCCGTTCTTCCCATGAGGGTTCCTCGACCCCGTCGATCGGGCCGCGACCGGGCCCGGCGTCGACTGGTGAGCCGCCTCCGATTGGCCGCCTTGGTGGGGGCCGGAGCCGTGGCGCTCAACCTGCCCTCGCTCCCCGCCTCGTCGGGCGCATCCACGACCCCTCCGGCGACCTGCGCGTCGGCCGCCGCGCCTCGGGGGGAGTGGCGCTCGTACGGCCACGATCTCGCCAACACCCGGTTCCAGGACGCCGAGCACAGCATCGGCCCGGTGGAGGCAGCGACCCTGGCCCCGGCGTGGACGTTCTCGTCGATGGCGGCGGGTGGGGAGGGTGACTTCACCGGAACGCCAGCCGTGGCCGACGGCTGCGTGTTCGTGGCCTCCAATCGCGGGTGGGTGTTCGCGGTGAACGCGGACACCGGCCGGCTGGTGTGGAAGGCCGAGGCGCCCGCCGGTGGGGTCAACTCCACCCTTGACGTGGAGGGCGGGACCGTCTACGCGGCCGTCTCCAACGTGGCGAGGGGCGCGGCATGCTCCGGCAGCTCCTGCCAGGGACCGTACGTCATCGCCCTCGACGAGGCCACGGGGGCCCGGCGATGGAGCTCGGCGCCCATCGACACCCAGCCGGGCTCGGACGTGTACGGCAGCCCCGTGCTCTTCGACGGCATGCTCTTCATCGGCGTGTCCGGCGGCTCGGCCGAGCTCAGCGGGGACAGCGTGCGTGACGCCTTCCACGGGAGCTTCGTCCTCCTCGACGCGGCGACGGGCTCCGTCCTCAAGAAGACGTGGACGATCCCACAGTCGGACTGGCCCAAGGGATACGCGGGGGCGGCCGTCTGGTCGACGCCCGCCATCGACACCGGCACCAAGACGGCCTACGTCGGTACCGGCAACCCGTACAAGCCGTCGGTCAACTCGCCTCGGGCGGACGCGGTTCTGAAGGTCGATCTCGACCGGGGCAGCCCGACGTTCGGCGAGGTGACAGGTGTCTACAACGGTGTGCCCGAGACCTACTCGCCCGCAGCCAAAGCTCTGCCGTGCTACGACATCCCCGGCAACCCGCCTCCGTACTACCCACAGGGCGTCGGATCATGCGGCGACCTGGACCTCGACTTCGGGGCAGCGCCGAACCTCATCCACGACGCCGCGGGCCGGTTGCTCGTCGGAGACGGACAGAAGTCGGGCGTCTACCACGTCTTCGACCCGAGCACCATGAAGGCCGTCTGGCAGACGATCGTCGGTCCGCCGTCGTCGGTTGGTGGCATCGTCGGCTCGACCGCCTTCGACGGCTACAACGTCTACGGTCCGGTCACCGCGCCCGGGTATGTCTGGTCGCTCGGTCGCGGCGGGGGACCCCCGCGATGGATCGCGCCGATCGGAGACGGCGCCCACTGGGGCAATCCCGTCGCCGTCGCCGGCGGGGTCGTCTACACCGTCGACCTTCGGGGCTTCCTCGACGGCTACGACGCGGCCACGGGGACGCCAGTGCTCCAGTTCCCGATCGTCGCCGGCGGCCAGACGGGCGCCAATCCGGTGCTGAGCTGGGGTGGGGCGAGCGTCGCCAGGGGGACGGTGTACGCCGCCGTGGGGATCACGTCACTGTCCGACGGCTTTCTGGTCGCCTTCCGGCCAGGCGGAGGGCAGGTCCCGGCGCCGCCGGGCGGGCCGGTGCCCGTGCCACAGGCGCCGGTCGGGCCGGTCGTCGTGGCGGGACCGGGCGCGGCGTACACGACCTACGCAACGCCCGTGATGCTCGCTCGAGCCGGTGGCTCACTGTCGTTCGCCAACGAGGATCTTCCCCAGCACGACGTCACCGCCGTCGACCGCGGCCCGGACGGGCAGCCGCTCTTCCAGAGCAAGCTGGTCGGTATCGGCGACGTGACGCCGGTGACGGGTCTCGACCGGCTCCAGCCGGGGCACTCCTACCAGTTCTACTGCTCGATCCACCCGGGAATGCGGGGCACGCTCGTCGTCACCGGCTGAGACATTTGCGAGCCGGATTTCGAGCCGGCGGTGGGATTCGAACCCACGACCTGGCGATTACAAGTCGCCTGCGCTACCAACTGCGCCACACCGGCGGCGGTAGGCCAGCGTACCGGGGGCCTTCTCGGCCCCGGGGGCGAAGTGCTTGATTCTCGCCGGCAGGATTGGCAGGCTGCCGTGGATGGCGCTCTCCGATCGGGACCGGGCGATCCTCGACTTCGAGCGCAGCTGGTGGACCGAGCCGGGATCCAAGCGCGCCGCCATCGAGCGGCGGTTCCAGATGTCCTCGGGTCGGTACTACCAGGTCCTGGGTCAGCTGCTCGAGTCCCGCGAAGCGGCGGCCTACGACCCGCTGGTCGTCCTTCGCCTGCGACGACGTCGTGATCGCCGCCGGAAGGCCCGCTACGAGGGCTCGTCGGCGGGAGAGCCACCCTCGCCATGAGCAGCGGCGGGGACCCCGGTGGAGGAGACCCGCACCACGAGGTTCCGCCGGTCCGGGTAGTACGGGGCGTGGCCCTCGTCGCCGTCGGCGTCGTCATCGGCGTCGTGCTCTTCCACACGGTGGGACGGCCCCAGGGCGGATCCGTCGCCTCGATCGCCGCCGCCCCGGCCACCTCGAGCACGACGACGACCGCCCCCGCGCCCACCACGACGGCGGCCGCCCGTCCACCGGCGCAGGTCAAGACCCTGGTCGCCAACGGCACCAAGGCCAGCGGGGCGGGCGCCAAGGTCTCCGACACCCTGCGCAAGGCGGGCTACAACGTCCTGGCGCCGACGAACACGACGACAACGGCGGTCTCCTCCGCCGTCCTGTTCCTCCCCGGCTTCGCCAGCGAGGCGGGAGCAGTGGCCACCGCCCTCGGTCTCGCTCCGGCCACCGTCATGCCCGTTCCCACGCCGTCACCGGTCGCCAACGTGCAGGCCGCGAACGTGGTGGTGGTCGTCGGCCCCGACCTCGCCGGGCCGGGCGCGCCCGCGTCCGGCGCCTCGACCACGTCCACCACGGCCCACACCACGACCACGGCCCACTCGACGAGCTCGTCGGTCCGCTGAGCCCCGAACGGTCCGGCTCCAGACCCGAGGTGGCGGCGCCCGACTTCGGCGTGGCCTCACTCAGGGAGCTACGCGAGCACCCGGACCAGGGCGGCGTGCTGGTCGACTTCGACGGGACGCTGGCACCCATCGTCGACGACCCCGGCGAGGCCCGACCGCTCCCGGCGGCCCTCGACGCCCTCCACCGGCTGGCCGCCCGGTATCGCCGGGTGGCGGTGATCTCCGGCCGCCCGGCAGGATTTCTCGTCGAGCATCTCGGGCTCGGACGAGGCGCTGTCGGCCACGGCCCGAGCGTCGTGGCGTCGGGCCTCTACGGCCTGGAGTGGGCAGGAATCGGTGGCGTCGTTCACACCCGCCCCGAGGCGGAAGAGTGGCGACCCGTCGTGGAGCAGGTGGAACGGGCCGCGAGGGCTGCAGCTCCAGCCGGGACGCTGGTGGAGCACAAGGGTCTCAGTGTCGGCTTCCACTGGCGTACGGCGGCCGCCAACGCGGAGTGGGCGCGGTCGTTCGCCGAGGAGATGGCGCGCCGGACCAACCTCGAGCTGCACCCCGGCAAGATGAGCGTCGAGCTTCGTCCCCCGCTGCCGGCGGACAAGGGAACCGTCGTCACCGAGCTGTGCAGTGGGCTCCGTGCGGCGTGTTTCGTCGGCGACGACAGCGGAGACATGGCCGCCTTCGCCGCTCTCGACCGGCTGGGAGCGGAGGGAATGGTCACCTGCAAGGTGGCCGCGGCCAGCGCCGAGATTCCACCGGAGCTGCGGGCCGCGGCCGACCTGGTCGTCGACGGTCCGGCAGCGGTGGCTTCCCTCCTGGGCTGGTTGGCGGCGAGCTGACGGCCCGTCGCGCTGCTCAGGACTCGGCGGCAGCCAGCTGGTCGTCGAGCCAGTCCCTCGGCGACCGCCGTCCGGCGACCTCTCGGATGGCCGCCGATCGCTCGGCTCGTTCGGCCGACGACATGGTCAGGGCGGTTGCCAGGACGTCGGCGGTACCGGCGACGTCGAAGGGGTTGACTTCCAACGCCGCCTCGCTCAGCTCCGCCCACGCCCCAGCCTCACGGGAGAGGGCCAGCAGCCCGTCGTTGGTGTTGACGATCGGCCCCTCCTTGGCGACGAGGTTGAGCCCGTCGCGCAACGGGTTTACCAGGAGCACGTCGTAGCGACGGAGCGCGGCGACCGAGCGCGGGTAGTTGTCGGTGATATCGAGCACGATGGGTGTCCAGCCCGGCGTCGCCCACCGGTGGTTGACCTGGTTCGCAAGATGCTCGACCTCGGTCCGGTAGGCGAGGTACTCGGGCAGTCCCTGGCGGGAGGCGTACACCAGGGCTACGAACGTCACCCGCTCCCGCAGGTCGGGATGAGCGGCGAGCAGCTCGTCGAAGGCAAGGAATCCGCGCAGGACGTTCTTCGACAACTCGACCCGGTCCACGCGCAGGACCATCTGACGATCACCCAGCAGCGACGTCAGCCAACCGCCCCACCTGTCGCTCTCCTCCGAGCTGACGACCCGACCGAGGTCCTCGGCGTCGGGCCCGAGTGGCGCTACGAACGTCGGCGGCACGCTGCCCAGCACCTCGGCGCAGCACGCCTCGAAAGCCTGCGCCCAGCGAGGGGCGTGGAAGCCACACGACACGTGAGCCGCCATCCCGGCGAGGAGCTCCTCGGCCACCGTCGACGGCAGTATGCGGATGCCGCTGGGATCGGAGAACGGCGTGTGGGTGAAGTGCACCGCCCGCAGGTCGGGACGACGGCGGGCGAGCCCGGCGCCGACCAAGGCCAGGTGGTAGTCCTGCACGAGCACGGTTGCGCCTTCAGGGGCCGTCTCGACCACGGCGTCGGCGAACGCCGTGTTCACCTGCTGATAGGCGGTCCATGCATCGAGCCAGCGCCGGTCGAGACGCGGCCGGCGGGCGAGATCGAACAGGCCGTGATGGAGGAACCACAACGTGGCGTTCGACACCACGTCGTACGCCATGCGATAGCGATCGGGGTCGAGGGCCAGCGATTGGAGGCGGAAGCCCTCGATCTCCATCAGGCCGCGTTCCGCCGCCGCCCGGTCGTGCTCGCCCATGGCCGCCGCGATCCAGATGGTGTCGGTCCCGGCGACCAGGGGGCTGAGGCTCGACACCAGCCCGCCGGCGCCCCGCCGGGCGACGAGCTGCTCGCCGTCGTCGAGCGAGAAGGACAGCGGACCTCGGTTGGAGACGATGACGAGGTCGGCTCCGCCCATGCCCGGACCCTACCGGCTCGGCCGCCGGCGACTTCGCCCTGGGCGGGACCTCCTGCGGTTCCACATCTGATCGAAATGGGCGAGATCGCTGCAGACGCCTCGCCCACTTTCGGCCAAATGTGGAACCAGACAACTGCCCACGGCCCCGCGGGCCCCGGCCCCGGCCGCGGTCGCCCGCCGGTCGACCCGTCGGGCACGATGGCGCCGTGCCCCACCTCGTGGCTGCCCCGGACAAGTTCAGGGGGACCGCCGCGGCCAGCGAGGTGGCGGCGGCCGCCGCCCGGGCCGGTGCGTCGCGGGGGTGGAGCTGCGCCCAGGTGCCCATGGCCGACGGGGGCGAGGGCATCCTCGATGCGCTGGGCGGGAGGACCCGCCGCACGTCCGTGCGAGGTCCGCTCGGCGAGGCGGTGGTGGCCGAGTGGCACCTGGACGACAGGACCGCCGTCGTCGAGATGGCCCGCGCCTCGGGCCTGGAGCTGGCGGGCGGGCCCCGGCGAAACGACCCGGTGGCGGCCTCCACCATCGGGACGGGACAGCTGATCGCGGCCGCCGTCGCCGCCGGGGCGCGTCGGGTGATCGTCGGCGTG
>Ga0066670_10000388_pt1 | contig 12750 bp, 14 predicted proteins | sample GraSoiAngelo_119_FD_66459 | JGI IMG/M metagenome (GOLD analysis project Ga0066670, IMG submission 66459) | Grasslands soil microbial communities from the Angelo Coastal Reserve, California, USA - 14_0919_05_20cm | ecosystem: Environmental > Terrestrial > Soil > Grasslands | place: USA...
TACGCCCTGGTCGGGGTGTTCGTCGCCAAGCGTCCGTCGGACGTGCGGGTCGCCGTCACAGGTGCCGGGTCCGAAGGCGTATTCCGCGTCACCTCGTTCGAGGAGGCGCTCAAGAAGCGATTCTCGCCTAAGGCGCTCGATGGTTTGACGGTGCCGGCGTCGGGACTGAACAGCGATCTTCACGGCAGCGCCGAATACCGCGCACACCTGATCGCGGTGATGGCGCGCCGCGCGGTCCAGGCCGCGACCGCCAAACTCTGAGAATAGCAATTCCCGGTTTATCAAGACGGGCCCTCCCATGATTGCATCGGCGCTACCTTCGTCCGTCGATGCAATGCTCGAACTGCTGTCCTCGCGCGCCTATCTTGCCGAGCGCTCGCTGGCGACCGTGACGTTCCTGTCACTGCGCATGGGACGGCCGCTGTTTCTCGAGGGGGAGGCGGGTGTCGGCAAAACCGAAATCGCAAAGGTTCTGTCCATCGCGCTCGGGCGAAAGCTGATTCGGCTGCAGTGCTATGAAGGGCTGGATGTTGCTTCCGCGGTCTATGAGTGGAACAGTGCGGCGCAGATGATTGCGATCCGGCTTGCGGAAGCGGCCGGCGATACCGATCGCGAGCAGTTGTCGTCAGACATTTTCGCCGAGCGCTATCTGATCAAGCGGCCGCTGCTGCAGGCCCTGGAGCCGGACGTGGTCGGCGCGCCGGTGCTCCTGATCGACGAACTCGATCGCGCTGACGAGGCGTTTGAAGCTTATCTGTTGGAAATTCTCAGCGACTTCCAGGTCACTATTCCCGAACTCGGCACTGTGAAGGCGCCGCATCCGCCCATCGTCATTATCACCTCGAACCGCACCCGTGAAATCCACGATGCGTTGAAGCGCCGGTGTTTGTATCATTGGGTGGACTATCCCTCCGCCGAGCGTGAGCTCGCGATCGTAAAATCGCGCGTGCCGGGAATCTCCGGAAAGCTGTCGCAGCAGGTTGTACGTTTCGTGCAGGCGCTGCGGGAACAGGATTTCTACAAGTCGCCCGGGGTCGCCGAGACCATCGACTGGGCTACCGCGTTGACCGAACTCGACGCCCGCTCGCTGACGCCCCAGGTCGTGGGCGATACGCTCGGCGCGCTGTTGAAATACCAGGATGATATCGGGCGCATGCAGGGCGACAGCTTGCAGAAAGTCTTAAAAGAGGCGACGAGCGAGGACTAGTTTCCAGGAATGCTGCTGCAAGCTCGTTTCACCTCGCGAGCGGGCACCGCGTCAGCGAAAGGTCGTAACCAGGTTGTCCGATGGCCATAGATCATCTCTCGCCCCCTACCGGCCTGATCGCCGATAACGTCATCGGCTTTGCCCGTGCCCTTCGCGCCGCCGGCGTTCCGGTCGGGCCCGGCGCTGTCATCGACGCGCTGAACGCACTTCAAGTCATCGAAATCGGCAGCCGCGCCGACGTCTTCACTACCCTGGAAGCGATTTTCGTCAATCGTCACGAGCATGCGCTGATTTTCGCGCAGGCATTCGATCTGTTCTTCCGCGCGGCCGAGGATTGGAAACACATGCTGGATTCCGTGCCGCTGCCGGAGCACGCCAGGAGAAAGCCGCCACCGGCATCACGCCGCGTACAGGAGGCGTTCTCACAGCCCCGGGTCAGCGAAACGGCTCAGGCCCAGCAGCAGGAGCTCAGGCTGTCGGTATCCGATAGCGAGGTGCTGCAGAAAAAGGATTTCGCGCAGATGAGTGCGGCGGAAATCGCCGAAGCCACCCGGGCGATTGCGCAAATGAAATTGCCGCAGGCCGAATTGCGCACCCGTCGTTATCAGCCGGATGCGCGCGGCTTGCGGCTGGACATGCGCCGCACCTTGCGCAAATCCTTGCGCACCGGCGGCGACATCATCGACATCCGCCGGCTCGGGAGGATCGACAAGCCGGCGCCGATTGTGGCGCTGCTCGACATATCGGGTTCGATGAGCGAGTATACGCGGCTGTTCCTGCATTTCCTTCATGCCATTACCGATGCGCGCAAGCGCGTCTCGGTTTTTCTGTTCGGCACCCGGCTCACCAATGTGACGCGCGCGCTGCGGGCGCGTGATCCCGACCAGGCGCTGGCGAGCTGCTCTATGACCGTGGAGGACTGGGCCGGCGGCACACGCATCGCGACCTCACTGCACACCTTCAACAAATTGTGGGGCAGGCGCGTGCTCGGGCAGGGTGCGGTCGTGCTTCTGATTTCGGACGGGCTGGAGCGCGAGGCCGACGCCAGGCTGGCGTTCGAGATGGATCGGCTGCATCGCTCCTGTCGACGCCTGATCTGGCTCAATCCGCTGTTGCGCTATGGAGGGTTCGAGCCCAAGGCCCAGGGCATCAAAATGATGCTGCCGCACGTTGACGAATTCCGCCCGGTACATAATTTGAGTTCGATCGAGGGGCTGATATCGGCGCTTTCTTCGCTGCCTGCGCCCCACCGCAGCCTGATTCGATCCGCAGCTTGAACGAGGCTCACATGCTCAATCGCGACGAAGACATTCTGAAAGCGGCTGAGGACTGGCAGAAGGCCGGTCACGGCGTGGCGCTCGCAACCGTAGTCGAGACCTGGGGCTCGGCGCCGCGGCCCGCCGGATCGAGCCTTGCGATCAACGATGAGGGCACTTTTCTCGGCTCGGTTTCCGGCGGCTGCGTCGAAGGCGCGGTCGTCACCGAGGCGCTCGACGTGATCGCCAGCGGCAAGCCGAAAATGCTGGAATTCGGCGTCGCCGACGAAACCGCCTGGAATGTCGGCCTGTCCTGCGGCGGCACAATTCGGGTGTTCGTCGAGAAAGTCGGATAGCCGTGAAGCTCGAGATGCTCCATCAGCTCAATGCCGAGCGCGCCGCACGTCGCCCGGCGGTCGTGATTACCGAGGTCGATAGCGGCGAGCAGCGGCTAGTGAAGGCCGCCGAGTTAGCCGGCGATCCCTTGCATGCAGATCTCGCCAAGCAATTGCGCATGGGCAAGAGCGGGATGATCGAGGTTGGCGGCAAGAAACTGTTTCTCAATGTCTATGCCCCGACCGCGAAGCTCGTGATCGTGGGTGCGGTCCATATCAGTCAGGCGTTGGCACCGCTGGCACGCGCGCTGGATTACGATGTCACTGTGGTGGATCCGCGCACTGCTTTTGCCAGCGCGGAGCGCTTTCCGGACGTGCCGCTGCTCGCGGAATGGCCCGACGTGGCACTGCCGCCGCTCAACATCGATCACTACACGGCATTCGTGGCGTTGACGCATGATCCCAAGATCGACGATCCGGCACTGCTGCACGCCTTTCAGCGCGACTGCTTCTATATCGGGGCGTTGGGCTCGCGAAAAACGCATGGCAAGCGGGCCGAGCGCCTTAAGGCGCAGGGCGCAAAGGCATCCGACATTGCGCGCATTCATGCCCCTATCGGGCTGCCGATCGGCGCGGTCTCCCCGTCCGAGATCGCAGTCGCGATCATGGCCGAAATCACCGCTCAGTTGCGCTTGCCAAAGGAAGCCGCGGCATGAAGTTCGGCCCCGCCAGTCCGGCCGACGCGATTGGTGGCGTCACGGTTCACACCCTGCGCCAGGGTTCGCTGGTGCTGAAGAAGGGCACCACGATCGGTCCCGCCGAAGTCGAGGCGCTGAACCGCGCCGGGGTCAAGGAAATCGTCGTGGTGCGGCTTGAGGAGGGCGAGGTCTCCGAGGACGTCGCCGCCGCCAGCATCGCGCGAGCCGTTGCGGGCGAGGGTATCCACGTCGAGCGCGCCTTTACAGGCCGCGCCAATCTGTTCTCGAGCAAGGCCGGCGTGTTGGTGGTGGACCGCGACAAGGTCGACCGCATCAACGCCGTCGACGAAGCGATTACGTTTGCAACGCTGTCCGCCTACAAGCCGGTGGTCGAAGGCGAAATGATCGCAACCGTGAAGCTCATTCCGTTCGGGGTGGAAGCGAAGCTGCGCGATGCCGCGGTGGCTGCTGCAAGCGGCGGCGCGCTGCGGATCGCCCCTTATGTCATCAAACGCGTCGGCGTTGTCTCGACGTTGCTGCCGGGGCTGGCGCCGAAAGTGGTGGACAAGACTCTGCGAGTTACCGCGGAGCGGCTCGCTCCCGCTGGCGCGACCATCATCGGCGAGCGCCGCGTGCCACATGAAGAGGCGGCGCTTAAGCTCGCAATCAAGGAGTTGCTCGGGCTCGGTGCGGAGCTGGTGATCGTATTCGGGGCCTCGGCGATCGCGGACCGGCGCGACGTCATTCCGGCGGCCATATCGGGCATCGGGGGCGCCATCGAGCATTTCGGGATGCCGGTGGACCCCGGGAATCTGCTGTTGATCGGCAATGCCGGCGGGGTACCCGTGTTGGGCGCTCCGGGCTGCGCGCGTTCGCCGGTGGAGAACGGGTTCGACTGGGTGTTGATGCGCCTGTTGGCGGACCTCAAAGTGACGCGGGCGGAGCTCACCGGCATGGGCGTCGGCGGGCTGCTGATGGAAATCGTGACGCGTCCGCAGCCGCGCGAGAGTCTTGCCGCCGACACCAACCGCAATGTGCCCGCGATCATTCTCGCCGCCGGGCGCTCCACCCGCATGGGCGGTCCAAACAAGCTGCTGGCCGAACTCGGCGGTAAGCCGCTGGTGAGGATCGTGACCGAGCAGGTGCTGGCCTCCAAAGCGCACGGCGTCATTGTCGTCACTGGTCATCAGGCTGACGAGGTGCGGAAGGCATTGCAGGGACTTGACGTGAGGTTCGCGCACAATCCGGATTTCGCTGGAGGACTCGCCGGTTCGGTCAAGGCCGGCATCGCCGCGGTGGGCGCCGAGGCCGATGGCGCGGTGATCTGTCTCGGCGATATGCCCTTGATCGATGCGCGTCTGGTCGATCGCCTCATCGAGGCATTTGCGCCGGATCGCGCCAACCTGATTGTCGTGCCCGTAAGCGATGGCCGGCGCGGCAATCCGGTGCTGTGGTCGCGGCGTTTCTTTAGCGAATTGATGACGCTCGAGGGCGATATCGGCGCGCGCCATCTAATCGAGAAACACAGCGAGGCTGTGGCGGAAGTCCCGGTCAAAGGCCACGGCGCCTTCCTCGACATCGATACACCGCAGGCGCTGGAGACCGCGCGCAGATCGTAGCTCTCTGGTTTTGGGCTTTGCGAAAGCCCAATAAGTGTCATGTCTCACCCGCAGCCCGATCGCGAAGTGGTAGGCTTCGCATAAAGGCGTGCTATGGCAAACGACAGGGCACGACAATGGAAAATACCATGCAAGAAATGAAAGTGACGACGAATGGCTACGATTTTGGGCCGGCACACGCGGCTATGCTTACATCCTGTGCCGCGCTGCTGCTATTCGAAGAAGGTCGCTTCCAACTCGATGATCCCATTGAAAAGTTTATTCCGCAGCTTGCGAACCGCCGCGTCATGTGCGCCGGTGCAACCTCATTGGACGATACCGAGCCGGCCAAAACATCGATCACTATTCGCCACTTGATGAGCCACAGTTCGGGACTGAGCTACGGACTGTGCGGCCCGTTTCGATCTGCCCCTTGACGCTGACTGACCGGTCAGTCATAATATTACCGATGTCCAGCTCACGAAGTACACCTGCGCAAAGCGCCCGATCGGGGCCGGCCAATCGCCGTGCCAAGGTTGCCGCAGGCAAGGTCGCCGCGGCCAAGGCCCAGAAGCTGCAACGGCCGCATCCCATGCGGGCGAAAGCTTCATCATCCGAGCGTCCATCCAGCCGCGCGGCAAGGGCGGCGGAACGGCGTCAGGCGATCATCGATGCTGGGCTAGATGAATTCATCGCCCGCGGATTCACAGCGACACGACTGGACGATGTCGCCAAGCGAGCTGGCGTCGCCAAAGGGACGATCTACCTGCACTTTGAAGACAAGCAGGCGCTATTTCAGGAATTGATACGGACGGCGCTGGTGCCGCTGATCGGCCGCCTTGCCGCGCCTCCGCCGGCCGGCGGATCGGTTCGTGCGGCGCTCGACAATTTTGCCCAGACGTTTGCGCAGGAGGTTATATCGACCCGGCGCGGCGACATCGTCCGCCTGATTGTGTCGGAGGGCGCCCGATTTCCGAGCCTCGCCGATTTCTATTATCGTGAAGTGGTTTCACGTGGCATGGCGGCAATGCGCGCGTTGATCCAAATCGGCGTCGAAAGAGGCGAGATCCAGCAGGAAAGCCTGACGCGATTTCCGCAGATCGTGGTGGCCCCGGCGATTGTCGCGGTGATCTGGCAAGGGTTGTTCGGCAGGCATGCGCCGCTGGATGCGAGCGAGATGCTCCGCGTCCATCTCGATCTGATTTTTGGCGAGCGGAGGACGGAATGACGTCGCCGCGACCAACGCTGAAAATCCTGGCCGCGCTTGCAGTCGCCGCAGCGCTCGCCGCTTGCAACCAGCCCAAAGATCCCGGCTATCAGGGCTGGGTCGAAGCCGACATGATCTTCGTCAGCCCTGACGAATCCGGGCGCGTGACCAAGCTTAGCGTCCGCGAGGGCGATGAGGTCAAGGCCGGCATGCAGCTCTATTCGCTTGATGACGACATGCAACAGGCCGATCTCAACCAGAACAACGCCACGCTTGCCAACGCTCGGCAAACCTATGAGCGCGCCGCTTCCTTGAGCAAGACCGGCTCGGGAACACAGGCCAATCTCGATGCCGCGGTTTCCGCGCTGCGGGTCGCGGAAGCGCGGGTCAACAGTTCGCAGACACGGCTGGCGCGCCGCACCGGATTTGCGCCCGTCCACGGAACCGTTCAGCAGATCTATTTCCGCGAGGGAGAGACAGTGCCGGCTCAGCGGCCGGTGCTATCGATCATGCCGCCCGGCAATATGAAGGTGCGGTTTTATGTACCGGAGACCGATCTGCCGAAGCTTTCCGTGGGCGAGGAGGTGCGGGTGAGCTGTGACAACTGCGCCGCCGACCTCACCGCGAAAATCTATTTTATCGCGACCGCGGCCGAATACACCCCGCCGGTCATCTACAGCCTCGATGAACGCAACAAACTTGTCTACTTGGTCCAGGCTCGGCCCCTGAGGCCCGATGCTTTGCGTGTCGGCCAGCCGGTCAGTGTTTTTCTCAACCCCAAGACGCCGGTGGCGGAAAAGCGATGACTGCGGCGCCGGTTTCCGCCCCCGAGATCGCGATCGACGTCCGCGGCCTGACCAAGTCGTTCGGTGGACGCGAGGTCGTGCACGACTTGTCGATGCAGGTGAAGCGCGGGACTATCTACGGCTTCCTCGGGCCTAACGGTAGCGGCAAGACCACCACGATCCGCATGCTTTGCGGCCTGCTGACGCCCGACAGTGGCGAGGGCAGATGTCTCGGTTACGATATCCGGCGCGACGCGGACAAGATCAAGCGCCAGGTCGGCTATATGACGCAGCGCTTCAGCCTATACCAGGACCTGTCGGTGCGGGAGAACCTGGAGTTCGTCGCTCGCCTCTATGGCATGCGCGATCCGCAACGCGCCGCACGAGACATGATTGTGCGGCTCGGGCTCAATGGCCGCGAAGATCAGCTCGCGGGCGAACTTTCCGGCGGTTGGAAGCAGCGCCTCGCGCTTGGCGCCTGCACCTTGCCGAATCCGCGGTTGCTGCTGCTGGACGAGCCGACGGCAGGCGTCGATCCGAAAGCGCGGCGCGATTTCTGGAACGAAATCCATGCGCTCGCCGCGGAAGGGCTGACCGTGTTGGTCTCGACCCATTACATGGACGAAGCCGAGCGTTGCCACGAGATCGCTTATATCGCTTATGGCTATCTGCTGGCGCATGGCACTGTGGAGGAAGTGATCGCCAAATCGGCACTCTCGACTTACACGGTGACTGGCGACCAGCTCCACAAGCTACAGGACGAACTTGCGGGCAAGCCCGGGGTCGACATGGTGGCGCCGTTTGGAACCAGCCTGCATGTGTCCGGCCGGGACAAGTCCGCGCTGGACGCAACCATCGCGCCCTGGCGCAACAACAAGGGATTGCATTGGCAGCACGGCGAGCCCTCGCTGGAGGACGTCTTCATCGAGCTGATGACCCGTTCAAAGGATAACTTCCAATGACCGTGGCTTACGACCCCAGTGGAAGAGACGAAATCCCGGAGCCGCGGTTCGGATTCTGGCGGCGCAGCGTTGCGATGGTGATCAAGGAATTCATCCAGCTCAGGCGGGATCGGGTATCCTTCGCCATGATCGTGATGATCCCGGTGATGCAGCTTCTGCTGTTCGGTTACGCCATCAACACCACGCCGCGTAACCTGCCGACTGCCGTGCTGTTGCAGGAGGACAGCGATCTCGCGCGCTCGATCCTCAAAGCCCTGGAGAACACGGCTTATTTCCACTTTACGCGGGAAGTGCACGAGGTCGCGGAATTCGACGATCTCTTGCTCTCGGGCAAGGTGCTGTTCGGCGTGGAGATTCCGCGTGGCTTCGAGCGCGCGGTGCGACGGGGCGATCGTCCGGCCCTATTGGTTGCAGCCGACGCTACCGATCCGGTCGCGGCCGGCTCCGCGATGTCGGCGCTCGGAGTAGTCGTGCAGACCGCGCTGGAGCATGATCTATTCACCGGCGATCCGCCGTCGCTGCCATTCGAGATCCGCGCCCATGCTCGTTATAATCCGGCGGCCTCATCGCGGCTGAACATCGTGCCCGGTCTGGTCGGCACCATCCTGACCATGACCATGCTGATCTTCACGGCGCTTTCGGTGACACGCGAGGTGGAGCGCGGGACGATGGAAAGCCTGCTGTCGATGCCGATCAGGCCGGTCGAAGTGATGTTCGGCAAGATCGTGCCTTACGTTCTGGTCGGATTCATCCAGGCTAGCCTGATCGTCGGCATCGGTGTCTTTCTCTTTGGGGTTCCCGTGCGCGGCAGCCTGATCATGTTCGCACTGCTTTCTACGCTGTTCATCACTACCAATCTTGCGATTGGCTATACGTTTTCCACTATCGTGCAGAATCAGTTGCAGGCCATGCAGCTTTCGATGATGTTCTTCCTGCCCAGTATCCTGTTGTCCGGTTTCATGTTTCCGTTCGCGGGCATGCCGGTTTGGGCGCAATATATCGGTGAAGGCCTGCCGCTGACCCATTACTTGCGCATCGTCCGCGCGATCATGTTGAAGGGCGCGACGCTGCGCAATCTGGAATACGACACGATCGCTCTTTTTGCCCTGATGCTGCTGGCCATGACGATCGCGGTGACGCGCTTCCGCCGCACGCTGGATTGAGGCAAGTAGATCACCCATTCACTCTTACTCGGAACGAAAATTCAAATGCAGCGGCGCTATGTAACCGTGGACGTTTTTACCGACCGCGCTTTCGGCGGCAATCCCCTGGCGGTGGTGCTGGACGCCGGCGGCTTATCGACCGCGCAGATGCAGGCCATCGCGGTCGAGTTCAATTATTCCGAGACCACGTTCGTGTTGCCGCCGCGCGACGCTGGCAACGACGCGCAGGTTCGGATTTTTACGGTGACCAGGGAGATACCGTTCGCCGGCCACCCCAATGTCGGTACCGCCTTTGTGCTGGCGACAAGGTCGGCCAAATCACCCCCGCGGCTGAAGTTCGAGGAAGGGGCGGGTCTCGTGGCAGTTGAGATAGTGCAGGACGGCGGCAGGGTTGTTGGCGCCGAACTCACCGCGCCCCAGCCCTTCACGCAAATGAGCCAGGTCAGAAGCGAGCAGGCGGCCGCGTGCGTCTCGTTGTCCAAAACGGATGTCAGGATCGACGGGCATCCGCCAGTAATTGTCTCGGTCGGAATGCCGTTCCTGGTGGCGGAGTTGAGTTCGCGCGATGCACTACGGCGCGCGACGCCTGATGCGGCGGCATTTGCGCAAACATTGCCATGCGATGGCGCCTTCGCCATCTATCTCTACACGCGCGATGTGCCGCCGGCCGAAAAACCGACCGACCTGCAGGCGCGGATGTTTCATTCCGGTTCGAGCGGCCTCATCGAGGACCCCGCGACCGGCAGCGCAACGGTAGCGGCCGCCGCGCTACTTGCGAACCTTGCCGGCGAACGCGATGGCGAGTTGAAACTACGGATCGGGCAGGGCGTCGATATGGGCCGCCCGAGCCTGTTGCTAACGCGCGTTCGGAAGGCAAACGGCGCTATTGTTTCGGCGCATGTCGGCGGCGGCTGCGTGCAGATGATGGAAGGTACGTTCGCTTTGGCGGGAGGCTGATCCAACAAGGCTGGAGCCGTTACTTCGGTTGCGGATTCGGTTCCACGATCGATTTTGTCGAACCGTCGGGTGCGGCCTGCATATTGGGCGGAGACTGTCCTTGCGGACTGTCCGGCGGCGCGCCGCCCGTCCCGGTGGTAATCGGTCCAGTCCAGCCCTGCGGCTGTAACTGCCCCTTGTTGTCGTCGGGCATGACGGTGCGGCCGGTGCTTTGCTGGGAATCGTCAGGCTTCTTGTCTTCGGCTTGGCCTTGAGCCATCGCAGCTAACGCGCAGACTGCGAAACATAACGTGGCGGGGGCGAGACGCATGTCATTCTCCCAGGCAGAAGATAACTCAAGTCAAGAGCGTCGCGTTGGTTCCTGGACGTGTGGAAAGGAGCGGATATGGAACACTAAATGCCGGGGAATCTGAAAGGATTGTCAAACCTGCTTTGCGGCCAAGTTTTTGACTTTCACCGAATCGCGCTCCTCGATGATCTCCGCAATCCACTGCCGGTGGCAATGCCTGTGGTCGCGCTCGTAGCAGAGAAGACAGACCGGGCCGGATTTCCTGACCAGCTCCGATAGAGCGTCCAGTTCTTCCCTGGCCTGCGGCGTCTTCAGGTGCTTGGCGTAGATCTTGTGCAGCGTGTCAAACTTGCCGCTGCGGGCGGCCTCGCGGCCTTCCTTTGGCGTTCCCAGCTCGCGCAGATGCAAATAAGAAATGCCGCGCTTGTCGAGCCCGGCGGCGAGCTGGTTCTTTGAAAAGCCGGGGCGGCGTGACGAGGTGACCGCACGCACGTCGACCAACAGCTTAACTCCGGCACTTTCCAGCTCATCGAGCACCGTTTTCGGGGGCGTCTGTTCATAGCCGATGGTGAAGAGCTTCTTGGCGTTGGCCATTCCGAGTCCTGGTCCTTCAATTCCTGTTCACTTCACGCGCTCGATCAATTCCATCGCGCCTGATGGTGCGCGTACTTTACCTTCATGGATCACATAGGCGAAGACGTCGCGCTGGATTTTCTTGGGCTTCGTGGGATCGACGCGCGGCAGATCCTCCGGTTCGCCACCGGCGGCCCAGACCTGCAGCCGCTTAGCCCAGGCATCGAGCTGCTTCGGCGGATAGCAGGTCTTGATATCGTCATTGCCCTTCTGCAGCCGCGCGTAGACGAATTCGCCCGTGACGTCTGCTATCGCCGGATAAGTACCATGTTCGGCGAACACGACGGGAGTTGCGAATTTCCGCAGCAGAGCAATGAACGCTGGCACGCGAAAGCTATCATTCCGCACCTCGACGACATGGCGCAGCTCGCGCCCATCGAGCTTGCGTGGCAACAACTCCAGAAACTTGCCAAAATCGGCTTCGTCGAATTTCTTGGTCGGCGCGAATTGCCAGAGCACCGGACCAAGGCGATCGCCGAGTTCCAGCACGCCGGAATCGTAGAACCGTTTGATGGAATCGCCGGCCTCGGCCAGCACCCGGCGATTCGTCGCGAACCGCGGCCCCTTTACGGAAAACACAAAACCGCCGGGCACCTCGCGCGCCCATTTGCGGAAGCTCTCCGGCTTCTGCGAGCCGTAATACGTGCCGTTGATCTCGATCGACGTCAGTTTGGAAGCGGCGTATTCCAGCTCCTTCGCCTGCGTCAGCTTTTCCGGATAGAACACCCCGCGCCACGGCGCGAAGGTCCAGCCGCCGACGCCGATGTAGATTTTGCCCGCGCTTTTTGAGTCGCGATCTGAACTTTTAGTCACGCACCAGTCTCTCTTGCATTTCCCGGGAGGTGGAACTTTGAAGAGTAAAGCTAGCGGGCGGCTCCCGCAAGCCGTGCAAGAGGGTGTGCGCGTGTCGGTCGCTTCGACTTTATCCTCTCACCTGCTCCGCCAGGCAATGCACCGACCAGCAAAAAAGGCTCCGGCAAAACCGGAGCCTCTTCATCGGCCAGTCTACACCAGGCGGCGGCGGCTCTCCGTTCGCGGAGGCGCTTTCGATTCAGCGTGCCCCGCGCATGGTGTTGGTCATAAAGCGCTGCAAGGGTTTTAGGCTCTGCTTAGCGAGCGCGTTGTGAAGGCCGCAGATCTTCTGCATCTCGCCGACGAATGTCTCGTAAGCTTGCCTTGCGAATTCGATCTGCACCTCCAACGCCTTGTCGAGCGACCGCACGCGCGTGAGTTTATCGACAAAGGATCTCGTCTGTTCGAACGATTTCCTGGTGTAGTCGCCATAGGCAGTGGCGATCGTCTGGACGCTGATGGGCACGCCCTCAAACGCCGCGGCCGCGATCGACACCACATCGGCGGGTTGGGCTGGCGCCGCGATCGGCACGACATCGGCGCGCTTGGGTCGGGTAGTGTCCGACGTGACCTCGGCTGGTTCGGCTACCCGGCTGATTTGGGCGGCGTGGGCGGGTTCCGGTGCCGGACTGATCGACCTGATCTCATCGGCGTCGTCTGAGGCGTCCATAGGATCGATGTCGGCCGGTTCGGTTAGCGCATCGATCAGGGCTTCATCGGCTGGTTCGGCTGCCGGGCTTATCGAGGCGACTTCGGCGGGCTGGGCCGCCGCGCCGTTCGAACCGACATGACCGGGTTCGGCTGCTGC
>Ga0066670_10000398_pt1 | contig 12693 bp, 10 predicted proteins | sample GraSoiAngelo_119_FD_66459 | JGI IMG/M metagenome (GOLD analysis project Ga0066670, IMG submission 66459) | Grasslands soil microbial communities from the Angelo Coastal Reserve, California, USA - 14_0919_05_20cm | ecosystem: Environmental > Terrestrial > Soil > Grasslands | place: USA...
TCGCGCATCGCCGTGAAGCCGTGCGACAGCGCAATTTGCGCGTTGCGCGCGGCAAGAATCGCACGGTACGGAATCGATTCCTTGAGCAACTGTTCGTCGTATTCCGCCGCCGTGACATCCCCCTGCAAAAGAACGTGGGTGTGCACATCCATGAATCCCGGCAGCACCGTCTGTTTGGACAAGTCGATCATTTCCGCGCCGGTTGGCGCCCTCCCGCCAGGTGTGACCGAGGTGATCTTCTCGCCTTCAATCAAAATGAGCGCGTTCTCCACCGGCTTGTCGCTTTTTCCATCAATCAATTTGCCCGCGCGGATGACCATGCGGTGCGGAGCTTGTCCCACCGCGAAAACGGGTGTCAGCTGGCCCGCCAGAACAAAAGCAAGGAAACGGCGCATAGGAATTTCCTCCCTTCAGAGCCGCAAGCCTATCAAAGACCCGTTCATTTCGTCGCCTTCAAAAGCGCTTACGGGCCCCCGGCGGTTCGCCACGGCGCGCCATGCGGGAAGCATTCGACAACGAGGCACGGTTCGGCTAGCATTAGCGCGATAGGTCCAGGGAGCGGCAGAACTTCCCCGGGCGGAGTGAGCCGCTCCGATTACCATGGGAAATCGAAGGCGCATTTTCAGGGAGAAGACGTGAGTCAATCGTCTCTTGCCGGGACTCCTGATAATTTTGTGAAGGAAGAGTCGCGGCGCAGCACGCGCCTCGACCGTTCCGTTCCACTGATCGTCTTCGGCCAAAACCGTCTGGGCGAGCCGTTCGTCGAAAGGACCGTCTCGACCAGTGTCAATCTGCATGGCTGCCGGTATCCTTCGCGGCACGATTATGGCGTGGGGACTTGCGTGACGTTGCAAGTAGTGGGCTTGAACGTAGAGCCGAAGCCGCCCGCTATTCGCGCCAGAGTGCGGTCGATTCATCCTTCCCAAAACACGCGCGAGTTGCAGCAGGTCGGCGTGGAATTGGAAAAGCCGGGGAACGTGTGGGGCGTCGTCACGCCGCCCCAGGACTGGCTCAGTTTCGGAGAGATTGCGACTTTCGCGCCTCAATCCTCGGCCGTTGCCGGGTCTGAGCCCGAAACTCCCCCGATCGAAACCGAAGCGGCGGAAGCAGATGAGCTACGAGAGCCAGCAGAGCCGCCTTCACCCGAGCACAAACTCGCCGAGGTCGCCACTTTTCCTTCCCCCCCGGTAGCTTCCAGGCCTCCCGCTCCCATGCTCACCGAAGCTCCGAAACCGCAGCGTATCGTGATCACTCCGAATGGACTCATCGACGCGCTCCAGGAAAGGCTGCAACAAGCCGCCGAGAGAGCCGTGCAAACCGCCATCGCAAAACAGTTGGACGAAGCCGTGCGCAAGGCTGTGGCTACCATCGACGATATCCGCCAGGCCAGCATTCGCGAAGTTCAACAGCTTCTGCCGTCTCGCTCTGAAGCGGCCGCGGGCGGCCTCGCCACAAAAGATGAAATCGCCGCCGTAACCGCCTCGGTGATCGCGGCCCATTGGAAAGAAGAGATGGAGAAGTATCGCGCCCACGCGGAAGAATTGACGCAGCGGCTTGCAAACCAGGCCGCGGAACTGAAACGAGAGCTCGACCGCTGCCAGGAATTTTGGGGGAAAATGAACAACGAATTGGAACCTCGGGCTCAGGCGCGGCTCAATGAGGCGGTTGGCCGCGTGTCTGCCGATTTCGATGGCGCAGCCGCCCGAATTATGGATCGCCGCTTTGAACGCCTCCTGGAGAGCACGCAGTCGGTGGTACAAGAGGCGCTGCTGAAACTGGACGCCCGCTCGGCGGAGGTGCAAGCTCTCGTGCAGAGCTCTGTGAACGCTACTCTCGCCAACCTTCAGCGGCAGGCGGAATCGCAAATGAACGCGATTCTCTCGGAAACGAAAGACCGCGCTGCCTCAGCCATCTCCTCTCTTGACGCGGAAGGCCGCGCGGCTTGCGAGGCCCACCGCCAGGCGCTCGAAGCCGAAGTGACGCGCGCCTCCGAACGCTCCACCGACCAATTCCGCAAAGGCATGAAAGCGTTTCTCTACTCCTGCCTCGTTGCGGCGGTGAGCGCCGTCGACGAGCACTCAAAAGCCACTCTGGAGAGCCTCACCAAGGACAACGGGAAGTCCTTGCAACAAGCTCGTGAGGGCAACGGCCCCGCGGATGCCGAAGGTCCGGAGATCCTCCCTGCGCCGGATAGCGATCCCTTCACCCATTAGGACGGCATAGAGATCGTTCCGAAAAGAAAAAGGCCAGCCGCTCTCTCTTAGCACGGCTGGCCTTTTTCTTTTCCCTGATTGCAGAACCTGCGTCACTCCTGAAGGAGGCAAGAGGAACAGTTCTGCGTGTGCTCTGGCTGAGACCAGAAACTCAATCTCTCAATTCGCGGGCTGCGCGGAACCTGGGCGCCGGAACGGCCGGCGCGCCAAATCTTCAATGCTGTAAATCCCATGACGCACGGCAGCCACGACGGGATGCTGGCTGTCGGCAACTCGGTCCACCGTCACAACCCAAACCCGGTGCAGCGTATATGCGCTGATGACCACGCCGGCCATGCCCAGAAACGCCATCGCAAATAGGGCAAACGCCGCCAACAGCTCCTGCACAAAATAAAGTTGCAGCGCGACAATGGTGCCGAGTACCCACCACATCCACTTTCGATCCTGGTCCCTCTTTTTTGCCTTTACTTGACTACCATCCGCACTCATGGACCGTTCCTACCCCCCAATTCGAAGAGCCCCTAAACTCACCTGCACTTACCCTGACGTTAGATGCTGCGACCTACCCGAATGGGCATGTCCGCAGGACCTGTACCATTAGACACTTGGGAGCGCACCAAAATCGATGGTACAAAAGTTACATTTTACGCGCTAAACGAGTCTCCTAGTACCGGCTTTTATTACCCAGAAACGATGTAAGCCATTTACAGTAAACAGCTTAACACATATACACTTTCGCCACAGTTTTCGCCAGATTTTCCCTGTACCTCTTGTGGAAAACCTGTCCTGTCGTACAGGGGGCTTTTCCCCACCCTATGTAGTGATTACCCCCACGGTTGGCGTATCATTTGGCGCATACAAACCGGCCCAGGAGGTCGAGTTTCCGGCGGTAGCGGACGGCCCAATTGGGCCAAAGGGAAGCCTGGGGCCCGCCTGATTTCCCTCTTAGTTAAAATTACTCTTTAGTTGAGCCAACTGCGGAGAAGTGCCTCGCAATGGCTAGGAAATGACGGGCTTAATTCCCCTTCAAGGCGTACCTGACGTCAAAGGGCAGCTTGCCGTCAACCCGAAGAACTTTTACCGAACTGTTGATCGAATAAACGTCGATAATGCCCACCGCCCCCGGCGTCGTTTCCACCGTGCGCAACAAATCCTCATCGCTATCCACGATTTTCACCGTCAGCCGGGATTCGTTCAGCCTCGCAAGGATGGCTTTGATTCCACCCGGACCCGCGCCAAACAGCTTTTGCGTGGCGATATGCATGTCCGGAGATTCTGGATCCTTGATCACCAGCGTAAAGTTCTTGCCGTCCGGCCACGTTTTCTGCGTGCCCCTGCAGAGCTTCGCCAAATCTGCAAGGGAAACGTCAGAGAGCTTGCTGCCCGCCGCAACCACTACCGCCATGTTCTTGATTCCTGCGAACGCCCCCGCGGCCAAGAGCGCAAGGCACCACAAAATCGCTGCAATTGGAAATCCTCTCGGGAATCGTAGCAACTTCATAGGCCTCTCTCGTTTTGCACAAGTTTCCCGGCAGTATGTTCAGTCGCGCCGCCTCTTGGCAAGTATCCCTTTTGAGGCGTGTGTCCAACCTTATGCCTCGCCCCAACGTTCGCGTGCCGCCAATCCGCTCTTGATCCTTCCGCACCACCTGCCCTACCGGTCAGTATCGGCCTCCTCCTGGAGTGCGCTAGGTTCAGGGACTAGAACTTATCCTGAGTTCAATTCCGGACAGGAGTGATTCGACATGGCTCGCTTCGTTGCGCGTTGGTTCCTGCTGATCTTTCCCGGTTTTCTAGCCGCCAGCGCCTTGGCGCAGACGGCCGCTCCCCGCATAGAACCGGCCTCCAACCGCTCTGGCGCTCACGCGTCGCCGGTCGTACCGCTTGCGCAACAGCTTTTCGGCGCCATCCCTCTCTCCACCAAGTCCGAGGAAGCGCGCAAATCGCTGGAGCTTGCCTGGGACAAGTACGAAAACGCCATGTATGAGCCGTCGGCGAACCTGGCGCGCCAAGCCACGCAGAAAGATCCGCACTCTGCTCTGAGCTGCGCCCTGGTTTCTTTCGCTGCCCGTCGCGGCATGCCCGACGCTGCCGCGCTAGCCAAGGCCAAGGCGCTTCTCCCTCATGCGACTCCTGACGAACGGCTCCTGATTCGCTGGATGACCGCTATCCAGGACCACAATCTTCTTCCCGCCATCGTCAGCATGAACGACCTGCTGAGGCGTTATCCCCGCGATAAGCACATTCTGTATGTCACCGGGGAATGGCTTTTCCTCCAGCAGGATGATGACCGCGCGCGCACCTTGCTGGAAACGGCTTTGCAGGTGGATCCCAATTTCCCCGCCGCCCTCAACCGTCTCGGCTATTTGTACCTCGATTCGAGCAATCCTGATCCAGCCAGGGCTGTCGCTTCCTTGAAGCGCTATGCGGAAGTGGAACCCGCTTCTCCCAATCCTCAGGATTCGCTCGGCGAGGTTTTGCGCGAAGCAGGCAATGACCAAGACTCGCTCGAACACTACCACGCGGCGTTAAAAATCGATCCGGCGTACATCAGCTCGCAATACGGACTTGGCAACACGCGCACGCTGATGGGCGATTTCGCCGGCGCGCGTCAGGAGTACGACCGCGCCATCCCCATGGCGCGGAACCGGATGGACGAGCTGTACGTCAAGTACCTGAAGACGCTCGTCTACTTCTGGGAGCGACAGCCGGTGGAAGGCCGCAAAGAGTTAGCGGCTCTTGCCAAGGAAGCGGCAGGCAAAAAAGAACCGAATTCGCAATTTCAAGTCGGAATGGCGCAGGCCCTGCTCACCTCCGACCCACAATCCGAACTCGAGCAACTTAAGTCTCTCTCCGTGTTCTTGGAAAAACCTCTAGCGGGCATGAACGAATCCGATCGCGGCATCGCGCGCGCCGCGGTGTTGCGCGAACGTGTACGCGTGTTGTCCCTCCAGGGACGGCAAGGCGATGCCGCGCAGCCTCTTTCCGAACTCGAGACGTTGGCTACCGCTTCAAAAGATCAGCTCGTCGGCAGCTATTTCGAGACTGCGCGCGGTTATCTTTCCGCCTCAAAAGGCGACTTTGAGAACGCTGCCGAAGGGCTCTCCGCCGATCCGCATTCGCCTCTGGCGCTTCAACAATTGGCCGCCGTCGAAGAAAAACTGGGAAATGCGGCCGCCGCCGAGGCTGCCCGCACTTGCCTGAAATACCATCGCAACTCCGAAGCCGAATGGTTCCTGGCGACCCACAGCAAGGCCAGCAACGCAAACTACTAACTCTGCATTTTTCTATAAATCCCAGTGTAGGGGCGGGGCTTACCCCGCCCGCTAGCTCTGAAAGCGAACGCCGCGACTCCCCGTTGTTGGAACTCACTTCCGCTGCCGACCTGTCGCCTCCTCGATTATTTCTTCTTCACCAATCGCGTAATCCACACCAGAATCACCGCCCCAACAAAGGAAACGACAATCGATCCGATCATTCCGCCTGCATGCAAGCCCACTATTCCAAACACCCACCGGCCCACAATTCCGCCCAAAATCCCAAGAATAATATCTACCACAACTCCATAGCCTCCGCCTTTCATCACTTGCCCCGCCAGCCACCCGGCGATCAGGCCCACCACAATCGCATAAATGAGGCCTTCCATGATTCCTCCTCTGCGCTGTGAACTATTGGGATAGTGCCCCGCCGCGCGTTTCTTTTAGAACGCGCCTTGCCGAATGTCAACCGGACGGAATACACTGGCTCACGCACAAAATCTCATCACCCGTCCCCGGAGAGAGAGGATGATTCCCAGGGTTCCTCGGATTTTTCGAATTGCTTTGTCTTTGCTTGCTGTTCTTCTCTTGGCTGGCGCTTGCTCAAAATTCCAGACGGACAAAGACTCAGCACCCGTTCCCGGGCAGCCCATCCCGCATCCAACGATTGTCTTCATGACCGATTTTGGCACTGCCAACGACGCCGTCGCCATTTGCAAAGCGGTGATCCTCGGGATTGCGCCCGAGGCCCGCATCATGGACATCACGCATCAGGTCACGCCTTACTCCATCGAAGAGAGCGCGCGCTTTCTCCAGGGCGTCACGCCCTACTACCCCGCAGGCACGATCTTTTTAGTGGTGGTCGATCCGGGAGTCGGTACTTCGCGCAAAGCCATCGCCGTCAAAACCAAAAAAGGCCAATACTTCATTCTTCCCGATAACGGCCTCATCACGCCCGTCCTTGACCGCGACGGCCTTGAATCCGCCCGCGAAATTACCAACACCGACTGGATGATTCAGGCGCCCATCTCTTCCACTTTCCACGGGCGCGATATCTTCTCGCCCGTGGCCGCCCATCTCGCCGCCGGTGGGGATTTCTTTCTTGTGGGGCCTGAGATCTCCCAGCTTGTTCGCCTGAATCCCAAAACCGCCACCGTCAGCGATAAGGGCATTCAGGGCGACGTCATCGGCCTGGACGATCCTTTTGGCTCGCTCATCACCGATATTCCCGGCGACGAATTCAAGAAGCTCGCTTACCGCTTCGGCGACAAAGTCCCTCTGCTCCTCGACAAAAAACCCGTCACCTTGACCTACGTCAAGACCTTCATGGAAGTCCCTGTCGGCGAGCCTCTGCTCTACGTGGACTCCCGCGGCCGAGTCGGCATCGCCGTGAATCAGGGCAATTACTCCAAACAATTCGGTGTCACGCCCCCCGCCACCATCTTCATCGCCCGCAAAGGCCTCCCCCTCGCCCCTAAGACCAAGTGAGCTCAATCCGATGCCACACATCGTTCTTCTTGGCGATTCAATCTTGGACAATGGCGCATACACTTTGGGCGGTCCTGACGTCATTTCTCAAGTTCGCGGCCGCCGGTTTTGCTGCATAAGTGCGGGGATTCGGCTCTCTTCCAGCTGCCACGGAACACCGCTCAAGGGCCACCTGCACCAGAGGTCGCGGGGCCACGAATCACCAATTACGAATCGCGAGGCGCCTCGAACTATAAGCTGTGGACTGTTAACTGTTGGCTTTCTTCAGGGAGCGGCTTGCGCGCGCTTGCGCGCGTGGCGCGCCAGGCCCAGAAACGAAAGGTTCAGCCCCGCGGTGCGGATATACTGCTCGACTTCCTCGGGTGGGAGATGCTGAGCAATTTCCGCGTGCATCGTGTCCATAAACGATGCCATCGCCTCCGTATCGCTCTTGGCCGTCTGAAGAATCTTCTCCGTCGTTTCCATCCAGCGGTGCAGCCGCTCTCGGAATTGCGCGACATGTGCGGCGGGATTTTCCGAGAAGCCGAAGTGTGTCAGAAAAAGCCGTTTCGGTTTGTGTTCGAGAATCGTTTTAAAGGAGGAATCCCAGATTTCCAGGTCAATGTCCGGCGGCGGCGTGGCCGGCATCACGTAAGAGTGCTCTTCGATGCGGATCCCCGTGGTATCGCCGACGAAGGCCACGCCGTCCAGGTTGTCGAAATAACTGACATGATGCGAAGCGTGACCGGGCGTGTACGCGACATCGATTTTGCGCGGCCCGAGCGCAATGGTCTCTCCGCCTTCCAGGATGCGCAGATTCCCCCCCGGCACCGGCACCGCTTCCCCGAAGAGCTCTTGCAGACTGTCGGGCCAAAGCCGCGCCGCGCTGGCCAAGAGCTTCGAGGGATCAATCATGTGCGGCGCGCCGACCTTGTGGACGTAGACAGCTACTTGCGGATTTTCTTTTACCAGCGCGCCGGTAGCTCCCGCGTGGTCGAGGTGAATGTGCGTCAGCAGAATTGCATCGAGGTCGCTCACGCCAACGCCGCGCGCTCGCAGCTCCCGCCGCAGCGCTTCCAGGGTCGATCCGGGGCCGGGATCGACAATCGCACGGTGGCCGTCCGATTCCAGCAAGGCCGTGGCGATCGAGCGCCGCTGCCCCATCCAGTTGTCGTCGAGTGTGGTGATCGTGTGCATGAGAGTCCGAGGAACTAGTGTATCGCAGGACGCTCCCTTCCCATTGTCGGCGCGCGGGGGGGCGGATTTACTCTGCCTCGCGAATGGGCGATGATGCTGGTCCATTTCCGCGAAGGAGAAGAACTTATGTTCAAGCCGGCCCCGCTCGCGATTGCCGGGCTCCTGCTGGGTTTTGGCAATGTCTCTGCGCGTGCGCAAGAGCCAGGCACCGCCCCTGCGGCATCGTCGTCGCGCCAAACCGAAGCCGACGAGTACGCGCGCTACGAGTTGCTCGCTCCAAACACGGCGAGTTTCAAGATTTCCTACGAAGTTTCCGCCACCACGCCCGGCGCCAAAGTTTTCTTCAATCCCATCCGCAAGGGCAGCGTCGCCAGAGACGAAGCCGTTTACGACGCCATGACCGGCGAAGCGCTGCGCTTCGAGGTCGTCTCCGGCGCGGAAGCTCGCAAGGATCCGCTGATGGCGGACGCCGATGCCGCGGAAAACTACATCAAAATCGAGCTCGCCCGCGCCGTCCCGCCGGAAGGACGCGGCCGCCTCCTCATCCTGAAAACTTATAAAGACGCGAAAAGCTACTACCGCGAGGGCGATGCCATCGTTTTCAACCGCAGCCTCGGCATCAAACGCAACAGCGTGGTTTTGCCTGCGGGATATGAACTCGTGGTCTGCAACGTGCCCTCGCAGGTTCTGCCGGAACCCGATGGCCGCATCGCCATCAGCTTTATGAATCCCAGCGCGGGCGAAGCTCCTCTTGTGGTCCGCGCAAAGCTCGGCGCGCAGATCGGCCCCGCCGCAGCGCCGCGTCCGTTAACCGACTCGCGCAGTTGGGAAGCGCCCTTCGCTGGGGAAACCGAACGGCAGCGGCTCTCCGAACGCGCTCATCAGAATCGCGACATCGTGTACTTCCTGCAACAGCCGGAAACGCATGCCTTTAGTCTCTACCACGACTACACCGAATCGCGGGCCGGCACTGACAAGTACCTGAACGTGGTTCGCGAAGGCAGCGCGGTTTCTGATCCTTCAGCTTATGTCCTCGATACCGGCCAAAAGCTGACCACCCGCCTGATGACCGGTGCGGAACTTTCTGCCGCGAAAATCGACGCGGGCGAACCGGTCAAGCCGGAAACGCAAATCGTCTTGATTCCTTTTCCGCCGGTAAAGAAAGGCCAGTCTCTGCGCTTGCGAATTTCTGAGACTTACACCGCGCCCGTGAGTTACCGGCTGGATGGCGAAGAATTGGTTTTCGACCGCAGCTTGGGCCGTTCCCGCAACGCCGTTGTGCTCCCTGTCGGCTGGTATCTGACCGCCAGCGCCATCCCCGCCACGGTCACACAACTCCCTGACGGCCGCATCCGCCTGGACTTTTGGAATGGCCGCCCCGATTCCGTGGACGTCCTGATCAAAGCCAAACGGCGAAGCGGGCCATCCGGCAAATCGCCCTAACCTCCACACCTCCTCTTGCAGCCACTTACTTGCAAAGTAAGCTTCTGTTAAGACGAATACGTTTGCATAAAACGGTTATTCTGGAATAACCTGTGGCCGGTGTGCCCTGTCAATTCCTGTTTTTTCTCCCCTTTAGGAGGGGAGAGTCGTGTGCAAAAAGCGCCTGTGGGGTGGGATTGACGGTGGAAGGCCCTGCAGCGTGTCCGAAAGTGACCGCCCGCTGCAGCAGTAGGCTCTGGGCGGGTACGCGAATCAAAAGGGATCCCCAAATGGTTTTTAGGAGGAGCAGATGCGCAATTGGTGTGTAGCAGCAGCCTTGGGTGTCCTTCTGGCGTCGCCTCTAGCCGCGCAGCAGAAGGCCGCCGGGTCCCCCGACGATAGCCTGAAGCGTACCGAAACTTCCGCGGAAAAATCTTCAGGAGAGTCGAGTCACGCGGTCGCCAGCGAGCACCTTGTTCTTCCCAAGGACGTCTTCGCGCTTCCGGCGGTTCCACGGCCCAAGCCGTTTCCCACGCCTCAGAAGGCTGCCAAGAAAGAGGATCGTGCCCCGGGCCAGCTCGTTCCGCGCTACGAATTAGGCGGCACGTATGACTATGTCAACTTCCGTCCGGGAAGTCCTTTTTCGGATTTTAACAATCACGGTGCTGTCGGTTCGTTCACGTATAACGCCTCTCGCGCGCTTGGTCTAACCGCGGAGCTGGGAGGGTCTCGCTTCAAAAATCGCAACCTCAATGGAACTCCCACCAACGGCTCGATCGTCAGTTACTTGTTTGGTCCCCGGGTGAACTGGCGCAAATTTGATTACTTCGTGCCGTTCGCGGAGTTCCTCCTCGGCGGCTCGCATGGCGGGGCGGCGTTGATCGGTGTGGGCTCCCAGAGCAGCTTCTCCATCGTCACCGGCGGTGGCGTCGATATGGTCCTGAACCAGAGCTTCGCCTGGCGCGTCGCTCAACTCGATTACTACATGACTAACTTCTCCGGTCCCGGCGTCGGCGGCAACGCCCGCCAGGACAATTTCCGTGCGGCGACTGGTTTTGTGTACCGCTGGGGAATTCCGAGTCCTCCGCCTCCGCCGAATCATCCCCCGGTTGCAGCTTGTTCCGTGGATCCGGCTTCCATTTATGCGGGCTCGGGAGACGCTGTTGCCGTGCACGTCAGCGCCAGTGATCCCGACAGCGATCCTCTCACCTACAGTTACTCGGCCACCGGCGCGTCGGTCGAAGGAACCGGCCCCGAGGCGCGCTGGAACTCCACCGGTGTGGGCGTGGGCTCCTACACGGTGAACGTGAAAGTGGATGATGGAAAGGGTGGCACGGCTTCCTGCAGCGCGGACATCAAGGTCGAAGAGAAGCCAAATCAGCCGCCGACGGCCAGTCTCTCGGTCGAGCGCAATTCGATCCTCCCCGGCGAGCGCACGGGAATCACCTGCAATGGAAGTGATCCGGACAACGATCCGTTGACTTACAGCTACACTGCCACCGGCGGCCAGATTTCCGGCACCGGCTCACAGGTGCAATTTGATTCCACTGGTCTGCAGCCCGGCAAGTACACCGTGAAGTGCACCGTCAATGACGGCCGTGGAGGTACCGCGGAGGGTTCCGGCAATGTCGAGGTTAAAGAACCGCCGCAGGTCCATGAACTCGAAGCTAAGCTGGCCTTGCACAGCATCTACTTCCCGACCGCGCAGCCCGCCGAAGCCAAGCCCACGGGCGGGTTGCTGGCTAGCCAGGCCGCTACGCTCGACGCCCTCGCTGCCGATTACCAGGCGTATTTGAAGTACCGCCCGGCGGCTCATCTGACCCTCGAGGGGCATGCCGACTCGCGCGGTGCCAAAGAATACAACATGAAACTTTCGGAGCGCCGCGTGGAGCGCGCCAGGAGCTATCTCATCGAGAAAGGCGTGCCTGCCGATCATCTCGAAGTCAAAGCCTTTGGCTTTGAGAAAAACATGACCTCCGACGAGGTCAAGAAACTGCTTGACGCGGAGCCCGATTTGGCCCCGGCAGAAAAGCAGAAGCTCATCAAGAATCTTGTGACCGTCCGCATGGCCAACAATCGCCGCGTGGACGTGACGCTCAGCACCACGGGGGAACAGTCGGTTCGGCGCTTCCCCTTCAACGCCAAGGACGCTTTGACTCTGCTCAGCCGAGGGGGAGGAGAAGCAGCGAAAGCCAAAGCGCCGGCTGCCAAGGTGTCGGCCGCGAAACCAAAAGCTGCGGCGCCCAAAAAACCAGCCACGCCATGAGCATCGGCCTAACCGCTGCTCCCCGCCCCGACCGGCTGGGCGAACTCGCAGGCTTGATCGAAGCGGGTGCGGCGGATTTTGTGGAGCGGAAGAACAATGTGTTTGCGGAAGCCCGCGGGCTGGTACAGCGGCGGCTGCGGCAAGCCAGAGCGGACCCTGCGCCTGAGCAGAATGCCCTCGACAAATTGCGAAGAAGATTTCGGCGAAGTGCTGCGGCATGAATTGAACACAATCCGCTGACGGGAAATTCTCGGCAACGCCGAGGTGCTCCTCGCGGAGATTCGCAGAAACTTTTTCTCTGTGGCACCATGTGTTAATTCTTCTTTCTTGCACTTTTGAACTTTCAACTTTTCCCTCCAGGCTTCCCAGCGGAGGCCCGTGCGTTAGGCGAGGCAGGAACCTTCGCATACGTCCCGAAAAACGAAAGCACGCGGCGCTGAAATTCTTCCGGGTAAAAGCCGAGCGCGGCGGTGTGGTACGCGCCCGGCACAACCCAGAGTTGCTTGGGCCCGCGTGCGGCGTCGTAAATCATCTGCGTATGCCGGCACGGCAGGGCTTCATCCTTTTCATCACAGATCAGGAAAAGCGGAAAAGCGCGCGACCCCACCGCCTTCACCGGAGAAATTTCCGCCAGCGGGAGGCCGGTGAGTTTTTCTCCGCGATACAGCAGCGTCCACGTGAACGGACGCAGCAGCGTCTTCCCGAGCCAGGGAGATTTGCGCAGCCCAGCATAGTCGTAAGCCGCTTCGCGAAGATTGGCGAACGAGGCTTCGGCGACTACGGCTTCGATGCGTGGATTCGCCGCGGCGGACTGTAGCGCGATGCCCGCGCCCATAGATTCGCCGAGCGCAAAGATGTGCGGAGTGGGAGT
>Ga0066670_10000401_pt1 | contig 12683 bp, 15 predicted proteins | sample GraSoiAngelo_119_FD_66459 | JGI IMG/M metagenome (GOLD analysis project Ga0066670, IMG submission 66459) | Grasslands soil microbial communities from the Angelo Coastal Reserve, California, USA - 14_0919_05_20cm | ecosystem: Environmental > Terrestrial > Soil > Grasslands | place: USA...
GGTGGCGGGCATGCGGAGCACCCTGGCGCGAGTGGTGCCGCTGGCGGAGGTCGTGGACGGCGCCGCCGAGGCCATGCCTCTTCCCGACGGCTCTGCCGACGCCGTCACGGTCGCCCAGGCCTTCCACTGGTTCAGCACGGGCGAGGCGCTGGCCGAGATCCATCGCGTGCTGCGGCCCGGCGGCGGCCTCGCCCTCGTCTGGAACCGGCGAGATCTCGACGAGCCGCTCCAAGCCGCCACGGACCGGCTGGTCGCCCGCCACCGGGGCGACGTCCCCACCCACCGCAGCGGCCGGTGGAGATCGGCCTTCGAGGCGACCGAGTTGTTCGGCCCCCTCGAGGAGCACCTCTTCTCCCACGGCCAGGAGCTCGACCGCGCCGGGCTGGTCGAACGGGTGATGTCGACCAGCGTGATGGCCGCGCTGCCCGACGACGAGCAGCGCGCCGCGGTCGCCGAGATCAAGGAGCTGGCGGCTCGGCAGCCGGAGCCGATCCGGCTCTCCTACACCACCCAGATCTATCTCTGCTGGCGGAGCTGACTCACGAGAGCCGCTCGACGACCATCGCCATCCCCTGGCCGCCGCCGACGCACATGGTCTCGAGCCCGACGCTCTTGTCCGCGTCCTCCAGGCCGTTGAGCAGCGTCGTCATGATGCGGGCGCCGGTCATGCCGAACGGGTGTCCGAGGGCGATGGCGCCGCCGTTGACGTTGAGCTTGTCCCATTCCACGCCGAGCGCCTTGGCCGCGGGGACGACCTGGGCTGCGAAGGCCTCGTTGATCTCCACCAGGTCGACGTCGTCGATCGTCATCCCCGCCCGCCGCAGCGCCTGGCGGCTGGCCTCGATCGGGCCCAGGCCCATGATCTCCGGGTTCAGGGCGGTGACACCGCTGGAGACGATGCGGGCCAACGGCTGGATGCCGAGCTCGGCGGCGCGGGTGTCGCTCATGACGACCACGGCGGCGGCGCCGTCGTTGAGAGGGCACGAGTTCCCTGCGGTGACCTTGCCGTCGGGACGGAAGGCGGGCTGGAGCGTGGCCAGCTTCTCCACCGTGGTGCCAGGGCGCGGACCGTCGTCCTTGGACACGACGGTGCCGTCAGGCCGGGTCACTGGCGTGATCTCCCGCTCGAAGAACCCGTTCTCCTGGGAGTTCACCGCCCGCTCCTGGGAGAGCGTGGCGTAGGTGTCCATCTCCTCGCGCGAGACGTTCTCGAGCTCGGCCACGTTCTCGGCCGTCTGGCCCATGGCGACGTAGATGTCCGGAAGCCCGTCGGCCGGCTTCCACGACTCGGCGCCGCCCTTGGACCGCGCCGCCGTTCGCCGCGCCGCCTCGGCGAAACGAGGATTCGTCGTGTCGGGCAGGCTGTCCGAGTTGCCCTTGATGAAGCGGCTGACCATCTCGACCCCGGCCGCCAGGAAGACGTCGCCTTCTCCTGCCCGGATGGCGTGGGCCGCCATGCGGATGGTCTGCAGCGACGACGAGCAGTAGCGGGTGACGGTCGTGCCGGGCACGTCTGGCAGCCCGGCGAGGATGCTCACGACGCGGGCCATGTTGTAGCCCTGCTCGCCGCCGGGCAGGCCACAGCCCAGCATCAGGTCGTCGATCTCGGCCGGGTCGAGCTCGGGCACCTTGCCCAGCACGGTCTGGACGATGGTGGCCGAGATGTCATCGGGCCGGAAGTCGACCAGCGTCCCTTTGAACGCTCGGCCGATCGGCGTACGGGCGGTGGCGACGATCACTGGCTCGGGCATGACAGCTCCTCGGCTCGGTCCCCGGCGTCTGGATCATATCCAGGCTGGTCCCGCTCCTCCGCCCTGGGCCGTCTCCTCCGGCTTTCCAGCCGCTCCGGCCTCGGCCAGCGCACGTGGGTCGCCCACCCGAACGCCTCGAGCACGCGGATCACCCGGGCGGACGGGTCCAGCTGGCCGCGGTCCACCCCGTGGCGGGCCGACGACGGGAAGGCGTGGTGGGCGTTGTGCCACGACTCGCCGAAGCTGACGAGGGCGAGCGGCGCGAAGTTGGAGCTGCGGTCGGCCGTGTCGAAGGGCCGCCGACCGAACATGTGGCAGATCGAGTTGGTGCTCCAGGTGGCGTGGTGCATGAGCATCATGCGGACCACGCCGCCCCACAGGAAGGCCAGCAGCGCCTCCCCGAGGCTGGCCGTGGCGGCCAGGCCGATGAAGAAGGGGAGGGCCAGGCTGGCTGCCGACCACCCCACCGCGGTCCTGGAGATGAACGCCATGTCGCGGTCGGCGAGGAGGTCGGGGGCCCACCGCTCGGGCTCGGACGGGTGGGCGTCGAAGAACCAGCCCACGTGGGCGTAGACGAGGCCCTTGAGCTGGGGCCAGAAGCCGGTGCCGTACCGGAACGGCGAGTGAGGGTCCCCCTCCTGCTCGGTGTGGGCGTGATGCTTGCGGTGCTGGGCGACCCAGGTCACCACCGAGCCCTCGACCGCCATGCTGCCCATCACGGCCAGGACGATCCGCAGCGGCCGTTTCGCCCGGAAGCTGCGATGGGCCAGCAGGCGATGGAAGCCCACGGTGATCCCGAAGCACGTCACGCCGTACATCACCACCCCGATGACGACGTCGAGGGCGCTGATGCCGTGACCCCACAGCGTGACGACGGCGATCACGAGCGCCACCAGCGGCGCGACCACGAGGATGGAGGCGCTGATCCGCTGGGTCAGCGACGCCGTGGGCAGGTCGTCGGCTCGGCGTGGGGCGTCAGGGACGCCGCGAGTCATGACTGGCACGGTGCTCCTCTCGGGGACCGCCAACCCCGGACTGGTGAGGGCGACACCACAATCTTTCCACGCCTGGGCGCCGGCCGCGACGCGTCTGGTCCGGTAGGGTGCCGGGCCATGCCAACCGGGAACGGCGCGGTCCGCAGCGGGCTCGACTGGTCGCCCGACACCCTGCGGACCCTGATCGTCGGCGACGGTCCGCCCGTCGTGATCCTCCACGGCTACGGGCTCTCGCCGTTCACCTACCGGGGCCTGGCGGAGCTGCTCGCCTGGCGAACGCGGGTCGCCGTCCCCGCCATCTTCGCCCTGCACGGGCGCTGGTCCTACGAGCGGGCCCTGACGGCGCTCGTGGCCACGCTCGACCGCCTCGGGATGGAGCGGGTCACCCTCATCGGGCACTCCTTCGGTGGTGGGCTGGAGCTCGGGCTGGCCGCCCGCCATCCCGAACGGGTGGTCGAGCTCGTGTTCGCCGACACCCTCGGCATGTCCCGCGAGTGGGTGCTGGCCGAGGAAGCCGTCCGGCCCATGACGCTGTTCCGCCTGGCCACGCCCACGGCGGCCCTCGACTTCACCCGCTCCTGGGTCAGCCATCCGATGCAGATGGTCCGGGCCGCCTGGTGGGGGTTCGTCAGCGATCGGCGTCAGGAGGTGGCGACGATCGCCCGGGAGGGCCTGCCCTGCCACGTGCTGTGGGCCAATCGCGACACCCTCCTCAGGCGCAGCGACGGCTCCGAGTTCGCCCGGGACCTGCACGCGACGTTCACCGTCGTCGACCGGCCCCAGGGGGCGGCTCCGGTCGACCACGACTGGATGTACCGCTACCCCGGCCTGTTCACGGTGCACCTCGAGAGGCTGGGCCTGAAGGCGCTGTCCTGAGCTAGCGCGGCCGCACGAGCGACTTGCGGGCGGCCTCGACGGCCCCCCGGGCGTGGCAGCCGACCAGATGGTCGTCGACCAGGCCGAGCGACTGCATCGAGGCGTAGACCGTCGTCGGTCCGACGAAGCGAAGACCCCGACGACGCAGCTCCTTCGAGAGCGCCGCCGACTCGGGCGACGACGCCACGATGTCGTCGAACGTGCGCGGCGCCCGATGGCGCGGCGGCTCGTGGCGCCACACGAGGGCGGCCAACGAGCCACCGTCGGCCTGGAGGTCGCGCACGGCGCGCGCGTTGCCGATGGCGGCCTCGATCTTGCCCCGGTGCCGCACGATGCCGGCGTCCCCGAGCAGGCGGTCGACGTCGCGCCGCCCGAAGCGGGCCACGGTCGGGATGTCGAACCCGGCGAAGGCCCGGCGGAACGCGTCCCGCTTGCGCAGGATCGTCAGCCACGACAGCCCGCTCTGGAACCCCTCGAGGCACAGCTTCTCGAAGATGGCGACCTCGTCGGTGACCGGGCGGCCCCACTCGTGGTCGTGGTACCGGCGGTACTCGGCCGGTGCCGCGCCCCACGGGCACCGCGGTACGCCGTCGTCCGATCTGGTGACGCCGCGCGCCATGCACCCAGTCTGCCCGCGGCGCACGAGGCCGCGACGAGCTGACATGCTCGGGCGGCGTATGCCCACCCTGCTCGTCGTCCACCACACCGCCTCGCCGTCGCTGCACTCGATGTTCGAGGCGGTCATGTCGGGCGCGACCGACCCCCGCATCGAGGGCGTCGACGTCGTGAGCCGGCCGGCCCTGGCGGCGACCGCCGTCGACGTGCTGGCAGCGGACGGCTACCTCCTCGGCACGCCCGCCAACCTCGGCTACATCTCGGGCGCCCTCAAGCACTTCTTCGACCAGATCTACTACCCGTGCCTGGACGCCACGGCCCGCCGTCCCTATGGGCTGTACGTCCACGGCAACAACGACACGGTCGGCGCCGTGCGGGCAGTGGACTCGATCACCACCGGGCTGGCGTGGCGTCGGGCCCAGGAGCCGGTGACCGTGATCGGCCAGCCCAGCCGGCGGGACCTCGACGGCTGCTGGGAGCTGGGGGCGTCACTGGCAGCGGGTCTCGGTCTCGAGGCCTGATGGAGCAGCAACTCTATGGGCGGTCTCAGTGCTGTCTCAGGGTGCGCTCAGTTTCGTCGGGCATGCTTTGTGACCATGGACCACGACCCTGAGTCCGGGGAGCCCGGGACCGGCTCTCCCCCCTCCGAGCAGACCCGTCCATGGGGACCGGGCGAACCGGCCGGAGGCCAGCCCACGGCGCGGCAGCGTGTCTCGATGGCCTCGCTGGGATGGAAGAAGAAGGCAGGGATCGGCGCTGCCACCGTGGCGCTGGCCGGCGGCACCTTCGGCATCGTGTGGGCCGCCACCTCGGGCTCGGGCGGCTCGAGCTCGGCCAGCCCCGCCCCCGCCCAGGCCGGCCAGTCGCTGGCGTCGGGTGACCAGAGCCAGTCGCTGGCCGATCCCGGACAGGCGGACGCCGGTCCGGGTCACGGGGGTCCGGGACGCTTCGGCTTCGGATTTCGAGGACCATTCGGCGGCGGGGGGCCGGACGGCCCGGCCAACGGCCACAAGCCGACGCCCGCCTTGGCCGGCACGGTGAAGAGCGTCAACGGATCGACCATCACCGTCCAGGACTTCATGGGCTTCACCCGGACGATCCACACGTCGCCGTCGACGACCTACACCCGCGGTGGACAGTCGGCGACCAGCTCGGCGGTGACCAACGGGGCACAGATCGCGGCCCAGGGCACCGTCGACCAGAAGGCACCGGCCGACCTCGACGCCAGCAAGGTGGCCGTCCTCCTGCCCCGGGTGGCGGGCACCGTCCAATCCGTCTCGGGTTCGAGCTTCGTCGTCCAGGGCGCCGACGGTGCGAAGCACACCGTGACCACCTCCGGTAGCACCACCTTCCACAAGGGCCGGGCGCAGGCCGCCCTCTCCGACGTCAAGCAGGGCGTGAGGGTCGTTGCCATGGGCGACCGCCAGTCGAACGGCGACCTCACGGCGTCCGCCGTGGAGATCGCACCCGACCGCCCGCAGCATCCCCCCAACGGGACGCCTCCTGCTTCCCCCGGCGCCCCGGGCGGCGGGGCCCAGTCCGGCAACACCACCTGACGATCGCAGCAGCCGGGGTCGCAGCTGCCCTCCCCCCAGAGCTGCGGCCCCGGCTGCTCGCTCTCCTGCTTGACGCCTTTGTAAGAGACTGCTTACATAGCCTCCACGTCGACCCGAGGAGGTAGGGGTGGAGATCCTGGAGCAGCTCGAAGGCGCCTTCGGCACGACCGAGCGGATCGTGGCCGGCATCCGGCCGGACCAGCTGTCCGAGCCGACACCGTGCAAGGAATGGGACGTGCGGACCCTGCTCGGCCACACGACCGGCGTGCTCACCCGGTTCGGCTGGACGGCCCGCCGGGAGCGCCCGCCCGAGGACGGCGTGACCGATGCGCTCGCCGAAGACTTCGCGGCTGCGTACCGAGCCGCGGCGGCGTCGACGCTCGCCGCCTGGGCCGCCCCTGGGGCACTGGAGGGAACGTGCCGGTTGCCCATCGGCGTGGAGATCCCGGCTCCTGCCGCCGCCGGTATCAACGTCGTCGACACCCTGGTGCACGGCTGGGACCTGGCCAGGGCCACGGGACAGGCACGGACCATCGATCCTGCGCTGGCGACCGCGGCCCTCGAGTTCTGCCGGTCGGCGATCACCGACGACATCCGCGAGCGCGGAGCCTTCGGTGCGATCGTGCCCGTCCCGGACGACGCCACGCCGACCGACCGGCTCGTTGGCTTCCTGGGCCGCCAGCCCTGAGCTTTTCGTGGAGGCGGTGCTCCGGGCCATCTCGGATCCCCGGCGTCGCGAGATCATCCGCCTCGTCCGTCGCCGGGAGCTGTCGGCAGGAGAGATCGCCGCTCGCTTCGAGGTCAGCCGCCCCGCCATCTCGCAGCACATCACGATCCTGCGCGAGGCGGGGTTGCTCACCGAGCGGCGGGACGGCAACCGGCGCCTCTACCGCGCCCGCCCGGAAGCCCTCGCCGGCGTGCGCTCGTTCGTCGACGAGTTCTGGATGGACCACCTCGACCGCCTGAAGGAAGCCGCAGAGCAGGAGGAGACCGATGCCCGCAACTGAAGCCCGCACCACCTTCACCCGGGAGCTGCACATCAACGCCTCCCGGGAGACCGTGTTCTCGTACTTCACCGACCCGGCCAAGATGGCCCGCTGGATGGGGATCGAGCACCGCCTCGACCCGGTGCCCGGCGGCGCGTTCCGCGTCGACATGAACGGTCGCAACGTGGCCGCGGGTCGTTTCGTCGAGGTGGAGCCCCCGGCCCGGGTGGTGTTCACGTGGGGCTGGGAGGCGAGCGAGGAGATGCCGCCGGGTTCGTCGACGGTCGAGGTTCGCCTGACCGCCGACGGCGACGCGACGATCCTCGATTTCGTCCACCGCGACCTGACGCCCGAACAGGCGGCGCGCCACGGGGAAGGATGGGACCACTTTCTCGCGCGCCTGGGCGTGGCCGCCGCCGGCGGTGACCCCGGACCCGATCCCTACCGCGGACCGCCGCCGCGATGACAATCACGCGACTAGCGTCGCCCGACGTGGCGTTCCGGGGGTGGCCGGCGGAGGCGATCGAGTTCTACGAGGGCCTCGAGGCGGACAACTCGAAGACCTACTGGCAGGCCCACAAGGCCGAGTACGAGCAGCTCGTCTACCAGCCCATGCAGCAGCTCCTCGCCGAGCTGGCCGACGAGTTCGGCGAGGGACGGATCTTCCGCCCCTACCGTGACATTCGTTTCAGTGCGGACAAGTCGCCCTACAAGACGGCCATCGCCGCCTCGCTGGCCGAGGGCGGGTACATCCAGCTGTCAGCCGACGGACTGGGTGCGGGATGCGGCCTCTACATGCCGGACGCCGACCAGCTCGACCGCTACCGCCGGGCGGTCGCCGACGATCGCACCGGCTCCCAGTTGGCCAAGATCGTGAGCACGACGACCAGACGCGGGATCGAGGTGAGCGCTCACGAGACCCTGAAGACCGCCCCGCGGGGGTATCCCAGGGACCATCCTCGGGCCGAGCTGCTGCGTCACAAGGGGCTCGTGGCGTGGCGGCGATGGCCCGTGGGCAGCTGGCTCGGCACCAGTCAGGCCAAGAAACGGGTGGTCGACTTCCTGCACGCCTCCGCACCGCTGAAGGAGTGGTTGACGGCCCACGTGGCCTGAGCCTCGCATACCTACGTGACACGAGAGAACCGAGAGAGGAGACAGAGACCATGACCCAACCCGTCATCCATTTCGAGATCATGGGCAAGGACGCCAAGGCGCTCCAGGACTACTACAGCGCGCTGTTCGACTGGAAGATCAACGCCGACAACCCCATGAACTACGGCATGGTCGAGCCCGGCAAGAACGGGATCGCCGGAGGTGTCGGAGCATCGCCGGATGGCAAGCCGGCCGTCACGTTCTACGTCGAGGTGGCGGACCTCCAGGCGGCGCTGGACAAGGCCGAGAAGCTCGGCGGCAAGACCGCCACGCCACCCATGGACGTGCCCGGCGGACCCTCCATCGCCCACTTCACCGATCCCTCGGGGAACCTGATCGGCCTCGTCAAGGAGATGTGACCGCCTCGGTCGCGACCAGGGCCACGGTCAGGGTCGCGGTCACGGCGTGATGGACAGGCTGTCGACCACGCGTCGACCGAGCGCCTCGTCGCCGGTGAAGGTGACCCGGCCGGCGGCGATGGCGTGGTCGGCCGTCCACCGTCCCGTGGCCAGGCAGGAGTACGTCTGTACGTCGGTCGTGATGCGCACGGTCGGGTCGGCAGGAGGATCGGTCGGCTTGGCCCGGCCGTCACGCACGACCACGGCGACCGTGCGTGCCGCGAGTGGCGCTGACGACGCCGATGACGCCGATGGCGCTGACGGCGCCAGGTCGAGCACCACCGTCGAGCCCTCGGGAGGCGCGACCCGCTTGCCGACGACGTAGCCGAAGGAGGACACGAAGCGTCGGATCGCCGTCTCGGCGGCCGCGCCGTCGAGGTGCCCCGCACGCCCGAGGGCGCGCCGGATGTCCTGCTCGTGGGTCCAGCAGTCCATGACCCTGACTTCCATGAACGTGGCGTAGGGCACCACACCGAGGGGGCTCGGCGTGTCCGCCTCCAGCTCCTCGTCGGTCATGGCGCCGAGGGCGGCCAGCCGCGCGCCCGTGACGTCCTCGAACTCGGCCAGGACCTTGTCGCCAGGGAGCTGGCGACGGGCCTCGACCCACGCCTCGTTCATCTCGCCCATGGGGTTGCGCACATGAGGGAGGCCGGGCGGGGCCGGATCGGGCGACGGCCGGCCGAGGAGCACCGACTCGGTGCCGATCACGTGGGCCAGCTGGTCCCGCACCGTCCAACCGGGGCACTCGGTCATGGCGTCCCACTGCTCGGGGCTCAGGTCCTCGCACGCGGCGGCCGTTGACCGCCACACCTCGGCGAGCTGGTCGATGAACGCTCTGTCGGGCATGCCACGGATTCTCGCCTCGGCCGCGTCCCGCTGCCAACGGGCCCGCCCGACCCATGCGCTGACCGTGCGCTGGGCGTGCGCTGGGACTGGGAGGAAGTCGGGTGCGGGGCTCGAAGTACCCCCCTGTGCGGGCCAGGATCCTGGGGACGACTCTCGTTGTCGGCGCGGTTGCGGTCGGCGCGCTCGTCTTCGTCGCCTCGGCGGGGTGGCTCGCCCTGGCGCCGGCCGGGGTCGCCGGCGCCGCGCCGGCGTTCAAGCCCCGGCCCTGGACGCCACAGACCGAGGCGCAGAACTTCTCCAAGGTCGAGGAGCGCCAGACGATCTACGACACGCCCGGGTACCAGGCGCTGTTGCGGACGGTCAGCGCCCGCAACGAGATGGCGGCCAACCTCGAGCAGGTGAACGATCCGGGCCGGGAGTTCCACGACCACCTCTGCTCGACGGGCGACGACGGGTGCGCCGGCGATGCCCGCCTGTACGCCTGGCAGACCAGCGGCTACGGGATCGTGCAGCCGGTCTACTTCACCGCTCGTGACGGGGCCACGATCTCCGGACACGTGTGGGCCACGCGCACCGGTCCCGCCTCACGTCCGGGCATCGTGATCACGGACGGCTCGGTGCAGGCCGACGAGCAGCTGTACTGGTACGCCGCCCAGGCTCTGGCCAAGGCCGGTTACGTGGTCCTCACGTGGGACGAGCAGGGTCAGGGTCAGAGCGACACCTTCGGGGAGGCGCCCGACCAGCAGGAGGGCGTGCCGGCCCAGAGCGACGGTCGCCCCTTCTTCGACGGGACCGAGGACGCCGTCGACTTCTTCCTCTCGACGCCGTCACAGCCCTACGCGCCGGTGCCGAGCTGCACGACCGGCACCGGTCACGAAGCCAAGCAGGACGGGCGCGTCGCCCAGGGCCTCGACAACGCCTACAACCCGTTCTCGGCCATCCTCGACCCCACCCGGCTGGGGCTCGCCGGACACTCCTACGGGGCGGCCGGCGTCTCCTACATCGGCCAGTGGGACCCGCGAGTGAAGGCGATCGTGGCGTGGGACAACCTCGGCGCTCCCGATCCCAACTCCGGCTTCGGTCGCAGCCGCGGCCCCATCGAGCAGCCCTGCCCCTCCGACCCGGCGGCGCGCCGGGTGGCCCCGATCACCAAGCCGGCGCTGGGGATGTCGGCCGACTACGGTCTGCCGCCGCTGCCCAACACGTCCCAACCCGATCCGACGGCCAAGACGACGGAGTCGTTCGCCTACACCAAGGCAGGTGCCGACACGGGCGAGCTCATCATCCGGGGCGGGAGCCACCTGGACTTCAGCTTCATCCCCAACGCGGCCTTCGGGGCCTCGCTGCGGGGCGCCGACATGATCGACTGGTACACCACAGCGTGGTTCGACAAGTACGTGAAGGGAGACCCGGCGGCGGACGGACGGCTCCTGACGACGCGCTGGCAGCGCGACCTCCCCGAGGCGAGCATCGACCCCAACCACGATCCCAACATGTTCTCGTTCTTCTACCAGTCGCGCCTCGACATCCATCGGGCCGGCGGCGGCACCTTCGACTGCGAGGACATGCGGACCGGCTGTCCCGGCCTCGTCGGCAACGACGGCCAGCCCGGCGTCTACTCGTACCCGACGCTGGCCACCTCACCCGATGACGGGCCGACGCCTCCGAACGCCCCCCACGGCACCGGGCTGTACCCCAAGACGGCGGAGCTGCCGTCGCCCGCCGGCTGAGCTACGCGGCCCTCAGGGCAGCGCCCGGGCTGACGGCCGCGGGATGCGGGCCGCCCGCGACGAGGTCGCGCACAGCACCTCGTGGGGAATGGTGTCGCCCGCCAGGCCGATCTCGTCGGCTCCGAGGTGGTTGCCGTCCAGGTCGCCCACGAGGGCGGCGACGTCGCCCTTGGCCACCGGGTCACAGTCGGTCACGTCGACCATGATCTGGTCCATCGTCACGCGCCCGATGATGCGACTCCGTGTCCCGCCGATCAACACGGTGTCGGTCCCTGCCCGCCACCGGTGGATGCCGTCGGCATAGCCGACGGGAAGCGTGGCCACGCGGGTCGTCCGCGGCGCGGTCCAGGTGCGGCCGTAGCTGACGGTCTCGCCTGGATCGATCTCCTTCACGTGGGTGACCTCGGCGAGCATCGTCATGGCCGTCCGCAACGGGACGGCCGTGGGCACCGGGGGGTACCCGTAGAGAGCTATGCCGAGGCGGACCAGATCGTGGTGCGCCTCGGGCAGGCGGAGGATGGCGCCGGAGTTGGCGGCGTGGATCATCGCCTCGGGGGCGAGCTGGCGCAGGGGCTCGGCCCGCTCGAGGAAAGCAGCGTTGTGCACCCGGGTGACCTCGACGTCGGGCCCCTCGGAATCGGCGAAGTGGGTGAAGATGCCCGCGACGGTGACATTGGCGCGTGTCGCGTGCAGCGCCCGCCGCAGTGACTCGATGTCGGTCGCCCGCGCGCCAAGGCGGTTCATCCCGGTGTCGATCTTGACGTGGACCCGCGCCTGTCGTCCGGCCTGCGCGGCGGCGCGGGCCAGAGACTCCACCGACTCGGCGTCGAAGACCGTGAGCTCGACGCCCGCCTCCAGCATCTGGGGGTAGAACCGATCGGGCGTGGCGCCGAGGATGAGCACGGGCGCGCCGAACGGCACCGCCTGCAGTGCCTCGGTGGGCGACGAGACCCCCAGCCACGTCGCGCCTCCCTCGAGCGCGGCGGCCGACGCCAGCTCGAACCCGTGGCCGTACCCGTTGGCCTTCACCACCGCCATGACGCCGACTCCAGGCCCGAGCATCGCCTTCACGGCGGCGGCGTTGTCGGAGATCGCCGCCGTGTCGACGTCCACCCACTTCTGCGGATGCACGCTGGTGCTACCGGCCGGACCCGTACGGGCGGGTGATGATCTCGAGGAGGTGTCCGTCCGGGTCCCGGAAGTACACGCCTCGACCGCCGTCGTTGCGGTTGATCTCCCCCCGCCGGCTGAGCGCCGGATCGGCCCAGTACTCGAGCCCCCACTCGGAGATCCGACCGAAGATCTCGTCGAACTCGTCCTCGCTGATGAGGAACGCGTAGTGCTGCGACGCGATCTCGCCGTCCACGTCGTGATAGTCGAGCGACACGCCGTTGCCGGCCTCGACGATACGGAACGGCCCGAACGACGTCGGCTTCGCCAGCCCGAGGAGCTCGGCGAGGAACGTCGCCGAGCGCTCCTTGTCCCTGCACCAGACGATCGTGTGGTTGAGCTGCACGCTCATGCCTTCACCCTACCGTCGGCAGGCCCCGGAGATCCGCTTCGCACCGTCTCCCTCGCACCGTCTCCCTCGACTGCCCCACCGCTACGGCGGCTTCCTCCCTCGACCTCCCCTTCCCTTGCCGTTTCCCCTGCCGTTGCCCAGCAGGCCCGCCCGACGATCCTGCTCGGTCTTGCGCTGGTGGCACTCCCAGCAGCGGCCGGCCAGGTTGTCGTAGGCGGTGGGGCCCCCGTTGGCGACGGGATCGATGTGGTCGCGC
>Ga0066670_10000402_pt1 | contig 12676 bp, 10 predicted proteins | sample GraSoiAngelo_119_FD_66459 | JGI IMG/M metagenome (GOLD analysis project Ga0066670, IMG submission 66459) | Grasslands soil microbial communities from the Angelo Coastal Reserve, California, USA - 14_0919_05_20cm | ecosystem: Environmental > Terrestrial > Soil > Grasslands | place: USA...
GGCTCCGGTCACCGCCGAGATGCGCGCCTCAGGCTCCCAGCCCGGACGAGCCGGTTCGCCCGCCGGTGACGGTGCCAGGTCCGGACCCAGGAGGTCGACCTTCGAGCCGACGACGAGACGGGGGCGATCGAGCAGCTCGGGGCGATACCGGCCCAGCTCGTGCAGCAGGATCCGCTCCTGCTCCTCGGCCGGCGTGCCGTCCATCGGGGCCAGGTCGACCAGGACGACCAGGACACGGGCCCGCTCGACGTGGCGGAGGAAGCGGTGACCGAGACCCTTGCCGGCACTGGCCCCGGCCACGAGGCCGGGGATGTCGGCCACGACAATGTCGGTCTGGTCGGAGGACGGTGCGCGCACCACACCGAGATGGGGCTCGAGGGTCGTGAAGGGGTAGGCCGCGATCCTCGGGCGCGCTGCCGAGATACGTGAGATGAGCGTGCTCTTACCGGCGTTGGGTAGACCGACGAGGGCCACGTCGGCCATGAGCTTGAGCTCGAGATCGAGCCAGCGCTCCTCGCCGATCTCGCCCTGCTCGGCGAACGACGGAGCCCGCCGCCGGTTGGACAGGAAGCGGGCGTTCCCGCGCCCCCCGCGTCCGCCACGGGCTGCCAACCACCGGCCACCCACGGTCGCCAGGTCCGCCACGGTGTCGCCGGTGAGCGTCCGCACCACGGTGCCTTCCGGAACCCCCACCGTCGTGTCGGCGCCGGCGCGTCCGTGGCGCTTCTTGCCTCCGCCGTGGGTGCCGTCGGACGCGCGACGGTGCGGATGGTCCCGGAAGGCCAGCAGCGAGGCCACGTCGGTCGTGGCGACGAGCCATACGTCCCCGCCGCTCCCGCCGTCTCCGCCGTCGGGGCCACCCTTGCTCACGTGGGCCTCGCGGCGGAACGACACCGCGCCCGCGCCGCCGTCACCCGCCTTGACGTGGAGCTGGGCCTCGTCGACGAACCCGGACATCGCAGTCGAGCCTACCGGCGAGCCCTCACCGACCCCTGGAGGGCTCGGCTGGGACGGTCCTCACGGGCCTCGTCCGCCCACCGGCGCCGTGGTTCCTGGTGGACTTCGGAGTTTTGTACCGCCAAAAAGCGCTACAAACGGCAGATCCGTGTGACCAGACACCGTGGGCGGGCGACTCGAGGAGATCCGCCCCCGGCACTGTGTTTCCTGGTGGACCTCGGAGTTTTGTACTGCCAAAAAGCGCGACAAACCGCAGATCCGTGTGACACGACAACATGCGCGGGCGGCTCGGGAAAATGAGCAGGCGGCGCTCGCCGCCGGCGACTAGCTCTGGTCGGGCAGGATGTCGACCAGCTTGCGGCCCTTGCGGGTGCCGAACTTGACGGTCCCCTGGGCGGTGGCGAACAACGTGTCGTCACCGCCCCGACCGACGTTGAGGCCTGGATGGAACCGCGTCCCACGCTGGCGGACGATGATGGACCCCGACTTCACCGAGGTGCCGTCGAACACCTTTACGCCGAGCCGCTGGGCTGCCGAGTCCCGGCCGTTCCTGGTGGAGCCTCCACCCTTGGTCTTGGACACGTCGTCTCCTACGTCCCGCTGATGGCGGTTATCTCGATGGCCGTGTAGTGCTGCCGGTGACCCCAACGGCGCCGGTTGTTGGTCTTGGGCTTGTAGGTGAACCCCGTCACCTTGGGCCCCTTCTCCTCGCCGACGACCCGGGCCGAGACCGAGGAGCCCGCCAGGGCGTCTGGACCAGCCAGCACCGTCTCACCGTCGACCACGAGGACGGGGGTGAACGAGACTTCGGCGCCGACGTCGAGGCCCAGGCGCTCGACCAGCACGCGCTGCCCCTCGGCCACCCGCGCCTGCTTACCACCCGTGGCGATCACTGCGTACACGGCAGACGATGCTACCAAGCCTGGTGGACGGCCCCAGCTACAGGAGGGACTCGTCGAAGACGATCCCCCTCCCGTTGCACGTGGGGCACTGTTGGGTGAAGGACTCGACCAGCCCCTCGGATACCCGCTTGCGGGTCATCTCGACCAGCCCGAGGTCGGAGATGTCCGATACCTGCGTGCGGGTCTTGTCCCGGGCCAGGGCTTCGCGGAAGACCCGCGCCACCTCGCCCCGGTTCGCCCGCACCTCCATGTCGATGAAGTCGATGACGATGATGCCCCCGATGTCCCGCAGCCGCAGCTGTCGGGCGATCTCCTCGGCGGCCTCGAGGTTGTTGCGGTAGACGGTCTCCTCCAGGTTCGACGTACCCACGTTCTTGCCCGTGTTGACGTCGATCACCGTGAGGGCCTCGGTGCGTTCGATGATGATCGAGCCGCCGGAGGGGAGCCACACCTTGCGGTCCAGCGCCTTGTGCAGCTGCTCGTGGATGTGATGACGCTCGAAGAGCGGAAGGGGCTCGGCCTCGGCGTCGTAGAGCTCGACCCGGTCGGTCAGCTCGGGGCTGATGCTGGCCACGTAGTCCCGCACCTCTTCGTAGAGGTCGGGGTCGTCGATCACCACACCCCGGTAGTGCCGGTTGAACTCCTCGCGGATGACCCGGACGGCGGTGTCGGGCTCGCGGTACAGCAGTGACGGGACCGCGACCCCCTTGATCTGTGACTCGATGGCCTGCCACTCGGCGACCAGGCGCTCCACGTCCCGGCTGAGCTCGGCCGCCGAAGATCCCTCCGCCGCAGTGCGGACGATCAGCCCGTGGCCGGACGGACGCACCTCGTCGAGGATTCGCCGCAGCCGCTTGCGCTCGTCGTCGTCGAGGCGCCTCGAGATCCCGTACGTCTCGCTGTTGGGAACCAGCACGACGAACCGTCCGGGCAGCGACACCTCCTGGGTCAGGCGGGCTCCCTTGGTCCCGATCGGGTTCTTGGTGACCTGACACAGGATGTGCTGGCCGGGACGGAGCAGCTGCTCGATCCTGGCCTCGGCCCGCTTGCCGCCCTCCAGGATGTCCTCGGGGTCGTAGCGGACGTCGCCGCGGTACAGCACGGCGTTCTTGGGCGTGCCGATGTCGACGAAGGCGGCCTCCATCCCCGGAAGGACGTTCTGCACTCGCCCGAGGTAGATGTTGCCGTCGATCAGGCTCTCGTCGTCTTGTGGACGAGACAGGTAGTGCTCGATCAGGGAGCGGCCCTCGAGCACCGCCACCTGGGTGGCGTTGGGTCGCACGTGCACGCACATGAGGTAACGACCGATGGGCCGACCGTTGCGCTCCCGGCCCCGGCCCCGCCCCCGGCGCTCGCGCCCGGCCTCGGCGCCGTCGACGGCGGGAGCCGGCGTCGCCTCGTCGGCTGGCTGAACCGTCCCCGCCGAGGTCTCCGCCCGTGGCGCCCGGCCCCGCCCGCCGCGCCGTCGGCGGTTGCGCTGGTCGCCGGCCGGCGCTGCTGCCGACTGCGCCGACGGGTCGCCCTCGGCCTCGCCGGGCCGACCTTCCGGGCCGGCGGTCTCGTCGGGCCGGCCTCCCCGGCCGGCGGTCGCTCTCCCGCCGCTCCGTCGCGAACCGCCACCATCCCGCCCTCTCGGCCTCCCTCCCGGCCCCCTGGTCCGGGCCGGCGGGGGCGCCGGCCGGGTATCTCCGATCCTCGGGCGGGGGCTGGCGGGGCCGGCAGCGGGCGGCGTCGTGGGCCCTGTCCCGTCAGCCGGCTTGGTTGCGTCCTCCGGCGCCGGGCCGGTGGCACCGGACACCGCCGGGTTGTCCGCCGCGGCCGGATCGCCCACTGCCGGACCATCGGGCTGGCCTCCCGGGCCAGCTCCCGGTTCCGGCTGGCCACCCGGGCCAGCTCCCGGTTCCGGCTGGCCACCCGGGCCAGCTCCTGGTTCCGGCTGGCCACCCGGGCCAGCTCTGTCGTCGGGCTCGTCCCCGGCGACGGTCCGACGCGGCGACCGGCCCCGTCCACCCCGTGACCCCCGACGGCGACGTCGGGAGCGGGCGTCGGCGGCCGAGTCCTCGGTCGGGCGCGTGCCTGCGCCGGAGGCGGACCTGGCCTCAGCGCCGCTGTCTGCAGACCGGGGATCGGCAGCTCCCTCGGAGCTGGTCCCGGGCGGCGGGGCCGACCCTTGGGAGGCCGGGCCAGGTTCGGGGGCCGGACCGGAGTCGGACCGGCCCGGCGGCACGTCGGGCATCGAGAGTGTCCCTTCTCATGACGCACGCTCCAAGGCGTGCGGCGCGTGCGTCGCTCCGGGCGGGAGTGGCTCCCACCGGGCGCCGTCGCGCTCGATCCATTGGTGAGTCCTGCGGACAACGCCCGCCTCGAGGTCAGGCCCGAGGGCCTCGAGAAGCTCGCGCGGACGGACTCCGCGGGGATGGGTGGCCAGCTCGGTGCCCAGCACGGTGCCCGCCTGCCGGGACTCGAGGAGGCCGAGGGAGATGATGGCCGGTCGCAGGTCGTCGGTGACCTGGCGGCCCTTGCGCTCGCGGGTGACGAGCAGCTGAGGTGCACCGAGCGCTTCCTCGACGAGGGCAGCCATCCGCGCCGGTGCCACACCGACGATCTCCACCTCCCAGGAGCACGAGGTGACGTCGTGCTGGAGCGACGGGACCCGGCCCTCGAGCACGGCCGCGCCGAGCACGTCGACGCCGTCGGGCAGCGCCTCGCTCAGCACGCCCGGCAGCCCGGCCATCTCGAGGCTGGGCGTTCCTTCCGGGCCGGCCATGTCACCGGACCCACCCTCGGCCACCTCGACGTCGAGGTACTCGGCGACCGACTCGTGGCCCGTCGGCAGGGCCAGCCCGAAGCTGACCCGGGGCCGGGGGGAGAACCCCTCGGTGTACGCAAGGGGGAGACGAACCCGCCGAAGGGCCCGCTCCCACATCCGTGCAACGTCGCGGTGGCTCGTCCACCGGACCTTTCCCGTCTTGGCGAAGCGGATCCGTACCTTCACGGCCTGATCCCCTTCGTCCCTGCCAGGCCGACGTCCTGGGCCACCCGGCTGGGGAGGAGCGCAACCGGCACGGCACCGCCGGTGGAGAGATCCTGACCGGTGCCCTGACTGCCACCGGCGGGCGGGACGGGCGAGGCCACCACGTGCTCGATCCCGTACCCGGTGCAGGCGCCGCAGTCGTAACAGGGCGTCCACCGACAGTCCTCCACGCCGGCTTCGGCCAAGGCGTCCTCCCAGTCCTGCCACAGGAAGTCGCGATGCAATCCGGCGGAGATGTGCTCCCACGGGAGGAGCTCGTCGGGATGACGGTGACGATGCACGTAGTCGTCGATCGACAACCCGTGGGCCGCCATCGACTCCTCCCACAACGGCAACCGGAAGTGCTCGGACCACTCCTGGAAGGTCCCCCCACGCCGCCACACGTCCTCGATGACCGGCCCGAGCCGACGGTCTCCCCTGCTGGCGATGCCTTCCACGAGAGTCGCCTCGGGGTCGTGCCAGCGGAGGCTCAGCCCGCGGTCGCGCCGGGTGGCGTCGCGCAACAGGCGAATGCGGCGGTGCAGCTCGGCCGAGGTCGTCTGGCCGAACCACTGGAAGGGGGTCTGCGGCTTGGGCACGAAGCCGCCGACCGAGGCGGTGACGGTCACGTTCCGGGCGTGACGTCGTCCGATGGCGACGCAGTTGCGGGCCAGCTCGGCGATCCCCAGAACGTCCTCGTCGGTCTCGGTGGGCAGTCCGATGAGGAAGTAGAGCTTCACCCGCTGCCAACCCTGGGAAAAGGTCGACTCCATCGCTCCGTAGAGGTCTTCCTCACGGATGAGCTTGTTGATCACCTGCCGCATCCGCCAGGTGCCGCCCTCGGGCGCGAACGTGAGACCGGTGCGGCGGACCTTCTGGATCTCGGTGGCGACGCCCACCGTGAAGGCGTCCACCCGCAGGCTCGGGAGGCTCACCGAGACCTGGCCCGAGCACATCGGATCGTTGATGATGTCGCCGACCACCGACTCGATGCCCGAGTAGTCGGCGCTCGACAGCGACGTGAGGCTGACCTCGTCGTACCCGGTGCGGGCGAGGCCATCGCTCACCATGCGCCGTACCTGGGAGGCGGGACGCTCGCGGACGGGTCGGGTGATCATCCCGGCCTGACAGAACCGGCAGCCCCGCGTGCAACCGCGGAAGATCTCGACGTTGAGACGGTCGTGCACCACCTCGGTGAGCGGGACGAGCTGCTGCTTGGGGTACGGCCACGACGCCAGGTCGGAGATGGTCCGCTTCTCCACCCGCTCGGGCACGTCGGGATAGCGGGGGGTCACCGCAGCCAACCGCCCCCCCTCGTAGGCGACCTCGTACATCGAGGGCACGTACACCCCGGGAACCCTGGACAACGCCCGCAGCACCTGCGCACGAGATCCGGCGGTGCGGCCGCTCGCCTTCCACTCCCGAACGACGTCCGTGATGTCGCCGACGACCTCCTCCCCGTCGCCGATCACGAACAGGTCGACGAAGTCCGCCAGGGGCTCAGGGTTGAAGGTGCAGTGTCCGCCAGCGGCGACGAGCGGATCGTCCGGCCCCCGGTCGGCGCCCCGCACGGCCACCCCGGCCAGGTCGATGCAGTTGAGGACGTTGGTGTAGACGAGCTCCGCAGACAGGTTGAAGGCGAGCAGGTCGAAGGCGTTCGCTGGGCGGTGAGTCTCCACTGAGAACAGGGGGACGGAGCCCGCCCGCATCAGGGCTTCCATGTCGACCCAGGGGGCGTAGGACCGCTCGGCCACGGCGTCCGGTCGCTCGTTGAGGATCTCGTAGAGGATCTGCAGCCCCTGGTTGGGCAGCCCGATCTCGTAGGCATCGGGATAAACGAGGAGCCAGGACGTGATTCCGGCCCCGTGGACCGGACGCTGGGCTCCGTCCTCACAGCCGATGTAGCGGGCCGGCTTGCCCACCTTGGCCAGGAGCGGCTCGATCCGCGGCCAGAGTGAGGTCATCTCCGTTCCGAGTGTAGCCAGCGCCTATGACCGGCCCGGGAGGGCCGCCCGAACAGGCAGCCGCAGGCTTGGTAGCGACTCTGGCCGGCCCGGGAGGCCGGCCCGAACGGACGGCCGCAGGCTCGGTAGCGACTCTGGCCGGCCCGGGAGGCCGGCCCGAACGGACGGCCGCAGGCGCGTGAGCGCCCAGGCCCGGCCCCCGACCCCGTCCGAGCGCAGGGTCACCTCGTCCCGTTTCCGGGCCCGGCGCCGCTGGCCGCATTGACGGGGACCACCGCCGGCAGGGGCGGCAGGGTCGCCGACGGGCCCGGCACCGGGTTGGCCAGGGGCCGGACCGGGTTGGCGAGCAGGTAGTCGTACACCGCACGGGCGACCGGCCCCGCCGCCTGAGCTCCGAACCCACCCTGGTCGATGATGACCCCCACCGCGTACTGCGGATTGTCAGCAGGGGCGAAGGACATGAACACCGACGTCGGCTTCTCGCCGATGTGGTCGGCCGTCCCGGTCTTGCCCGCCACGTCCATGAGGTTGAAGGGGAACCCGGTGAAGGTGCCTCCCGCCGTCCCGCCCGGCTTGGTGACACCCTTCAGCCCGGCCAGCATCGGGTCGCGGGTGCTCGGCGGGAGGTTGACGTGCCGGGCGGCGACGGGCTGGAAGCTCTTGACCGGTCGGCCCGACTGGTCGAGGGCATCGGCGGCGACGCGGGGTTGGTAGACCGTACCGCCGTTGGCGAAGGACGCGTAGGCGTTCAGCAGCTGTAGGGGGGTCACGACCGTCCCGCCCTGACCGAAGGCCATCTCCACGTTGTCGCCGACGTACCAGCCGCCGTTGGGGAACGCCTTCGGGTTCGCCGCGTGGAGCCGCTGGCGGACCTGGGGGCTGTCGACCCTGGACACTGACTCGCCCGGCAGGTCGATGCCCGAGGGCGTTCCGACGCCATAGGTGTTGGCCATGTCCTGGATGGGGCTGAGGCCGTACTTGGCCCGCTGGTTCCAGAACAGCAGTCCAAGGTTGTAGAAGAAGGCGTCGTCGGAGCCGGCGAGCGCCCTTGTCACGTTGACCGATCCCAGGCCCTCCGACGCGAGCGAGCAGGCCCCGACCGAACAGCCAGGGATCGAGAAGCTGCCGTTGTCGGTGTAGGTGAAGTCGGGTGAGATGAGCCCGGTGTCGAGGGCGGCGGTCGCCGTGAGCATCTTGAACGACGAGCCCGGCGTGTAGAGGCCGGCGATGGCCCGGTTGACGAGCGGGAAGTTGCCAGCCGGGTTCTGCAGGTTGGCGTAGGCGGCCGAGCTGATGCCGCCGATCCAGATCGACGGGTCGTAGCTCGGGAACGAGGACATCGCCAGCACCGAGCCGTCGCGAGGGTCGAGGACGACCGCGGCCCCTGTGTGGACCCCGCCCAGGCTGCCGATCTCCTGGGACAGTGCGCTGTCGAGCTCCTTCTGGAGGCCCAGGTCGACGCTGAGCTGCACGTCGTGCCCGGCCACGGGGGGCGTCTGGCTGAGGGTGCCGAAGACCTGTCCTCCGGCGTTCACCAACAGGCGGGTGGTCCCGGGCTGGCCCCGCAGCCACGGCTCGGCCGACTCCTCGACGCCGCTCTGACCGACGAGGTCACCGGGCTGGTACCCCTGGTCCTTGCGGGCGGCGAGCTGGGCCGAGTTGATCGGCGCGATGTACCCGGCGAGCTGTGCGGCCGTCGAGCCGTTGGGATACGACACGTCCGGCAGCGACTGTGCGTCCACCCCGGGAAAGTCGCTCTGGTGCTCCTTGAGGTAGATGGCCACGTCGTTGGTGACGTTCGTCTTGATCGGCACCGGCTTGAACTGGCTGTACTTCGGATCGCTGAGCCGCAGCTGGATCTGGGCCGTGGTCATCCCGAGCAGGACCGCCAGGCGGGCCACCACCTCGGGGTGCAACTTGGCCGTGTCCCGGCTGAGCGTGATGGCCTGGGTCACCGAGTCGTCCACGAGCACACGGCCGTAGCGGTCGACGATCCTGCCTCGGGGCGCGGGGTCGTAGACGTTACGAACGCCGTTGCTCACGGCGGCGCTCTGGAACCGTGGCGAGTCGAGCACCTGGAGGTACCAGAGACGCACGAACATGGCGACGAAGAGCCCGGCCACGACCAAGCCCACGAGTCCCAGTCGGAGCTTTGTCGAGTCACGCTCGCGTCCGCCGAACCCGACCGGCCTCATCGCATCGGGCTCCGAACGGGAGTGGACCAGCTACTGGAGCGGCCGAGATCCATCGCCCAACGGGCCAGCCGGACGGTCGGGGGGGCCAGCAGCCCGTTGACCACGGCGACGACGATGGTGATGGTGGCCAGGTGCTCGTGGAGCATCTGGCCCTCACCGACCGCGGCCCCGAGCCCGGCGTACAGCAGCACGCCGGCGGCGCTGGCCACCGTCGCCGTCAGTGGCGTCACCCACCAGCCGCCGCCGAGGCGGTCGCCCTCGCCCATCCCGACGGCGAAGCCGACCAGGGTGAACACCAGAGCCGACAGCCCGAACGGCGTGCCGACGAACAGGTCCGCCAGCAGCCCGGCGACGAAGCCCATCGCCGCGCCGCGCTCGGCGCCAGCCACGAGCCCGAAGGCGATGGGGAGCAGGAGCATGAGATCGGGGTGGGCTCCTCGGATCCGGAGCCCGGCCATCAGCGCCTCCTGCGCGGTCAGGACGACGGCCACCAGCAGCACGACCCGCCCGCGGAGCAGCGCGCTCACGACTTCGGCGCCCACTGCATGACGGCGACGAACTGCAGGCGGCCGAGATCTGCGACCGGAGCCAGCGTCACGGCCTGTTGGAACGAGCCCCGCGGAACGCCCGTGGTCAGCACGGTCCCGATCGGGACACCTGGCGGGTAGATGCTCTGCTGCAGGCCGCTGGTGCTCATGAGATCACCCTTGTTCACGGGCACCTGCGGCGGGATGAGGTCGACGCGCAGGGGTGCTCCATGTCCCTGGCCGGCCGCCACGGCCAGGTTGCCGGCGGGCCCGAAGCGCACGCCGACGTTGGACGTCGGGTCGGTGATGAGGAGCACGGTCGAGCGGGTCCTCGAGGCCACGACCACCCGGCCGACGAGGCCCGATCCCGACACCACCGGCATCCCGGTGTCGATGCCGGCGTCCCGGCCCTTGTTGAGCTGGATGCTGGACTCGAAGTTGGACGCGGAGTTGGCCACCACCTCGGCCGGCACCGTGGGGATGTTCTGGGCCCAGGGCAGGTTCAGGGTCTTGAGCAGGTTCTGGAAGGCGGTCTGGGCGTCGGCTGACTGGAGGGCCTGGGTCTGCAGGCGGCTGTTCTCCGCCCGCAGCCGGGCGTTCTCGGACTGGAGGGACCCGTAGTGCGCGGCCCCATCGAAGAAGTTGCCGATCGGTCGGGCGACGTCTCCGACAGCGGACTGCACCGGAGCGAAGGCGTCGAGCGCGTCGCTCTTGACCGAGTTGATCACCGAGTCGGCGTGGCCCCGGTACGCGATCGTGATGATCGTCACCGCCGCCAACACCAGCACCAACAGTGTGAACCTGGGCCGAGTCGAGCGTCGGGTCAGCGCCACGACGCCGCTCGCTACCGCGAGCTAGAGGAGATCAGGACCTGCTTGAGGGCCTCGAACTCCTCGAGGCATTGACCGCTCCCGATGGCAACAGAGTTCAGGGGGTCCTTGGCCACGACGATGGGCATGCCCGTCTCGCTTTGCAAGCGGGTGTCGAGCCCGTGGAGCATGGCGCCGCCGCCCGTGATCACGATGCCCTGTTCCATGATGTCGGCGGCCAACTCCGGTGGTGTCTTGTCCAGGGTCACCTTGACGGCGTCCAGGATCGACCCCATCGGCTCGTCGATGGCCCTACGGATCTCCTCCGTGGTCGTCACGATCGTCTTGGGCAGCCCGGTGATCAGGTCGCGGCCTCGGATCTCGGCATGAAGCTCCTCGGAGAGGGGGCAGGCCGAGCCCAGCGCGATCTTGATCTCCTCGGCGGTGCGCTCGCCGAGGGCCAAGCTGTACTCCTTCTTGATGAACTGGATGATGGCTTCGTCGAGCTCGTCGCCGCCGATGCGGATCGACTGGCTCGTGACGATGCCGCCGAGCGAGATGACCGCCACCTCGGTGGTCCCGCCGCCGATGTCGACCACCATGTTGCCGGTGGGCTCGTGCACGGGCAGACCGGCGCCGATGGCGGCAGCCATGGGCTCCTCGATGATGTAGGCGGGCTTGCGGGCTCCGGCCGACTCAGCCGCCTCCTGGACCGCCCGCTGCTCCACGCCGGTGATGCCCGATGGCACGCAGATCACCATGCGCGGCTTGGCAAAGCGCCGCTGGTGCACCCGGTGGATGAAGTACCGGAGCATCTTCTCGCAGATCTCGAAGTCCGCGATCACCCCATCCTTCAGCGGCCGGATGGCCTGGATGTGGCTGGGAGTCCGCCCGATCATCCGCTTCGCCTCTGCGCCGACGGCAAGAGGCCGACCGTCCTTGACGTTGACGGCCACGACCGAGGGTTCGTTCAGCGTGATGCCCCGATTGCGAACGTAGACGAGCGTATTGGCCGTACCGAGATCGACGGCCATATCGCGCCCGAACCACGAAGAGAAGAGATTGTCAGACATTGGAGAGGCGGCCTCCTCGGTCGGTTGGAGGTCGGATCACAGGGTAGGTGACTATGGAGGTGGGAACAAGGCACCTAGCACAGGCGGGGGAAGAAGACCTCGATCTCGCGCTTGGCGGACTCGGCCGAGTCGGAGCCATGAACGAGGTTCTCCGTCACCTCCAGCGCCAGGTCCCCTCGTATCGTACCCGGGGCGGCGTCGACCGGGTTCGTGGCCCCCATCAACGTCCTGACGACCCGCCAGACGTCGGTCGGGCCTTGCACGACCATGACGAGAGAAGGTGAACGGCCGATGAACCCCACGAGCTCGTCGTAGAAGGGCTTGCCCCGGTGCTCGGCGTAGTGGCGGGAGGCGATCTCGGCGTCGATCGTGCGCAGCTCGGCGGCGACGATCCGCAGGCCCTTGGCCTCGAGGCGCCCGAGGATCTCGCCGACGAGACCTCGCTCGACGGCATCGGGCTTGCAGATGACGAGGGTGCGGTCCATCGTGAGGCGAGGCTAGCGGTGGTGGGCCGGGATCAACCCCAGGCACCCCGCTCGACCAGGACGCTTCGGGCGGCGCCGACGGTGTACAGGGACCCGGTCACCAGGAGCATGTCATCGGGGCCGGCGCGAGCCCGAGCCAGCGCGACTCCTTCGGCGACCGACCCCGTCGCCTCGGCCGCCAGGCCCAGGTTTGCGGCCGCAGATGCCACCTCTGCCGGGGGCAACGCCCTCGGCGACGGTGGCGGAGAGGCGACGACGAGGACGATGTGGGAAGGGTCGAGCGCCTCGAGCATCTCGGCCGGGTCGCGTCCTTTCAACAGGCCGAGCACGACCACCCGACGGTCGGCGCCGGCGAACTCCTCGGCCAGCGTGGCACCCGCAGCTCTGGCACCGGCGGGATTGTGCGCGCCGTCGAGCAGACACAGCGGGCGTCGTCCGACGACCTCCATGCGACCGGGGTTGCGAACTGCTCCGAGCGCCGAGCGAACCAGGTCGTCGGGAACCGGCGCGCCGAAGAAGGCCTCGGCCGCGGCCAGGGCGGCGGCGGCGTTGTCACCCTGGTAGGCGCCATGCAGTGAGAGGAACACGCCCGGGTAGTACGCGCCCGCGGTGCGGAGATCCAACAGTCGCCCCCCGTGGGCCAGCCGGTTGTTCTCGCAGCCGAAGGCCGACCCGCGCTCCCAGACCTCGGCCGCACCGGCCCGGCGGAAGACGGCAGCCAGCACGGGGTCGGTCTCTCCCAGCACCAGCG
>Ga0066670_10000403_pt1 | contig 12652 bp, 8 predicted proteins | sample GraSoiAngelo_119_FD_66459 | JGI IMG/M metagenome (GOLD analysis project Ga0066670, IMG submission 66459) | Grasslands soil microbial communities from the Angelo Coastal Reserve, California, USA - 14_0919_05_20cm | ecosystem: Environmental > Terrestrial > Soil > Grasslands | place: USA...
ATGCCGGCGACGCCATTGTGAAAGTCGCCTCCGGCCCCGAAACCATGACCGTGGCCGAGATAGACGGCCTGCTCTACCTGCCCCGCCACCCGCGTCGCAGTCTCACTCGTGCCCTGCGAATCCCGGCCTTGAGTGAGGGCTGGCGGGGGTCCTTCCAGGCTCTGCTCGATCAGGACCCCAGCATCTCTGGGAACGAGGCACTCAACCCGGCGGCCGGACCCCCGCTCGCCTGGGCCGGGCTCCGCCGATTCACCGTGGTCGGTGTCAACCGGGAGAGCGCGACCGTGATCTCGATCCGCCTCGCTCCCTCGGATCACCCGGGCCCCACCCCTTCGCGGCCCGGCCAGTTCCTGACCATCCGCCTGCGGCCCGATTCCGAGCCGGCTCCTCTGCTCCGCAGCTACTCGCTCTCCGGGCCTCCTGACGGCGACGGCTACCGAATCAGTGTCAAGCGGGAGGCGCACGGCGCTGCCAGCGGCTACCTGCATACACGGCTCGGCGTCGGCGACACCGTGGAGGCTGGGGCTCCGAGAGGCGCCTTCGTGCTGAAGCCCGGCGACGGACCTGTCGTCCTGCTGAGCGCAGGGGTTGGTGCCACCCCCGTGCTATCGATGCTGCACGCCATGGCTGCGGAGCACTCTCCGCGGCAGGTGTGGTGGGTGCACAGCGCTCGTAATGGTCGAGAGCACAGCTTTGCCGAGGAGGTCCGCCGTCTGCTTGCCAGGCTTTCGGATGCGCACCGCGTCCTGTGCTACAGCAGCCCCGGACCGCATGACCGCGGCGGTGAGGACTACGACGTGGCGGGACGGCTCACCGGGCAGGTCCTCGACGACGCCGGTGTGCCTACCGATGCTGACTTCTACCTCTGCGGACCCGGCCCCTTCATGCACGATCTCGGCGCGGCCTTGACGGCGCGGGGCACAACCCCCGACCGGATCAGTACCGAGATATTCGGGCCGAGCGACTCGATCACGCCTGGAGTGATCGAGTCGCCCAAGCGGGCACCGCACCCACCGAGTGGACCTCCTGGGAGCGGGCCGACTATTTCCTTCAGTCGTAGCAACCTGGCCGTCCCCTGGGACCCAGGCTTCCCGAGCCTGCTCGAGTTGGCCGAGGCCTGTGACATCCCTGTGAGATGGTCGTGTCGCACAGGCGTGTGCCACACCTGCGAGAGTGGCCTGGTGAGCGGAAGGGTGAGCTACCAGCCGGACCCCATCGAGAAGCCCGGCTCAGGCAACGCTCTCATCTGTTGTTCTCAGCCTCTGACTGACCTGGTCCTCGACCTCTGACAGGTGCGAGCGGTGCGCGATCCGACGCTCGGTCGCCCGGCGACGCGGCGTTCGAGGCGGTACGGTGCCGGGTCTATGAGCACCCCTGACGACGACGCCGCCCGCCTGGCGGCGACGTCCCTTCCCTCCGACGCCGTGGGGCTGCTGGAGGGCCTGACCACGACCCGAGCGGTGCGTCGTTACCGCGACGAACCGGTTCCGGGGGAGGCCCTGCGCGCCATGCTCTTCGCGGCGACGCGGGGACCGAGCGGCTCCAACCGGCAACCGTTCCGCTTCGTCGTGTTGACCGACGGCCCCAGAGCCGAGGCGGCGAAGAAGCTGATCGGCGATGGCGCCCGGCGGATCTGGGGCTCGAAGCGCCGTGACGACGGCTACGACACCGGCTCGGGCCAGCTCGACACCTCACCGAAGGCTCGCATGGCGCGCACGATGCAGCACTTCGTCGACGAGTTCGAACGGGTGCCCGTGCTGATCCTGCCGTGCCTCGTGCGTTACCGCGACCCGATGCCGATCGAGGGGGCCTCCATCTACCCGGCGTGCCAGAACGTGCTGCTCGCCGCCCGCGCCCTCGGGTACGGCGGTGCCTTCTCGAGCTGGCAGTTCGCCGTCGAGACGGAGCTGCGGGAGCTGCTCGGCATCCCCGATGGGACCTTCGTGGCGGGGACCATCACCGTCGGCAAGCCGGTGGGTCACCACGGCCCCGTGCGTCGCCGCCCGATGAGAGAGCTCGTGTACGAGGACAACTGGGGACACCCACCCGACTGGGCGGTCGACCCGCCGGGGACGCAGTTCACCGCGGCCGGGCCCCGAGAAGCCAGGGACCCGTCGAGCCCTCGGCGCTGAGCGCTCGGCGCCGGCGGACCGTCCCGAGCTGCCCCAGCGGGGGCCGGAGCACCTCGGTGGACCGGCGCCCGGGCGTCGTTGTACCGACCGGTCTGTAGCATCCGGGGTATGGACCTCTCGCTCACCGAACCCGAGTCCGACCTGGTCGAGCTCAGCCGGGAGTTCGCGACCAAGGAGATCGCCCGGCGGGCGCCCTCGGCATGGGACGAGGCGAAGTGTCCGACCGACCTGCTCCGCGCCATGGGCCGGTTGGGATTGCTGGGGATGCTGGTTCCCGAGGAGTGGGGCGGCATCGGCATGTCGACGGTCGGCTTTGTCGCCGCCATGGAAGAGATCGGGCAGGCCGACCAGTCCGTGGCGACGGCCTTGCAGGCGCACGTCACGATCGGGTCGTTGCCGTTGTACCTGTTCGGCGACGACAACCAGCGCGAACGCTGGCTGCGGCCGCTGGCCGAGGGACGGGTGCTCGGCGCCTTCGGGTTGACCGAGCCGGATGCGGGTTCCGACACCCGCGGGATCAGTACCCGAGCGGAGCGGCGAGACGGCGGTTGGCTCATCAACGGTCAGAAGGCGTTCATCTCGAATGCGGGCACCGACATGTCGTTCGGAGTCACGCTGCTCGCACGCACGGAGCCCGCTGAGGGGGCGGGGCCCAGATTCGGAAGCTTCGTCGTGGAGAAGGGCACGCCGGGCTTCACCATGGGACCGAAGGTGCGCGGGATCGGTTGGCGAGGACTCGACACCCGTGGGCTGTACTTCGACGACGTCTGGGTACCCGACGATCACCTCGTCGGCGATCCGGACCTGGGGATGAGCCAGTTCCTGAAGACCCTCGAAGTCGGTCGCATCTCGATCGCGGCGCTCTCGATCAGCTTGACCCAAGCCGTCCTGAGCATGGCGACGGAGTATGCCCAGCATCGCCACCAGTTCGGCAGGCCGATATCGAAGTTCCAGGCGGTGCAGTTCAAGCTGGCCGACATCGCCACCGAGCTGGAAGCGGCACGATGGCTCACCTATCGCGCCGCCTACTTGCGCGATATCGGTCGGCCGTACCTGAAAGAGGCGTCAATGGCGAAGCTGAAGGCGAGCCGCGTGGCGACATGGGCCGCCTCCGAGGCCGTCCAGATCCACGGAGGGACCGGCTACCTGCTCGATTCCCCCGTCGCCCGCTTCTACTGCGATTCGAAGGTGCTGGAGATCGGTGAGGGCACCAACGAGATCCAGCATCTCGTGATCGCCCGGACGTTGGGCTGCTGAGGTTTCACACGGCTGCGAACCGCCGGATGGCGGCGGCGATGTCGTCGCGATCGGGCAGCCACGCCCGTTCGAGGCTCGGCGCATAGGGAGGGGGAGTCGGGGCAGCGCCAACGCGTTCGATGGGCGCGTCGAGATCCCAGAACGCCTCGCGGGCCACGGTGGCGGCGATCTCTGCTCCGAGTCCGAAGGGCATGACCGCTTCGTGCGCGATCAGCAGTCGGCTCGTCCGGTGGACCGACTCGAGGACGGCCGCCACGTCGAGCGGGGCCACGGTTCTCAGGTCGATCACCTCGACCGAGACGCCTTCACCGGCGACGACTTCGGCGGCCGCCAGGGCCTCGTGGACCATGCGTGACACGGACACGACCGTGATGTCGGTGCCGGGGCGTCGCACGGCCGACTTGCCGATCGGGACCAGGTGGTCGGCGGGCGGTCGTGGCCCCTTCATGCCGTAGAGCAGGCGGTTCTCGATGAAGACGACCGGATTGGGATCCTGGATCGATGATCTCAGCAGCCCGTAGGTGTCGGCCGGCGTCGACGGCATGACGACGCTGAGGCCTGGGATGTGGGCGAGCAGGGCCTCGAGGCTCTGTGAGTGCTGGCTACCCGACGAGCGCCCGGCGCCGAACTGCGTCCGGACCGTGAGCGACATCTCTGCCGCGCCGCCCGTCATGAACGGCATCTTCGCCGCCTGGTTGAGGAGCTGGTCGAGGCATACCCCGACAAAGTCGAGGTACATCAGCTCGACGACGGGCCGCATTCCCGCCATCGCTGCACCGACGCCGAGGCCCATGATCGCCGACTCCGAGATCGGCGTGTCGCGTACGCGGTCACCGAACTCGTCGTGGAGGCCCCGCAGGAGCCCGAAGACGTTGCCGCCCCTGGCCACGTCGATACCAGCGACGAAGACGCGGGCGTCACTCTCCAGCTCCGCCTCGAGGGCGGAGTGGATCGCGTCCGCCATACGGAAGGTCTGGTCTGGCTCGAGTCGTCGCTCCTCTTCGGGGCTCGCCCCTCGCGGGCGCACGACGAAGTCTCCGATCGTCGTCGCGGCCGGTTCGGCGAGACGTCGGGCTGCTTCGACTGCGTCGTCGAGCTCCCGGGCGACTGACGACTCCAGCGCCTCAACTTCGTCTCTGGTGCACCCCGCCGATTCGAGCCGTCGTTCGTGGGCGGCGATCGGGTCGCGTTCCTTCCAGGTTTCGACCTCGGCGGGCGATCGGTACCGCTCCGGGTCCCCCTCGTAGTGGCCGTGCCAGCGGTACGTGGTGGCCTCCACGATCGCGGGACCGCGTCCGGCGCGGACGGCCTCCACGAGACGTGTCATGACCGAGGCGGTCGCGGTGACGTCGTTGCCGTCGGCCGACACGTAGTCGACGCCGTATGCCGACGCCCGGCGTTCGAGCGTTGCCGGGTGCTGGGTCGCGATCGGCGAGAACTCTGCGTACCCGTTGTTCTCACACCAGAACACCACCGGCAGCCGCCACAGCGCGGCGAGGTTCACGGCCTCGTGGAAGGCGCCCTGTGCCACTGCGCCGTCGCCGAAGAAGGCGACCGCGATCCCGTCGTCGGCTCGGAGCTGGGACGCCGCCGCCGCGCCGACCGCTATGGGGAGGCCGGCGGCGACGATGCCGTTGGCGCCGAAGATCCCGATGCTGGGGTCGGCGATGTGCATCGAGCCGCCACGACCGCGGTTGGTGCCCCGCTCCTTGCCCATCAGCTCCGCGAACATGCCGAGGGGAGCCAGCCCCTTTGCCAGGCAGTGCCCGTGACCGCGATGGGTCGACGTGATCACGTCGGCCGACCGGAGAGGCCAGCAGGCGCCGACGGCGGAGGCTTCCTGGCCGATCGACAGGTGGACGAAGCCCGGCACCTCCCCCTGGCGGTAGAGGGCGGTCACGCGCTCCTCGAACCCTCGGATCAGCAGCATCCGGCGGTGCATCTCGAGGAGATCGGCGGGCGAGAACGGCGACCGTGACGGTTGGCGGAGGTCCACGGGACGTATATTGTACTGACCGGTACAACTCCGGTGGGAGGCCGATGCTCGGACGGATCGAGATACCTGAGTCGTTTCCCGTGGTGGGGGACATCAGCGGAGGTCGGGTGGTGCTCACCGGTGCCGGACGGGGACTGGGCGAGCTGCTGGCGCACGCCTTCTCGCGTGCCGGCGCCAAGGTCGCGCTCGTGGCGCGGACCCAGCGGGACATCAGCTCGGTCGCCGCGGAGCTGCCTGGGCCGACGCTGCTGTTCTGCGGCGACGTGACCGTCGCCGAGTTCAACGAGGCCGTGGCTGATGCCACCGCGTCGGAGTGGGGTGGCATCGATGTCTGGATCTGCAACGCGGGGATCTCGCCGATCGTGGCTGGGCCGCTCGACACTCCTCCCGAGGACTGGCGTGAGGTCATAGACGTGAACCTGACCGGTGCGTTCCTCGGTGCCCGTGCCGCGGCGCGTGTGATGGGCGACGGCGGCCGGCTCATCTTCACCGGGTCGGTGCTCGGTGAGCGGCCAGGCAAGGGTCTCGCCGCCTACAGCGCCTCCAAGGCCGGCCTCGTGGGCATGACGAAGGCGTTGGCGCTCGACCTGGCACCCTCGGGTATCACGGTGAACGTGGTCGCGCCCGGCTGGTTCGACTCTCCCTTGGCCGAGGGATGGAAGAGCAACCACCGCCTCTCCGAGTCGATCCGGGAGCACACGGCCCTCAAGCGCTGGGGTCAGCCGGCCGACCTGGTCGGCGCGTACCTGTTCCTTGCCTCCGACGCCGCCGCCTTTCTGACCGGCGCCGTGGTCAACGTGGACGGAGGGTACCTCCTCGTATGAGCGCGGAGGCCGAGCAGCGACGGGTCATCGCCATCCTCGGGGCCGGAGGAGCGCTCGGTGGTGCCATCTCCCACCAGCTGGCTGCTGAGCCGCGCACCGACCTGGTCCTGAGCGACGTCAGCGACGCCTCCCTCGAGGCCACGGCCGACGGTCTGCCGGGCACTGGCGCGTCGATCGAGACCGTGCTGGCAGATGTCAGTGACTTCAGGGCGGTCGAGGCCGCCATCGAGCGAACGATCGAACGTTTCGGCCGCCTCGACGTGGTGGTCAGCAACGCCGGGGTGCCCTCGCCGAACGGCCGAGTTCACAACCTGACCGACGAGGCCTGGGAGCGGGCGTTCCGGGTCAACGTCATGGGTGCGGTCAATGCCATTCGGGCTGCGGTGCCGACGATGCGCGCCCAGAGGTCCGGCTCGATCGTCCTGACCGCTTCGGTCGCAGGTCTCACCGCGTGGACGCACGCCTCCCCCTACTGCACCACGAAGGCGGCCGTGATCCATCTCGCCAAGGTGGCGGCCGTCGAGTACGCCAGCGACGGGATACGTGTCAACTGCGTGTGCCCCGGTACGTTCCAATCGGCGATGCACGCGGAGCTCCCCCGCCAGGCACTCGACGCGATAGCGGCCAAGCATCCGCTCGGGCTCGGCGCTCCGACCGACCTCGTCGGGGCCTACTCGTTTCTCGCGAGCGACGCCTCCCGCTGGACGACGGGATCGGCGATCGTGATCGACGGCGGCTACTCGGCGCCGTAGTGGAGGTTCCCATGACGACCCGCGAGCTCCACGCGTCAGCCGCCGGCCCGACCGGAACGGCGCCGCCGGTGCCCCTGATGAACCCGGATATGAGCTGGGTCGGCGTGCTCGAGCACCACGCCCGCCGCACCCCGCACCACCCACTCGCGGTCTTCGGCGACGACATCGTCACCTACCAGGGAATGGCCGACTGGGCAGCCGCCCTGGCAGGCGGGCTTCTGGCGCGAGGAGTCGGTGCCGGCGACGTCGTCGGCCTGCTCTCCTACAACAGCATCGAGTTCCTGGCCACGATCTTCGCCGCCAACTACGTCGGAGCGATTGCGATGCCGATCAACTGGCGGCTCGCTGCGGACGAGGTGCGGTACATCCTGGACCACTCCCGAGCTCGGGCGCTCGTGACCGATGACAGCCTCATCGAGCTCGCCGACGAAGCGACGAGCCGGCTGGACGGCGACCTCCTCCGGGTGTGCACCTCGACCAGGAGCCTCGCGGGGTGGGTGGCGTTTCCCGACCTGGTTGCCGGTTCCGCCCGTCCGGCGCGCGTGCAGGTCCATGGCGACGACATCCACCGGCTGACCTACACGTCCGGGACCACGGGCCGCCCGAAGGGCGTCATGATCACCCATGCAAACCTGGCGTGGAAGAACTACGCCCACACCACCGAGCTCGGGTTCACGGATGCCGACGTCGGTCTGGCCTGCGGACCCCTGTACCACGTCGGTGCGCTCGACCTCATCACCACCACGATGATCGCGGTGGGTGCAACGACCATCATCCACCGTGTGTTCGATGCCGAGACCGTCGTCGACGAGATCGAGAGGTCGCGAGTGACCAGCGTGTGGCTGGCTCCGGCGATGGTCCGGGCGACCCTGGACGTTCCCGGCGTCGAGGAGCGGGACCTCTCGTCGGTTCGGTTGATCATCGCCGGTGGAGAGAAGATGCCCGTTCCCTACGTCGAGCGCCTGCGCAGGGCCTTCCCCTCTGCGTGGTTCGCGGACGCCTACGGCCTGACCGAGACCGTGTCGGGTGACACCTTCCTCGACAGAGCCAGCACCCTGTCCAAGCTGGGCAGCGTGGGTCGGCCCTGTCAGTACCTCGAGCTCGACATCTGGGACGAACACGGAGGCTCAGCGCCCGCAGGTGAGCGTGGGGAGGTCGTTCTTCGCGGCCCGAAGGTGTTCAGGGGCTACTGGCGGGACCCAGAGGCAACGAGTGCCGCCTTCGCCGGAGGGTGGTTCCACACCGGAGACGTCGGCCTGAGGGACGGCGACGGATACCTCTACATCGTCGATCGGCTCAAGGACATGATCGTGTCCGGCGGTGAGAACATCGCCAGCTCCGAGGTCGAGCGCGTGCTCTACGACCACGAGTCGGTTGTCGAAGCCGCGGTCGTGGGGCGCCCCGACGAGCGATGGGGGGAGGTTCCGGTCGCCTACGTCGTTCTGGGCCCGGCGACGACGACGACCCCCGAGGAGCTCATCGAGCACTGCCGCCGGCAGCTGGCGCGCTACAAGATCCCCAAGGACGTGGTGCTCGTCGATGCGCTCCCGCGGAATCCTTCGGGCAAGGTCCTGAAACGAGAGCTGCGGGACCGAACGCCCTGACCTGGCAGCGCCCGACCCCGAGCACGAGCCTCGTCACGGGGTCGCGGACTCGGCCCCGCTCCGGGGGAGGTGCGCCATGAACGCCGCTGTCCAGGCGAGCACGTCGTCAGGGAGGTAGTAGCCGGTCTCGTCATTGATCGTCGCCCAGTGCTGGGCGACGTCCTCGATCGTCGGCTCCGGCCCTGGGTGGACATACCCTCTGGTCGAGGCGATGAAGATGCGCGCAAAGCGGCCGGCGCCCGCTGCGTAGATCGCGCCGCTCAGCGGGCAGTCCTCGTGGGCGAGGAACGCGACCATCGGTGCGACGAGATCCGGCGACATCTGTGTTGCGCCGGGAGCAGGACGGGTCGAGTCAGGCTCGTCGGTGGGCTGGCCGGCCATTCGCGTGAAGGCGGCGGGTGCGACGAGGTTGACCTTGATGCCGTGAGGGGCGCCGGCAGTCGTGAGGCTGCGGGCGAGCCCGATGACGGCAGCCTTGGCGGTGGCGTACGAGACGTTGTCAGGTAGTCCGAACAGTCCCGTGGAGGTCGTCATCACGACTCGGCCGTAGCCCTGCTCGACCATGTGCGGCCAGGCTGCCCGGGTGGTGCTGAACGAGCCGGCGACGTGCACGGCGAGGTGCCTTTCCAGATTCTCCGCGTCAGCCTCCGGAAAGCCCGCCCATCTGATGATGCCGGCGTTGTTGACGAGGATGTCGAGGCGTCCGAAGCGGCCGACCGCTGCATCGACGAGCGCCTGCGCCCCCGCAGCCGTGGACACGTCGCTGTTGTCAGCCATCGCGACTCCGCCCGTGGCGACGATCTCGGCGGCGACGGCTGACGCCGGTTCGGCGTCGGTTCCGACGCCCTCCATCGAGCCGCCGAGGTCGTTGACAACGACGGTGGCGCCACGGCGTGCGAGCAGGAGCGCATGGGCTCGGCCGATGCCGCGTCCTGCGCCGGTGACCACGCCGACCCGCCCGTCAAAGCTGAGCTTGTCCACCGGCCTCCCTACTTTTGCTGCCATCGTGGGGCCTCGCCGCCTTCGTCGGGGAGCGCAGGCGACGGTGGAAAGCTCGCTGCCGGACGTGCCCGCCCCTGTATCGTCGGAGCCGATGCCCCGGACCGGAGCGAGCGACGAGCCCCGACGCAGCACGAACTGGGAGGCGCGTCGCGACGCGATCATCGACACCTCGGCCGGGGTCTTCGCCCGCGGCGGCTACCACGCCACCGGCATCGCGGAGCTGTGCGAGGTCAACGGTCTCGGCAAGGGCGCCTTCTACCACTACATCGGCTCGAAGGAGGAGCTCCTCGCCGCCATCCACGACCGCGTCATGGACGAGGTGTTGCTCAGCGCTGATCGGGTCGCCCAGGCCGGCGGCTCGCCGTCCGCGCAGCTCGCCATGCTGGGCGACGAGCTCCTCGACATCATCTTCCGCTATCCCGACCACGTCTGGGTCTTCCTCCACGAGTTCCCGGCGCTCACGGGAGAACGCGCCGAGAAGTTCCGCCTGCGCCGACGGGAGTACGAGCGAAGCGTCGAGGCGGTGCTGCAGGCCGGCATCGACGCTGGCGAGTTCCGTGACGTCGACCCGCGGCTGACGGCCCTGGCGTGGCTCGGCATGCACAACTACACCTACCTGTGGCTGAAGGCCCGCGGGCGTCTCTCGGCCCGCGACGTGGCGAAGGCGTTCGCCGACATCTTCGTCCGAGGCATTGCCGGCTCGCCTGCGCACCGCTGAGCGCGCGCCCGCGGCGCTGTCATCCTACGTCCGGGAGCTCGCCACCGGGGCTTCGAACCCCAGGAGCCTGCCCATGGTGCCGCCGAGGATGGCCGCCCGCTCGGCCGAGGGGACGTCGGCGAACTGCGTGGCGATCAGCTCCTGGCTGCCCCGGAAGGTGCCTTCGGCGTGCGGGTAGTCCGAGCCCCACACGATCGTCGACACCCCGGTGATGTGCCGGCAGGCGACGGCTACGGGATCGTCGGAGAACGAGACGTGGAACTGGCGCCGGACGTACTCACTCGGCCGCAGCGGGTAGGGCCACCGTTCGTTCATCCGGAACATGCGCGCCATCTTGGGCTGGTCGTCGGGAGCCCGGCTGTCGTCCCAGTACCCGAGCCACCAGTCGGCGTCCTGACCGATCCCTGTCATCCAGGCCTTCTCCATGGCGCCCACCAACGACGCCAGCCAGTGGGCGTTGAACTCGATCAGGGAGAAGTGAAGGTCGGGGTACCGCTCGGGCACACCGCCGCTGAGAAGATCGATGATGATCTGCTGCGGGTTGATCGTGTTGTAGACACACTGGGTCATCATCCGCTGCGACGCCAGCTTGCCGTCCATCGGGCGGTTCACCTGGTCGGCCATCTGCATGACGGTCCGGAGCGTCGACGAGTCCGGGTCCTTGACCTTCACACCGCCGGTCGCGCAGTGGAAGAACACGTGTACCCCGTTGTGCTGGGCGGCCGCCCAGACCGGCTCGAAGTCGGCCGAGTGGTACGGCTGGGGTGGGATAGCCGGCAGGAGGATCCCACGGAACCCGGCGGCGGCGACGCGTTCGATCTCGGCGACGGCGTCGTCGACGTCGGTGATGGGCACGGGAGCGGTCGGTGCCAGCCGCGAGAAGTACGGCGTGAAGCGCTCGATGATGTAGTCGTTGTAGACGCGGGCGTGTGCCATCGACAGCTCGTGATCGTCGGAGTAGAGCCCGAACAGCGACAGGTTCGGATGCATCACCCCCGCGTCGACCCCGTCGAGGTCCAGGTCCTCCAGGATCCGATCGGGATCACCCTCCGGCATCCGCCCGCTCGTCTGGCGGTACCGGGAGATCGTCCAGCCCTCGAACCCCGAGGTGTGCAGGCGTCGGAAGATCCGGGCGCCCCCGTCGACGAGCGGCTCGATCTCGAAGTCGTCCTCCCAGACGGCCCGGTCCCTCAGGTGCCGGGGAAGGCGGGTGACGAACAGGTCCGTCGGCTCGAGGATGTGTCCGTCGGCGGAGACGACAACTTCCTTCTCGCTCATCGTCGTGACCTTCCTGCGCTGGACTCGATGTCCCGTTCGTGAACGACAACGGCTGGGCGCGGCTAGTCTGCCCCTCGCCGGCGAGGTTAGACCAACCGGTCGGTACAGGCAAGGTCGACAGCCGGCCCGTGGACGGCCGACGTCGGAAGGAGAACGGACCGTGACGAAGCGGTGGGTGCAGCGTCCGCCGGGCTCGACGTGGGGCGACTGGGGCGAGGACGACGAGCTGGGGCGCGTCAACCTGCTCACCCCCGAGAAGGTCCTGCAGGGCGTGCGCGAGGTCGAGGCCGGCATCAGCTTCTGCCTGAGCCTGCCGCTCGACTACCCCGGTGGAACAGCCCTGAACCAGAGGCGGTACCCGCCCGTCCTGGCGCCGACCGAGGACATGCAGGGTAACCCTGCCACCTTCTACAACGTCCACATGAGCCAGATGAACGAGGGCCATTCACGGTACGTCGACGTGTGGGCCGACGACGTGGTGACCCTCTCGCTGCAGTACTCGACGCAATGGGACTCGCTCGCCCACGTGGGCGCCGAGTTCGACGCCGACGGCGACGGGGTCGAGGAGCCCGTCTACTACAACGGGTACCGCGCCGGGGTCGATCTCGTCGGGCCGAAGCCCGATGCCGCGGGGGACGGCGGCAGGCACCGCTGCTTCGCCCACCACCTCGGGTTGGAGCACATGGCCTACCAGGGCGTGCAGGGGCGGGGCGTCCTCGTCGACCTGGCCCACCACCTCGGCCACGACTGGCGTGGGGTCGACCTCACGACGCTCGAGGAGGTCATGGCGGCGGACGACGTCGTCGTCGAGCCGGGTGACATCCTCCTGCTGCACACGGGCTTCGCGACCCAGTTGCTCGACTGGCACCGCGACCCGGATCCCGTGAAGGTCCACGCCATGTGCAGCTACCTCGACGCCCGGGACGAGTCGTTGCTGCGGTGGATCACCGAGTCGCAGATCTCGGCGTTGGTGGCGGACAACTACGCGGTCGAAGGGCTCGTGGGCAGGGATCGCGACCAGAGCCGTCACTCGTTCCTCCCGATCCACCACCTCTGCCTCTTTCGGCTCGGTGTCCCCCTGGGAGAGCT
>Ga0066670_10000405_pt1 | contig 12644 bp, 18 predicted proteins | sample GraSoiAngelo_119_FD_66459 | JGI IMG/M metagenome (GOLD analysis project Ga0066670, IMG submission 66459) | Grasslands soil microbial communities from the Angelo Coastal Reserve, California, USA - 14_0919_05_20cm | ecosystem: Environmental > Terrestrial > Soil > Grasslands | place: USA...
GCCCGCCGTCGATCGGGAGTACCCGGTGGAGCTCGTGGTGGAAGGGTCGCTCAGCGGAGTGACAAGCCGTGTCTCGACGGCCGAGTTCGACGAGGCGGCGCTGCCCGGGCGCCTCGGCGACGCAGCCTGGCTCGAGCAGAAGATCCGGGCCCACGAGCAGGTGCTGGAGAACGTGCTCTCGAGCGCAACGGTCCTGCCATGCCGCTTCTGCACCGTCTACCACGACCAGGCCGACCTACGGCGCTTCCTGGCTGAGCGTGAGAGCGCTCTCGTCGCGGCGCTCGACCGCATCTCTGACCGCGTCGAGCTCGGCGTCAAAGCCTTTGTGGACAGCGAGCGGTTCGCGTCGTCCGCGGGAACACGCAGCGAAAAGATTCGCGAGCTCTCCGAGCGCGTCTCGCAGGCCGAAGGTGGCCGCGCCTACCTCGAGACGCGCCAAATCGAGCGCCTTGTGGCCGATGAGCTCGAGCGCTTCCGGCAGGAAGCCGCGCCGCAGCTGCACGAGCGCCTGCTCAACGCCGCCGACGAGGGCGTCCTGCTCGCGCCCCAGCGGCCGGAGGTCAGCGGCCGCGAAGAGGAGATGCTCCTAAACGGCGCCTACCTCGTTCCCGACCGGACGCGGTTCGAGCACGCGCTGGCCGACCTGGCTCGCGAGCGGCGCGGGGAGGGAATCGAGCTCGAGCTGACCGGCCCCTGGCCGCCGTACAACTTCGTGCCCGAGGAGCTCGGGTCGTGACCGCAGCCGACCGTTCAGCCCTCGCGCACCAGGTCACGCTGCTCGAGCTCGTCGACCGCGTTCTGAACAAGGGTGTCGTCCTCTCCGGCGACATCACGCTCTCGGTCGCGGACGTCGACCTCGTCTACGTCGGCCTGCGCGTTCTGCTCTCCTCCGTGGCGACGCTCGAGGAGCAAGGCGAGCAGACCGCACTCGAAGGAGCGTTCCGCTGATTCACGTCTATGGAATCGTCGAGGAGCTCGAATCGCTGCCTGCCACAAGCGGCGTCGGCGGCTCTCAACTCGAGCGCCGGCGCGTGGGTGGGCTCGACGTGGTGGTGAGCAACGTCGCGGACGACGAGGTCACGCAGGACGCCGTGCTCAAGCACGCCGAGGTGGTCGAGCAGCTCCTCGGCCGGAGCCGCGCGGTGCTGCCGGCCCGGTTCGACCGGCCGCTCGCCGACGAAGAGGAGCTGAATACCGCCGTTAGTGCAGCCGCTCGGGAGCTGGAGCGCGGCCTCAGGCGTGTCCGCGGCTGTGTCGAGCTCGGGTTGCGCGTGATCGCCCCATCGGCTGAAGCGGTGCCGAAGGGCGGCTCCGGGGCCGATTACATGCACGCCCGCCTGGCCGAGGAACGGCGACGCCGGCGGCTGCTGGACGAGCTCGACGCGCCGCTCGCCCGTCTCTCCGAGGCGACTGCCCCTGCCGGCAGCTCCGGTGGTGACGCGTTCGTGGCTTCCTACCTCGTCGCGACCCGGAACGTGCCCGCCTTCCGCAAGGCGGTCGACGCGCTCGAGGAGGCACACCCCCAGCTGACAATCGTCTGCACCGGGCCTTGGCCGCCGTACTCATTCGGGACGGGGGTCGAGTGAGCACGTCGAGGACACCGGTCGACAAGATCCTCGCTGCGAGCGGCGACCTGCACCGGATTGCCGGCGAGCTGGAGCACGTCCAGGAAGCCTTCCCGCGCCGCGTGAACGCCGACCCGGAGAAGGTCGAGCGCGGGCTCGCGCAGCTCGTCCTCACGCTCGTAGAGCTCCTGCGGCAGCTGATGGAGCGTCAGGCGCTCCGCCGCATGGAGACCGGCACACTCAGCGACGAGCAACTCGACCGGCTGGGCGAAACCTTCATGAAGCTCGAGCAGCGGATGACCGAGCTGAAAGCCGAATTCGGACTCGAAGACCGCGATCTCAACCTGAATCTGGGACCCCTGGGCGATCTGTTGTAGCCGCGCATGAAAACGGCGTGGGCGGAGATACGAGAGAGAGTCCTCGACTGAAAGGAGACCACCGATGGCATCACTGAAAGACGTCGAGCAGGTCGCCGACGACCTCGCAGGTCTCGTCGACAACCTTCGCAAGGAGATCCGTGACAACGCGAGCTTCGACAAGCTCGTCACGCTCGCCGACCAGATCAGCGAGCACGCGGACGAGGCGGCCGGGACGTTCAGCACCGTCAACGAGGCGCTGACCAGCCGCCTGAAGGAGCTCAAGGACGGCGCCAAGTCGAGCGCCGGCGCGGCGCGCTCCAAAGCTCGCAGCTAACCGAGGGGAGAGAAATGGCTGAGGACAACCAGCAACAGCAGGAGGGTCAAACGGAGCGGGGCAACCAAGGCGGCGGCAGCGGGAGCACTGCCGTGAAGGCTGCGGCCGCCGCGGCCGCTACGAGCGTCGCGGCGATTGCGGCCAAGAAGGCGCTCTCGCGTCGCGGCAGTTCCAACGGGCACTCCAGCAACGGCGGTTCGCAGAAGGGCGACATGGGATCGATGCTCAACACGGCGCTCTCCGGTGGGTGGGACGCGGCGCGCGATGCGCTGGTTCCTGCCGCCGAGGACGCGGCGGGCGCGGCGGGCGAATGGCTGGCGGAGAACGCGCCGGACTTCGTGCGCGAACGGATCGTTCCCCGCTTCATCGAATCCTTCAACGAGGCGAGCGGCGGCAACTGAGCGCCGACAACGAGGAGGTAGCAGTGGCTGAAATGGAGGAAAACGAGGGGATGTCGACGGGCAAGAAGGTCGCCGCAGGTGCGGCTCTCGGAGTCGCGGTGCCGGCGGCGGTCGCTGTCGGCAAGAAGCTGCTCGGCGGCGACGAGGATGGAGGAGGCGGCGGCGAGCAGACCGGGAACAGGTCCGGCAGCCGGCGCTCCTCTCAGCGAGCACGTTCGAGCGCCAAGCGGGCGCGTTCCACGGGCTCGAGCTCCCGCTCGCGGTCGACCGGCGCCAAGCGCCCGACCTCGTCGAGCAGCCGCAACAAGAGCTCGTCGACCGGGAGCCGCAGCGGCAGCACCCGTACGAAGGAACAGCTCTACAACCAGGCCAAGCGGCTGAAGATCGAGGGACGCTCGAGCATGACGAAGGCGCAGCTCGAGCGCGCTGTCAGACGCGCGCGCGCATAGCAAATGCGGCCCGCGCCTCGCGCGGGCCGCATTTCTTTCAGTCGAGCTCCAGCCCCATGACGGGAACCGTGCGGCCGAGCTCCGTCGGCGCGCTCTCGCGCAGGTAGCGGCCGCCCATCCGCTCGTAGAACCCGACCGCGTTCGGCTCGGCCTCCCATTCCAGCCGCGTCGCACCGAGCTGGCGGGCCTGCTCCACGGCCGCGCGGAAGAGCTGTGAGCCGATTCCGCAGCCGATCCAGTCCGGCTCGATCCAGAGGTCGTCCAGGACGCAGACGTCGCCATCGGGGATAAGCGTGGCGAACCCGATCGCGCGCCCGCCGAGGTCAGCGACGACGAACGGCCTGCTAGCGAGCGCCGCCGGCGAGAAGTCGCCTCGAGAGGCCCAGCCGCGCACCCATTCCTCGTCATAGCCCCAGTGCGCCTTCGCAGCGACGGCGATCTCTCGCAGCCGCTCGCCCTCGTCCTTCCGCGGCGGGCGAATCACGAGTTCCTCCATGGAAGAACTCTGCCTCACGTCGCTTTCCTGACGTGCTGTTGGGCGCGCGTGTGCCGGTCAGGGAAGCGAAGCTAGTGGAAAATCTCGGTTCTGAGGAGGTAGTCCTCGACCGCGAGCAGGAACGTCGGGTCCTCGGCGATCTCCGTCAGCGTGGACTTCGTCATGTCGTCCAGCTCGCCGTCGCGGGCGAGCTCGAACAGGAACGGGCCGAGGCTGCCGTCCTGCGACATCGCGGACATGCGCAGGACGAGGTCGCTCATGACGTCGTCCTGGGAGATCGCCTCGAAGGACTCGAGATTTGAGTGCCAACCTGGGAGCATCGTGGGTCCAAACGCCTCGGCGCGCTCCCGAGATACGGCTAGGCGGTGAGCCTTTCCAGCACTTCCGCCAGCTCCTCGAGCTCGGTCTCGTCCATGAACGAGATCTCGAGCTTGCCGGCGCGCACTCGCGCGGTGAAGCCGGTGACGCGCTCGGCGGCCTCTCGGACGCGCGCGGCGAGCGCCGGGTCGACCTTCGCGACCTTGCGCGGCTTGGTCTTGGCGCCCGCCCAGCGCGCCGCGCGCTCGGCGGCACGCACCGACATCCCGCGGCGGACGATCTGGCGGGCGAGGCGGCGGCGGCCCTCGTTGTCGGGAACCGCAAGGACGGCGCGCGCGTGGCCCTCGCTCAGCTCGCCGCGCTCGACGAGGCCGAGCAAGTCGTCCGGAAGCTCGAGGAGGCGGAGCCGGTTGGAGACGGTCGGTTTCGCCTTGCCGACCCGCTCGCCGAGCTCGCCGAGGGAGAGGCCGAACTCGTCCATCAGGAGCGCGTAGGCCCGAGCCTCCTCGACAGCGGACAGTTCCTCGCGCGCGACGTTCTCGACCAGGCCGAGCAGGAGCGAGTCGCGGTCGTCGGCCTCGCGGACGAGGGCGGGCACCGTGGGCACGCCGGCCTCGCGGGCCGCCCGCCACCGACGCTCGCCGGCGATCAGCTCGAACCCGCCGGCTGCGCGCGGGCGCACCACGACCGGCTGGACGAGCCCCTGCGAGCGGATCGAATCCGCTAGCGCGCTCGTCGCCTCGTGGTCGAAATGCTTCCGTGGCTGGCGCGGGTTCGCGTGGATCGTCTCGACGGGCAGGTGCGCGAGCTCGGAGCTCGCTTCGCCGCCGACCAGCAGCTCAAGGCCGCGGCCGAGGCCGCGTCGTTTCTCAGGAACGGCCGACAAGCTCCATCGCCACCTTCCAGTACGCGTCGGCGCCGGCCGAGTCACGGTCGTAGGAGGTCACCGGCAGGCCATGGCTCGGAGCCTCAGCCACGCGCACCGAGCGGGGCACCGCCGTCTTGAAGACGAGCTCGCCGAAGTGCCGGCGCACCTCGTCCGAGACGTCGGCGGCCAGGCGCGTGCGCCGGTCGACCATGGTCAGGATCACGCCGCCGATCGCCAGCCGCGGGTTCAAACGCGAGCGGACGAGCTCGACCGAGCCGACGAGCTGCGCCAATCCCTCCAGCGCGTAGTACTCGGCCTGGACCGGCACGAGCACGCGGTCGGCCGCGGCGAGCGCGTTGACCGTCAGCGGCCCGAGCGAAGGCGGGCAGTCGACGAAGACGAAGGCGTAGTTCTCGCCCGCGCGGGCGAGCGACTCGGCCAGGTAGCGCTCACCGTCGCCGCGGCGCGAGAGTTCGACGGCAGCGCCCGCGAGCTCCGGCTTCGAGGGCACGAGATCCAGGCGCGGGAAGCGCGTCGGCTTGGCAAGCCGGTCGAGCGAGATCCCGTCCAGCAGGTCGAGCGACGAGCTGCCGTTGGCTCGTTCGCCGAGCCCGGAAGTCGCGTTCGCCTGCGGGTCGAGGTCGACAACGAGCGTGCGCTCGCCGGCCTCGGCGAGACAGGCCGCGAGGTTGATCGCGGTCGTCGTCTTGCCGACGCCGCCCTTCTGGTTGGCAAGCGCATACACCCGTCCGGGCATATGGCCACGCTAGCTACGCGAGCGGACGTTTCCTGGCGACTCCTGGACGCCGTGGAAAGCCCTCCGGCGTCGGCACCAGCTTGCGCAGGATGAGCAACCCCGGCGGCGACTCGGCGAGCTCGCCGCCCAGTTGCTCGGCGACCCCCGCAACCTGTTCGGGCTCCGCGCTCGGGCCGGTAAAGAGAATCGCCGCACCGCCCGGCGCGACCAGCGGCAGGCACCACTCGGCGGCCACCGGCGGCGGCGCCAGCGCCTTGGCCACGGCTACGCCCCAGGCGTCGACCGGCTGTTCCTCGGCTCGGCCGCAAACGACCTTCACGTTGGGCAGCTCGCGCGCCCAGCGCTCGAGGAACTCGCACTTGCGCCGGCTCGACTCGAGCAGGGTCACCTCGCGCTCCGGCAACTCGACCGCGAGAGGGATCCCCGGCACGCCCCCGCCCGAGCCCACGTCGACGATCGGCCCATCGAGGCTCGTCACGACGTCGCGCACACGCAGGCTGTCCTCGACCAGGACACGGCGCGCCTCGTCGCCTTTAAGGGAGGTCAGGCCGGGAGTCGCTACGACGGCTTCCAGCCAGCGTTCGATCACTCAGGCTCGATCACGACGAAGCGGTTGGGCTCGGTGCCCTCGCTGCGCGTGGTCACGCCCGGGAAGTCCTTGAGGCGAAGGTGCACGATCTTTCGCTCGACCGCCGTCATCGGGTCGAGCTCGACCTCCCGGCCGGACGAGCTTGCGCGCTCGGCGCTGCGCACGGCCAGTGAGTCGAGCGTCGCCTCCCTCCGGGCCCGGTAGCCCGCGGCGTCGATCGTCACCTGCTTGCGGTCGTCACCCTGGCCGCGCCAGACGATCGCGTTGATCAGGTACTGGATCCCGTCGATCGTCTGCCCGTGCTTGCCGATCACGAGACCGAGCTCGCCGCCGGCGATCGTCGCCACCAGAGTCTCGTCGTCCTCGCGGATCTCGATCCGGGCGCGGATGCCGATCGCCTCCAGGATCCGCCCGAGGATCTCGCGCACCTCGCCGCCGAGCTCGCTGTCGTCCTCGGCCGGCGGCGCCTCGGCGACCACAGCGGCCGCGTCGACGGTTGCGATCACCCGTGCCGGCGCGAAGCCGACGCCGAGCAGCCCGCGCTCGCCCTCGGTCAGCACCTGGAAGCGAACCGCGGCCTTGTCGATCCCCGGCTGGAGCTTTTCCAGCTCGCGCAGCGCCGTCCACTTCGCCTCGCCTACCGTCTCGCCGCTCGCTTCGACCTGCAGCGCCTCGGTCACCTCCGCGCGCCGCCCTTCTTCTTCTTGCGGCGCACCTTCCGCGGTGCGGACGAGACGGCCGCCGGGGCCGGAGCCGGCGGTTGGGCCGGCGCGTCGCCGTCCTGGGCCGGGCTCTCCTCCTTCGGCGGTGTCCGGGACGAGCGCTTCGGCGGAGGGGCGGCCTTCGGCATCATCCTTCGCGTGATCAGCCCCTGGCCGACCGTCCAGAGGTTCGTCGTCACCCAGTAGAGGACGAGGCCGGTCGGGAAGTTGATGAACAGGAAGACGAACGCGAGCGGCAGCACCAGAAACATCACCCGCTGCGACTTGTCCATGGTCGCGGACATCAGCAGCGTCGAGACGATCTGCGTGACCACGTAGAGCGCGAGCAGCACGTAGCCGGACCAGTGCGAGCTCGCCGGCGCGGCGATGTTCGGCACGAAGTTGTGCAGCCACGAGAAGTCGCCGCGCTCCACGCAGAAGTTCGGGTTCGCCGGGTGTCCCGGGCACGGCGGATGGTGCGAGAACTTCCGCAGGACCAGGTAGAGCGAGATGAAGACCGGGAACTGCGCCAGCAACGGGAAACACGAGGCGGCCGGGTTGATCTTGTTCTCCCGGTAGAAATTCATCAGCTCTTCCTGCTTGCGCTGCTTGTCGTCCTTGTACTTGCGCTGGATCTCCTTCATCTGCGGCGCGTGGCGCTGCAGGTTCTGCATCGAGTGGATCTGCTTGACCATCAGCGGGACGAGCAGCAGGCGGACGATCAGGGTCAGCGCGACGATCGACCACGCCCACGTCAGGCTCGGGAAGTGGGCGGGCGCGTGCAGCCAGTCGAGGACGGAGCGAAGGATGTTCTCGAGCGGCGTGAGCGGCGAGGCGACGATCATCGGAACACCCTCTGCTGCTCGACGTAGTCGACCCCGCCGTGGCTCCAGGGGTTGCAGCGCAGGAGGCGCCAGCCCGCGAGAATCGAGCCGCGGGCGAGCCCGTAGTGCCGCAGCGCGTCGAGCGCGTACTGCGAGCAGCTCGGGTGGTACTTGCAGCGGCCACCCCAGAGCACGCCGAGGGTCCAGCGATAGAGGTAAATCAGCCCCAGGCCGGCATAGGCCGGTACGCGCAGCGCGTATCTCATGCCCGCTCCCGGCCCCGGCAAAGCCGGTGCCTCCGCTCCCTGCTGAGCTCCGTCGAGCCTACGCTCACGCGGCCGCCTTCCCGAGGATCTCCTCGACGCGCTCGGTCAGCCAGTCGAAGCCGCGGCTCTCGGCGGCCTCGGCGAGCCCGGGACGGACGACGACCACGTAGTCCTGGTTCTGCGGCAGCTCCTCGGAGCGCGCGTAGAAGATCTCCTTCAGGCGGCGCTTGATGCGGTTGCGCACGATCGCCGTGCCCACGGCCTTCGGCACCGCCAGGCCGAGCCGCGCGCCCTCGCCGTCGTCCTCGCGCGCAAACCAGTAGAGGACGAGATAGCGGGTCGAGACGGAGCGGCCGTGACGGTAGACGGCGTCGAAGTCCCGCGACCGCGAGAGTCGGTGGCGGGGCACTACGCGGAGAGGCGCTTGCGGCCCCTGGCCCGCCGGCGCTTGAGAATCGCCCGGCCGGCACGCGTGGACATGCGAGCACGGAAACCGTGCTTCCGCTTTCGCCTGCGCACGTTGGGCTGATAGGTCCGTTTCACGAGTCGAAGAAGGAAGAAGAGCCGCCCGGACGGAGGGCGGCGTCGGGCAAGTATAGACAACGTTCGAGAGGTGCCTTCTCCACAGAGAAACGGGCCTCCGGGCGACCTCGGAAAGCGCCCCTGAGCAGGGGTTGCTCGGGTGTGCGTGTCGCCAGGTCCGACAAGACCGTCCACACCTGTGGAGAGCGGTGTGGAGCACGGCATTTCCCCTGGAAATCGGGCGGTTTTCCGGCCGCCGGAAACCGTTGGCGAGGGCCGGAAGGGGCCGTTGAGCGCGGGCCGAGACGCTGCTATGCTCGTTCGCTCGCGCGACCCCCCGACAAGGAGCCTGCCGGCGGCGTGGAGCCCCAAATCGAGCTGACTGCGGAGAGCCTGTGGAGCGAGGTTTCAAGTCGGCTCAGGGGCGCCCTCAACGAGACGACGTACCGCACGTGGTTCGACCACGTGGGGGGCCTCGAGCTGACCGACGACGAGTTCGTCCTCTCCGTCCCGAACGACTTCACGCGCGACTGGATCGAGGGTCATTTCCTGGGCCTGATCCGGGCAGCCGTGGGCGATGCGACCGGCCGCGAGCGCCAGGTGCAGCTCACGATCGTGCCCTCGGAGGAGGAGCGCGAGGCGACCCCGCCCGAGGTACAGAAACGGGAGATGCTCGCCGCCGGGCTGAATCCGAAGTACACCTTCGACTCGTTCGTGATCGGCTCCTCGAACCGCTTCGCGCACGCGGCCGCGCTGGCCGTCGCCGAGGCGGTCGCACAGGCCTACAACCCGCTATTCATCTACGGCGGCACGGGCCTTGGCAAGACGCACCTGCAGCAAGCCGTCGCCCAGTACGTCGGCGAGCACCAGAGCGAGCTCTCCGTGCGCTACGTGACCAGCGAGACCTTCATGAACGACTTCATCAATGCCCTGCGCGACAAGCGGATCGAGGGCTTCAAGCAGCGCTACCGCGCCTACGACCTGCTCCTGATCGACGACATCCAGTTCTTCGAGCACAAAGAGCGGATCCAGGAGGAGTTCTTCCACACGTTCAACTCGATCTACGAGGCCGGCGGCCAGCTGGTGATCTCGTCGGACCGGCCGCCCAAGGAGATCTCGACGCTCGAGGATCGGCTGCGGTCGCGCTTCGAATGGGGCCTCATCACCGACATCCAGCCGCCCGATCTCGAGACGCGGATCGCAATCCTGCGCAAGAAGGTCAAGACCGACGGGATCCACATCCCCGACCCCAAGGTGCTGGAGTTCATCGCCGGGCGCATCTCGTCGAATATCCGCGAGCTCGAAGGCGCGCTCACGCGGGTCGTCGCCTTCTCCTCGCTCACCGGCCGGCCGATGACCGAGGATCTCGCGCAGGACGTGCTCAAGGACGTCTTCCCGCAGGGCGAGGTGCCGCAGGTGACGATCGAGAGCATCCAGGAGCTCATCTCCGACCGCTTCGGCCTCTCGGTCGAGGAGCTCTGCGGCGACAGGCGCTCGCAGAACATCGTCTATCCGCGACAGGTCGCCATGTACCTCTCACGCGAGCTGACCGACTCGTCGCTGCCGAAGATCGGCAAGCAATTCGGAGGACGCGACCACACCACGGTGATCCACGCGACCTCGAAGATCGCGCGCATGATTCGCGAGGACCGGTCTGTGTACAACCTGGTGCAAGAGCTGACCGCAAGGATCAAACAAGCCCGCTGAACTGTGGATCGATCCACCGCCCCCACGCGACCCTGTTCAAGACCGTCTGTTCTCCCCAACTCGCGCCCACAGCTCGAAGCCGCTTACAGAGCCGCTTCAGGGCGTCATCCCCGTCGTCCACACTCCTATGACTACGACAAAGGAATTTCATAAATGATTGAAGCTGAAGCCGTGGTCGCTCAAGGAACCCTCAAGCTGGCCTGTTCGCGCGACGAGCTGCTGCGCGGGCTCGGCATCGTCTCTCGCGGTGTCTCGACGCGAACGACCGTGCAGATCCTCTCCGGAATCTTGCTGCACGCAGCCGAAGGGAAGCTCGAGCTCGCCGCGACCGACATGGAGGTTTCGCTGCGCACCGCGGTCGGGGCGAAGGTGGAGACCGAAGGCTCGGTAGTGGTGCCAGGCCGGCTCCTGCTCGAGCTCGCGCGGCTGCTGCCGGAGTCGGAGGTCACCGTCGAGCACAAGCAGGAGGAGGCCACGGTCGAGATCCGCTGCGGAACGGCCAGCTACCGCTTGCATACCTACAACGCGGAGGACTTCCCGCGTCTCCCGGAGACGCAGGGCATCGAGTTCCACGACGTCGACCGCGAGACGCTGCTCGAGACGGTCGGACGCGTCAGCCGCTCGGCGTCGCGCGACGAGTCGCGCCCGGTGCTTACCGGGGTGCTGATGCGCTTCGAGCCCGGAAAGCTGGTGATGGCCGCGACCGACTCCTACCGGCTCTCCGTCAAGGAGACGACACTCGAAGGCTCGGTGCCGGAGCTGGAGGCGATCGTCCCGGCCCGCGCGCTCGGCGAGCTGACGCGGATCGCGGCGGAAGGCGAGAAGCTCTCGCTCGGCGTCCACGAGAACCAGGTCGTCTTCGGCACCGGCGACGCCTGGCTGACGAGCCGCCGCATTGACGGGCAGTTCCCGAACTACAAGCAGCTCGTCCCGGAAGCCTTCGAGCACGAAGTCGCCCTGCCGCGCGAAGAGCTGCTGGACGTCGTGCGCCGCGTCTCGGTGATGGCCCAGCGGAACTCCCCGCTGCGGCTGCGCTTCGCCGAGGGCGAGCTGACCGTCTCGGCCCAGACGCAGGACGTCGGCGAGGCGCACGAGTCGCTGCCGGCCTCGTTCGGCGCGGAGGCCCTGGAGATCGGCTTCAACGCGGAGTTCCTGCGCGACGGGATCGACTCGGTTGCCGGGGAGCAGGTGCGGCTGAAGCTGATCAGCCCGCTCCGTCCGGCGGTTCTCCAGGGCGAGGGCGACGACTTCCTGTACCTGATCATGCCGATTCGTCTGGCCGGCTGATAGTCGGCGAAGTCACGCTGAGGGACTTCCGCTCGTACTCCAAGCTCGACCTCGAGCTGGCGCCGGGCCTCGTGCTCGTGACCGGTCCAAATGGTGCGGGGAAGACGAACCTGCTCGAGTCGCTGCACGTGGGCACGCAGGGCTTCTCGCCGCGGACACGGGCCGATGCACAGCTCGTCCGCTTCGGGCGGGACGCGGCCAGGGTTGCGCTACGAGGCGACCGCGCCGGCGTGCCGGTCGAGCTGGAGGTGACGCTCGAGCTCGGGAGCGGCAAGCGGGCCGCGGTCAACGGCGCGCGGCTACGGGCCGCCGAGCAGCTGCGCAGCGAGGTGGCGACTCTCGTTTTCACACCGGACCGGTTGGTGGTCGTCAAGGGCGGGCCAGGCGCGCGGCGGGCCTACTTCGACCGCGTGCTGGGGCGGCTCTCACCGGCGCGCTCGGGCCTCTCGGCCGAGTACGGCGCGGCGGTCGGCCAGCGCAACGCGGCGCTGCGGCGGGTCTCGCAGAGGCTCTCGTCCCGCGAGGCGCTCGCCCCGTGGAACGAGCAGGTCAGCCGCCTCGGCGCCGAATTGGTCGAGGGACGAACGGAAGCCGTCGAGCTGCTGCGCCCGCGCTTCCGTGAGCGGGCGGGCGAGCTCGGCCTCGCGGCCGCCGAGCTCGCCTACGAGGGGACCGCGCCGACGGCCGCCGAGCTCGAGGCGCGCACCGACCGCGACCTGGAGCGCGGCACGACCGGGATCGGCCCGCACCTGGACGATGTCGGCGTCCTCGCCGGCGAGCGCGACCTGCGCGCGTTCGGCTCGCAGGGCGAACAGCGGCTGGCCGTGCTTGCCCTTCTGCTCGGCGAGGCAGAGCTGCTGGAGGAACGCCGCGGCGTGCGGCCACTGTTGCTGCTGGACGACGTGCTCTCCGAGCTCGATCCCGAGCGGCGGCGCATCCTGGCCGACCGGCTCCGGGCCGGCGGGCAGGCTCTCGTGACCAGCGCGAGTGCCAACGCCCTCCCGGGTGAGCCCGCGCAGACGGTGACGGTCGAACAGGCGGTCGACGGGACGTCCAAGGCCGCCTGATGGAGCGGATCGGCGAGACCGTCAGACGCGAGCTCGGCCGGCACGGCACGGCGGGTGCGATGGCCGACACGGTCGCCTGCTGGCCCGACGCGGTCGGCGAGCAGGTGGCCGCGAACGCGTGGCCGGCTCGATTC
>Ga0066670_10000410_pt1 | contig 12614 bp, 10 predicted proteins | sample GraSoiAngelo_119_FD_66459 | JGI IMG/M metagenome (GOLD analysis project Ga0066670, IMG submission 66459) | Grasslands soil microbial communities from the Angelo Coastal Reserve, California, USA - 14_0919_05_20cm | ecosystem: Environmental > Terrestrial > Soil > Grasslands | place: USA...
TTGATCTGGCTGCCGGCGTCGATGAGGATGTAGTCGTACTGGCGGCCGAGCAGGCGGAACAGCTCCTCGAGCGCGCCGGCGTCGCCGGCGCCCGGACGATCGAAGTGATCGGCGCCCGCGAGGATCTCCAGCCCCGATTTGTGCTTCACCACCAGCTCGCGCAGGAACTCGCGATCGAGCCGGTGCAGGTTGTCGATGGCGTCGATGAGCGTATACCGCGGACGGACGCCGAGGAACAGCGAGACCTCGCCGAGCCCCGCCTTGAGGTCGACGATGACGGTCGATCGCTTGCTCAGGCGCGCGAGCTCGACGCCGCAGTTCACGGCGACCGTCGTCGTGCCGGCGCCGCCCTTGGCGCCGAAGAACACGAGCGTCGTCGCCGGCGGCTTCGAGCCGATGGCCGTCTCGCGACGCCCCGCCAGGCGGCGGATCGCGTTGTGAAACGTCTCCTCGGGCGGCGGCCACGTGAAGAATTCGTTCGCGCCCGCGCGCATCGACTGCAGGATCAGGTCCGGATCGGCGGCGAGCGCCACGGCGAAGATGCCGGCGCCGGCGGCCGTCGCCCGCATCCGCTCGATCGTGCTCATCGCAGACGAGGCGTCGCCGCGCGCATCGACGACGATGACGTCGGGCGCAGCGCCGTCGCGCGCCAGGCGCTCGTCGAGCACGCTGAGCGGGATCGGTCCCGTCCTCAGCATGCGGCCGACATGCTTCTTGAAACCGTCGTCTTCCGAAACGATGAGACCTGCAAGTTGCGCCATAGGGAGCCTCTGGCCTGACGCCGTTATTGAACGAGACGAATCGCATGCGCGAACATCGTCGAGGGAACGTTGGTCGCGGTCTTGTCGACGAGGCCCATGATGTTCGTGATGATTCCGTAAATCTTGCCGTTATTGTCGATGTGATCCGCGTAGAACCCGAGGAAGTTCGTGAGCTTGAAATCGGCCACGCGGCCGTTCAACTTGCCCTCGGTGTAGTACTGCGGGTCGAACAGCGGGATCGGGAACACGCGCGGGCTCTGCCCCGAGAACTTGCTCCCCTTCACGCACGCGCAGCCGGGGGCCGGCTGCCAGTACGTGTTTGGGTCTTGATCCATGAGATCCTGGATGCCCTGCAGCGTCGGGCCTTGTTTGTCGCCCGGCTCCTGGGTCATGTAGTACGGGTTGTCCGGGTCGTACGCAATCACGCTCGGATTGCAGCCGTCGATGTTGTCGCGATAGAAGTTGCCGCCGATGTCGCCCGGCATCTTCCACGAGAAATAGAAGCTCGGATTCAGCTGGTCGCCCTGGCCCGCGCGAAGGACGAGCGTCGTTCCGACGTCTTTCGCAACCGTGTAGCCGGTGTAGTTGACCTGGTCGGTGGGCGGCACGTAGATGTCTGGTTTGGGGACCGGGTTCCCTTTGTTGTCGAACTCGTTGAACTCGCTGGCCGGCGCCGTGTGCTCTTCCCACTTATCGGGAATCATGAACGGCTTCACGCAGGTCATCGCATTCGCCGGCGACGCTTCAGCCGTTGCCGTCGCCGTGATGTTGACCGTCTTGACGCCGAAGATGCCACCGATCAACGTGGGCACGGGGTTGTTCCGATCTGCAGCGTCCGTGCGGTACACGTCGACTTTGACGCGCGTCGGATTGCCGGCCGGATCGTTTGGAAACGTCACGTCTGCGGTCTTCACTGACACGTCGCTGCCGATGACCTGGTTGGCCAGCGCAGTGTTGATGGCGCTCTGAACAGCCGGACCAGTCGGCGTCCGATCCGTGAAGCTGTTGAACACGAGCGCGGTCGCGCCGGCCAGGGCGCCGGCGTCGGCCGAGTTCTGCGCCTGCGAGCGGGCGGTCATGAACATGCCGACGTCAATCGCGAGCGTCGTGCAGGCGAGAAACGCAAAGAACCCTACTCCGACGAAGATGAACGACATCCCGCGCTCGTCGTGCCGAAGACGTTGAAGTGGAGAAGGCATAATCCCCCCGTCAAATCCGATCCGACTCCTGGAGTCGAGCCGTCTCGACTCCTACTGGTCCTTCTTCTTCGCCTTGGCGAGCTCGGCTTCGTACGCCGCCTGCGCGGCCTTCAGCTTCGCTTCGGCCTCGGCGATGTCCTTCTGCTTCTTCTTGTCGATCTCCGCCTGCTTCCTCGCCAGTTCGGCGCTCCGCCTGGCGGCGGCGGCCTGCGCCACCTTGTCGACCTCGGCCTGTTTGCGCGCGGCGGCGACGGCCTGGCTGGACGCCTCGGCGTCTCTTCTCGCCTGGTCCTCGGCCACCTTGTCGCGCAGCTTCTTCGCCGCGCCGTTCTGCGACTTCCGCGCTTCCATCTCCTGCTGGCGCGCGCGCGCGATCATCTTCTGCTCCTGCGGCGTCAGCGGACGCGAGACGGCGCTCGCGGGCGTCTCGGCCGGATTCGACGGCGAGTCGCCGTTCACCACCGGGCGCGTATTCGGCGTCAGCGCCTGCATCTTCGCGGCGGCAGCTGCGGCGTCCTGCGACGTGGCCGTGGGCACCGGCATCGGCGTCGCGTTCGCGGCGCCGCTTCGCGGCGGCACCGGCGGGAACGCCGGCGGCGGCATTTCCCGCGTGCGCTTCGGATCGAGGGGCGGCAGGAACGTCTCGGGCGGGCGCGGCAGCTCGTTGGTCACGCCCGGCGAGTTGTTGCGCAGAATCTGCGGCGTGATCATGACGACCAGCTCGGTGCGATCCTTCTGCGCCGCCTCGCTGCGGAAGAGCAGCCCGAGAATCGGGATGTCGCCGATACCCGGGACCTTCTGCATCGACTTGTTCATCGTGTTGTTCATCAGGCCGGCGATCGCGAACGTCTGCCCGTTCTGCAGCTCCAGCTCCGTTTCAGTACGGCGCGTCGACAGCGCCGGGATGCGGAATCCCTGCAGCGTGATCGCGTTGGTGAAGTCGAGCGTGCTCACTTCCGGCCGCACCTTCAGGTGCACGCGGTCGCCGTTTACTTGCGGCGTGAAGTTCAGGCGGATGCCGAACTCCTTCCACATGATCGTCACCGCCACGCCTGCGCCGCCCGGCTGCGCCACGGGGATCGGGATCTCGCCGCCCGCGAGGAAGCTCGCTTCCTTGCCGCTCTCGGCGACGAGGTTCGGCTCGGCGAGGCTCTGGAACAGACCGCGCGTCTGCAGCGCCTTGACGACCGCGCCCAGATCGTTCTTGAAATCCCAGATGAAGAAGTTCAGGAAGTCGCTGAAGATCAGCTTGTTCCCGCCGCTCTGGCTGTCAAAGGTCGGCGCGGGATATTGCCCTGTCGTGACCCGGCCGATGACGTTGTGGAACTGGCCGTCGGGGCTGGTGAAGAAACTCACGCCGAGCTCGGTCAGCGCGCTGCGCGACACCTCGGCGAACCGCACGCGGAGCAGCACCTGATTCGACGGCGCGCCCTCGGCGAGCTGCAGCAGCGTGATGACGTCGTCCTTCTTGTCCACGTAGCCGCCGGCCAGGCTGACCGCGCGGTCGATGACGTCCTTGTTGCTCACCGCTCCCGAGAGGACGATGCTGCGCCCGTTGGCGCGGGCTTCGATCTTCTCGTTCGGGAACAGCTCCTTGATCTGCGACGTGAGGCGCGCCAGATCGCGCTGGACGTTGATCTCGTAGCGCTTGATCCCGCCCGCGCGGTTCCAGACGAACATCGAGATCGTGCCCGGCGTCTTGCCGTTGATCAGCAGTTCGCTCGGCGAGGTGACGAGCGCGTCGGCGATGTCGGCGCTGGTCAGCGACACGCGCGCGATCTGCATGCCGGTATCGACGATGGTGGATCGCCCGACCGTCAGGCTCACGCTCTCGCCATCGGCGCCCGCGCCCGCGTAGACGATCGAACCGCTGGCGATGGCGATCAGCAGGATGAACAACTTCAGACGCCGGCTCATGGCTACTCCTCGCGCACGACTTCGCGTGCCCGCTTGTCCCCACGGATGATTTCAACAGTCGCTTCCGGCAAAGCAGAGAGCGGCATCGGTTCCGCCTTCGTCGTCGTGTGCGCCGCCGCCGTGCGCATCCGCGCCACGGCCGGCGCCGCGGCCGACGCGCCGATGAGCCCCGCAGGCCGGATGCCGCGCGTCACCGGCGTGTCCTTGTCCAGCGGATTCCGCAGCGCGAGCTGAATTCTTCCTTCGCTGCTCGCCAGCGTCAGCCGCTCGGCCTCGTCGGGATTCACCAGCAGGGTCACGACGCTGACCGGGATCGGCTTGTTCTTGTCGGTTTCACGATCGATCTTCGTGCCTGCCGCCAGCACCTGCACGTTGGTCAGGATCACCTTCGAGGTGATGGTCTCGTGCTTGTCGCTCGGGTTCAGCGTCACGACGACGTCCACGTGGGTGCCCGGCAGGACGTAGCCGGCGACGCCGATGACCTCGTTGACCTTCACCGACACGGCGCGGAGGCCCGCGGGAATCGCCGGCGGCAGACCCGCGCCCGCGTCCTTCGAGGCGAGCTTCATCGGCAGAATCGGCTCGTTCTGAATCACGGGCAGAATCAGGCCGCGGCCCATCACGTCCTTCGGATCGGTGAACGCGCCGGCGGGTACGGCGTTGGCCGGCCAGTCGATGATCCGGATGTCGTCGCGCCCGAGCTCGGCGCCGACGTCGAGATCGGCGGCGGCCACGACGACCTGTTTGGTGGGAATGGTGACCGTCTTCGCCGGAATCCTGTTCACGTAGTTATACGTGGCGAAGGCGAACACGCCGCCCACCGTGACGGCGAGCACCAAGACGATAAAGACGCGAATGCGGGCCATGATGGTCCTCGGTTCTCCGATCCTCTGTTTGCTGCTTCGAACTTCCTACTTCGTGCTTCCTACTTCTAACTTCGTACTTCTGACTTCCAGAGTTACTGAGATTCGTTGCGCATTTCAGCCGACGTGCTCATCGTGATGTCGTTTCCCATCGTGGTGCTCTGCGAGAACAGCTGCGCGATGGGATGGAGCACGATGAACTTGAACGGGTAGTTCACCGTGACGAGCGACGCTGTCGCCGTCTTGCCGCCGCCGAGGTCGATCGTCTTGGCCATGTCGACCGTGACGCTCGTGGCATCGATCCTGTCCTTCGGCAACTGCCCCGACGTCATGTACGCCGACACACGTGTCTGGGCGTCCGAGACGGTCGCGTTCGGCAGCACCGCGACGCGCGCCCCTTCGCGGGCGGCGTTGGTCAGCACCTGCCACGTCTGATAGGCGCGGCCGAACTCGAAGATCGACACCGACACCAGCAGGAGCAGCGGCAGCGTCATCGCCGCTTCGAGAAGCGCCTGGCCCCGTTCGTTTTTCACCATATGCATGGCTACGACCCCATCGCGGCGGCGAGCGCCCCGAGCGCGATCGCCGGCGCGTACGCGAACCGGTTGTTCTCCGACGACCGTTCGATTTCCACCGCGACGGCGCCGCGCGTCGCCACGAGCGCCGCCGTGTTCGCCATCGTCGTCCGCAGGCGGCGGCGCCAAAGGGCGACCAGCACCGCGAGCGCGCCGCCGGCGATCGCCGAATAGAAAAACGCCATGACGACCGCGGACGGACCGAGCAGCGTTCCGAGCGCCGCGAGCAGCTTCACGTCGCCGCCGCCCGTCGCTCCAATCACGTAGCCGGGCAGCATCAGCAGGAGTCCGACGCCAAGTCCTGCGAGCGCGCCGCCGATGCCAGTCCCCGTTCCGTGCGTCGCTGCGAGCACGAGCCCGAGGGCGACGATCCCGAGCGTGAGCGGGTTTGGAACCCGCCGCACCCAGAGATCGATCGCGGCGCCCGAGGTGCCGCAGCCGGCGACAGCCGACACGAGGATGGGATCAAAAGTTCTGGGCAATGCCATTCCAAAACACCGTGGTGATTTGCTGGCCGACCGTGGTGACGGCCACCATCGCGACGACCGCTATCAACACGGCAAGAAGCCCGTATTCGAGCAAGTCCTGGCCGTCGTCCTGATCCGCGAAACGTGCGACGGCCGCAATCACGTTCTGCATTGGCGTTCTCCCTTGCTTCGGTCGTCGGTCGTCGGCCGCCACGCGAGTGGCGGCCGACGGACCGACGGACTGTCGACCATTAGATAGCGGCCGCGATCTGCGTGAAGATCGTGCTGACCTTCTGTCCCGCCGTGGTGACCGCGAGGACCGCCACGAGGGCGATCAACGCCACGAGCAGCGCGTACTCGAGCAGGTCCTGCCCCGAGTCATCGCGAACGAGCGAGCGCAGCCGATTGATGATCAAATTCATTTCCGTCCTCCGCGCGTTCCCTTGACGCGCAATACCGTGTGTGCGAAATGCGATCACGCGTTGTGCACGATCGCGCGACGGAGATGACAAAGGGCAACTGGTGTGCCACGCACTCGGAGTCATGCGCCGCAAAGGACTCTAAACGCCGTGACGGTGCAGCAGTTAGCGACCGCCGCGGGCTGCGCGACCGGCGGGGAGCCGGTAACGGGGCGCGCGCGCCTTCGCGGCACATTCGTAACGACGCCGGCGAAATTGGTGCGGATGGGCCGGTCGCGAAACAGAACACGCACTGGAAGACCCATATTGATCTGAGGAAATGGAGCGCACGCGAACCGGAACGCGAATTGCCCTCTAGGCGGTGTTCATGTGTCCGTGGAGGGAAGTGACAAATGGTGGCCCGGGCCCGGCGCACATTCGGCGAGGCGCTCATTTCGACCGGAGCGGTGGTGCTGCTCCTCCTGACGCTCGTCGCCATCGACGATCGCGTTCGCGAGCAGCTGTCGCTCAGATTCAGAACGACGCCCACCGCGGATCTGGTGAATGCAGGCACGCGGGTCCAGGACCTCGCGACCGTCGTGTTCTCGGCCGTGCGCGATCAATCGATCGCGCACGCGCCGCTGGTGATCTTCGTCGTCGCTGCGACGCTGCTCACGGTCTTCATGCTGCGGACGTAAACCATGGCACTGATTCTTGCGATTGAACCGGACCGCCGTCAGGCGAACCAGCTGAACTCGATGGTGCGCGGCCGCCTCAGGGCCGAGCTCGTACTCGGCGACTCCGCCGAACGCGCGCTCGCCGCTCTGGGCGATCGCGTTCCCGATCTGATTCTGACGACAGCGCTGCTGTCGCCTAAGGACGAAACGGCGCTCGCCGAGCGGCTGCGGAAACTCGACGGCACCGCCGCCCACGTGCAGACGCTGACGATTCCGATGCTCGCATCGCCGCGCTCGCACGCGTCGAGCGGCAGTCGCGGCGGCGTCCTGTCGGCGCTGATCGGCGACCGTCCTCAGAGCGCCATGATCGAAGGGTGCGACCCTGCGGTGTTCGCCGAGCAGTGCGCCGCGTATCTCGAACGCGCCGCTGCCGAGCGCGCATCGCACGCGCACCTGATCGACGAGCATTTCGAAGAACCGGCGCCTGCCGTCGAACGGCCGCAGGTCGTCCGGGAACCTGAGTTCGTCGAGGACTTCGTCTCGGTACAAGCCGAGACGCCGGTCGCCGCTGAGTCTCCGACGTGGCAGCCCTTCGCGGATGTCGAGACATCTCCGGCAGCGCAGCTCTTCAGCGCTGCAGAAACATACGCGGAAGCCGAGCCCTTCAGGACTGCGGAAACATATCCGGCAGCGGAGCCCTCCAGGGCCGCTGAAGCAGCCTATCCGCTGCCGCAGCCCTTCAGGACTACCGAGACGTTCGCGGAACCGTTCGCCGTCCCGTCCGATGCGATGACGGATCTCGACGCAGCGCTCGACCTCGTGCTCGTCGGCGACGACGCGGAGCAGGACCAGGCGATCGAGGAGCTCGAACAGAACGTGATCGAGCTCGACCTCTCGACCCTCGTCGAAGACGAGGACGCGATCGTCAAGGACTTCAGCATGCCCAACGATCCGACGGCAACCATCGCGTCGGCGGTGCTCGCGGTCGTCGAAGCCGAGGAACAGGCCGCGCGCGCGGCCCAGGCGCAGCCGGTCGCCGCGGTCCGTGTGGTCGAGCCGAAGAACCCAGTGGTTCAGCCGAAGAAGAAGATCGAGCGCGACGCGTCGATTCCCACCCGTCTCGGCGTCACGCAGCTCTGGCCGGCCATGGACAGCTACGTCGCCGAGCGACGGCCGGCGGCCGTGAGCCTCGACTCCGATGATTCGCTGGCGGCCACCGAAGCGGCTGCAGCGCCGCCGTCGTCCATGCCTGCGCCGGCACGCCGCCGACCCAAAGTCAAGCCGATCGAGGACGAATGGGGCTTCTTCGATCCCGATCAATGCGGCTTCGCCGCGCTCCTCGCCAAGCTCGAAGAGATCGCCGACGGCGACGACACGCCTGTCACCAGACGCCCGGCGTAACAGCCCCACCTAACCTGCTGATGTGAGTGAGGCGTCCGTGCCGACTGGGAGGGCGCCTACCCGCGCCACTTGAAAACTGAAAGGAGGTTCGAAAAATCGTCGGTCCAGATCGGACGACCCGCACGTGGCAGAACGTGCTCCCAGCGCGTATCGTTCGCCAGTTCTTTCATCTGCTCACCGCCGCGAACCATGACGAGCCATCGCGAGGCGAACTTCCCGTTTGCGATATCGCCTTCGGTTAGCTTGAGATCGTCTCGCTCGAAGCAGACGAGCCCGTGAGTCATGCCTGCGTCAGCCAGGACCTGCTTCAACTCCACATATCGGCTTGAGATGTGGAACATCAATACGCCTGTCTCCGAAAGCTTCCGGGCGTACAGATCGAGCGCCTCACCAGTGAGCAGGTGCATCGGTATCGCATCCGAACTGAACGCGTCGAGCACGAGGAGGTCAAATCGGCGATCGGACGTGTCTGCGAGCTTCAATCGTGCGTCCCCGAGAACGACGTCTACATGCGCGGGAGAATCACTGAGATATGTAAAGTAATGGGGATCGCGTGCAATCTCCACGACGCCGGGATCGATTTCAAAGAACGTCCAGTCCTCACCCGCGCGGCTGTATGCCGCCAACGTTCCAATTCCAAGGCCGACGATGCCGACCCGGAGTTGCGGTTTGCGCTGAACACTCGCGAAGATCTGCCCGGCAGGTCCACTTCGGTGGAAGTACGCGGTCGGTTCCCGCCTTAAGGCCGGGTTTGTGCTCTGCATTCCATGAACGATGCCCCCGTGCACGAATCTACGTTGGCCGATCTTGGAATCAACCGTCACTCGGTGAACACTGAAGAAGCTGCGACTCCGGAAGACGACGTGCTCGTTCGCGCTCATGAAGGTGCTGCTCGCAATCATTAGCGCCGCGACGGCCGCGGCGAATCGTAACGGGCGCCTCCGGAATCCGAATAGGACAACACCGGGTGCGACAAAAACCATGAGCACTCCGGCCACGGTCTTTGAATCGGCACCATGAAATGCGAACATCATCGCCGCCGCCCCGGCGCCGAGCAACACAGGCAGCAACAGATCCATAAAGCGCGTCCATCGGCTCACGCTCGAAGATGCCGCCGGACGGAACAGGCAGGCGATGACCACGGCCAGCGGATACTCCAGTACGGTTTTGAATGCGACAGGTGCGATGACGGCGTTAAATAGTCCCCCGAGGCTTCCGCCAGTGGCAAGGCAGACATAAAACGTGGTCAAGTACGCGGGCTGCGGTTTGTTCCGGGCGAGCTCGCCGTGACACACCATGGTCGCCACGAAAAACGTCGCCACGTGAAGAACGATCTGCAGCGCCGGGGGCATTCGACTGTCAAAAATGATCAGACTGACGATCGGCACCACCAGAATCGGCAGCAGCCGGTCCATCAGAGCATGGGGCAGTATCGAGCGCTCCATGAAGACCAGCACGAGCGTGAGCAGGTACAACCCAAGTGGCAGGATCCAGAGGAGCGGAATCGCGGCGATATCCGTCGTCAGAAATGTCGTGACGCCTAGCATCAGGCTCGAGGGCACGGCGGCGAGTACGATCCAGCGTACGAGCGTCGCCGTGGGAGGCGGGGCTTCAGCCACCGCGGTTTCGTCCACCGGGTACAACTGACCCTTACCGAAGCCCCAACTCAACCAGGCCCACGCAGCACACGCAAGGCTCAGGAGGCCGAAGCCGACGTACGCCGTGGTCCATGTGGCGCTTTGCTGATGAAGCGTCAGGAATGGCTCGAGCAGCGCCGGGTACGCCACGAGCGCGAGCATGCTGCCAGCGTTACTCGCCGCGTAGAGCGCATACGGGTTCGTTCTCCCTCCCGAAGCGATCCAGCGTTGCAGGAGCGGTGACGTCGACGAAACGACGAACAACGGCACGGCGGCCGTCCGCGCCAGTACCAAGAGCAGCCACGGAATAGGCGACCGATCGGCAGGCGGCGTCATCCCGGACGGCAGGATGACCGGCAGCGCGGCGATCGACAATCCCACGAGGGCCGTATGGATAATCACCTGCCGCCGTTTGGTGAAAATGCGTGACAGCATGTGCGCGTATACGTATGCAGCCAGCAGTACGAGTTGATAGAACACCATGCAGGTGTTCCAGACGGCGGGACTGCCGCCTAGAAGGGGCAGCATCATCTTGGCGATCATCGGCTCGACGATGAACAGCAATGCCGCACTTGTGAAGACCGTCATCGCAAACAGCGTAACCATCCGAACGCTCCTGGCGCATCGTTGTCTTTGGATAGAGCGCCCGCCCGGGAGCGCTGTGCGAGGCCGAGGCAACTGGAATGCCAAGGTGCTTACGGCCGCCCGTGACCTCGCGGAGAACAGCGCATCAGATTTGAGTGCGTAAGGTTCATCGTGACTGTGCTCTCTCGTGAACGCGTGCGAAGCCTTACGCATGCGATTCTGAGACGGAGTGATCAGAGACCCTGAGGCCGGCGAACCGCACGAATACGTTTTCGAGGGTCGCTGATCACAATTGTGTCCACGCCTGCGGCCCCCTCTTGGTTCGACCGTCGGTGTATGTCTCGTTACTCCTGCGGCAGCACGAGCGGTGTGAGCCGAAACGTCGATGGCTCCAGCACGTACGGCTTGCGATCGGGCGCGAGAGCCAGCAGGCGCTTGTCGTCCGCGCCGCGATCGTAGACGACCCACGCGCGCGCCGACGCCAGGTCGGCCTCATTTCGCGTCACAGCCAGGTGCGGATTGTCAGACGGCGCGTAGCGAACGAAGACAATGGAATTGGAAGGCGCCGCGCGGATGACTTCCTCGGCGCGGCGATGGAACGCGTTCCGAACGTCGATCGCAGCGCGCGCGCGCCAAAGATCCGTCAGGCAGAGCGGCAGGAGCAGGGCGGCGGCAAGAGCCGACGAGCGCGCGACTGCTGCGGACACCGGCGCGGCCGCGCTCGGTGCGCTCTCGCCCGTTATGCGGCTCGAAACGGGAACTCTGCACTCGTTTTCAGGAGCCGCATAACGGGCTAGGCGCGCCACAGGCGCGCCCGCCGGAGCGGAGCGGGGCAAGGAGCCCCCGCGAGCGACGGCGTGGGGGGCCCGCGGGGGCGAAGCCCCCCCGATCTGACTGGATTGGCCGAGCAGTCGCATCAGGCCGATGGCCGCGAGGAAGTGTAGTGCCGGCAGGAGCTCGAGATAGTACACGACCCAACCCGGCGGGTGCGCGAAAGCGAGATACGCGATGAAGAGGCTGGCGCTCACCACGAGCGCCAAGCGCGCCGCTCCTCGCGCACGGATCAGCGATCCGACCAGCAGTGCCCCGATCGCGAAACGCCACCCGAAGGAGTACGTAGCGAGCAGCGCGAGAACGCGTTGCGCGAACGCCACAGGAACTGCCGACGGCACGTACACTTCGTGCACCTCTCGCGACCACGCGTCCATCGGCAACAGCTCCGGCGGAAGCGGCCGGAGCGGCGGCGTCGGATCGATACCGAAACCTGGCTTGTCGAACGGAAAATACGTTCGTGAGTACAGAGAATACGGATCGGTTCTCCAGTCTCCGAGCGTCTGTTGGTTCCAGATGAGCCCCACACCCAACAGCGCGATTCCCGCCAGGAGAGGCACCGCCGCAGGTCGAAACGTACCGATCTCGATCAACCTGCGCAGGATGACGAACCCGAGCGGTGCGGCGAGCGCAACCATCGTCAATGGCCTCGCCTCGAAGCCCCATGCGAGGGCCGCGGCGACACCGAGCAGATAGATCTGTTTTCCCGATTCCAGCCAGAGGACGGTTGCGGCAGCAGCGGCAAGCCACATGACCGTGGTCGTGCTTTCCGAGAGATAGGACGTCGCCCATACGAGCGTCAGCGGCGCGGTCGTCCACAACATCCACGTGAGGAGCGCGGTCCACGCATTCGAGAGCCGCCGCGCCAGCCAGAAGGTCAGCGCCCCTGCAATGCCCGCGAGCAGCGCCGGCATCAGTCCGGGCATCCCGAGCCAGATTCCCGGGACGAGCATCATCGCGTGAGCAGGCGGGTACTTGGCGAACACCGCCGGCTCCACGAACACATGCATCTGCTCGAAGAACGCGGCGATCGGCGGCGGCGACGCCGTCCAGCGGCCTCGCGCGAAGATTTCCGCCTGAAGCAGGTACGCACGCTCGTCATGAATGACGCCGGGCTCACCAAACGATCGCCAGACGAAGCGCACGATGATGATCGTGACAAGTCCGAGCGCGGCGGGCGCCCACGGACTCCGCAGAAAGGCGGCTATTCGCGCGGGGCGCCACGTCCACGATCGAGCGGTGCGGCCGACAATCGAAAGTCCGAAAAGGATCGCGACGGCGAGGCACGCGTTGAGAAGAACAC
>Ga0066670_10000421_pt1 | contig 12543 bp, 16 predicted proteins | sample GraSoiAngelo_119_FD_66459 | JGI IMG/M metagenome (GOLD analysis project Ga0066670, IMG submission 66459) | Grasslands soil microbial communities from the Angelo Coastal Reserve, California, USA - 14_0919_05_20cm | ecosystem: Environmental > Terrestrial > Soil > Grasslands | place: USA...
TCTCGAGCTCCTCGGCGACGTCGGCGGCCGTCACCTGGCCCCGCGCCTGGAGCAGCAGGAGGATGGCAACCAGACGGTCGGCGCGCACGGGTCCATCCTCTCAAACAAACCGGCCAGAAGCTGACCGGTTTCAGGTCCCATGCTGCGTCCGACCACCGTGAGACGGAGAGGACCACCCATGGATTGGAAGCTCGAGCTCGTGCAGGTGCCGGTGTCGGATGTCGACCGGGCGAAGGCCTTCTACACCGCCAAGGCCGGCTTCACGGCCGACAACGACGTCCAGGTCAGCGACGAACTTCGTTTCGTGCAGCTGACACCTCCCGGGTCGGCGTGCTCGATCGCCATCGGGACGGGGCTCACGGACATGCCGCCGGGCGCGGTGCAGGGACTCCAGATGGTGGTGGCCGAGGTCGCGCCGGCGCGGGCGGAGCTCGTCGACAGGGGCGTCGACGTGAGCGACATCCAGCACTTCCCGTGGGGATCGTTCGTGTTCTTCCAGGACCCTGACGGCAATGGCTGGTCCGTGCAGCAGCTTCCGCCTCGGTGATCGTCCGCCACGGCGTCTTGACTCCGTGATGACCAGGGGAGGAGTGTCGCCGTATGGCGATCTTTCACCTTGTTCTTCGCCGTGACGGCCCCGAGTGGGACCCGTCACGGCCGATGGAGGAGCAGACCGACTGGCCGGCGCACGCCTCGTTCATGGATGGGCTCGTCGAATCGGGGTTCATCATCCTCGGCGGCCCGCTCGCTGACGAGCACCGCGTGGTGCACGTCGTGGAGGCGGAGTCGGACGACGCCGTTCGGGCGACGCTGGCGCGCGATCCCTGGAGTGGCACGCACCTGAGGGTCGAGGCCATCGACCCGTGGACGATCCGGCTCGACGGGAGGCGCACATGATCCCGACAACGAGCGGTATGTCGGCGCCTCGACGGCCACCGAGGGCTCGACCTGTCGCGCTCAGTCGCGGACGTGTCCTCCGAAGAACACCTGGGTCTCGACCAGTCGGCCGTCGCGGACGGTGATGAACTCGGCGTTGCGATGTCGTTCCCCCGTCTGGAGCTCGTACTCGTAGAGGATGAAGACGCCCTCCTCGCCAGCGCCGACGAGCTCCAGGATCTCCTGGGTCGTGAACCGGTCCGCCGTCGGAAAACACCGTTCGAAGAAGGCGGTCCGGTCGATGTGGTCGTCCTGCGGGCTGGTGAAGACGAAGTCTGGCGCGATGAGCCGTTCGGCCGCTTGCCTGTCCTGACGGCGGTAGGCGTCGAACGACGCGCGGACGATGTCGGTGTTCGACATGGGCTACTCCTCTGTTCGTGTGTGGCGCGGACGCCGGCTCGGCATGGGGTCCAGCCGCCCAGTGCCGACGACCAGGCGGGTGGGAACTCATCGACCGTCCGCTCATCAATCTGCCCGCCGTCGATCAGAGGTTGCGTGCTCCGGGACCCTCGTTGCCGAGAATGTCGTCAGGGTTCGCCAGCTGGCAGGTCGTGAGGGACAGGCACCCGCAGCCGATGCAGCCGGTCAGCCGGTCACGGAGGTGCTGGAGCTGGCGAATCCGGGTGTCGAGGTCGTCCCGCCAGGCTGCGGAGAGCCGGGCCCAGTCCCGAGGCGTCGGGGTCCGGTTGGCGGGCAGCGTGTCGAGTGCGGCCCTGATGCCGGACAGCGGGATGCCGACTCGCTGCGAGGCACGGATGAAGGCCACGCGCCGCAACATCTCCCGCTGGTAGCGCCGCTGGTTGCCGGCGGTGCGGCGGGCAGAGATCAGACCCTCCGCCTCGTAGAAATGGAGGGCGGAGACTGCCACGCCGCTGCGGGCGGACAGTTGACCAACGGTGAGCTCCCGCGTCTCGACATGGACCTGGGACATGGACTTGACCTGAAGATTACTCGAGGTCGTACGGTAGCAGCCGTGGTACTCGCTGATACCGGACACTGCTGACCGAACACGGCTTCCTCGCCGGCAGTCGCCGAGTCAGGCACGGCGTACGCCCGGTCCCTTGTCGCCAGGCGATGGAGGTCAGCCCTCGACAGCCATGTGGAAGGTGAACATTCTGCTGGCCTCGATGCGGGCGTAGGTCGGTCCGGAGTCGAGGAACGTCTCCCATTCGGACCCATACCTAGGCACGTAGACCTCGAGAAGGGTCTGCCGGAAGCCGGCGCCCTCGTCACTGCGGACATCGACGGGCACGGCCCGGCCGTGCACGGTCACCGCGAGGTCCTCGCCTGGAAGGTGCGTAGCGCTCACGAAGGGGCGGCGACGGATATGGCGGAACCTGACCGAGTCCGGCGAGGACCCGAAATAGAACGAGCTGCGGTAGAAGATCCCGTCCACCGGTCCGACGAGCGGTCGTCCGTCGGACGTCACGGTCGCCAACGCCAGCAGCGACATACCGGTCAGGCGACCACAGACCTGCTGCGCAGAGAGGCGGCGGCTCGGGACGATGATGCTCGACAGGTGGCTTCCCGCTGCCGCCATGCTGTCGTCGAGAAGGCCTTGGAGCGCCGACATATCAGCAGGGGTCTCGTGCATGCGATGAGCCTCCTCGGAGCGTGATGTATGGCGCCGACCAGCGTGCCACCTCCTCCCTGGAGGGGTCGGCATCGCCGCAGTAGGGTGGATGAGCACCCGCGGGTTGCTTCAAACCGAAGCGGCGGGGACGGTCAGCGGAGGGAGGTGCACGCTCTGGCGACCAACCAGAAGGGATCGCCCGCGGTCGACACCGCGAGGCCCCCCATGGATGGCGGAACAGTGCTGGCACCGACGTGAGGATCAGTCGGCTGGTGCTCAGCAGCGCGGCGGTCGGCACGATGATCGGCACCGGCCGCGCCGACCTCAACCGCACGCACGTCTTCAACGTGGCGTGGCCGCCTCACGCACGATTCCACGGCGCCGCCGGGTGGGGCACCGTTGCCGGGTTGCAAGTGCTCACACTTTGGCTGCTATGGCGACCCGGCCAGCGGCGGACCGAGCGCGACCTCGCCGTCAAGACGGCAGCGTTGCTCCCGACGATCGCGTGGCTACCGTTCTTTCCCGCTCTCGCTACCCCCGGCACGGCGGTCGAGGACGAGCCTGGCCACCTTCCCCGTGTCGCCGGGGTGCCTCTGAACCTCGTGCCGGCCACGCTCATCCCCGCCATCTCGGCGCTCGGTTACGCGTTGCATCGCCACGGACACTAGGCCTGGGCGACCACGGATATCGGTCGCTCCGCCGCCAGTCTGGTGACCGCATCGACGGCGGACTGGTGAGTCACCTCGCTCAGGAGGCCGGGAGCCGCCACCATGTCACCGACGACGTGCACATCGTCACCCCGGTCGCCGCTCGGTCGGTCACGCCAGGTGGTGCCGGGAGGGTCGAGCGCCCCACTCTCGGCCGTGACCGTCAGGCGGCGCCTCCACGTCTCGCGATCGCGCCATTCCCTGTAGCCGCAGTCGAGGAGCGCTTCGATGCGGGCAACTCCCTGTTCGAGGGTCTCGTCCGGGAACAGCCCGACCTGCGACTGCGTCAGGTGCTCTCCGGTGGGAGCCACAGACGGGTCCGGGATGCTGAAGGTCTCGATCCAGCCCGAGCCGTCGAGGTCCGAGACGGCGAAGGGGTCCACCCTCCGCCTTGTGATCGCCACGTCGAGCAACGCGGTACGGGTGCCCGTCGACCTGAGTGACCGATCGCCGGTCAGTTGGGCGGCGCGGGCCATTGGGATGGCGAGGACGACCGGCGGTGCCGGCAGGTGATCGACGGGGTTGTTCGTCTCGAGGCGTGCCCCGAGGTGGCGGGCGTAAGCGGCCAGGCGGTCGACTATTGTGCCCCAGCCCCCGGGTATGTATCGCACCGCCGGCGGATATTGCGTCGCCCGCCGGAGTCGCTCGTTGACGAACGCGGCCGACAGCCTGCCAGGGTCGGGGTCGAAGGTGGCGACACCGACGAAGTTCGAGATCCGGCCGGCTGTAACGGGGTCATCAAGACGTTCAGTGGCCCAGGCGCGGAACGACCGGTCGACCGGTGCCTCGGTGTTGCGTAGTCGCAGGATGCCGGTGAGTACCTTTCGAGGAGGGACAGTGCGCCCTCGCCCGTCGACCCGGAAGACGATCCGGGCCGTGCTCGGCACCCGTCGCGCCGGGCGGGCCAGGCCACGCTGATCGAGCCACGCCCACAGCGGGCCGTCGCTGTAGATCACGTGAGGGCCCCAGTTGGCTCGGTGTGGGCCCGGGGTGGTGCGGGCCCGCCCTCCCAGCTCCTTTCGCGCTTCGTACAGGGTCACCTCGAGGCCAGCCTCCCGCGCCGAGATGGCAGTGACGAGCCCGCCGAGGCCCCCGCCGACGATGGTGAGTTGTGTGCGCATGCATTGGAAGAGCGGGATGGAACCTTTCGGGGTTCCACGCGACTCTTCTTGCCGTGGAGGATCAGGTCACCGCCGCCCAGCGCGGAGATCCGCTGGCGATGGACGCCCTGCTGACCGAGCTGGCGCCATGGGTCGGGCGCCTGTGCTCCGCCATCGCTCTCAGTCGAGGAGAGGACGCTATGCAGGAAACCCTCATCCTGGTGCTGCGTAACCTGCCGACTCTCCGCGAGCCTGCGGCGCTGCGGGCCTGGGTGCGCCGCATCGCCGTCCGCCAGTCACTGCGGATGACGGGCGACGCCCGGGTGGTGTCCGTGCCCGATCCCCCGGAGGTGCCCGTCCTCCAGGACCTGGACACTGTCATGGATGTGCGCGAGACGCTGATGCGACTGTCGCCGTCGCAGCGGGCCGTGCTCGTGCTGAGGGACCTCGAGGACCTCTCCGAGCAGGAGGCGGCCGAGGTCATGGACCTGCCTGAAGGCACGGTGAAGTCCGGCTTGCACCGGGCCCGGAAGAGCTTTCGCCAGAGGTGGGAGGAGGGGTGATGGATCGGCCGATCCATGTCGTCGGAGGCGGCATCGCCGGTCTGGTAGCCGCCATCACGGCTGCCGAAGCCGGAGCTCCCGTCGTGGTTCACGAGGCCTCCGGGCGCGCCGGGGGGCGCGCGCTCGGCGGCACTGAGCGAGCAGGCGTGAACCTCGGGCCTCACGTCGTGTTCACCGACGGGGCCCTGGTCCGCTGGCTTCGCAGCCACCACATCGACGTGGGCCTGCGCGGGCCGGTCGTGCGAGGGGTCCGCGTCCTCGATGACAGCGGCAGTCACCTGCCACTGGTGGAGTCCGCCCGGCTGGCCGCCACGCTGCCTCCGCAGCGCGCGCCCGTCGACGACAGCTTCCGAGCGTGGGCAGAGCAAGCCTTCGGCCCCACGAGGGCGGCCCTCATGTGCCGGCTGGCGGGCCTCTTCACCTTCCACGACGACCCTGGCGCATTGTCAGCCCGCTTCGTCTGGGACCGGTTCCGCAGGACCTTCCTGGGTGCTGATCGTGTCCGTTGGGTCGCCGGAGGCTGGTCGACGCTCGTCGACGCCCTGATCGAGCGCGCCCTCGCCCGGGGGGCGCGAATCGACCTGGACGACCGGCTGACACCGGGTACCTTGCCCGAGGGACCGACCATCGTCGCCACCAAGTTGTCCGCCGCGGCCCGCCTGCTCGAGCGGCGATTGGACTGGCCGGGCACCCGGACCGCCCTGCTTGACGTCGTGACCGCCCCAGGAGGGAACTGGCCCAGCATCGTGGCGGACGTTCGGGCCGACCTGGCGACGTGCTGCATGATCGAGCGGGAGACGGCTGTCGAACCGGGACTGCTCGGGAACGACCGCTACGAGCTCTTCCAGGCCCACCTGGGCGTCGGTCCCGGCATCGCCTTCGACCCTGCCGTCGCCCGGATCGAGGACGCCCTCGACCGGGCCGTGGACGGGTGGAGGGAACGGGTCGTGTGGCGGCGAGGCCATCTTCTCGTCGACTCGACCGGGGCGGTCGATCCACCTGGCACGACATGGCGCGACCGACCCGGCATCGATCAGGGTGACGACCGGTTCGTGGCCGGAGATGCCGTCGCCGCTCCCGGCCTGCTGTCGGAGGTGGCGGTCAACAGCGCTGTGCGAGCAACCCACATGGCGCTCGAGGCGCGGCGCCGTCAGGTCTTCGCCCCCGGCTGGCCGAGCGTCGACTTGTCTCCAGAACGTCGTCTCGCCGTGCTCGCTGCAGCTCTGCCCGGGGCTTCGCTCGAGAGTGTCGAGCTGCGCGGTGGGAGCGACCGGGGACGGGAGATCGAGCCCGTTGACGAGACGGGTCCCGGTTACCTGCTGGGCGTCCGGGCGGGGGTCGTGCGTGGCACGGCCGTCACGCCGAGCCCCGATGGCAGCCGGGTGACGACGCTGGCCTGGGTCCGATGGCCCGAACCGGTGGCGAGGCCCCTCAATCGTCTCTACTCGACGCTGCGGGCCTCTGTCTTCGGCTCGTCGGCTTGGCGCTACGCGCTCGGCAGGAGGCGTTTTCGCTGAGCCGGGGCGCGGCACACGGGCACCATGGTCGCCTGCGTCACCACCGGACCCGTCCAAGCTTCGTCGATGATCACGCCGATGGCCTGGGAGCGGAACCGGTCAACCTGGCAGGGCCGCGACTGCGCCAGCATCGATGGCGCGAACGAGTTGAGCATGGTCTCGCTCGTTCTGATCCGCGTAAGCGTGTGCGAACTGACGAATGGCTGCGGCGAATTTGGGCCCCTTTCCGATGTAGCCATCGATCGCCACCGGGTCACCGGTTCGAGCGTGGGCCCGTGCCAACGTCTCGCCGCACGCGGTCGCGAACTCGACGAGCCGAGGCGCGATCAGCTCGGTGGTCGGAATGATCTTCATGTCGCGGAACTGCCGCACGTAGTAGTCCCTGCCGTGCAGCGAGCCCCATCCGACGAAGATGTCCGTGGCGCTCTGGACCAGCCGCTTACCGGTGATCACCCGCGCCCCGTGGTGCTCGTGCACGCTCGGGTGGCCGTGTGCTGCATAGACCGATGGACCAGCCTGCTTGACCTGCAGGAACAGGGGGTCGGCCCCGGTACGACCCTCGAAGAGCACCAGGTAGACCATCATTCCGACGCTGCCGACCCCCACGACCTGGCGAACGACGTCGACCGCGGTGAATCGATCGAACAGGCTCCGTCGGTCTTCCTGCAGTGTCAGTCGGTACTCGGCAAAGAGTTGGTCGACGAGATCGTCCTGCTCATCGTCGCTGATGGCGACGCGGATCGGAGGATCCTCGGTAATACGTGGACGCCCGTGAGCCATCGTCGTGAGCTTTTCGAACGCTCCACGGCTCGTGCGGCGGCTGCGCTGCTTGTCGATGTGGATCGACACCCGTCCACGATCTGCCGGCTCGAAGTAGCCGATCCAGCTGTCGAAGTGCATACCGTCGTACCAGATGTCCAGCTCGGGCATCGTCGTGTAGCGACGCATACGCTTGTGATAGGCCTCGATGCCAGCGGCGACTGCCGCATCGGCAGCGCTTGGCTTGACCCCGTTCTGCCGTGCGGCGACGACGACGCTGGCGGCGAAGCGCTTGACGTCCCACTCGAACGGACCGGGCTGGGTCTCGTCGAAGTCACGCAGATCGAACATCAGGTTCCGCTCGGGTGTGGCCCAGAGCCCGAAGTTCAGCAGGTGGGCATCACCACACAGCTGCACCGCCAGCCCACTGTCCGGTCGAGAGGCAAGGTCGGCTGCCATTACGGCGGCTGCGCCCCGGTAGTAGTTCCAAGGCGATGCCGCCATGCGCCGGTGCCGGAGGGGTACGAGCTCCGGGACTCGGATCTCGTTCTGGGCGAGGATCGTCTCCAAGGGATCGTGTCCGCGCTGGTCCTCCTCCCAGCACCCTAAGGTGGCCCGCGGCGCTCTCCGCCGCGCCGACTTTCCCACCTGCCATCGTTCGTCACTCGTCGCCCAGAGATCATGGAGCTCAGCCGGCGAGACCGATGGTCTGGGTGAATCAGGCCCCGTCATGAGTCCCTTTCTCGAAGCGTTGTCCAATGTATAGCTTCAGCTCGTTCGCTCGATGGAGGGTTCGGGCTGGCGGGGCGGGCGCCCGACGTCCACGACGGCCGATGGTCAGCGAGCGGACTGGACGGAGCAGCTGGCCGGTGCCCATCGGGCACGTGCCACCGGGGAGTTGTCGTTCCGGCAGCACCGGGTAGATAGGTGTGATGACGCCTCCGTCAGCGCGGGACCTGGTCCCCGCCGATGCCAACCTGGCCACGTTGCGCCGAGCGGCGGCCGGTTGCACCGCATGCGAGTTGTACAAGGACGCCACTCAAACGGTCTTCGGCTCTGGCACGCCGGATGCCGAGGTGATGCTCGTGGGTGAGCAGCCGGGGGACAAGGAGGACCTCGCTGGGGAGCCCTTCGTAGGGCCGGCGGGCAAGCTGCTCGATCAGGCCCTGGCCGAGGCGGGCATCGACCGCGGGCGGACATACATCACCAACGCCGTGAAGCACTTCAAGTTCACCCGCCGAGGAAAGGTGCGGCTGCACAAGAAGCCGAGCGCGGTCGAGATGGCCGCCTGTCGGCCATGGCTGGAGGAAGAGCTGTCCGTGGTCAGGCCCGAGATCGTCGTGTGCCTGGGAGCGACCGCGGCCCAGGCCCTGCTGGGTCCCAGCTTCCGGGTGACCAAGGAGCGTGGTCGCTTCGTGGACTGGCCGTACGAGCCGCGCGTGACCGCAACAGTGCACCCGTCTTCGATTCTCAGAGCTCCCGACGAAGGGACGCGCCAAGCCGAGCTCTCACGTTTCGAGGATGATCTGAGGGTGGTGGCGGGGGCGCTCGACGGCCGGGGTCGCTGAGCGAGTCACCAGACTGCGACATGACGCGGCAGCGGCCTGCCTCCCGGTCTCTGACCCCCAGATGGCGCCGACGGGGTCCCCACCGTCAAGCGTCGCCATGGAACAATGCGGGTCGTGGCGGTTGAAGACAGGCTCGAGCATTACGTCGTCTGGCACTGCGCGGCCCTGGAGAGCAGCGAGTACGCGTCGCTCATTCCGCACCAAGACGGTTATGAGCTACGGGGCACCGCTGTATTTCCGCTCGAGGGCGTGCCTTGCCTCATCGAGTACGAGGTCGCGGTGGACCTTGGCTGGTCCGCAGTGTCGGCGGACGCGATGGTTTCCACCCCAGAGGGAGTCGGAAGGATCAGGCTCACGTCCGAGGGAAGCGGCCGGTGGACACTCGGTGGTCAGGCTGCGCCGCACCTCGCGGGCTGCACCGATCTGGACCTGGGCTGGACGCCAGCGACGAACACCGTGCCGATCCGGCGTCTGGATCCGGAAATCGGAGAGAGCGTGGCCATCATCGCTGCCTGGATCAGGGTTCCAGAGCTGGACGTCGTTGCCAATGACCAGCGGTACACGCGTCTGGCGGCCGACCGATGGAGGTATCGCTCGGGAGACTACGACTTCGAGCTGCTTACCGACGTGTCGTCGGGGCTCGTTCTCGAATATGGCGAGGACCTGTGGCGAGCGGCGGCGACCAGCTCGCACCCGGTCACCCAAGAGTGAAGTCGCTCGGCCTGACCGAGAGCCTGGAGGTCGGCTACCGCCTGTCACCACGGGGGGAAGCGGTGCTGGCCGGCCTCTGACAGTGACCTGGCCCTGTCCTGCTCGCTGGCGGGGATCTCAGCCTCCAAGGCGATCTCGGCGGCAGGTTTGGGCGGGCCCGAGGGGGGTATTAGCTGGCTCGGATTTGTCGGCTCCGCCGCAGGGGGCGGGTCTGACGAACAACGGAGGGGGTCTGTTGTGGCTGAGGGGCCTGTCCGTTCTGGGGACGCAGCCGGTACGGAGACAGGTGGTCGGCGCCGCGTCTCCCCGCTCCGGCGCCTTTGGTACCTGCTGCTGGTGGTCCAGTTCCCGGCTGTTCTCGTGCCGAGCTTCTACGCCCGGGAGACACCCATGGTCTGGGGCATTCCGTTCTTCTACTGGTACCAGCTCCTGTGGGTGATCATCGCGGCGCTGCTCACTCTGATCGTCTATCTGTTCACTCGAGAGCGCGGTGAGGCCTCACCATCCACCGAGCGCGTGACGGCGGAGGTGAGCTCCTGATGCCTCATCGCGGCATCGTCCCGGTAGAGCTCGCCATCTTCGCTGCGCTCTTCACTATTGTCGCCGGCCTGGGCTTCGCAGCAGTCCGCTGGCGTCGCGCCCAGAACCTCGCGAACCTCGACGAGTGGGGACTGGGCGGGCGCGCATTCGGCACGTTCGTCACCTGGTTCCTGCTCGGTGGCGACGTGTACACCGCGTACACCTTCATCGCTATTCCCGCCCTGGTCTACGGTGTGGGCGCTCTGGGCTTCTATGCGGTCCCCTACACGATCGTCATCTATCCGCTCGTCTTCCTGATAATGCCCAGGCTCTGGTCTGTCTGTCGCAGGCATGGGGCTGTCACGCCAAGTGATTTTGTCCGGGTGCGGCACGGCTCCAGCACGCTCGCCCTCGCCGTGGCGGTGACGGGGATCGTCGCCACGATGCCCTACATCGCGCTGCAGCTCGTCGGTATCCAGTCGGTGTTGCAGAGCATGGGCGTGGCGGGCACCGGATGGCAGAAGGATCTGCCTCTCATTCTGGCCTTCGCCATTCTCGCCGCCTACACCTACTCCTCTGGCCTGAGGGCGCCGGCGCTTATCGCCTTCGTCAAGGACGCCCTCATCTACATGGTGGTCATAGTCGCAGTCATCTACATTCCGCTACGACTCGGAGGCTATGGCCATATCTTCAGCTCGGCCCACACCCACCTGGCCGCCAAGCCCAAGTCGGCCCAGGCATCGTTCATCATCCCACCGGGCAGTCAGGCTGCTTACTGGACGCTGGCGTTGGGCTCCGCATTCGCGCTGTTCATGTATCCGCACGCAATCACCGGGGTGCTGGCGGCGAAGGGGCGGGATGTCATCCGTCGCAACGCGGCCATCCTGCCCGCCTACACCTTCCTTCTGGGGCTCATCGCCCTGCTGGGCTACATGGCCATCGCTGCAGGAGTAAACGTCACCAACACGAATCTCGCCGTGCCCGAGCTGTTCCAGCGGATGTTCCCGACCTGGTTCACCGGGATCGCCTTCTCGGCCATAGCGATCGGCGCGCTGGTGCCGGCCGCGATCATGGCCATCGCGTCAGCCAACTTGTTCACCCGCAACATCTGGGTGCCGTTCCTAGATCGCAACGCGACGCCCGCACGGGAGGCCGCCGTGGCCAAGGTCGCGTCGCTGGCGGTGAAGGCGGGCGCGGTCGCCTTCATCATCGTCCTCAGCCCCCAGTTCTCGGTCAACCTTCAGCTCTTGGGCGGCGTGTGGATCCTTCAGACCTTCCCGGCGATCGTGTTCGGTCTTTACACCCGCTTCTTTCACCGGTGGGCACTCCTCAGTGGCTGGCTCGCCGGCATGGTCACCGGTACGTGGATGGCGTATGCGACGCCGAACGTGGCCAAGCACCAAGCCCACTTTGGTGGATCGGTGTACAACTGGCACTTCTTGGGGCACTTCAAGGCGTACCCGGGCTTCATCGCTCTTTGCATCAACGTCGCCGTCGTCCTTGTCCTGACCCTTGTCTTCATGCTGCTGAGGGTTCCCAAGGGTGCGGACGCGACGACGCCCGATGACTTCGAGGAGGAGGCAGCTCTGCCGCTCCCCGAGCCGGTCGGTATCAGCGCGGTGGTCGGTGACCCGGGCAAGGTCCGCCCCGCGGCCGGGCGGTCATAACTTCGGCAGCCGCCAGAAGCTTGCTGGCAGGGTCCGCGCCCGATACATCCTGATCGCCAGGGTATGCCACGGTTCGGAACGGCGATCATGACGAAACGCGCCGCCGGGCCTTGTTCCGTCTTGGCGATTGATGGCACCCTCAGATGTAGCGGAGGGGGGGCGCGTCGATGTGGGCATCGCGGAGGTGGAGCAAGGCCAAGGGCGATCGCAAGGTCGCTTCGGGGAGGCAGGCAAGGGCGGCGAGACGCCTCGTGCGGGAGGTGGAAGCATTTCTCACCGGTTCCTCCCAGGAGTGGTTCTTCACGCGGGGGAGAGACATTCCAGGCTGGGCCTATATCAACAAGGTCGCACACGCCGAGCCCACCCGGCTGGCGCAGTTGGCTGCCTGGGCACCGGACGAATCCACGAGGTGTCGTGGTTGGCGGGAAGCGGTCGGAATCCTGGCCCGGGACACGATCCGAGCAGGAGCGGGTGACCCCAGAGCCATACGGCACATCCAGATCGACCGACTCGTCGCCCTCGAGCTCGTGATGATCTCGCGCGCCAGCAAGGTTGCACCTCAGGGACTTGTCGCACTCGGACAGGCATGCCTGAGCGACGACGGCCCGTGGCACGGATCCGCCTAGACGACCACCCCTCCTCCTTCTCCTGCGGCGGGATGGGTTCGGCCTCCGGCGGGTTCTGCCGGGCGCTCATGCTCACCGATGACACACTCAGACGGGCCAGGTCAGCAGCGGCGATAGCGCCCCCTACTCGAGGCCGAGCTGCTCGGCCAGGGCCTCCACGTCGACATCGTCGGGTACGAGCCCGAGGCGATCGGCATCTGCCAGCAGTTCCCGCTGCGACTTGGGCCACCACGGTGGCGACACCGCGCCCTCGATCGAGACGGGGTCGACGGGCGAGCGATCCGACGACGCTGTTGG
>Ga0066670_10000425_pt1 | contig 12484 bp, 14 predicted proteins | sample GraSoiAngelo_119_FD_66459 | JGI IMG/M metagenome (GOLD analysis project Ga0066670, IMG submission 66459) | Grasslands soil microbial communities from the Angelo Coastal Reserve, California, USA - 14_0919_05_20cm | ecosystem: Environmental > Terrestrial > Soil > Grasslands | place: USA...
CGATCTGCGGCCCACCGCCGTGGACGACGACGGGACGCATGCCCACCGAGCTCATCAGCACGACGTCCTGGGCAAAACTGGCGAGCGCCGGCTCGACGGTGTCGCCCTGGGACGGTTCGCGCGGCGCGATGGCGTTGCCGCCGTGCTTGACGACCACGACCTTGCCCCAGAAGCGGCGGATGTAGGGCAGAGCCTCGGCCAGCACCCCGGCTCTCGTCGACGGATCGAGCTGGCTGGGGGCGGCGGGGCTCACGAGGTCCTCATGTTCTCGTCGATGTAGCCGGGGCCGAGGTCGGCGGTGAGGACGACGGCCTCGCCGGTCCCCAGCCCGAGGTCCGCCTGGAGCTCGACGTGGCGGCCAGCCATGTGGGAGCGCACCGCGCTCTCGTCGTGGGCAGCGGCGACCCCCTTGCGACAGGTCGTCACCCCGCCGTAGGACACGCTGACCCGCTCGGGGTCGAAGGTCACGCCGGCGCTGCCGAGCTCGCTGACGATACGACCCCAGTACGGGTCACCCCCGTGCAACGAGCACTTCACCAGGGCGCTGTCAGCCACCCGCCGTGCCGCCCGCCTCGCATCGGCGTCGTCGGCTGCCCCGCGTACGGCGACCCGCACGACACGGGTGGCTCCTTCGGCATCGGCGACCATCTGGGTGGCGAGGTCCGTGCACGCCCCGTGCAGAGCCTCGGCCAGGGCCCCCTCATCGGTCGGGCCGGCGCTGCCGCTGGCCAGGACGAGCACCGTGTCGTTGGTCGACGTGCACCCGTCGATCGACACGGCGTTGAACGAGCGTGCCATCCCGTCCCGCAGCATCCGCGCCAGCGCGGAGGCGTCGACGGCTGCGTCGGTGGTGAGGACGGCGAGCATCGTCGCCATGTCGGGGGCGAGCATCGCCGCGCCCTTTCCCATGCCACCGACGACGAAGCCCTCCCCGTCGACCTTGGTCTGCTTCATCTTGGTGTCGGTCGTCATGATCGCCGTCGCCGCCGCTGTGGCGGCGGCGTCGTCGCCGGTGAGCCGGGTCACGAGCGGGGGGAGAGCGGCGTCGAGGAGTTCCATGGGCAGCGGCACGCCGATGATCCCGGTCGAGCACACGAGCACCTCTTCCGACGACGCCCCCAGACCCGTCGCTGCCAATGCCGCCGTTCGCTCGGCGTTGGCCCGGCCGGCGATCCCGGTGGCCGCGTTGGCGTTGCCGGCGTTCACGACGACGGCCGCGGCCCGGCCGCCGCTCGCCGCCAGGTGCGCCCGGCTCACCATCACCGGGGCGGCCGGGGCGAGGTTGCTCGTGAAGACCCCCGCAGCTGAAACGGCTCGGGCATCAGCCGTGGCGACCACGGCCAGGTCGAGCTGGCCCGACGGCTTGATGCCGGCAGCGGCGCCGCCGGCGACGAAACCAGCCGGGGCGGTGACGCTCACGGATAGACGCCGACGGTCGGCAGGCCGGTCGTCTCGGGCAGGCCGAGCGCCGCGTTGGCACACTGCACGGCCTGGCCCGAGGCTCCCTTGACGAGGTTGTCGAGAGCGCACACCACCAGCACCCATCCGGTCCGCTGGTCGTAGCGGGCGGTGAGGTGGGCGGCGTTGGAGCCGAGCGTCGCCTTGGTCGACGGAGGCTCATCGCGGACGCTGACGAAGGCCTCGCCGTCGTAGGCGGCGGCCAACAGCGCCAGCGCCCCGGCGGTGTCGGTGTCACCCGCCGGGCGGGCGTAGCACGTGGCGAGGATGCCGCGGGTCATGGGGGCGAGGTGGGGCGTGAAGAGCACCTGGGCCCCCGTCGCCTGCTCGATCTCGGGGGTATGGCGATGGTCGAGCAACCCGTAGGCCGAGAAGTCCTCGTTGGCCGTGCCGAACTGGGTCGTGTGGGCCAGGCGCCGACCGGCGCCGGACACCCCGCTGGCGGCGTCGACGATCACCCCGGTGGGCTCGATGGCTCCGGCACGCACGAACGGCGCAAGGGCCAGTGCCGCGGCCGTGACGTAGCACCCGGGCGCGGCGATCAGCTCGGCGCCGACCAGGTCCGCTCGGAACAGCTCCGGCAGACCGTATGCGAACGACGGCAGGAGCTCGGGGGCGGCGTGCTCGCCGCCGTACCAGGTGGGGTAGGCGGCCGGGTCGCGCAGCCGGAAGTCGGCCGACAGGTCGACGACGACGCCCACGCTCTTGCGGACGTCCGCCACGATGCGCTGGGCCTCACCGTGGGGCAGGGCGAGGAACACGGCGTCGAGCCCGTCGAGCGCGGCCGGGTCCAGCTCGTCGAGGCGCAGGTGCGGGTAGGCGGCGGACAGGCTGGGGTAGAGCTCGCCCACACCGGAGCCGGCCTGGCTGGCGGCACCGGCCCAGACCACGTCGAGCTGAGGGTGAGCCGCGCAGAGCCGGAGCAGCTCGGCGCCGGTGTAGCCCGACGCCCCGGCGACACCGACACGCATGGTCGATCACTATACATGCTCTCGCATGATCATGCGATCCGGCTTCCGCCCGCGCCGGGCGGGCCGGCAGAGCACCGCGGTTCCACATCTTGTCGAAAGTGGTCACCGCGCCTGCGAGCGCACCGCCCACTTTCGACCAGATGTGGAACGGGACCACCGTTCGACCACGCGCCGACCGGGCGATGGCGCACGACCGGAGCTGTCGCCTCCTCTCGCTGTTCCACATCTCGTCGACAACGGGGCGCGCCGACCCCCGCTTTCGACCAGATGTGGAACCGAACACCGTCGACCACGCGCCGTCCTGTGGACCGAGCGCGATATCCACAGGGTTGATGGTCTATCGCTCCACAGGCCGATCCTCGTACCGTGAGCGCCGTGGAGGAGGCCCTCGCAGGAAGGTGAGGAGATGGGGTTCGAGGTGACGTTGGCCGACGAGACGACGGAGTGGGTCGAGGGCGCCGACTCGTACCAGCTCGAGGGACCGATGACGACGTTCTTCGGCAACGAGGCCAGGCGCTCGGCCCTCGATTGCTGGAGCGTGAAGCTGGCCAGCTACCGCACGGACCGGATCATGCGGATCCTCCGCCGGGTCTGACGCCGCCATCGAGCGCTGGCACTTTCACTGTATTCCATGTAATTTCCTCCGCAGAGCCACACCGAGGAGGATCACATGCGACCGATCGTCGACGACGTCGAGCACCGGGCCATCGCCGCCCTGCGCCACGCGGTACCGGAGATGGAGGAAAGCTACCTCGACCTGGTCGACATCTACGAAGACGACGTCGGCGCCGACGTCGTCTTCGGGGCGCTGGCCGACCTCGTGTCCGACATCGTGCTGGGTCGGGCCCACGACCAGACGGTCCTGACCCGCTGCCTGGACCTCGTCGAGTCGCTCGCCGAGCTGGGCGACCCCGACGCCGACGAGATCGTCGCCTTCTCCTTCCTGGACCTGCTCCCGCCGGGCACGCTCGCCGCCATCACCTCGTCCCTCGGTGAGCACACCCTCGGCGTGCTCGACCGCCTCGAGAGCGGCGACCTCGGAGAGCTCCCAGCGACCCCCGAGCCGCCCTAGCCGCCGCGGAGGGCAGCGGGGTGGGACGACTCGACGGCCTCGATGCACCGGCGTCGGGCCTCCCCGACCTCCTCGTCGGTGAGGGTGTGGTCGAGGGCGCAGAAGCGCAGCCGGAATGCGAGGCTGCGGCGGCCAGGTGCCACCCCCTCGCCGCGGTAGACGTCGAACAGCGTCAGGCGCACGAGCAGGTCTCCGCCCGCCCGGGCGAGGGTCTCCTCCACGGCCCCGGCCGGCGTGGCGTCGTCGACGACGAAGGCCAGGTCGACGTCGCTCGAGGGGAACCGGCTCACGGGCTGGGCCTCGAGCGGACGGCGGGGCGCGGCGAGGAGCAGCCCCAGGTCGACCTCGATCCAGCCCACCCGCCCGCCGCGGCCGCCCAACCCGAAGGCGTCCAGCACGTCGGGATCCACCTCACCGAGCCCACCGAGCTCGGCACCGGTCGCCGGCACGACCAGTCGGGCGCTGCGGGTCGGGTGCAGCCCCGGCCGGGAGTCCGGCTCGATGGACAGGGGCTCGAGGCGCACGGCGGCGGCGAGCGCGCGCCAGACGTCGACCGCGGACCGGGCGTCGTCCTCGGGCCAGGCCAGGGCCACGCCGACGTGCTCCGTCTCGTCGGGCAACTGCTCGCCGGGACGAGGCCAGCCGAAGACGTGACCGACCTCGAACAGGCGCAGGTCGGGGTAGCGGTGCGACGCGTTGTACGCCAGCGACCGGAGAAGACCAGGGAGCAAGGTGCGCCGGAGCACCGACTCCTCCGAAGCCAGCGGGTTCTCGACCTCGACCTCCGGGCCGGTGAGCCCCGCGGCGGCATGGTCCCCGGGCGACAGGAGCGACGCCGTCCAGGCCTCGTTGGCGCCCGCGCCGGTGAGGACCTGTCGCACCCGGCGGCGGTCGCGCTGGTAGGGGGTCAGTCGGCCGACGCCCGGCGGAGCGGGCACGGTCCGCGGGATCTTCGAGTACCCGTTGAGACGGGCCACCTCCTCGATCAGGTCGACCTCGCGGGTGCTGTCGGGACGGAACGTCGGCACGCGTACCTGGTGGACGCCCGGGCTCTCCACCGAGGTCTCGAACCCGAGCGGGGTGAGCTGGCGACGGACCGTCGCGTCATCGAGGTCCGTGCCGAGGATGGCGTTGACGCGATCGGTGCGCAGCCGGATGACCGGCGGCGGGGCCAGCTCGCCTCGCACGTCCAGCGATCCCGCCGCCGTCACGGCACCGTCGCCCGCCAGGAGCTCACAGAAGCGCGCGCCGGCGCGATCGAGGCCGTCGGGGTCGACACCCCGTTCGAAGCGCACGGACGCCTCGGTCCGCAGCCCGAGACGGGCGGACGTTCCTGCGATGGCCATGGGCGCGAAGTGCGCCACCTCCAACAGGACCCGCGACGTCGTCGCCGAGATCTCCGACGTCGCCCCGCCCATGATCCCGGCGATCCCCACGGGCGTGCCGTCGGCGTCGCAGATGAGACAGTCGTCAGGCGTCGGCTGCCGCTCCTCGCCGTCGAGGGTCACGATGGTCTCGCCCGGTCGGGCCCGGCGGACCAGCAACCCGTGGCCGCCCAGCCGATCGAGATCGTACGGGTGGGTGGGTTGGCCCAGCTCGAGCATCACGTAGTTGGAGGCGTCCACGATCGAGTTGATCGGGCGCATGCCCGCAAGCACCAGACGCCGGGTCATCCACGGCGGCGATGCTCCGCCCTCCACGTCGACGAGCACCCGGACGTGCAGCCGGGGGCACAGGTCTGCCGCCTCCACCGCAGCTCGGGCCAGGTGCGCGGTCGGCACCTTGCCCTCGGTGGGACGAGGGTCCGGGATCGAGAAGGGAAGACCGAGGCGGGCGGCGACGTCGCGCGCCACGCCCACCATCGACAGAGCGTCGGGCCGGTTGCCCTCCACCTCGAGACCGAACACCACGTCGGGCTCGATCCCGAGGGCGTCGGTCAGCGGCGCGCCGGGCTCGACGCCGGTCCTCTCGTCACCGGCCGACGGCCCCAGCACGAGGATCCCCGCGCTGTCCTCGCTCAGCCCCAGCTCCTTGCCCGAGCACAGCATCCCGTTGGACTCCACACCCTTCATGCGCCGACGCGTGACCGTCGGGCCTTCCGGCAGCGACGTGCCCACGGTCGCCAGCGGCACGAGGTCGCCGACGGCGAAGTTGAACGCACCGCAGACGACCTCGACGGAGCGGCCGTCGCCGGCGTCGACGGTGACGCGCCGGATCAGGTCAGCGGAGGGGATCGGGTCGATGGCGAGCACACGCGCCACGACGACGCCGTCCAGTCCCTCTCCCACCCGTTCGATGCTCTCGACGACCAGGCCCAGGTCGTCAAGGGTCGCACCGAGGTCGTCAGGACCGACCTCGATGGGCGCGAAGTCACGGAGCCAGGACAGCGGAACACGCATGGTGGGCCTTCAGAACTGGGACAGGAACCTGATGTCGTTGTCGAGCAGGACGCGCATGTCGGCGATCCCGTGGCGCATCTGGGCGCAGCGGTCGATGCCGAACCCGAAGGCGAAGCCCGACCACTCCTCGTCGTCGATACCCACGGCCGCGAAGACGTTGGGGTCCACCATCCCCGCACCGCCCAGCTCGACCCACCCCGTCCCCGAGCACGTGCGACAGCCCGCTCCTCGGCAGATGGTGCAGTTGATCTCGTACTCGGCAGACGGCTCGGTGAAGGGGAAGTAGGACGGACGCAGCCGTGAATGGATGGCGGGACCGAAATAGGCCGTGGTGAACGCCTCGATGGTCCCCGACAGGTCGGCGAAGCTGACGCCGCGATCGACGACCAGGCCTTCGATCTGGTGGAAGACCGGGAGGTGGCGGGCATCGGGCGTGTCGCGGCGGTAGGCGCGCCCCGGCGCCACGATGAAGATCGGCGGCGGCTGGGACTGCATGACCCGGATCTGGACGGGCGAGGTGTGGGCCCGCAGCAGGGTCGATCCCGGGGGTCCGAGGCGAAGGTAGAAGGTGTCCCACATGCTCCGGGCGGGATGCCCTGGCGGGATGTTGAGCGCCTCGAAGTTGTGCCAGTCGGTCTCGGCTTCCGGACCCTCGGCCACGGTGAAGCCCATGCCGACGAAGACGTCCTCGAGCTCGGCCTGGGTCTGGGTGACGAGGTGCAGGTGGCCGGGTCCGGGCCGGGGCAGCACCTCGGTCAGGTCGAGACGCTCGGACTCGAGGCGGGCCCGTCGCTCCGACTTCCCCATCTCGACCCGGCGGAGGTCGAGGGACGCCTGCAGGCGTGCGCGCGCCTCGTTGAGCTGTCGGCCACGACTGCGGCGCTCATCGGGTGGCAGGCCGGCGAGCCCCTGCTGCAGGGACGCCAGCCGTGAGCGCCGGCCGACCACCTCGGCCTCGACCGCCCGCAGGGCTTCCACCGAATCGGCGGCGTCGATCCTGGCCTGACCCTCGGTCTCGGCCAGCGCGACGTCGGAGACGTCCGAGACGTCAGGCATTGGCCATCGGCTGTCGCAGGACCTCGGGCTCCACGCGCGGCAGCGTAAATCGGAAGGTCGAGCCTTGCCCCGTAATTGATGTCACCGACAGCCGCCCGCCGTGGGCCTCGACCAGACCCCGGCTGATCCACAGGCCCAGACCCGAGCCCGTCGGCTTGCCCTCGGGCCGGCGAAAGAACTTGGTGAAGACCCGGTCGAGGTCCTCGGAAGGGATGCCGGGTCCGCGGTCCGTCACCGAGAGCGCCACCTCGTCCTCGGTGGCCTCGCCCGTGACTTCCAGACCCTGTGGCGAGCCGTACTTGCACGCGTTCTCCACCAGATTGGTGATCACCTGGAGGACCTTGTCGGGATCGGCGTACACGGCCGGGAACGGCTCCTCGAAGTTCCGGGTCACGCCGAGCCCGGCGTACTCCATCGCCATCTGATCGAGCACCGAGTCGGTGAGCGTGCTCAGGTCGATCATCTGACGGCGCAGCACCAGACGCCCGGTCTCGAGGCGGCTGATGTCGAGCAGCTCGGTGATGAGGCGGGTCACCCGGTCGGCGTCGTGGTTCACCTGCTCGAGCATCATCCGCTTCTGCTCGTCGCCCAGGCGGTCCCACCGGTTCATGAGCAGGCTGGTGTACCCCTTCACCGAGGTGAGCGGCGAGCGCAGCTCGTGGCTCACGGTCGAGACGATCTCGATGCCCGTGACCGTCTGGTGCATCCTGCGTCTGGCATCGCGCAGGACGAGGACGGCCCCGGTGATCTCGCCGGCCGGGTCGCGCTCGTACGAGCCCGTGACGAAGGCCCGCACGTCGATACCGTCGGCTCCCCGCAGGATGATCTCCTGCTCGGGGAGGCTCCGCACCGAGGGCAGGCCAGCGGAACGGTGCCAGCCACCGACCCACACCGGCCTCCCCTCGCGGTCTCTCGTGTCCAGCGTGCCCGCGCAATCGCGGCCGATGAGCGCCGCGGCGTCGAAACCCGTGAGCTCGGTCGCGGCGGAGTTGGCGCCCACGATGCGTCGGGATCCGTCGACCCGGATGACGGCGTCGGGCAGCTGATCGAGGTCGGGCGGCACGACTCAGCCGCTCCCGGTCGCGCGCGTCTCTGGCCCCTCCGCCCGGGCTTTGGCCCCACCGCCCGTGCCCCGCTGGCGTCGCTGGCGCGCCGCTTCGAAGCACAGCACCGCAGCCGCCATGCCGACGTTGAGCGAGTCGGCCCGACCCGCCATCGGAATGCTGATGAACTCGTCGGTCCAGGGCTCCAACCGCGGCGGCACACCCGCCGCCTCGTTGCCGAGGACCAGCGCCGCCGAGGCGGTGAGGTCAGCCTCCGTGTAGTCGCGCCCGTCGCGGGCCGTCGCCGCTAATCGATGCATGCCCCAGTCCCCCAGCCGCTCCAGCACCTCCACCACGTCTCCGCCGGTCACGACGGGGACCTGGAACAACGCCCCGGCCGACGCCCGCACGGTCTTGGGGTTGTAGACATCGACCGATCCGTCACAGCAGATTACCCCGTCGGCTCCCGCGGCCTCGGCGCTGCGCAGCACCGTGCCGGCGTTGCCCGGGTCACGCACGTCGGCGCACACCACGACGAGCGAGGCGTCGGCCAGGGCGGCCAGCGCCACGTCGACGAAGGCGACGACGGCCAGCAGTGGTTGCGGGGTCACCGTGTCGGCGACCCGCTCCATCACTCCCGCGCCGAGCTGGTACACCCGCACGCCCGCCGCCATCGCCTGCTCGATCACGGCCCCGGCCCGATCGTCGGCGCTCACCTGGGGGGCGAAATACAGCGACTCGACGGGCGCCCCGGCGTCGAGGGCGACGGAGATGACCTTCGACCCCTCGGCCACGAAGGCCCGTTCGGCCTGACGGAGGCTCCGCCGGCGCAAGAGACGACGCAGGCGCTGGACGCGTTGGTGACGCCAGGCGAGCGCAGCCTGGCTCAGGAAGCGTCCTTCGCGGCGCTCTCGCCGGTCGCACCCTCGTCGGCCGCCGAGCTGTTGCCGGCCGCCACCCGCACGAGGGCGGCGAAGGCGGCGGGATCGTCGACCGCGAGATCGGCGAGCATCTTGCGGTCCACCTCGACCCCGGCGCGGCGCAGGCCGGCGACGAACCGGCTGTAGCTCATGCCGTGCTGACGGGCGGCGGCGTTGATGCGTTGGATCCAGAGCTGACGGAAGTCCCCCTTGCGGGCCCGGCGGTCCCGATAGGCGTACTGCAGCGACCGCATGACCTGCTCGTTGGCGGCGCGAAAGCTGCGGCTCTTGTTGCCGTAGTAGCCGTGGGCCTTCTCGAGCACGGCCTGACGGTGCTTCTTGCTGTGGACGGCGCGCTTTACCCTGGCCATGAGGGGCTCCTTCTCTCGGGTGGTCGGACCACCGCTCGTGGTGGTCGAAGGGGGTGGTCGGCCCTAGAGGCCGAGCAGCCGCCTCACCTGGCGGGCGTCACCGCCGGCGGCCACGTCGACCTCACGACCCAACCGGCGGGTGCGGGTGCTGGGCTTCTTCTCCAGCAGGTGCGACCGGAACGCCTGGCGGCGGCGGATCCTCCCCGTGCCCGTGACCTTGAACCGCTTGGCGGCGCCCCTGTCCGTTCTCATCTTCGGCATGTTCAGCTCTCCCGTCGGTGCGCTCCGGCCCCCGGATCGGCATCGGCCGCTGCCTGGGGGCCTCCGTTGCCCGCCACCCCGGAACCATCGGCGCCGTCGCCCCGTTCCGCTCGCGGTTCTCCTCGTGCCGCCGCCGACCGCTGGGCCCGCTTGTCCGGAGCCAGGACCATGATCATGTTCCGCCCGTCGAGGCGCGGGGCGGCCTCGACCTTGGCCGATCCGTCGACCTCCTCGGCGATCCGATCGAGGATCTTCTTGCCGAGCTCGGGGTGGTAGATCTCCCTGCCTCTGAACATGATCGTGATCTTGACCTTGTGGCCCTCGCCGAGGAACCTGACGACCCGGCGGGTCTTGGTGTCGAAGTCCCCGCTGCCGATCTTGGGCCGGTACTTCATCTCCTTGATCCCGACGTTGGTGGTCTTGCGGCGAGACTCCTTCGCCCGCTGTGCCGCATCGAACTTGAACTTGCCGTAGTCCATGATCCGGCAGACCGGCGGGGAGGCCTGCGGAGCAACTTCGACGAGGTCCAGATCCAGCTCCCTGGCGATGTGGAGGGCTTCTGGCAGCGGCTTGATCCCTAGCTGCGTTCCCTCTGGATCGACCAGGCGTACCTCACGGGCTCGGATCCGATCGTTGATCCTGAGCTCGGTGGTGGCGGCTGCGGCAGTTATGCGGCATCACTCCTGTCGTGTCGGGCCCTCGAAACGCGACAAGGGCAGGCGTCGGAAAGCGACGCCCGCCCCAGAGCGAGCAAGGACCCGGCACGCCGACCGGGATGCCCCCCGGACTGCGGAAGGGTGGGGATCGTGCTGCCTCGTCGGACTGCCCGGCCCCGCTTTCCGTCTCGATTCGCCTTTTAGGATATCAGCCATGAGTAGCCTCTGGACACCTGGTGGAGAACGGCCCGTCCCTCGTCCCGGGGAAGAGCGACGCGGCGACCAGCCGGGTCGGCCATCAGCTCCTCCCGGCTCGGGAGCCGGTGCCGGTGACCAGGGCGGACCTCCGCCGCCAGGAGAGGAAGACGAGGCCGAGCTGCGCGAGCGCATGACCGAGCTGCGCCAGCAGCTGGCAGACACCCCGGCGCGGACGGTCGTCGCCAACCACTGCTACGGCATGTTCGAGCTCGCCGCCCTCCACCTGTCGCTCGACCCGCCCAAGCTCGATCAGGCCCGGCTCGCCATCGACGCCCTCGCCCTCCTCGTCGAGGGGTTGGCGACCCGACTGGGCGAGGAGGAAGGCAACCTGCGCGAAGGGCTCACCCAGCTGCGGCTGGCATTCGTGCGCCTGGGCGGTACCACGACGGCCGCCGAGACGGGTGCGCCTGGCGGATCCCCGCCCGAACCGTCGGGAGCCTCAGGCGACACAGGGGGCTAGCCCGGTCGCCTCCCACTTCCCCAGATGGCCGGCCACCACGCCGAAGGCGACCCGTGTGCCCACGGCGATGGTGCGGCTGCCATCGGCGATGGCGGTGCAGTGGAACGGTAGGAACCGGCCGTCGTCGGTCACCACGGTGCCGAGCCCCCGTTCCTCGTCGAACGTCGCCACGCTGCCGGTGGTCCGCTCACCCGGCCCGGGTGTCGCCCGCCCCGGCATCAGGGGACGATCTTGGACAGCGGCAGCTCCAGGATGTCGGTCGCGCCCCGGTCCCGCAGGGCCGGGATGAGGACGTTGATCTCCGACTTGGGCACGACCGTCTCCACCGCGTAGCTCTCCTCACCGAACAGCTTGGAGACCGTCGGCGAGCGCATCGACGGCAGCAGCTCGATGACCGCATCGAGGTCGGCGGCGCCCACGTTCAGCTTGACGAGCACCATCCCTCGCGCCTCGAGGGCGCCCTCGAGCAGCGTGTGGAGCTGGCCCATGGCGTGCGCCTTCTCCGGGTCGGCGACGGCGCCCGGGTTGGCGACCAGCTCGGTGTGGGACACCAGCAAGGTGTCGATGATCCGAAGCCCGGCGGCGCGCAGGGCTCTGCCCGTCTCGGTGATCTCGACCACGGCGTCGGCGATGTCGGGGACCTTGGCCTCCGTCGCCCCGTAGGAAAGGCGGATGTCGGCTTCGACGCCCTGCGCCAGCAGGAAGCGCCGGGTCAACTCCGGGTACTCGGTCGACACCCGACAACCGGGGGCGAGCTCCTTGGCGCTGTGCACCGGCGAGTCGTCGTCGACGGCGAGGACGACCCGTACGGGGTTGCGGCTGGCCTTGGAGTAGGCGAGGCGGCCCAGCGACACGACATCCGCCGCCGTCTCCTCGATCCAGTCCCGGCCAGTGACGCCGAGGTCGAACAGCCCGTCGGCGACGTAGCGCGGGATCTCCTGGGGACGCAGGATCCGCACGTCGTCGATGCGGGGATCGTCGATCGAGGCCCGGTAGTCCACGTCGGAGCCGCGCCCGACGCTCAGATCCGCCGCTGCGAACAGCTCGAGGGTGGCGCGCTCCAGAGAGCCCTTGGGAAGGACCAGCCGCAGCATCAGCGGTTCTCCACTACGAGTCTCCGCCCTTCGGCAGCTGGCGGAGGAGGTCGGCCATCTCGATGGCGGCGAGCGCGGCGTCGAAGCCCTTGTTCCCGGCCTTGGTGCCTGCCCGCTCGATGGCCTGCTCGACCGTGTCGGTCGTGAGGACCCCGAACAGAACCGGCACGCCGGTGTCCAGCTGCGCCCGCTGCAGGCCCGCCGCGCACTGACCAGCCACGTGCTCGTAGTGGTCGGTGGCGCCCCTGATCACGGCGCCGAGGCAGATCACGGCGTCCACCTCGCCCGAGGCCGCCAGTCGTCGGGCCACGAGCGGCAGCTCGAAGGCCCCGGGCGCCCAGGCCACGGTGATGGAGGAGGCGTCGACGCCGTGACGCACCAGGCCGTCGTGGGCGCCGTCCAGCAGCCGGTCGGTCACCAGCCGGTTGAACCGGCTGCACGCCACCGCGACCCGCAACCCGTCGC
>Ga0066670_10000437_pt1 | contig 12368 bp, 13 predicted proteins | sample GraSoiAngelo_119_FD_66459 | JGI IMG/M metagenome (GOLD analysis project Ga0066670, IMG submission 66459) | Grasslands soil microbial communities from the Angelo Coastal Reserve, California, USA - 14_0919_05_20cm | ecosystem: Environmental > Terrestrial > Soil > Grasslands | place: USA...
TCCTTGATGCGTCCCGCCAGCTCGAGGGTGCCCGGGTCGGGAGGCGTGGCCTGCATGGCCATGAGCTTGGTCACGTCCCCTTCGACCTTGATCTTGCCGGCCATGAAGGCCTGCATCCCGGCCTGCGGGTTGCCCTCGACGAAGATGGCCTTGGCCGTGGCGTAGTCGAGTGTCACCTGGAGATCGGGACCATCCAGGTGCCCGAGCTCCATCTCCAGCTCTCCGGTCGTGGTGTCCACGTGGGCGTTGATCGTCCCGTCGCCGAAGGGAACCTCGGTGATCACCTGGTTGAGGCGCATGACGTGGGCGGTCGGGGGGATCTTCCCGCGGTAGTCCTCGCGGATGGTCTTGGCCGCTTCGACCCACTGGGGGCTGAGAAACGGGTACTTGGCCACGGTTGAAAGCTCCTTGCTGGCGGGCACTCTGGTCGTTTGTCCGGGCTGGTCTCCCTGCCTGGCCGTCGCCCGGGCTGGCCCCGAGGCCAGCTGTCGTCGACGCACGTTAGCCGTCGGCCGTGCGGTGGGCCGTAGGATGGGCGGATGCCAGTGGCGAGCGGTCGGGTCGAGCGCCTGGAGACGCGCCAGCGCAACCCGAAGTGGAAGCACGTCCCGTTTCGCATCGAGATGTCGGAGTGCATCAACTGCGACACCTGCATCCGTCACTGTCCGCCCCAGTTCGGCGCCATCTTCAACCACGGGATCGACGTGATCATCGTTCCCGAGCTGTGCTCCGGCTGTGGGAAGTGCCTGGACCCCTGTCCCGTCGACTGCATCTACGAGGACCCTGACTGGCGGCCCGCGCCAGAAGACTGGTGGGCCGAGCCGAGTCACGACGACCCGTACCGATGAGCGCGCCCATCCTGGCCGGAGCCGAGCCCTGGTCCGCCCAGGGGGGACCCGACGGCGCCCTCGTCCTCCACGGGTTCACCGGCAACCCGCAGTCGATGCGGGGCCTGGCCGAGGCCCTGGCTGGAGCCGGGTTCGCGGTCGAGCTCCCGCTGCTGCCCGGGCACGGGACCTCGATCGAGGACATGCTGCCCAGCCGCTGGGACGACTGGTCGGAGGTCGCCGACGGCGCGTACACCGAGCTGGCCGGACGGTGCCGCAGGGTCGTCGTCGTCGGCCTTTCGATGGGCGGCACTCTCGCCATCTGGTTGACCACCCACCATCCCGAGATCGCCGGCCTCGTCGCCATCAACCCCTTCGTCGAACCTCCCGCCGAGAGCTTCCGTGAGATGCTGCGGGGTCTGCTGGATGCCGGCACCGACGTGATGCCGGGTATCGGCTCCGACATCGCTCTCGAGGGCGTCCAGGAGCTCGCCTACGCCGGCTCACCCGTGGCGCCCATGCTCTCGTTCATGGAGGCCACCGACGAGATCGCTGCCGATTTGGGCCGGATCCGGTGCCCGGTGCTGCTGCTCTCGAGTCGCCAGGACCACGTCGTGCCCTCGGCCTCCGGCGACGTTCTCGAGGCGGGGGTCGCCGGTCCCATCGAGCGGGTGTGGCTCGAGCGCAGCTACCACGTCGCGACCCTCGACAACGACCGCGGCCTGGTGGAGGAGCGGACCGTCGAGTTCGCGACAAAGGTCACGGCGGCGTAGGTCGCACCGCCGGCCTGGGAGGCGGGGGGCGAGAGGGCACGACAGGCCCGGAAGGCCGGCAATGGACTAGTACGGAATAGTCCAAACGGTTCTTGCCACGGGGGGCACTTCGTGGTCTGCTTGCGCACGGGGACCGAAGGGGGGAGTCATGCGGTTCATGCAGCTCATCGAGATGAGGACCAGTCGGCGCGACGAGGTCCAGGCGCAGCTCGACGAGTGGCGGACGACCACGGCGGGCCGCCGCACCGCTCAGCGGGCTCTGACGGGACGGGACCAGGACCGAGATGACGTCTACATCACGGTCGTCGAGTTCCCGTCCTACGAGGCCGCGATGGCGAACTCCGAGCTTCCCGAGACCCGCGAGCTGGCGGCGCGGCTGGCGAAGCTCTGCGACGAGCCGCCGACGTTCCGCAATCTCGACATCATCCGCCAGGACGACCTCTAGGGGGGTCGAGCCGGGCCATCAGCACGGCTGGGCGGCCTCGGTACTGCCCTACGATGCGGTCATGGCCGGACGCATCTCCCGCGCCGACGTGGTCCACGTGGCCAGGCTGGCCCGGCTGGAGCTGACCGACGAGGAGCTGGATCGCTACGTCGACCAGCTCGGCGCCGTGCTGGACCACGCCGCCGACGTGGCTGCCCTCGACACCACCGGTGTGCCGCCTACGGCCCACCCCCTTCCGATGGAGAATGTGCTGCGTGAGGACGTGGTCGGGCCGAGCCTCGACCGCGAGGAGGTCCTTCGCGAGGCACCGGACAGTGACGGCGCCCGGTTCCGGGTCCCTCGCATTCTCGGTGAGGAGCCGTGAGCGGAGACGGGGTGCTCGCTGTCGCCGACGCCGTGCGCCAGGGTCGCCGCTCGGCTCGGCAGCTGACCGAGGAGCACCTCGCCGCCGTCGCTGCGGCAGAGCCCGAGGTTCACGCCTTCAACACGGTCATGACGGACGCGGCCCTGGCTCAGGCAGACGACATCGACCGCCGGGCGGCGGCCGGCGAGGACGTCGGACCGCTGGCGGGCGTGCCGGTCGCGCTCAAGGACAACATCTGCACGAGGGGCGTGCCGACCACGTGCTCGTCGCGGATCCTCGAAGGCTGGCGTCCGCAGTACGACGCCACGGTGGTCGTCCGACTCCGGTCTGCCGGTGCGGTGGTCCTGGGCAAGACGAACCTCGACGAGTTCGCCATGGGGTCCTCCACGGAGAACTCGGCCTTCGGGCCCACCCGCAACCCACGCGATCCCAGCCGGGTGCCCGGGGGATCGAGTGGGGGAAGCGCGGCTGCGGTGGCCGCCGGCTTCGCCCCGCTGGCCCTCGGGTCAGACACGGGAGGGTCGATCCGCCAACCCGCCGCGCTCACCGGGGTGGTCGGCGTCAAGCCGACGTACGGCGTCGTCTCCCGCTACGGCCTCGTCGCCTTCGCCAGCTCCCTCGACCAGATCGGGCCCTTGGCGAGCAGCGTCGCCGACGCCGCAGCCCTGCTCGAGGTCGTCGCCGGTCACGATCCCGCCGACTCCACCTCGCTCGCCGAGCCGGCGCCGGAGGTCACGTCGGTCCTCGACGAGGGGGTCGACGGCATGAGGGTGGGCGTGGTGACCGAGCTGATGGCCGGAGTGGCACCTGACATCACCGACCGGGTGCGCCAGGCGGCCGACGCGCTCGCCGGTGCCGGCGCCCGGGTGGACGAGGCGTCGGTCCCGGCCGCGGTCCACGGCCTGTCCGCCTACTACCTCATCGCCCCCGCAGAGGCGTCCTCGAACCTGGCCCGCTACGACGGCGTCCGCTACGGGCTGCGCGTCGACGCGCCCGATATCACGGCGATGTACACGGCCACCCGCTCGGCTGGCTTCGGCTCTGAGGTGAAGCGCCGGATCATGCTTGGCACCTACGCACTGTCGGCGGGCTACTACGACGCCTACTACGGCCAGGCCCAGCGGGTCCGCACGCTCATCATCCGCTCGTTCGACGCCGCCTACGCCGGCTTCGACGCCCTCATCGCTCCGACGACGCCGACCACCGCGTTCGCCCTGGGGTCCAAGACCGCCGACCCGCTGGCGATGTACCTGAGCGACGTGTGCACGGTGCCCTCCAGCCTCGCCGGTCATCCCGCCATGAACGTGCCCTTCGGGCCGGGCGACGACGGCCTTCCGGCGGGCGTGCAGGTCCTCGCGCCGGCACGGGGGGAGGCCGTCATGTTCCGGGTAGCCGCCGCTCTGGAGGCCCTGGCTCCCGACACGCCCGAGGCGGGCATCGCCCCGCGATCTCACACGGAGGTGGTCCGGTGAGCGCCGACTGGGAGATGGTCGTGGGCCTCGAGGTCCACTGCGAGCTGGCGACGGCGACGAAGCTGTTCTGCTCGTGCCGGAACGCCTTCGGCGAGGAGCCCAACACCAACGTGTGCCCCGTGTGCCTCGGGCTACCCGGCTCGCTCCCGGTGCTCAACGCCGCCGCGGTGGAGCTGGCCATGCGGGTCGGGGACGCCTTGCACTGCGAGATCCGACGGTCGATCTTCCATCGCAAGAACTACTTCTATCCGGACATGCCGAAGGACTACCAGATCAGCCAGTACGACGAGCCGATCAACGTCGACGGCTCGCTGGAGCTGGCGGGTGGCGCGCGTGTCGGCATCGAGCGGGCGCACCTGGAAGAGGACACCGGCAAGACGACCCACGTCGGTCGGGGCGGACGCATCCACGAGGCCACCGAGTCACTGGTGGACTACAACCGGGCCGGCGTCCCGCTGCTCGAGATCGTCAGCGCCCCCGACATCCGCTCCGCCGACCAGGCCCGAGCCTACGTGGGCGAGCTGCGCGGCATCCTCATGGCGACCGGCGCCTCCGACGCCCGGATGGAGGAGGGCTCGCTCAGGGTCGACGCCAACGTCTCGGTCCGCCCTGCGGGGGGCGCCGAGCTCGGCACGCGGGCCGAGATCAAGAACATGAACTCGCTGCGCTCGCTGGGCAGGGCGATCGAGCACGAGGCCGAGCGTCAGGTGGCCCTGCTGGAGGCGGGCGAGCCCGTCGTGCAGGAGACCCGGCACTGGAACGAGACCCAGGGCCGCACCAGCTCCCTCCGGTCCAAGGAAGAGGCCTACGACTACCGGTACTTCCCTGAGCCCGACCTGCTCCCGGTGGCGCCCGACGAGACATGGATCTCCAGCGTGCGGGCCGCCGCCGCCACCCTGCCCGCTGAACGTCGGTCGCGGCTGTCGGCGGCGGCCGCGCGCGGGAGGGCTGGCGGCGCGACGGACGGCGAGGTGCCGGCGGGGTTGGTGGCCACCCTGGTGGAGCTCGATCTTGACGGCTTGGTGCTGGGCGCCATCGACGCCGGCGCCGACCCCAAGCTCGCCGTCAATCGGGCGGCCAACGAGGCCGCGGCCCATCCCGAGGCCGCCCGCGGGCTCGACCCGAGCGCCTTCGCCGCGCTGTTGAGCATGGAGACGAGCGGGCGGCTCAGCGCCACCCAGGCCAAGACGGTCCTCGCCCAGATGCTCGAGGAGGGCGGGGACCCCACCGACATCGCCCGGGCCCGAGGGTTCGAGGGGCTCTCGGAGGAGGCGCTTGCTGAGACGGTCGACAAGATCGTCGCCGCCAATCCCGAGGAGTGGGAGCGCTACCGGGCCGGCGACCCCAAGGTGTCGCAGTTCCTCGTCGGACAGGTGATGCGGGAGACCAAGGGCAAAGCCAACGGCAAGGCGGTCATGGCCCTGCTGGCGGCACGCAAGGGCTGAGGCCGGCCCGGGAGGCCGGCCCCCGACAACGAGGCCGGCCCGGGAGGCCGGCCCCCGACAACGAGGCCGGCCCGGGAGGCTGGGGCCCGACGCGGGGCGCAGCCCCCGACTACCGCACCAGCGGGGGGTAGTAGTTCTCGGCCCCGATGGCCTTGATGTCCTCGATCCAGCAGCTGTCGTAGACGCCGTTGGGCCCCTGGTTGCCCGGGCTCACCAGGTTCCAGGCCTCACGGCGGTAGGTCCAGTTGTCCGGCTGGAGGCGGTGCGCCTGCTTGAAGTGGGGAATGGCGGCCTCGGGGCGGCCTTGGCGGTGCAGATGCTGGCCGAGCTCGAACTCGGCCGCCGCCCGGGCCTCATCGAGCCCGCGGGGCGCTGACCGGCGCACGACTTCGTCCGGGGTGAGCGCCCACGCGCTGTCGGCTCCTCGCTCCACCCAGTCGACGAGTGCCGCCCGGTAGGCGGGCGGGTCGGACTTGATCTTGCGGGCCTCGGCCAGCATCTCGGCCATCTCCGGCGGGAGGCTGTCGATGTCGACCTTGGCGAAGATGTCGGTGGCGGGCGATCGCCCCGGGAAGGCGGGCTCGACGGGGCGGACCAGCACGCCCTCCTCGTCGATCCACGCGCCCGTGGGCACGTTGACGACGCCGAGCAGCTCGTCGAGCACATGGGCCGGGTCGAGCAGGGACGGGTGCTCGGGGTTCGCCGCCTCGATCCAGCGCCGGGCCGCCTCAGGTCCGCCCGTGTCGAGGGCGACGGTGACGATCTCCAGGCCCTTTGGGTGCAGCTCTTGGCGCACCTCCTGCCACACGGGCAGGTCGAAACGGCAGCCTCACCAGGACGCCCAGGCGACCAGGAGGACCTTCTGACCCCTGAGGCTGGAGATGGAGACCTCGATGCCGTCGAGGTCGGGAAGGACGATCTCCGGCACGCGGGCGGTGGTGAGGGCGTGCCCGGTAACCCCCGACTCGGGCCCGATCGCCCACAGCGACGTGTCCTCGTCGCGGACGAGGGGCATGGCGAGGCGCTCGGCGAGCACCCCAACGTCGATTCGGCCTTGCCCCACGTCCGCGTCCGACGGAAGGGGCACGCACACCTCGCCCTTGCAGGCGCCCTCCGGCTTGACGGCCCAGCCCGTGCGCCGCTCGAGGTCGCCGGCGTCGACGCTCAGCTCGGTGAGGATCATCGGTCGGACGTTAGTCCAGGTCGGAACAGATACGAGGCTGCTCAGCCGTAGACCGATCGGCTCCCGCAGCGTATGGTGGACGAACGAGATCGCTGCTGGGGCGTCTCGGAGCCTGGGTGATTGGGGGGGGTACCGCCTTGTTCTTCCCATCGAGTACGGCAGGCGGTGATCGAGGGCGCCGCCACCGCAGATGGGCGTACCTCGCCCCGGTGCTGGCGGTCCTGTCGGCCATGGTGCCCTTCGTCGCGACGCTGCCCGGCCCGGCGGCACACGCCAGCCCCGAGTCCCCCAACCTGCTCGTCGGGGACCATGGCAGCTTCGACCTGACGACCGGGGGATGGGTCGGTGGCAATGCCAGCGTGGCGCACGTCACGAGCCCGACCCAGGCCGGTCTCGGCGCGCTGGCGATGGCGGCGACCTCGGCGGGTACAGCGGGCGCGGTCTCCGGGAACGGACCGACGACGTGGACCCCGGCCCAGGCCGGACAGGTCTACACCGGGTCGGCTTGGACGGAGGCAGCCTCGACCGGCCGGTCGGTCGACGCGGCGCTCGGGTTCATCTCGTCGACTGGCACCACCACCACGGCCGTGTGGGGCCAGGTCACACCAGACGTCACCACGGGCTGGACGCACACCACACCCGTGGTGGGGATCGCCCCCCCTGGCACGGCGTACGTCGAGCTCGTCGTGTACGTCTACGGCGCGGGACAGGGAGAGACCCACTACGTCGATACGGCCTCACTGACGACGCACGCGGTGACGAACGCTGCCGTCACAGGACCGCTGCACACCTCGGGCAACACCATCTACGACGCGACCAACGCTCCGCTCAGGCTCCGGGGTGACAACGTCGACTGGCTCGACTTCTCTCCTTCTATCCCGTCCGGGTCGCCCCTCGACGACAAGAGCGTCGCGCATATGAAGCAGTGGGGCGTCAACGCCGCGCGCGTCCACCTCAGCGAGGACTACTGGAACCCGAACGACTGCAACTTCTCCGCCAGCTACGCCGCCGCCGTGGACCAGGCGGTGCAGTCCATCACATCCCGTGGGATGGTGGCGTTGCTCGACCTCCACAGCAACACGCGGCAGTCGAGCACCTGCGCCACCAGCAAGCAGCAGCGCATGGCCGACTCACCCGGAGCTGTCACCTTCTGGTCCTCGGTGGCCGCCCGGTACCAGAGCAACCCGCTGGTGGCCTTCGACCTCTACAACGAGCCGCACGACCTGACATGGCCCCAGTGGCTCAACGGGGGGTCACTCACCGACTCGGACGGAGTGACCTGGCAGGCGGCCGGAATGCAGCAGCTCTACGACGCGGTACGCGGTACCGGCGCCCGCAACCTCGTCTTCGTGAGCGGAAATGGCAACAACGCAAATGGCTGGGCCGCCATCCCGCCGCCGGCGACCTCGCTGGTCGCCGGGTACAACATCGTGTACGCCGCGCACTACTACACCTGTCCCACTCAAGCTCCTCCCGCGTGCACTACCTCCGACCCGTACAACCCAGCTCCGCCTGGACAACGTCTCGATGCCTGGAGCCCGCTCGCCACCACCCAACCGATGATGGTGACCGAGTTCGGTTGGCCGGATCCGGGCAACGGGACCTACTACCAGAACGTCGTCAACTGGGCCGAGGCGAAGGGGATCGGCTGGACGGCCCACAAGTGGGCCCCGGGGACGGCCGGAACGAACCCGTTCGGTTTCCTGGCCGACCAGAGCGTCTTCGAGCCGGCGGCGTCGGGCATGCCCGTGCTGGCCGGGCTGGCCGGACCCGTGCCCAGCGCGTCACCGGTTCCCAACTGCACGACCTTCTACTCGACCGCGACCGGTAGTCATCAGGTGTGTGGAGCCATTCGGGACAAGTACCTGGCCCTCGGAGGGCCAACGAGCTTCCTCGGATTTCCCACCACCGACACGACCGGCACCCCCGATGGGATCGGCCAGTTCAACCACTTCGCCAACAGCGGGTCGATCTACTGGACGTCCTCCACCGGTGCGTGGTCCATCCACGGCGCCATACGCGCCAAGTGGGCGAGCATGGGCTGGGAACAGAGCATCCTCGGCTACCCCACGACCGACGAGACGGGTACATCCGACGGTGCGGGCCGGTACAACGACTTCTCCTCGGCCGACGGCTACGGCGCCTCCATCTACTGGACGTCCTCGACCGGAGCCTGGTCCATCCATGGCGCCATTCGGGGCAAGTACCTGGCCCTCGGAGGGCCGACGAGCTTCCTCGGCTACCCCATCACCGACGAGACGGGGACTCCCGATGGGGTCGGTCGGTTCAACCACTTCTCCTCGGCCGACGGCTACGGCGCCTCCATCTACTGGACGCCCTCGACCGGCGCCTGGTCCATCCACGGCACCATCAGATCGAAATGGGCGAGCATGGGCTGGGAGCGCAGCTGCCTCGGCTACCCGGTCAGCGACGAGTTCGCCATACCGGGGGGCCGGCAGAGCAACCTCCAGCGGGGCGTGATCACCTACTCCTTCAGCTCCGGTCAGGCCACGTCCAGCTGCTAGCGCCCCGTTCGGGCCGTAGTCTGGCGTCCATGGCAGAGACCGGAGCCACGCCGCCGAACCCGATGAAGCCGCGCAGCGGCGAGGTGACGGACGGGTTCCAGCGGGCGCCGGCGCGGGCCATGTTGCGCGCCATCGGCATGACCGACGAGGACTGGGGCAAGCCCCAGGTAGGCGTGGCGTCCTCCTGGAACGAGGTCACGCCCTGCAACCTCTCGCTCGACCGGCTGGCCCGGAGGGCCAAGGACGGTGTCCGGGCTGCGGGGGGGTTCCCTGTCGAGTTCATGACCATTGCCGTGTCGGACGGCATCTCGATGGGTCACGAGGGCATGCGGGCGTCGTTGGTGAGCCGCGAGCTGATCGCCGACTCGGTCGAGACGATGATGCACGCCGAGCGGTTCGACGCCCTCGTGTGCCTGGCCGGCTGTGACAAGTCCCTGCCGGGAATGCTGATGGCCGCGGCCCGGCTCAACCTCTCGGCGGTCTTCCTGTACGGGGGCACGATCCTGCCCGGCCAGCTGCGGGGTCGGGCGCTCGACATCGTGAGCGTGTTCGAGGCCGTTGGTGCGCACGCGGCCGGCGACCTGAGCGCCGAGGAGCTCGCCCTCATCGAGCGCACGGCGTGTCCCACGGCCGGTAGCTGCGCCGGCATGTTCACGGCCAACACCATGGCCTCGGTGGCCGAGGCGCTGGGGATGGCCCTGCCGGGTGGAGCGGCGGCTCCCGCCGTGGACCGCCGGCGTGACGATCTCGCCTTCGAGAGCGGCCGGGCCGTCGTCCGCCTGCTCGAAGCAGGCATACGGCCGAGGCAGATCATGACCAGGCCCGCTTTCGAGAACGCCATCGCCGTGGTGATGGCCCTCGGCGGCTCCACCAACGCCGTGTTGCACCTGTTGGCCATGGCTCACGAGGCCGACGTCGAGCTCAGCCTCGACGACTTCAACCGGATCGGTCGCCGGGTACCGCATCTCGCCGACACCAAACCCCACGGCCGCTACCACATGGCCGACATCGACCGGGTGGGCGGCCTACCCGTCGTGCTCGCCGAGCTGCTCGAGGCCGGGCTCATCCACGGCGACTGCCTGACCGTCACCGGCCGAACCATGGCCGAGAACCTCGCCGAGATCGCGCCGCCGGCGCCCGACGGCGATGTCGTGCATCGCCTGAGCGACCCGATCCACGTCGACGGAGGTATCGCCACCCTTTCGGGGTCGCTCGCCCCGGCCGGAGCCGTGGTGAAGGTGGCCGGCATCGACCAGTCCCGTTTCGACGGTCCGGCACGGGTCTTCGACGGCGAGGACGGCGCCATGGAAGCCATCCTCGCCGGCACCATCGAGCCCGGCACCGTGGTCGTGATCCGCTACGAAGGTCCCAAGGGAGGCCCGGGCATGCGGGAGATGCTCGCCGTGACGGGCGCCATGAAAGGAGCGGGCCGGGGCGCCGACTGCGCCCTGTTGACCGACGGGCGGTTCTCGGGGGGAACACACGGCTTCTGCATCGGTCACGTCGCACCGGAGGCGGTCGACGGAGGGCCGATCGCTCTGGTTGCCGACGGAGACCGCATCGTGGTGGACGTGGAGGCCCGCACCGTCGACTTGCTGGTGGACCCGGGCGAGCTCCAGCGGCGCCGTTCTGGCTGGAAGCTGCCGCCGCCCCGCTACACCCGGGGAGCGCTGGCCAAATACGCCCGCCTGGCCACGGGCGCAGAGCTCGGCGCCGTTACCGAGCCCTGATCGGGTTTGTTGGCTCCTTTGTCACGGCCGCCGCCCCGGCCGCCCTACACTCGGGGGAGCGAGGAAGTCAGTCGGACTTGCTCAAGGTAAGAGAAGAGAGAGCGTTGGCTACAGGCACAGTGAAGTTCTTCAATGCAGAGAAGGGCTTCGGATTTATCTCCCGTGAGCAGGGTGACGACGTCTTCGTCCACTACTCCAACATCCAGGGCAGCGGCTACCGGTCGCTCGAGACCGGTCAGGTCGTCGAGTTCGATGTGGGTCCGGGCCGAAAGGGGGAGGAAGCCCAGAACGTCCGTCTCGTCTGACAAGACGATCGGCGTCCTGGGGCGCCGCCGGCGAATGACGTCGGCGGCGCCTCCACCTCCGAGAAGGGACAGCAGATGAGCGCGCAGCGAACAAGCTTCGGCAAGCTCGAGCGCGACCGCAACAAGAAGGCCCGAGCGGCCGCCAAGCGGGAGCGCCGGCAGGGGAAGGCGTCCGAGCCCGATGAGGCACCGGGGGAGCCCCGGTCCACCGCAGCCGGCTCCGATGCTGGCGCGTCGGACTCGGCGGAGGTCCTCGAGCATCTCGCCGCCATCCACGAGCGTTACGAGCGCGGCACCATCAGCCTCGACGAGCTCGAGGAGCGCAAGGCCGAGCTGCTCGCTCGCCTCGAGATCGACTGAGTCGCGAACAGCCTCGTTGGCTTCCGCGCCGGCCGTCTACCGTCTGCGGGCCCGCAACACGGCGCCGCGTTCGGAGAACCGCATCCACGACGACGCCGAGGCCCGCCGCTACGGCTTCGGCGGCGGTCTGGTGCCCGGCGTCACCGTGTACGCCTACCTCACCCGGCCCGTCGTCGCCGCCTGGGGTCCGGCGTGGCTCGAGCGGGGGAGCATGGACGTGCGCTTCCTGTCGCCGTTCTACGACGGCGACGAGGTGGTCGTGGCGCCGGCCTGGGAGCCGGGTGCCCGGGCCGTGGAGCTGCGTGCCACCAACGGCGAGGGTCGGCTCTGTGCCACGGCCCATGCCCGGCTTCCGGACACACCTGTGGACGCCCCCGATCCGCAGGACTGGCCCGTGGTGCCGCTGCCGGAGACCGACCGGCGCCGTCCCGCCACTCGCGAGGCGCTCCGAGCCTTCGTGCCGGTCTCGGGGGCTGGCGACGGGGCAGAGGCGATGGGCACGCTGGGGGCAACGTTCGGGATCGATGCGGGGGCGGCCTACGTGGAGGCCGTCGGCGACGATCTGGCCGTGTACCGGGGGCCGAACGCGGTGGCCCACCCCGGCTGGGTGCTCTCGCTGGCGAACTACGTCCTGGCGTCGAACGTCGCCCTCGGACCGTGGATACACACCGCCAGCGAGGTGCGACATCTGGGCCTGGTCTCCGCCGGCGATCGGCTCTCGGTCCGGGCCCGGGTGCTCGACCTCTCGGAGGCCCGCGGGCACGAGCTGGTGCACCTGGACGTCGTGATGGCGGTCGGCGAGCGGGTCGTGGAACGGGTCCGGCACTCCGCCATCTACCGCCTTCGCTTGCCGGCGGACCCTCCCGCAGGGCAGCGCAGCTAGGGCGGGGGTTGCGGCCCGTCGCGGACCCGTGGGACACTCGTCTCGATGCCCGCCCC
>Ga0066670_10000441_pt1 | contig 12328 bp, 13 predicted proteins | sample GraSoiAngelo_119_FD_66459 | JGI IMG/M metagenome (GOLD analysis project Ga0066670, IMG submission 66459) | Grasslands soil microbial communities from the Angelo Coastal Reserve, California, USA - 14_0919_05_20cm | ecosystem: Environmental > Terrestrial > Soil > Grasslands | place: USA...
AAAGCCCAGCGCCGACTGGCGGTGTCGACGAGCTCTTCGGGCATCTGCTCGGCGAGCCGTTCGACGGCGGGCAGCGGAGCCAGCCGCAGCCCACTGACGACGAGCCCGAGCCCGGCGTACTGCACCCGCTCGTGCCAGCGGCCCCGGAAGTCGCGGCTCGTGGCGCACAGCACCATGCCGTCGACCCGCTCGGGGTGGCGGCGCCAGACGAGCTGCGCGATCGGCCCGCCCATCGAGTACCCGACAGGGATGAAGGTGTCGATACCCAGCTGATCGGCCACGGCCACGACGTCGTCTGCGCAGTCGTCCAGGCTGAAGGGTTCAGGAGCGCGCAGACCTCGACCGTGTCCCCGATGGTCGAGCGCCACGACGCGAAAGTGCCGACCGAGCGGACCGAAGGCGGCGAACCAGTTGAGGCCGGCGGTGGCGGCCAAACCGTGCACGAGCACGAGCGTCGGCGCTCGTCTCGGCCCTGTCACCTCACGGACGAAGGTCGTTCCCCTGCCCGGCAGCTCGATGGCCGTGCCGGGAGGCACCATCCATTCGCCGTCGGGTTCCCCCAGCCGCCGCGCCACGACACTGTTCTACCCCGTCGCCAGCAGGCCGAGAAGGTGACGCGCGCCACCTGGTTGGTGGCGGCCTTCGACCAGTCGCCGTGATCAGTGCGAGATCGGTGCCGACGTCGGGGTGCCCATGCCCTGAGAGGCGGAGAGGAACGGCAGCAGCTGGTGGGCATTGGGCGGCACCGTCGTGGTCGGCGCTGTCGTCGTCGGCGCGGGGGCTGGTGCCGGCGGCTGCGGGGGCTGGATGGGCGGCGGGAAGGGGGTCAGCATGATGGCCTTCGTGGCGTCGTCCACCACCCCGGTGACCGGCAAGTTGGCGGCGCGCTGGTAGTTGGACACCGCCGTGACACTCGACTGGTCCCACACACCGGTCGGCCAGGCGGGGAAGCCGAGGCTGGTGAGCAGCACCTGCCACGTCCGGATCTGCCCCGGCGTCATCGGGGCCGGAGCAGTCGGGAGGCTGAACTGCGGCGCGGTGCGGATGGCGTCCCATTCCTCTGGCGTGGTGTCCTGCCACGACCAGAAGGAGACCCCGACCGCCCCGGTCTGCTCGGCGACCTGCAGGAACCGTGAGATGGCAGCGCCGGAGGGGCTTCCGGGCACGCCGTTCTCGGCGCCGTTGTAGGCCTGGCCGATCGGGATCATGGCCAGGTTCTGGCCGGCCAGGTTGGCGTCGGCTCGGGCGATGTCGGCGCCGGGTTCCGCGTCGAGCCAGTAGTCCATCACGGCGACGGCGTTGAAGTGCGACAGGACCGCGCTGTAGGGGTAGCCGGAACCGTTGGGACGGGGCACGACGCCGATGATCGGATAGCCGGGACCCACGGCGTTGCGCAGCTCGCCCGCATAGGTACCGGCCCCAGCCAGGTTGACGCCCGGCTCGGCCTCGATGTCGGGGGCGAAGCCGTCGATGCGATCACCGCTGGGTGTCTTGTAGTTGATCTCGGCCACCGCCCGGTTCACGTCATTTTCGGGTGGCGTGAAGAACGGGAAGTCCCACCCGTAGACACGGATGTGGGCGGCGTGGGCCGCAGGCAGCAACTGGTTGAGGAAGGCCTGGCCGATGAACCCGTCGGTGCCAGAACCGAGGTGGACGTACAGGTAATGGAGCCCGGTGGCGGTGGCCTTGGACACGATGGCAGTGACGTTGCCGCCCTCGACCTTCTCCGGTACGTAGATCCACATGCCCTTGCCGGGCGGGAGCCCGGCCCGCACCGTCGGGACGACGGGTGGACCGGCCGGAGCGGGCACTGTCGTCGGCGGGAGGGTGCCGCTGGCCGGGCCCCCGGGCGCGCTGCTCGCCAGAGCGCTGTGACCGGTAGCGCCCTTGCCGGCTGCCTCCGGGCGAGCACCCGCGGCGCCGGTCGTCGACGTCCCGGGCAGCGCCGACCGAACCTGGCCGCTCACGCCACCCGCCGCGCCGCCGGTGTGGATCGCAGCGGCCGCGCTGCTGCCGAGGATCGTGATGGTCATCGAGCTGGCCAGTGCCACCTTGAGGAGCATGGACGGCGCTCGCCTGGCCTCGGCCACCAGGTCGGGCAGCCGGCGCAGGGCGGCGACGGCGCTGGTCGCAGGGTGGCGGGGCACGAGGGCGCGAGCGGGCCAGGTCAGATCGGCGAGGACGGCCGTGGCCGTGGATCGTGTGCCGAGCACTCTGGCTCGGCACGCCAGGCGGTCCAGGAGGACCGGCAGCGGCGGACCATCGAACCGATCGGACCGGCGAGCAGGGCTGACCGACGGAGCGGGCGCGAGGGCCTCGGTCACGTGGCGGGAGATCGTCTCCGGTTGGCGAAGGGCCACCTCGGGAGCCACGGTGTCGAGATGCACGGTCTCGGGCACCACGGTCCTGGGCACGGCCGCCTCGGGTAGGACCGGCCCGGTCGCCTCGGGAACCACGGTCCTGGGCACGGCCGCCTCGGGTAGGACCGGCCCGGTCGCCTCGGGCCCGGCCGCCTCGGGCCCGGCCGCCTCGGGCCCGGTCGACTTCGGCGCGGTCGAGACGCAGCGGGCCAGCCCCCGCAGCGGGAGGGTCACCGGGGTGGCCAGGAGCGCCGCCAGCCGTAGCACCCCGCGCCCGGCTCGCTGCGCCCGACGTCTGGTGGGCAGCAGGCCGGCGTCGACTGCGAGGAGGGCTCGAGCCACGGCCCGCACGAAGAAGATCCGCGACGAGGTGGCGCGCTCGACGGCCTCAGCCCGGTCGACGGACCTCGGGGCGGCGACCCAGTCGTCCCAGCCTTCGCCGATTGCGCCGCAGTCCTCGAGCCGCACGTCGGTCATCGAGGTCCGCCTGGGATCGGGGCGCCAGTGGGCGACCCCTTGGCAGATCTCTTCGTACGCAACGGGGCTCCCTGCTGGATCCGGTGACCTACGACGGCCTCAGATTCGCCAGCAGGAGGTTTAGTTCCTGCGTACTAGTACTTTTCGGACAATCGGGCAACCGAGGTTGTCAGAGGGGCCTATCGACGGGGTCTAGGCTGCGCCTCCTATGAAGCACATCCTCCTGGGTATCGTCCTCATCGTCGTGGGCGTTGGCCTCGCCGGCGCCCGGGTGGCCCGATCGGGCGTTGCTTCCCGCCGAGGTTCGGCCGCCGTGTCGACGACCACGTCCGAGATGACCTGGATTCTCCCGGTCGCCGGGGTCGTCCTGATCCTGCTGGGAGTCCTGTTCGCGGTACGCGCCATCGGCTGAGCGAGGCCCACCCCGAGCCCGCTGCGCCGGCCGGCGGCCGCCAATCCTCCGCCACCACGCCGGGTACCCTTCGCCGCCATGGCGTACGCAGATGACGATGAGAGGGTCGCGGCGGTGCAGGCGGCCGAGAAGGCCTTGCTCGGCCAGATCACCGGCTGGGCCGAGAACGCCGGCAGCCCCAAGTCGCTGCTCCAGCTGGCCGAGGCGTTCGCCTGGGTGGTGAACCCGGGCCAGGCCCACGGGGTGGCGGCGACCGCACCGGATTGATTCGGCGAACCGTCGGCTGGTGCTCACCCCTCCGTGAGCTGGTCGGAGAGCTGGTCACGCCGCACCTTTCCCATGGAGTTCCGGGGTAGCGAGTCGACGTAGCGGACAAGACGAGGCCGCTTGAACGGGGCCAGGCGCTCGGCTGCCATCCGGAGGAGATCATCGGTGTCGGGCCGCGGCTCGTCCGCCACGACCACGGCGGTCACTATCTCGCCCCATTCCTCTGACGGCGTGCCGACCACGGCGGCCTCGACCACCCCGGGATGCGAGAGGAGCACGTCCTCGACCTCGCGTGGGTAGACGTTGAAGCCGCCCGTGATGATCAGCTCCCGGCTGCGCCCGACGACCCGCAGGTAGCCAGCCTCGTCCAGGTCGCCGACATCGCCGGTGTGGAACCAGCCCTCGTGGTCGAACACGACGGCCGTCGCCGACTCGTTCCGCCAGTAGCCGCCGAAGACGTTGGGTCCCCTGACGAGGATCTCGCCCTCGGGGGAGCTCGCCAGGCGCACCTCGACCGCGGGTAGGGGCAGGCCGACGGTGCCGGGACGGCGCTCACCGTCGTAGGGGTTGGAGACGTTCATCAGGGTCTCGGTCATCCCATAGCGCTCGAGGATCCGTTGCCCCGATGCCTCGGCCACCCGCTCGAAGACCGCGGGCGGCAGGGGCGCCGACCCTGACACGCACAGCCGCAACCGGCCCAGCTCACCGACTCGGGGCGAGGCGGCCAGCCGGCTGTACATGGTGGGCACGCCGAAGAACAGCGATGCCCCGTGGCGGTGGGCGACGTCGAGCACGGTCTCGACGTCGAAGCGGGGGAGGATGAGGGCCGAGGCGCCGGCGAGCAGCGTCCCGTGGAGCCCCGCGCAGAGGCCGTGGACGTGGACGAGGGGGAGGGCGAGGACGAGGCGGTCGCTCGCAGTCCATCGCCAAGCCAGGCGCAGGGCTTCGGCGTTGGCCAGCAGGTTGCCGTGGCGCAGGAGGGCGCCCTTGGGGGTGCCGGTCGTGCCCGACGTGTAGCAGATCAGGGCGGGGTCGTCGGGGCTGCAGGCGTCGAGATCGGGGACCGGTCCGTCCGGCAGGTCGACCTCCGGAGTGACCACGATGGCGTCGCCTGTCGCCTGGCGGATCCAGCCAGCGCGCTCGGGATCGTCCACCACGGCACCCCGTGGCTCCGCGTCGAGGGTGATGTGGGCGACCTCGCCCTGGCGGTAGGCGGTGTTGACGGGCACGACCGTCAGGCCCAGCCTGAGGGCGCCGACGTAGGTCCCGACAACGGTCGTCGAGGGCGAAGCGCTGAAGAGGATCCGGTCGCGGGGACGCAACCCGGCGCGATGGAGGCGGGCGGCCACGAGCCGGCTCGAGCGCTCGAGGTCGCCAGCGGTGCGCCATCCGAGTCGGTCGTCCCACAGCGTCGGCCGGCCGGGCTCCTCGAGCCAGCGCCGGGTCCAGCGCCGAACCAGGCTCTGGCCCTCCAGGAGCTCGATCCGGCCCGAGTCCAGCCCTGGCGGCAGGTGCGCGGCCCACGGTGGGTCGCCGGCCGCGGGCTGCTCCATCCCGCCGATCGTCGCGCGGCGGGAAGCGGGCCCGCGAGCCTCAACCACTCGCCACGAGCTGATCCCGGACGGCCTCGGCGTTCGAGGCGAATAGCGTGCTGTCATGGACGAGTCGCTCTGCCTGCTCACCGTGCACGCCCACCCCGACGACGAGGCGTCCAAGGGAGCCGGGACCGTCGCCCGGTACCACCAGGAGGGCGTGCGGACGGTGCTGGTGTGCTGCACCGGCGGCGAGTCGGGCGACATTCTCAACCCGGCCATGGACCGCCCCGAGGTGCGCGACCGCCTCGCCGAGATCCGCATGGAGGAGCTGGCCCGATCGACCGAGATCATCGGCTACGACGAGGTCGTCCTGCTCGGGTACCGGGACTCGGGGATGCCGGGCACGCCCGAGAACGAGGATCCGCGATCCTTCGTCCAGGCGCCGCTCGAGGAGGCCGTCGGCCGCCTCGTGGCGCAGATCCGTCGGGTGCGCCCCCAGGTGGTCGTCACCTATGGCGACGACCAGCGCGGCTACCCCCATCCCGACCACCTCCGCGTCCACGACGTCAGCCTCGCCGCCTTCGACGCCGCCGGCGATCCCGATGCCTACCCGGGCACAGGGCCGCCGTGGCAGCCGCTCAAGCTCTATTACACCGTCTGGTCCCGGGCCCGCATCCTGGCTACCCATCAGAAGTTCCTCGACCTGGGCCTCGAATCGCCCTTCCCGAAGGAGTGGACGGACGGGCGGCCTGACGACCAGCACATCACCACGAGCATCGACGTCTCCGACCACGCCGACGTGCGGCCCCAGGCCCTGATCGCCCACGCCACCCAGGTCGATCCGACCTCGCCGTTCTGGTTCGGCCTGCCCCCGGAGGTGGCTCGGACGATCCATCCCTACGATGAGTACGTACTGGCCCGTGCCGTCGTCGGGGGACCGGGCGGCGACGGGGTCGCCCGCGAGGAGGACCTGTTCGCAGGGGTGCGGGATCGCGTCAGCCGGTAGCATGCCGGTCGTCCCGACGGCGACACCGACCAGAGCGAGGGGAAACGATCATCATGTCGAAGTGGCTGAGCCAGGAGTGGCTGGACGAGGCGCGCAAGCTGGCAGAGGGCCAGCCCGAGCGGCCCGGTGCGTCGGCCCGCATGCAGTACGTGGTCACAGGCGGTCCCGACGGCGACGTCCACTACTACTGGTTGTTGGAGAACGGCAAGCTCAAGGAGAGCAAGCTCGGCGATCTCCCCGACGCCGAGGTGACCCTGACCCAGACCTATGACGACGCCCAGAAGATCCAGAAGGGCGAGCTCGACGCCAACGCCGCGTTCATGCAGGGCCGGGTCAAGGTGACGGGCAACATGGCCAAGCTCATGTCACTGCTGCCGCTCACCAACGCTCCCGAGTACAAGCAGCTCCAGACCGAGATCCAGGCGATCACCGAGTACTAGTCGGCAAGGGTCCGGACACGTCAGGGGCGCCCCGTCGGGGCGCCCCTTCTGACTCGTCAGCTCGTCACGGTGAGCGTGCCATGCATGAACGGGTGGATCGTGCAGTGGTAGGGGAACGAGCCGGGCGTGCTCGGCGCCGTCATGGTCTTGCTCGCGCCGCCACTGATGTTGCCGGTGTCGAAGGCGTTGTTGTCGGCGGTGACGGTATGCGTCGCGCTGTCCTGGTTCTTCACCGTGATCGTGCTGCCGGCCTTGACGGTGATCGTGGCGGGACGGTAGGCGAAGTTCTGGATCGTGATGGTCGTCGCCCCCCCGCCGGTGGTGGCTGAGCTTGCGGTCGTCCGGGTCGTGTTGGTCGTGCTGGTGGTGGTCGAGCTGCTCGAGCTGCTCGAGCTGCTCCCGCCTCCGCAGGCGGCCAGCCCCGAGGCCAGGCCGATGACAGCTGCGCCGGTCGCGGCCACACTCGTCAGACGTCGCACTGCGCGCTCCTTTCGTTCCGCCGGGTACCACCTGTTCTAGACCAGATGAACCGGGCACAACCATCGTCATCCGCGGTGAGGGTCGGCGTCGAACAACGGTTACGAATCCCTACGACCTGACCGAAGCCAGCGACGCCACGCTCGTCGTCGCCATCGGCCGTTGGCGTGAGGATGCCCTCGCCGAGGCCTACCGACGCCACGCGGGCGCGGTCTACGCCCTCGCCCGACGGGTCCTGGGCGAGGTGAGCGCCGCCGAAGAGGTCATCCAGGAGGTGTTCATCAGGCTGTGGCATCGACCGGAGAAGTTCGACCCAGAGCGGGGTTCCCTGCGCTCCTTCCTGTTGGCCCAGGCCCACGGCCGGGCCGTCGACCTGCTGCGGGCCGAGTCCTCGCGGCGTCGGCGGGAGGAGCGGGAGGCCAGGAGCACCGCCACCTCGGGGTACGACCTCGAGCACGAGGTGTGGGACCTGACGGTCGCCGACCACGTCAAGGAAGCGCTGTCGGGCCTGCCCGACGAGGAGCGGCGGGCGATCGAGCTGGCCTACTTCGGGGGTCATACGTACCGGGAGGTGGCGGTTCTCCTCGACCAGCCCGAGGGAACGGTCAAGAGCCGCATCCGCGCCGGCCTCAAGCGGATGCGATCCAAGTTGGCGGATAGCGGGGTGGCGGGCCCATGAACGCGCCGGAGGGCGACGTGCCGAGCCGGCTGAGCCACGCCGAGATCGAGGCCCTGCTCGGGTCCTACGCCCTCGATGCCGTCGACGGACCGGAGGCCGAGGCGGTCGAGCTCCACCTCCTCGAATGCCCGCGGTGCCGGGCCGAGGTCGCCCAGCACCGGGAGGTCGCCGCCCTCCTCGGCAACGTCGGAACCCCGGCGCCCGACCGGCTCTGGGACCGCATCGCCGCCAGCCTGGAAGAGGCTCCCCCAGATCTGCGGCTGGCTGCGGTGCCGGAGCCGCGTCGCGGTCCGAAGGCGATCCGAGGGCGCCTGAGGGTCGGCCTGGCTGCCACCGCGGCTGCCGCTGCTGTCGTCATCGGCCTCCTCGCCTTCCAGGTGAACAGGTTGGACAACCGGGTCAACAACCTGGCCCAGGCCACGCCCGAGCACGGGCTGTCACAGGTGGCGACGGCGGCCGTGCTCGATCCCCAGGCTCGGCGTGTCGATCTGCGCTCCCCGCAGGGCAACCAGTCGGTCCAGGGCGTGGTTCTTCCCAACGGCAACGGCTACCTGGTGAAGGTCGACCTGCGCCCGCTCCCGGCGCGTCAGACGTACCAGCTGTGGGCCGTCACGGGTTCGCGACAGGTCTCGCTCGGGGTGTTGGGCGCCGACCCGCAACAGACGGCCTTCAGCCTGGGCTCGCCGAGCGGCGTGGGGACGCTGGTGGTGACCGTCGAGCCCGCTGGCGGCGTGACGTCGACGACGAACCCGGCCGTCGTCTCGGGCGTGCTCAGCTGATCAGGGACCGGTTCGCATCAGCTGGTGCAGCGCCCGGTAGCCGATCAGCTCGGCCCCGGCCCGGCTGGCCAGGGCGGGCAGGGAGTGGTCGTTGGTCAGCAGGTCGTGGTCGTCGACCCGCGCTGACCAGTCGGGGCTGAGGGCCCGGAGCTCTCCGGTGTCGACCGCCGGGTGGGCGTAGATCTCGGTGACGCCAGGCCGGAGATCGACCAGTGCCCGCTCGAGGGCCCTGCGGGTACCCACGGTGTTGACGACGACCAGGTGGTCCGGGAAGACGACGCCCTCCTCCGCCGCCAGCCGCCGGAACGGGAACCCGATGGGGCCCTCGCTCGACGCCCCCGAGAGCCGGATGGGCAGCGAGAAGTCGACGGCCAGCTCGAGATAGACGTCGAAGAACTCCGGGCGAAGCTGGAGCGTCGCCATGTGCGAGTCGAGGTGGCTGACGTCGAAGCCCCAGTAGATGGCGCGCTCGATCTGGGCCCGGCATTCCCGTCGCACCTCGTCGAGGTCGGCGTGGTCCCACACGTCGGTCACGGTCCGCGGGAACCCGCCGTCGCCATCGAGCAGCGACGGGGCGTGGGTGATCGGACCCCACCGGTAGAGATCGTGCTCGGCGTTGAGCGTCAGGTGCACCCCGACGTCCTCGCCCCGGTAGCGGGACGCCGCCTCCCGAGCCCAGGGGCAGGGCACCATCAGGCTGGCGCTGGTGGCCACCCCTGACCGGACGGCCTCGTAGACGCCGACGTTGGCGGCGTGACTGGACCCGAGGTCGTCGCAGTTGATGATCAGCAGCTTGGCGTCGGAGGGATACCCCAGGCGCTCGACCAGCGTGGCCACGTCACGAAAGTACCCGCTGGCGTGCATGAGGGCGGTGAGGGACCGGCACCCTCGGCTGGCCCCCAGTTCTTACGAAATGGGGGCCACCCGAGGCCCCGGTCCCTCTGGCCCCGCTGGAGCTGGCCGCGGCGCCCGGGCAAAACAAAAGATGACTTACCGCCGGGCGCCCTCGAGTGCGCTCGCCGGGGGGCGACGGCCGAACGCACGAGGGGATCCGGTCGGCGCATCGGCGGCGATTTCGAAGAACGCCGACGATGCGACGAGCCGGATCACCCGGAGCGGTCGGCGATCGCCAGTTACGAGCGCTCGATGAGCGTGCCCGTGCCCAGCCCGCCGCCGCAGCACATCGTCACCAGGGCCCGGGAGCGGTCTGTGCGCTCCAGGTGGTGGAGGGCGGTCGTGACGAGCCGGGCACCAGTGGCACCGACGGGGTGGCCGAGGGCGATGGCGCCGCCACCGGGGTTCACGCGGTCCATGTCCGGATGCAGCTCACGCTCCCAGGCCAGCACGACGGAGGCGAACGCCTCGTTGATCTCCACCACGTCGATGTCGCCGAGCGACAGGGCGGACCGGTCGAGGATGCGCTGGGTGGCGTCGATCGGGCCCGTGAGCATGAGGACCGGGTCCACGCCCACCAGGCACTGGTGGGTGATCCGGGCCCGTGGCCGGAGGCCCAGGGCGGCGGCCTTGGCCGGAGAGGCCAGCAGCACGGCCGCGGCGCCGTCGGAGATCTGCGACGACGTGCCGGCGGTGTGGATCCCGTCCTCGCGCGCGACCGGCTTCAGGCTCGCCAGCTTGTCCAGTGAGGTCTCCCTGGGACCCTCGTCCGCCGCGACGGTGTGCGTGGAGCCCGTGGGCTTGCCGTCTTCGTCGACGTCGGGAGCCTCGATACCGACGATCTCGGGCTCGAACCATCCTTCGTCCCGGCTCCGGCGAGCTCGGAGCTGTGAGGTCAGGCCGAAGCGGTCGGCGTCGGCTCGGGTCACCCCCCACTTGTCGGCGATCCTCTCGGCCCCCTCGAACTGCGACGCGAACTCGTAGCGGGCGAAGTACGACTTGGGGATCGCCCGCCCGGGTCCGGCCGAGGTGTTGGCGCCGAGGGGCACCCGGCTCATCGACTCCACGCCACACGCCAGCACCAGATCGGCCGCTCCGGAAGCGACGAGCCCGGCGGCCAGGTTGGTCGCCTGTTGGGACGAGCCGCACTGGCTGTCGACGGTGGTGGCCGGCACGGTCAGCGGCAGTCCGGCGGCCAGCCAGGCGGTGCGGGCGATGTTGTAGGACTGCTCGCCCACCGCCGTCACGCAGCCGCCGACGACCTGGTCGACCTCGGCGGGATCGATGCCCGACCGGCGCACCGCCTCGGCCTGCACGGTCCCGAGGAGATCCGCGGGGTGCATCGTCGAGAGGCCACCTCCCCGCCGACCGATCGGGCTGCGGACGGCTTCGGTGATCACGACATCGGCCATGGGCTCAGCCTATCCACGGCCGCGTCGCCCCCCGGTGGGCGTCCGAGGCACCCCTCAGGCGGCCTGGCGCCGGAGGGCCTGGCGCAGGGCGGTCCGGGCCGCGGCCACTCCCTCCCGCCCCAACTGCCGGGTGCGCTCGTCGAGGCGCCAATCCGACTCGGTGCCCTCCGTGTCGTCCATGAGGACCAGCTGTCGTTCCATGCGGCCATGGTGGCGTGAGGGTGTAACACTCAGGCCCATGCCCCGTTACGGAATGACCATCCCCTTCGACGGCCTGCCGCTGCACGAGCAGCGCCCGTGGTTCGAGGAGCTGCCCGACCTCGGCTACACCGACGTCTGGTCCAGCGAAGCAGGCGGCACCGACGCCTTCATCCCTCTCGCCCTGGCCTCGGCGTGGGCGCCCTCCCTGCGCCTGGGGTCTGCCATCGTCCCCGCCTTCACCCGCGGACCGGGGCTCATGGCCATGAGCGTGGCCACCATGGCCGAGGCGGCGCCCGGCCGTTTTGCGCTGGGCCTCGGCACGTCCTCCGACGTCATCGTGGAGGCCTGGAACGACATCCCGTTCGACGAGCCCTACAAGCGGACCCGCGACATGGTGCGCTTCCTCCGTCTCGCCATGGCCGGCGAGAAGGTCAACGAGGAGTTCGAGACCTTCCGGGTGCGGGGGTTCCGGCTGGGGCGGCGCATCCCTGAGCCGCCGCCCATCCTCGTGGCCGCCCTGCGCCCGGGCATGCTGCGGCTGGCCGGCCGCGACGGTGACGGCGCCATCATCAACTGGCTGTCGGCCGACGACGTCGCCCGGGTCGTTCCCGAGGTGGGACCCGGCAAGGAGATCGTCGCCCGCATCTTCGTGTGCCCCTCGGACGACACCGAGACAGTGCGGTCCATGGGTCGGTTCGCCCTGGCCGCCTATCTGAACGTCGGCGTGTACGCCGCCTTCCATCAGTGGCTGGGACGGGGCCCGCTGCTCGAGCCCATGTGGAAGGCATGGCAGGCGGGAGACCGCAAGGCGGCGACGGCTTCCATCCCCGACGAGGTCGTGGACGACCTGATCGTCCACGGTTCCCCCGAGGCCTGCCGGGCCCACATCCAGCGCTACATCGACAACGGCGTGACCACCACGGCGCTCGCCATCCTCCCCTTCGGCGTCGACACCCGCCAGGCCGTCCGGGACCTGGCGCCGGCGGCGGGGTACGCGGCGGGGTAAACGGCCAGCCCGCCCCGGGGGGACCCGCGGCGCATGGCGGATCCCAGGGTGGGAAACTGTCGACCATGGGTGCGCCTGTGCTGGCCGACGCCAATGTCGGCGCGATCATCGGCGGCTCCGTCGCCGGACTCGTCGTCGTCATCCTGTTCGTGCTCTCCATCTCGGTGAAGATCGTGACCGAGTACGAGCGGGTCGTGTTCTTCCGCTTCGGTCGTATCCGGAGCGCGGCGAAAGGACCCGGGGTGATCACGCGCATCCCGGCGGTCGATCGGGTGGTGAAGGTGAACCTCCGGGTGGAGGTCATCGACATCCCGCACCAGGCCGTGATCACCTCCGACAACGTCACGATCCAGGTCGACGCGGTGGCCTACTTCCAGGTCATC
>Ga0066670_10000456_pt1 | contig 12214 bp, 10 predicted proteins | sample GraSoiAngelo_119_FD_66459 | JGI IMG/M metagenome (GOLD analysis project Ga0066670, IMG submission 66459) | Grasslands soil microbial communities from the Angelo Coastal Reserve, California, USA - 14_0919_05_20cm | ecosystem: Environmental > Terrestrial > Soil > Grasslands | place: USA...
AGCCGCGATCGTGCGCGGGCTTCCGGACTACTTCACCGACGACGTCCCCGAGAAGGTCGAGCACGACGCGACCGCGCACGAGGCCTGGGTGCTCGCCGAGACCGATGCCGTCGTGGGCTTTGCCGTCGTGGGCTTTGCCGTTGCCGAACGTCGATCCACCGCAGGGGCCGAGATCCTCTGGATGGCGGTCGAGTCGACGCGGCGGGGCGCGGGGGCGGGAACCATGTTGCTCGACCATGTGATCGACGAGCTTCGCGCCGAGGGCGTGGCGGTGGTCGAGGTCAAGACTCTCGACGCATCGGTCGACTACGAGCCCTACGAGGCAACCCGCGCCTTCTGGGAGGCACGAGGCTTCGTCCAGGTGGACACCATCGACCCTCCGCCGGGCTGGCAACCGGGCAACCGTGCCGCTGTCTACGTCGCCGCGCTGCGACCGACGCGCTGACCCGGGGGTGCCGATCAGGGGCGAGGGACCCCGGCGGCGGTCGGGGCACCAGCGCCGGTGGTGAAGCTCCAGACGCCGTTGTTGCCGGGCGGGAGGGTGCTGGGGCCGGCCTGACCCTGGGACAGGCCGGAGCCGACGAAGACGCTCGGGCCTGCGATCGCGGTACCCGAGGCGGCGGCGGCCCCGAGCGGGAACGTCCAGACCGGGGCGCCGGTGTCGGCGTCGTACGCGGCGGCGGAGAAGGTGGTCGTCGAGGGCGCGAACACGACCCCGTTGCTGTAGGAGGTCGCCGCGTAGCTGGGGGCCGACGGGGCGCGCCACACCAGGTGACCAGTGGCGGCGTCGACGGCACTCAGCGACAACAGCCGGGCGGGGTCGTTCAGCAAGCTCGGGTCCGGGCATGCCGGCAGCAGGGGGAGGTGCAGCCCGGCCGGACCGGGGCAGGTGGCGCCGGCGTCATCGCCGTCACCCGGCAGTCGGACACCGTCGTCGGCGAACGGCAGGAAGAGGGCGGCGTTGAAGAAGGCGGTGGGACGGCCCTTGGCCGTACCGAGTGACGGGCTGCCGATGAAACCGCCGCCCGCTCCGATGAGCTCGGGCGAGATCTGACCGGGCTGTGCCGCCTGCACTCCCCACGCCTTCGTCCCGTTGCTCTCGCACAGCCCGTAGGCGTAACCGGACTTGCCCCCCTGGATCACGAGGTTCGTCGTCGAACCCCTCGAGCGGCAGGTGTTGCCGGCGGGGAGATCCCGCGATGCCACCGTGGCCAGGATGGCAGAGCTCCCGAAGTCGGTGTCGCCCGCACCTGCCTCGTTGGGCGACCCGGTGTTGTAGAGGTTCGGAGGCTCGAACCAGTTCCAGACCCGCACACCCGTCACCGGGTCGAGGGCGAAGACGCCCTCGGTGTGCGCGTAGTCGTCGTGCGCATAGGTGGTCGCCGGGTCGGGGTTGGCGCCGCAGTTGCCGGTGCCGAACACCACCAGACCGTCGCGTGCCGGCCGGCCGGTGGCCGTGATCTGCTTGGGGAACCACACCGGGTCGGTCGTCGCCGCCGTCCCAGCCGACTGGTAGGCGTTGTCACCGGCGGGGTCCACGAAACCCGTGTCGAGCGACGGCGAGGACCAGACGTCACCGCAGGCGTCGGCCCATGCCGTCGAGTTCGCACCGATACCCGGGACGTTGGACGGGTTGCAGAATGCGTTGGGGTTGCCGTCTCCGCAGCTGAGGGTGAGCGCTTCCGACCCGCCGAACTCGCTCGGCGTGAGCGTCACGTCGCGCTCGGGCTCGTACCGCCACAGCAGGGCACCGGTGGCAGCATCGAAGGCCTGGAGCCCGGTCACGCCGCGACCGGCTCCGCTGTTGTCGTCGGACCCGACGAGCACGCGAGGCGGATTGGTGGCCGAGTCGACGACCGGAGAGGACTCGACCTCCACCGCACTGGTCGGGCTACCGGGGTCGACGTCCTGTGCCCACTGGCACGCGCCCGTCACCGCGTCGAGCGCGAAGATGCTGCCGCCGCCGCCCACGTACAGCATCGGGTGGCCGGCGGCGTCGGCGAGGTCGGGCGCGAACGCTGCCGACGAGGTGATCGATCCGAACCCCGCGTCGTGCTTGTCGGAGTACGGGTGGGCCTGGTCCCGGTAGCACGAGTTGGGGCTTGTCACCGAGAAGGTCCACCGGCTCGCTCCGGAGGTCTCGTCCAGGGCGTGAAAGGCGCCGGTGGAGTCCCCCACGTAGACGGTGCCGGCGGCGACCGTGGGTTCGGCCGTGACGGCTCCTGCGGTCGGCGAGAACCACGCGGGATGCATCGTGGAGCTCGTCCGGGGGGTGAGGGTCGAGCAGCCGCTGGCACTGTGATGCCCGTCGTGCTGGTACATCGGCCATGAAGACGTGCAGGCGGAGGACGCCGCGGCCGCGGACGGCGTCCCGGCCGCGGCGGGCGCCACTGTGGTCGCGACAGTGGATGTCATCACCGCGGGCACGATGATCGCCGGGAAACCGAGCCGAACCACCACGCCGCGAAGACGTGCAAGGACGCTGCTGCTTGACGCGCTCATGCTGCGGATCCCCCGGGGCCGTCTCTGAACGGCACCGTCTCTGATCGACACCGCTGTGAGCGACTACTGGCCCGCCAAGGTTTCGCCGACCTGGTGGTGACCACCTGCCGGGCCGCTGGAAGGAGGGGTCCGGCCCCGAGCCAGACCGGTCTCCGATGTCCCGACACATCGGTCTCCGATGTCCCGCGACATCACACTGGTCGGGAAGGCGGGATTTGAACCCGCGACCTCAGCGTCCCGAACGCTGCGCGCTAACCAAGCTGCGCTACTTCCCGTTCTCCTGTGGTGGAGCTTCGCCGATCGTACCCGACGGGGCCCGGATCACGACCTTGGCAATGCGGCGGCGGTCCATCTCGGTCACCCTGAACTCCCAGCCGCCGACGACCAGCTGTTCGCCCTCGGTCGGGATGTGGCCGAAGCCGTCGAAGAGGAACCCGCCCAGGGTCACGTACTCGCCGTCGGGGAGCGCGACGCCCAGGCTGGCCCCCACCTCGTCGACGGGGCAGCTCCCGTCGACGAGCCAGCGGCGGCGGTCGACCCTGGTGATGGCTTCGTCGGCCGGTGGGTCGAACTCGTCGAGGAGATCGCCGACGACCTCACTCACGAGATCCTTCACCGTGAGGACACCCTCCACGCCGCCGTACTCGTCGACCACGACGGCGAAGGCCTTGCGCCGCTGGCGCATCTCCGAGAGCAGCTCGAGCACGTGCCGGGACTCGGGAACGAGGAACGGCTGCCGGACCCGCCGGGCCAGGTCCAGGCACGTGTCCCGCTGTCCGGCCTGGGCCTCCTGGGTCAGCCAGCCGGAGCGCAGCAGATCCTTGACGAAGAGCACGCCCGCGAGGTGGTCGAGGTCCTCGTCGTAGACAGGGAACCGGCTGTGGCCCGACTCGCGGACCGCCCGGGTGACGTCGTCGAGGGTCACGGGCACCGACAACGCCACCACGTCGACCCGCGGCGTCATGACCTCGCGGGCGGTCGTGTCGCCGAGCGACGCCAGGGCGGTCAGGATCTGCTGCTCGTGCTCGGTGCTGTCGGCCGCCGCATCCGAGGCGTCGTCGGAGGTTCGATGCCGACGCAGGACGTTCCAGAAGCGGAGCACGACTCGCGGCGGGGACGTCAGACGCCGCGGTCCCCGGGAGCCCCACCCGCGCCGACGAAGGTCGGAGCCGGCTGGTACGAGGCGTCCTGGTAGCTGCGTCCGGCGAGCACCTCGTTGATCGCCCGGCGCAGACGGAGCGGATCGAGGGGCTTGACGACCCATCCGTCTGCCGCCGCACGCTTGGCCAGGAACACGTCCGCCCGGCGGTCGAGGAGCATCAGCACGCCCACGTGGGGCAGACGGCCGGCGGAGTCCTCGAGCCGCAGATCCAGACACGTGGCCATGCCTCCCATGTTGCCGATCTGGAGGTCCAGCACGACCAGCTCGGGCGGGCTTGCCCGGATGGCGGGGGCCACGGCGCTACCCCTCGTCACCTCGGTGACGGCGGTGTCGTGACTGCTCAACACGGACTTCACGTCCTCTCGGACGGCGGCGGAGTCGCTGGCGACCAGGATGTGCGGCACATTCGAAGGGTAATGCGGCGCCCAGCCCGGGTACCATCCGGTAGCGGTCCGGTCCCACCAGGTCAGGCGGACGCCGGCACCGGCAGCGAGGAGGACTCCCGTGCTCGACATCCAGATCGACTCGGCCGACGACTACACCATCTGTCGGCCGGTCGGTGAGCTGGACGCCTTCACGGTCAGCCAGTTCCGTCAGGCCCTGGCTCAGCTGGCCTCCAACCCGCGCCTGCTGATCGACATGTCGGGAGTGCCGTTCGTGGACTCCGCCGGGCTGGGCGCGCTCATCGGCGGGATCCGGCGGGCGCGCGAGCTCGGCGGCGACGTGGCGGTGAGCTGCAGCCGCCCCACGTTGACCCGGCTCCTGCGCACCACGGGCTTCGACCGCATCGTCACGGTGGCCGAGACCGTCGAGGAGGCGGCAGCCTCCCTCGTCCCCGGTCCGTCGCCGACCTGACGCGCCGACCTGACGCGCCGACCTGACGCGCCGAGCGAGCGCGTCGCTCAGGCGACCGCCGGCTGCCCTCGTCCGAACAGGTGGTCGGCGATCACCGCCAATCCCTCGAGGTCGTGGACGTCGGCGGGCAGGAACGGCACCCGCGCCACGGGAGCCGGCGCGACCTGGGCGGCGAGGGCGGCGAAGTGGCCTTCCTCGCGCTCGGCCATGGCGCCGAGCTCGTCACGGTTCGCCCGCAGGGCGTCCAGGGCCCGGGCGTCGTCGCCGGTGCCCGCCACGGGCCGCGTGTCGCTGTCGCTGACCCTGCCGCTGTCCACCGACGACACCGCGCCGGACCCGGCGTCGAAGCGCGGGTGCAGGCGGTTGACGATCAGACCCTGCACGGCGATGTGGGACCGGCCCAGGCGCTCGGCGAAGAACAGGGCCTCGTCGACCGCATCGCGTCGGGGCGAGGCCACGAGCAGGAACGCGGTCGAGCGCTGCGACAGCAGCTCGAGCACGCGGTCGGCCCGGTTGCGGAAGCCCTGCTCCATCCCCTCGAAGGCCTTGAAGAAGGCCACGGTGTCGCTCACCATCTCGGCGCCCACGACCTTCGCCACGGTCCGAAGGAACGCCTGGGTCGCGACGCTGACGGCCCGCAGGTACGCCCGGGTCGGCATCACCAGCAGCCGAAAGATCCGGTTGTCCAGAAACCGGGTCAGGCGCCGCGGTGCGCTCAGGAAGTCGAGCGCGCTCCGGGTCGGCGGTGTGTCGACCACGATGAGGTCGAAGCCGCCCTCCTCGTGCAGCTCGTACAGCTTCTCCATGGCCATGTACTCCTGGGTGCCGGACAGGGCGACGGAGAGGTTGCGGTAGAGCCGGTTGTCGAGGATGCCTCGAGCCTGTTGCGGATCGTGGGCGTAGCGGACGACGAGGTCGTCGAACGTCCCCTTGGTGTCCAGCATCAGCGCCCACAGCTCGCCCGGCCAGTCGCCCTCGACGCGCCTGGGCGTGTTCGTGAGCGACCGCAGGCCGAGGGCGTCGGCCAGCCGACGGGCGGGATCGATCGTGACCACGCAGGTGCGTCGACCCATGCGGGCACCCTCGACGGCGACGGCCGCGGCTGCCGTCGTCTTGCCCACCCCACCGGAGCCGCAGCAGACGATGATCTCGCGTCCCGAGACGAGCGAGGCGAGGCTGCTGACGCTCACGACGCCGACTCCGCGCTTCGAGACCGGCCTCCCGGGCCGGCCATGACCTCGGGCAGGCGCTCCAGTCCGGCGGCCAGCGCGTCCGCCAGCTGGTCGACCTCCCGCAGGCCGAGCTCGGTCGTGAACAGGTGCGGCAGCCACAGCTGCGGCAGCGGAAGGCCGTCGGCCAGCCGGTCGACCTGCTCGGCCTGGAGCTCCTCCCGCCTCCGGCGGAACACGGCAGCCGCCCGCAGGGCGTCGGCTTCGCCCGGGCCCAAGGTGACGCCGGCGGCGGCCGCGGCCTCGCCGGGATCAGCCTCCAGGTGGTCGAGATGGGGGTAGATCCCGTTGACGATGACCGGACCCAGGCTGGTGCCGACACTGTCCTCGAGCTTGTACGCCGTCTCCACCGTCTCGTTGACGGGCGTCTCCTCCGGCAGCGTGACCAGCACCACCTGACAGCGGGCGGAGTCGGACAGCAGCTCGACGACGTCCGCGGCCTGGGTCCGGATCGGTCCCACCCGGGCCGAGTCCAGGAGCCCCTGGGCGCTGGTCAGGAAGGTGATGGCGTGGCCGGCCGCGGGTGCGTCCACCACGATCACGTCCGCCCGTCGGGACCGCTCCAGCTGCTTGACCTTGCCCAGCACCAGGATGTCCCGAATGCCCGGAACGGCCGTGGCCACCACGTCCAGCGCACCCGAGTTGACCAGCCGCTTGGAGACCCGACGAAGGCCGTGGTCGACCAGGTACTCGAGGAGGGCGTCGTCGGGGGTGAGGGTCCGGGCGCGGATCTCCGCCATCGCCCGGCCGTCCTCGGCAGGGCTGCCGGCCTGGCTGCCGCCCGGGCTGAGGACGACCTCGTCGTAGGTCAGGAGCTCGGGATGGCCGAGGGCCGAGGTGAGACCGCTCTTGCCCTCGAGCTCGACGATAAGCACCGAGAGGCCGCTGCGGGCCGCCGTGCGGGCCAGTGCGGCGCTGACCGTCGTCTTCCCGACCCCGCCCTTGCCGGCGACGATGATGACCGCGCTCTGGGTGCAAAAGCCGGCAATATCCATGCAATTGGCACACTAGCCGTCGTCGGCGAGGGTCAAATGCCCTGGTCAGTGGCCTTTCTTTGCAGAAGACCCTTGTTGACCGGGCGAGCCAGGGGTAGGGTCGAATCGCAGAGAGGGGGAGCTGTGAGCGTTCAACGAGTCGAGGAGACGTGGCAGGTGCGGGCGGCCTGTCGGGGACCACAGGCGGCGGTCTTCTTCCCACCTTCGCATTTCGAGCGTAAGGACGAGCGCAACGTTCGGGAGACTCGGGCCAAGGCCATCTGCGCAACCTGCACCGTCCGGAGAGAGTGCCTCGATTACGCCCTCCGCATCCGTGAGCCCCACGGGATCTGGGGCGGCCTGAACGAGGTGGAGCGCAAGAGCATGCTGGCTGGGAGGGCCGGGTAGGCGGCAGGCGGCACCACGCCCGCCCGGTGCCTCGGCCCTCGTGAACCGGAGCCGTCGATCACCGTGACGCCCCGCGCCGTGGCGCGGCCCGGCGCGGCCGTCCAGCCCCTGGTGGCGGCGATGACGCCGCTCGTCCAGCTGCCCTGGGTACCCTTGCTCGTGATGGCGAGCGCACCAGCTCGTAGGCCGGGAAGGCTGGAACCGGAGCAGGGCCCCCGGGGTCACCTGGAGTGGGCGCGCACGACCGTCTCGGGCCGTCCCGCCTGTTACGGCGTCGCCGGCACGGGACGGCCGGTGGTCTTCCTGCACGGCTGGGCGCTGGGCCAGCACGCCTACAAGCGGGCCCTCAAGCGGATCGTCAACCTCGGGTATCGGGTGTACGCGCCCGCCCTGCCAGGGTTCGGGGGAACCGCCGACCTTCCCCCGGAGTCCGTGTCCTTCGCCGGGTACGCCGAGTGGCTCCACGACTGGTTGGCGGCACTCGCGGTGGACCAGCCCGTCTCGCTGGTCGGGCACTCCTTCGGGGGCGGGGTGGCGATCGAGCTGGCTCACGACCATCCCGAGCGCGTCTCGTCGCTCGTCCTGGTGGACGCCGTCGGGCACCCGACCGGGCGCAGGATGTGGGAGTGGGGCGTGCGGGTACCGATCGACCTGCTCCCGATGACCTGGCCACCCCGCGTCCTCCCCGCCATCCTGGAGGACGCCCTGCCCAACGTCGTCCGCAACCCGTTGGCCCTCTGGCGGGTGGCACGGCTCGTCCGCAGCTGCGACCTGTCGTCGGAGCTGGCGGCCATCAGACGCCGGCGCCTGCCCGTCACCGCCATCTGGGGGGAGGGTGACCGCGTCGTGTCCCGGGCCTCGTTCGAGGGGTTGTGCGCATCGCTCGGCTCGCCGGGCGAGGTCGTCGCCGGCAACCACTGCTGGCCCCTGGCCGATCCGGATGCCTTCGCCGAGACCGTCGCCGCCGCCTTCGAGGCGACCGAACGCGCGGCCGGCCGGCTTCGGCGCCCCGCCTGAGCACGTCCTGACGAAACTGGCCATGGCGCGCCACGCGCCGCGCCCACTACCGGGAGGCGGGTAGACGGGGACCGGCCACCCGCAGGTCGCCCCGCCGTCGGGTGACCCCGCTGGCGTCCAGGTGGGCCAGCAGGGGGAGGAGGAACTTGCGGGTGGTGCCCAGGGCGTCGCGGATCGTCGCCACGGTGATTCCCTCGGGACGGGCCAGGAGCAGACCGGCGACGACACGGGCAGCCTCGTCCACGGCCTCGACCGCGAAGCAGCACCCGTCCCGTTCCACGACCAGCCCGAGGCGGACGAGCTCCCGCAGCTCGACGCGCTCGATCCGGTCGTCGGGATCGGGCGGACTGAAGCGCGCAGCCCGCAGCGCGGCCAGGTACGGGTGGGCGGCGAGGGACTCCTGGGCGCCCCCGCCCGATGCCGGGCGAGCCCAGCCGCCCTCGACCACCACACCGGCCAGGGTGGAGGCCACGGCCCGCTGGCGGTCGTCGAGGGTCGCCAGGTCGAGGCCCAGAGGGCCGGCGCCGGCGATGGCCGTCCTGAGCGACTCGGCCGCCTCGGTCAGGGCGGCCGGGTCCACGACCCACCGGCCCGCCACGTCGGGCGGGCGGCGCTCACCGGTCAGGCGTTCGAGCGTGTCCACCTCGACCCAGCCCCGTTCGGCCAGCACCCGGGCAACGGACCGGCTCGGGGTGGCCTTGGACGCGGGTAGGACCGGGTCGACGTCGAGGACCTCCCCGCCACCGACGGTCTCGGACCGCCCGCTCTCGCGCAGCACGTAGCGGTCCCCGGGAAGCAGCGGCAGCGCCACGGGCAGGTGGATCCGCACGTGGCCCTCGCCGCCGGGAGCCAGCGCCTGGCTACCGAGGACCCGCAGGCCCACGGCGTGCTCGCCCGAGCCGAGGTAGGCCTGATAGGCGCCTCGGCGGCTGACCTCGTGGTCGAGCGTCGCCAGCACCCCGAGGGAGCAGTCGAGGGTGCGGGACAGGAACCACTGATCGGGCCGGACCAGCGCGTCGCCCCGGTAGGGGCGCTCGTGGGCGAGACCGCTCAGGTTGACCGCGACCCGCCGGCCGGGGCCGGCCGACTCCCGGCTCTCGTTGTGGCTCTGGAGCGCACGCACGCGGACCCGCTGAGGTCTGCGCATCGTGGGACCGACGACGAGCAGCTCCTCGCCCACCTCGAGAGAGCCTCCGGTCAGCGTGCCGGTGACGACCGCCCCCGATCCCCGGGCGGAGAACGAGCGGTCGACCCACAGCCGCGGGCGGCCGTGGTCGGCCGCCGTCGGGGTGGAGACGAGCAGGCGGTCGAGCGCCTCCCTGAGAGCCTGCAGGCCCTGGCCGGCGGGGGCGTCGACCTCGACGATCTCGGACGGGGCCAGGAACGTGCCCGCCACGTGGTCGGTCACGTCCAGGCGGGCCAGCTCGCGCCACTCGTCGTCGAGGCCCGCGACCTTGGTGAGCGCCACCAGGCCGTGCCGGACACCCAGGAGCTCGAGGATGCGTAGGTGCTCCTCCGACTGCGGCTTCCAGCCCTCGGTGGCGGCCACGACGAACAGGCACGCGTCGACAGCGCCGACACCCGCCAGCATGTTCTTGATGAACCGGACGTGGCCGGGCACGTCGACGAAGGCCAGCTCGGCTCCCGACGGCAGCCTCGTCGAGGCGAAGCCCAGGTCGATGGTCAGGCCCCGCTCCCGTTCCTCGACCAGACGGTCCGGGTCGGTGCCGGTCAGGGCCTCGACGAGGGTGGACTTGCCGTGGTCGACGTGGCCGGCGGTGGCGAGGACGTGCACGGTCAGCCCGACGCTGCCGCTGCCGCCGACAGCGCCTTGGCAAGGACGGGATCGTCGGCCGGGTCGACGCTGCGGAGGTCGGCGACGGTGCGATCTCCGGCGACCCTGGCGATGACGGGAGGATCGTGGGCCCGGAGGGCCGCGGTGCGATCGCCGGCGAGGGCCACGCCCGCCGAGGGGATCTCGAGTCCGGGCAGCGATCCTCCGCCCGCGACCGAGGAGCAGTCGACCGGTTCGCCGACCCCGACGGCGCTCGCCCGCCGGCGCAGCTCTCCCACCTCGGTCGTGGCCATGCGCCAGAAGGGGATGGCGCCGGCGTCGCGGCGCAGGTAGGCCAGAACCGTCTCCTGGAGGGCCCCGAGCACCAGGCCTCCCGGGCGCAGCGCCCGGGCGAGCGGGTGGCGGGCGCAGGCGGCGACGAGGCCTGCCCGCCCGGCGAGGACCCCCGCCTGCGGACCGCCCAGGAGCTTGTCGCCGGAGAAGGTGACCAGCGCCGCTCCCGCCTCCAGGGTCTGGCGGGCGGCCGGCTCGCCGGCCAGCCATGGTGGCGGCCCGCCGGGCAGCCACGGTGTCCGCTCGTCGAGGAGCCCGGAGCCGATGTCGACGACGACCGGGGGCCCGAGCGCGACCAGCTCGGCGACCGTGGCCGACTCGGTGAACCCGACGACGCGGTAGTTCGACTGGTGCACCTTGAGGAGCAGGGCGGGATCCTCGGCCAGGGCGGCGGCGTAGTCGGGCAGGCGGGTGCGATTGGTCGTGCCCACCTCCACCAGGCGGGCACCAGAGGTGGCCATCACCTCGGGGATGCGAAAGCCACCTCCGATCTCGACCAGCTCGCCCCGGCTGACCACGACAGCGCGGTCCCGGGCCAGCGTGGCCAGCACCAGCAGGACGGCGGCGGCTCCGTTGTTCACCACCAGCGCCGCCTCGCAGTGGGCCGCCCGCGCCAGGAGGGCCGCCGTGTGGGACTGGCGCGATCCGCGCCGGCCCGTCGAGAGCTCGAGCTCGAGGTTGACGCCGCGGATCGCCGGAGGCTCCGGCGCCGGCCCCAGCGGCGCCCGGCCGAGGTTGGTGTGCAGCAGCACCCCGGTGGCGTTGATGACCGGGCGCAGCAGGCTGCGGGAACGCGCCTCGGCCCGGCCGGCCGCCGACCCGGGGTCACCGGCGGCGATGGCCTCCCGGGCGGCGTCGACCAGCAACGGATGAGGCAGGCCGGTGCCGGCGAGGCTCCTGGCCAGCGAGTCCACGGAGGGAGGCCTCACCTGGCGGAGCCTACCGGGGCCGTGTTCGCGGGAGCTGTGCGTCGTGCCACCATAGGGGGCACACAAATGAGACGGCTGCTGCGTCCGCTGGCCGTGTTGGGGCTCTCCGGTGTGGTGGTGCCGTTCGCCGTTGGTGGCACCGTCCTCGCCTCGTTCCTCTACCTGCCCCTCCCCGCGGCCCTGCCCCCGACCAAGCCCGGCGCGTCCGCGGTGAGCCACCTCCTCGATGCCAGCGGTCACGAGTTCGGCCAGTTCCACGCCTTCGGCGAGAACATCCCCGTGGCCGAGCAGGACGTCCCCGCGGTGCTCGACCAGGCCGTGATCGCCTCCGAGGACCGCAACTTCTACGACGAGGGCGCGCTGTCGCTGACCTCGACGCTGCGGGCCGTGTGGGCCAACATCCGGGGCACGGTCCAGGGCGGGTCGACCATCACCCAGCAGTACGCCAAGAACGCCTACACCAGCGGCCAGCGGACGATCGTGCGCAAGCTGCAGGAGGCCATCCTGGCCGCCCAGGTCAGCCGGCAGCTCCCCAAGCACCAGATCCTCTTCCGCTACCTGTCGACCATCTACTTCGGCGAAGGGGCCTACGGGGTCGGCGCCGCGTCGGAGGCCTACTTTCGCAAGCCGGTGAGCCAGCTGACCGCGTCCGAGGCCGCCACGCTGGCCGGGCTCATCCCCGCCCCGAGCCTCTACGACCCGCTGGTCAGCCCCGAGCTGGCCGAGCACCGCCGGGAGGTCGTCCTCGGCCTGATGCGCGACCAGCACTACCTGTCGCCCGACCAGTACGCAGCGGCGATGGCGGAGCACCTGGTTCTGGCGTCGCAGACCAAGCCCCCGGTGCCGGCCACACTGTTCTATCCGCCGCAGCAGCCCCAGATCGCCTTTCCCTTCTTCGAGGACTACGTGCGGCGGTACCTGCTCGCCAAGCTGGGCCCAGGTGAGGTGTTCCACGGCGGCCTGCGGGTCGAGACGACCCTGGACCCCCGCGTGCAGAGCGCGGCCGAGGC
>Ga0066670_10000457_pt1 | contig 12201 bp, 9 predicted proteins | sample GraSoiAngelo_119_FD_66459 | JGI IMG/M metagenome (GOLD analysis project Ga0066670, IMG submission 66459) | Grasslands soil microbial communities from the Angelo Coastal Reserve, California, USA - 14_0919_05_20cm | ecosystem: Environmental > Terrestrial > Soil > Grasslands | place: USA...
CATGCCCAGGGCCGAGAGGGCGAGGGGCAGCCCGGCCACGGGCGCGAACAGCCCACGCACGATGGTGTCGACGATGCGGCCCTCGTCGAGCGCGACATAGATCGCGCGCGCGAACCCGATCAGCAACGCCGCATAGGCCATCGATGTGAACCCGTCGGCGAACGCCGCGGCCGTGCCGCCGGCGCCCAGGCCGCCGACGACGCCCGCCACGATGCCCATGGCGAAGAACAGCGCGGCCATCTGGTCGAACCCCCAGCCGTGGCGCAGCACGCCGACGACCAGGCCCACGAATGTAGCGAGCACCACGACGAGCACCGCACCGCGGCGGGCCGAGGACTCCTGCGGAGGCGTGGCTTCTCGCTGCGCGCCGGCTTGCTGCCCGGCGCGCGTGCGGACGGCGTAGCGCAGCGTGCCCCAGATCCAAATCCCCAGCGCCAGGAGCAGGAAGCCGACGCGGAACGGCCCGCCCGAGAGCAGCGGGAGCTGGGCGAGTTGCTGCGCGATGCCCACCTGAAAAGGGTTGATCGGGCTGAACGCCGCGCCCACGGCCGCCGACCCGAGACTGGCTGCGACGGCTGTGACGGGATCGAACCCCAGCCGTCGCACCAGGAGCAACATCACCGGCACCAGGGCGATGATCTCCTCCTTCATGTTGTCGAGCACGCCGCCCAGCGCAAACACGAGGCAGGTGGCGGGAATGACGAGCGCGTCGCGGCGCTTCAGATGCCGCACCAGCCACTCCACCGCACTCCGCAGCGCCCCGGTGCGGTCCACGACCGTGAACGCGCCGCCGATCAGGAACACGAAGAAGATGACCGACGCCGCGTCGACCATGCCTTTGGGGATGACGACAAGCGCCCGCAACGGGCCCAGCGGGCTCGCCGCGACGGGGTGATAAGTGCCGGCGACCACCACACGACGCCCCGTGATCGGGTCGTCCCGCCGCTCGTATTGCCCGGTGGGGAGCACCCAGCTCGCCGCGGCGGCGAGGGCGAGGCCGGCCACGAGCAGCACGAGCGGGTGCGGGAACTTGACGCCGGTCACCCGTCAACTGTCCGAGCGTTGGCCCGCCGCCAGGCGTAGTAGGCGGGCAGGCCGAGCGCGAGGATGCCGAGCCCGAGCAGCGAGCGCCCCGGCCGTGCCGCGATCGTATTGATGACGATGGCAGCGGCGGAGGCCACGAAGAGCAGCGGCGTCCATGGGTAGCCGGGGACACGAAACGAGCGGGGCGCGGCGGGCCGACGCCGTCGCAGCACGAAGACGCTGGCCCCGGCCAGCAGATAGAACACCCACGCCGCGAAGATCACGTACGTGAAGAGCTGCTCGAAGCTGCCCGTCGCCGCGAGCACGATGGCCCACGCCGAGCTCACGAGCACCGAGAAGGCCGGCGTGCCGAAGCGCGGATGGACCTCGGCGAGCTTGTGGAAGAACACGCCGTCCGAGGCCATGGCGTAGTACACGCGGGAGTTCGTGAGGGTGAGCCCGTTCGCGGCGCTGAACATGGAGACGAGCACCGCCGCGGCGATGAGCCGGCCGGCGCCCGGTCCCAGCGCGGCGCGCACCGCCTCCGCCGCCACGCGATCCGTCCGCGCTGCGGCGGCCGGTCCGAGCGCGGCGACGTAGGCGACGTTCGCGAGCAGATAGATCGCGATCAGCGCCGTGGTACCGATCACGATGCCGCGGGGGAAGCTGCGCTGCGGCTCGAGCGTCTCGCCCGCCGACGCGGCGACGTTCGCCCACCCCTCGTAGGCCCACAGCACGCCGATCATCGCCACGCCGATGCCGGAGACGAGCGACACCTCGACCGGGGCGGCGAACGTCGCGGCCCGCACCCCCACCAGGCCGCTACCCGACCCGAGCAGCAGGATGCTCATTCCCAGGATCGCGGCCACCTTGATGCCTGTGCTCCAGTTTTGGACATTCGCACTGTGGCGGGTGCCGCGCACGTTCACCGCTCCCACCACCGCGATCATCAGGGCGGCGACGAGCTTCGCCGCCGTGGGACCGAGCGCGACGAATTGCCGCAGGTATTCCGCGAACGCCACCGCGAGCGTCGCCACCGATCCGGTGGAAATCACGAAGAACAAGGTCCAGCCGAGCAGGAAGGCGGGGAGCGGGCCGAAGGCCTCGCGCACGTAGACGTAGGCTCCCCCGGCTTCGGGGAGCATGCCGCCCAGCTCGCCGTAGGTGAGCGCGCCGAGCAGCGAGAGGACGCCCCCCAGGACCCACACGAGCAAGGCGTAGCCCACGTCACCGCCCGTCTGCCGCAGCACCGCTCCGGGCACGACGAAGATGCCGGAGCCGATGACGGTCCCGACGACGATGAAGATCAGGTCCCGCAAGCGCAGCGAGCGGGTGAGTGAGGCTCCGGGTGTGATGGCTGTTTCCGCTATTTCCACACCGCCACCACCACGCCCATGAGCAGCAGATAGGCGAGCTGGTAGCCGGCGTCGATCACCCAAACCGCGATGGGGTTGCCGGAGAACATGTTGGCCGTGAGACCGATGGTGGCGGCGAAGCCGAGCCACAGCAGGAAGCCGAGCCACAGCCCCTGCGCGAAGCTCGTCGCCTGGGTATACGATGCGAGCAGCGCGAGCACGTAGGCCATCACCAGATAGCACAGCGCCGACACTGCGTAGGCGCGGGTGACACCGCGCCGCTTCATCTCCTCGAGCTTTTCCGGCGTGTAGCCGTGGGCCTGCATCCATTGCTTGGCGAACAGCACGGGGGAGTACCACACGGCGCCGAGGATGAAGGTCGCAACCGCGGCAACGATGACGGCGAGGATGTTGACGTTAGCGGTAGGCATGAAGCGCTCCCTTGGAGGACGCTGCGGGTCACGCCAAACTTACTCTGCGGGGGGGCCGGCAGCTTACCAGTGCCCGTGCATCCGCAGGGTATCGCCCAGGTAGGCGTACTGGATGTGCCTCATGTAGTCGCGCGCGACGGCCCGGATCTCCTCCGGCCGGACGCTGCGCAGGCGCTTCACGAAGTCGCCTGCCAGGCGGTAGTTCCCCAGGTACAGCTCCGCGCGGGCGAGGAATTCGGCCTGATCGGCAGCGCTCGAGTTGTCGGTGAGGTAATCGAACGTGAAGCCGTCTACAAAGCGACTCAGGGCGAAGTAATCGAGGTCGCTCTGCGCGAGACTCTCGATCGCGTGGAGCATGAGCGGCAGCACCTGTTGCGGCTGCGGGGTGCTCGCGTAAGCCCCTCCCACCGGGATTGCCTGGTCGATAAACGGCGCGAAGGCGGCATACGAAAGGCTCCGCTCGGCGCGCACCGAGCGGCGCAGCTCGGACGACAGCAACGCCGTCGCGACCCGGAAAGCCCAGTAGCCACGGCTCGTGGGTGGAGGCCCCGTGAAGTACGCGAGGAGGTAGTTGGTCGGGATCGCGCGGTGCTCCACGAGCCAGTGGGTCTTCAGTTCGGGGGCGGGCGGGGGCAACGTCCAGCGATACGCGCCCTGCGGCAGCTGTCCCAGCGTCGTGGCCACGAGAGACTCCACCTGGGCGCGCTCGGCGTTCCCCGCGACCACCAGCAGCATGCGAGACGTGACCAGTTGATCGCGCGCGTATGCTTGCAGGTCGCCTGCGGTCAGCACGGCGAGGGACGCCTCAGTACCCTCGGGGTCGAGCCCGTAGGGATGGTCCTGGAACAACGCCGCTGTCGCGAGGATACGGATCCGCTCGTCCGGGTTGCTGTAGCGCGTGCGCGCCCGGGTCAGGAGTTTGCCGCGCGCCTGCGCTACCGCCACCTCGGCAAGAGAGGGGTGCACTACGCGGTCGGCGAAGACACGCCAGGCGGTGGCGAGATCCCGTGCCAAGCCGGCGAAGCCGAACACCGTCCAGTCCACCCCTGGCTCCAGGAAGACGACACAGCCGGTGCGGGCCATGGCGCGGCGGGCCGCCGCGTCGGGGAATTGGGTGGTCCCGTATTCGGAGGTCTTGAGGAGCAGCGCTTCGATCCCCGCCGTGCGCTCCGTGACCTGGCGGGTCCCGCCGAGCAGGTACAGCCGCACGGCCACGACGGCGCTCGTGCGGTTGATCCGCTGGATGACTCGCAACCCGGCCACCTCGTAGGCGATCGTGAGCGTGTCAGCGGCCGCGCTGCGCTGCGCCGGGCCGCCGGCACCGGTCCAGAGCAGCGGGATCGCGGCGGCGCAGCAGATCGGTGCCCAGCGCGCGCTCACGGCGTGGTCCTCCTGGCGCCGCCCCGCAGCCAGGCGGCAAGCGTGTCGACGACCGTCGGCGCGGCCAGCACCCCGATCACCCGAGGGCGGCCCACGATGTAGGTGCGCGCGAACTGTCGCAGGCTCTCCAAGCTTTGGGCGTTCATCCGGTCGTCGTAGGTCAGGTAATAATCCATCCCGGCGCTGCTCCACCAGAACGCGAGCTGGGGCGCGACCATCGCGGTGTGCTCGACGGTCAACGCGGCCGTCACCTCGCGCCGCTTCTTGGCGATGGCGAGATCGTCATCCGTGACGCTGTCGAGCAAGTCGAGGTTGTCGAGCTCGTCCAGCAACTTGAGCAAGCCCTCCTGGGCGTGCGCCGGCGTGGTCTTGCCGCGCAGCTCGATCGGCCCGGTGTGGTCGAGCGTCAGGTAATGCCCGGTCACCGACTGAAACGGCCCGGCGTCCACCAGCCGGCGCTGGAACGGTGAACCGGGGTCGTTGAACACCTCGAACAAGGCGTCCGCAGCGTAGGTCGCTGCGGGATCTGTCCGCACGCTCGGGCCCTGGAGCGCGACCAGGATCGTGACATCGAGCACGTCTTTGCCGAGCAGGATAGCCGCGCTCCCGGCGCGTGGTGTCACCGGCGGGATCGGCCGTTCGGCGAACGGATCCGCGCCCCGCTTCCACTCGCCGAAGTGGTGCCGGGCGGCTGCGAGGACGCGGTCCGGTGTCACGTCCCCCGTGACGATGAGCGCGGCATTGTTCGGCACATAATAGCGAGCGTAGGTCTGCTGCAGCTGCTCCGGCGTGATCCCCCGCAGCGAGACGCTGTCCCCTCCCACGTCTTTTCGGGGCCACGACTCGCCCCACAGCGCCCGGTCCACCTGGCGCTCCAGCAGCCCCTCCGGATCCGATTCGTCGCGTTGCAGCTCGTCGAGGACGACTGGCCGCTCGTCCTTCAAGTCGCCGCTCGAGAAGTGCGCGTCCTCGAGCAGGCGCCCCAGCAGCTTGATGCCGCCCTCCACGTGCTTCGAGGGAACGACCACGAAGTAGGTGACTACCTCATGGTTCGTCGTCCCGTTGTAACGCCCGCTGAGCCTTGAGACTTCGTACCCAAAGGCCGATGGGTCGCGACGGAACGAATGGAACAGCAGATGCTCGTACAGGTGGGCCAGCCCGGCTTCATCGGAGTCCTGCGTGAATGCCCCGTTGCGGACGGCGACGAGGACCGTGGCCAGCGGGACGGCCGGGTTCTCGGCGACGACCACTTCCAGCCCGTTGTCGAGCGTCGTGCGGCTGATGAGCCCGGACTGCTGGGCGGTCGCACCGGCGAAGGGCACGGTCGCGACGAGCAGCCTGCGGAACAGCGGCGAGAGCGTGCGTCCCAGGCATTGCATACGGGCGGCCCGAGCCGGGACAGGTTGTTGTTGCGAGGCCGCACGAACTACGCCAACCACACGCTCGACGGGCGGGACGGCGTGTCAGGACGCACCACGGCGCGGTGTTGCGCCAACGCCACGCGCGGATGGGCCGATGTGGCGGCGACGCACGGCTTTAGGGCGTTTTTGCGGCATGGAGGGGTGGAAATGCGACAGGGCGTCTCACCCGAACACCTCCAGCGCCACTTCCACCCGCCCGAACGGCGCGCTCACCTGCACCCCTTGCACGCTCCGCTTCACCTGCTGGAACATCTCGCGCGCGATCTTCACCCCCTCGGCGAGCGCCGCCTCCTTTCCTTTGTCCTGCGCCTGCCGCATCCGGGCCAGCACCGACTCCGGCACGGAGACCCCGGGCACCTCATTCGCGAGGAACTCGGCATTGCGCAGCGAGATTAACGGCCAGATACCCGCCACGATCGGGATCTTGAACTGGCCCACCCGCGCGAGGAACGCCTCGAGCTGCGCCGGATCGAACACCGGCTGCGTCACGGCGAACTCCGCCCCGGCGTCCACCTTCCACGCGAAGCGCGACAGCTCGCGGTCCAGGTCCACGGCGCCCGGGTTCACGCCGACGCCGATCGCCCACCGCGTGGGCGCACCGATCGGGTTGTTGCCGGGGTCGAGCCCGTGGTTCAGCCGGAACACGAGATTCGTGAGCCCGATCGAGTCGATGTCGAACACCGCCGTGGCCTCAGGGTAGGGACCCATCTTGGGCGGGTCCCCAGTGATGATGAGGATGTTGCGCAGCCCCGCGGCGTGGGCGCCGAGAATGTCGGAGAGCATGCCGAGCAGGTTGCGGTCCCGGCAGCAGTAGTGGATCACCGTCTCGATGCCCACCTCGCGCTCGATCAGGATCGCGGACGGGAGCACGCCCATGCGGCTCTGGGCCCGCGGGCCGTCGGGGACGTTCACGGCGTCCACGCCGGCCGCCTTGAGCGCGCGGCACTGCTCGAGCATCGGGGTCGCGTCCACCCCCTTGGGGGGGACGATCTCGACCGAGGTCACGAGCTCGCCGCGCGCGATTTTGGCGCCCCAGCGCGAGCGCTGCACCAGCGGCACCGCCTCCGCACCCGCGGGCGCGCGGATCTCCGCCCGGGACACCACCACCGGCGGGTGGCGGGGCACGACGCTCGCCACGTAGTCGCGGATCTTCTTGATGTGTTCGGGCGTGGTACCGCAGCAGCCGCCGACGAGGCGGGCGCCGGCTTCGATCATCCGTCGCGCGTAGCTCGCCATGTACTCGGGGGAGGCGAGATAGATCTTGCGGTCGCCCACGTCGCGTGGCAGCCCCGCGTTGGGCACGCCCGAGATGGGACGGTCGGTCACCTTCACCATCTTCTCGACCGCCTCGAGCACCCCGGCGGGCCCCACCGAGCAGTTCACACCGATCACGTCCGCGCCCCATTCGGTGAGCTGCTTTGCGAACGTCTCGGGCCCCGTGCCGTAGTGGGTGAGGCCGTCGTCGCCGATCGTCATCTGCGCGATGACTGGGAGGTCGGAGCGGCTCCGCACGGCGCGCAGCGCCGCGTGAATCTCGTCCATGTCGGAGAACGTCTCGAGGATGAATCCGTCCACGCCGCCCGCGAGCAGCCCGTCCACCTGGCGGGCGAAGTGGGCGCACGCCTCTTCGCGCGCCAGCGCCCCGAACGGCTCGATGCGCACGCCCAGTGGCCCGATCGCCCCCACGACGCTGGCGTGCCCCCCGGCGGCGTTGCGTGCCAGTTCGGCCGCCGCCTGGTTGATCTGCTCTGTGTCGTCCGCCAGGCCGTAGCTGCGCAGCTTCACCGGATTCGCCCCGAAGGTGTTGGTCTCGAGGATCTCGGCGCCGGCGCGCACGTAGGCCTCGTGCACCTCCTGGACGAGCTTCGGCTGCTTGCGGCTCAGCTCGTCGTAGCAGACGTTCAAGAAGAAGCCCTTGCTGTACAGCATGGTGCCCATGGCCCCGTCCAGCACGTGGACGCGGCCGTCGTCCAGCAGCTTTCGCAGCGTCACCTCACTCACCCTTCCCCCTTCCCCTTTTCCCCCTTCCCCGGAATTCAAAGCCCGTGGCAGCGCGAAAGCCGCAACGGGCAGGCCTTTTAGCGGATTGTTTTACGTGGCCGCAATACGCCGCAAATCACCACGGAATCGGTTGTAACCCGGAATCTAGAGCAACGCGGCCGAGCCGCAACCCGTATCTTTTCACACCCCACATTGGAGCCAGGCGTGACGCTCGCCGCGCTGCATCCTCAAATCGTGCACTTCGTGATCGCCTTGCTCTTCATGGGCGTGGTGCTGCGCTGCGTTTCCCTGACGGGCAGGGCCGCGTTCACGGGGCCCGCCGCGGCGGTCCTGCTCCTGGTGGGGACCGTCGCCGCCGTGCTGGCGGTGCAGTCGGGGACGGCGGCGCACGGGCCGGTCGAGCGCGTGCCCGGCGCGCGCGCCGCGGTGATGGACCACCAGGAGTGGGGCGAGCGCACCCGGAACATCTTCTTGGTCGTGGCGGCGTTGGAGATCGCGGCGCTCGCCCCCGCGGTGAGCCGCTGGCGCCGGTGGGTCCTGGCGGCGTCGGCCGTCGTGGGGCTGGGTGGCACGGTCTCGTTATACCAAGCGGCGGACCGGGGCGGCGATCTGGTATACGCCTACGCCGGCGGTGTGGGGATCCGCTCGGGTGATCCCGCGGACGTCGACCGGTTGCTCGTGGCGGGGCTCTATCACGAGGCGATGCTCGAGCGTAAACAGGGAAAGCCCGGTGAGGCGGCGCAGCTGATCGGGCAGCTCGCGCAGCGCTATCCGGAGGACACGGCAGTCCGGCTGCTCGCGGTCGAGTCGCTGATCGTCGACAAGCAGGACGGGAAGGCGGCGCTCACCGCGCTGAAACAGTTCGCGCCGGGGTCGGACAGCCGGTTCCTGCGGTTCCGGGTCGGGCTGCTCCGCGCCGACGCCTTCGCCGCGGCGGGGATGTCGGACTCGGCGAGGATCGTGCTGCAGGCGATGTCCGCAGAGTTCGCGGGCAATCGGGCGATTCAGGATCGGCTGGGGAAGCTGAGGTGAGGCAGGTTGTGGAGGTTGTGGAGGTTGTGGAGGTTGGGGAGGTTGGGGAGGTCACACTTGACGCGCGCGAACTTACCCTGCTATCATGATGAATGCTAATCATGATGACATGAGTTGATGTCATGAGCACCTCCAAGCGACGGGTCAGCGAACCGGTGCAGGTCTACCTCGACGCAGTCGAGCGGCAGCGTCTCGAGCGCCTGGCGGAGCAGCTCGGCGCCACGAAGTCCGACGTGCTCCGCCGGGGCCTCCAGGTGCTCGAGCGCCAGGCGTCCGACCCGGACGCCCATCCGGCGCTGCAGATCATCGGCCTCGCGGACCGAGAGCGGGTTGGCGGGCCCGCCTACGACGTGGCGCGCGAGCACGACCGGTTCCTCGCCGACAGTGAGCAAGCGAGCTGGGCGCGGGGGCAGAGAGCCCGGCGGCCGCAGCGCCGTGGCCGCTGAGATCTTCGTCGATACCAGCGCGTGGTTCCCGTTGGCCGTGCGCGGCGATCGGGCGCACGGCGCCGTGGCTGAGGCGCTGCGCGAGCGCATACGCCGCGGTGCGCGCGTGGTCACGACGAACCTGGTCGTCGCGGAGACGCACGCCCTGCTGTTGCGGCGGACCACCCGAGCCGCCGCGCTCGCCTTCGTCGCCCACGTCGGCCGGCCGCCGAATGTCCTCCTGTACAGCACCCCGGAGCTCGAGGCACAGGCTGTGACCGACTGGCTCGAGCGCTACGACGATCAAAACTTCTCGTTCACGGATGCAGTAAGCTTCGCGGGGATGGCCGAGCGGGGGATTACAGACGCGCTGACGCTCGATGGCCATTTCGCAGCGGCGGGGTTCCGCGTGGTGCCGTAACCCCCTGTGGTCTTCACCCCCTGTCCCCTTCTCCCCGTAAGTCCCTCAAGTCCTCACCCCCTGTCCCCCTCTCCCTTCGGAGAGGGGGGACGACGGTCGCATTGAGTTTCCCCTCTCCCGAAGAGCCTGCCCTGAGCGCAGCGAAGGGGAGAGGGGATCAAAGGGGTGAGGACCGGAACGGAGAGGGGTGATCGCGTCGTCCAACCTTGCCCTTCACCTCAGAAGGCGTAGACTCCCCAGCGGACTCACCTCGAGGTGCGGAGTAGGGTCCACGCCGAAGTCGAAGCGGATGAAGCGATCGAACAGCGGGGTCTTTCGGTACCGGGGGTACGCGACCGTTGACTTGCCGAGTGACGGCGCGGACTCGAGCAGGCAATAGTCAGGGAGAATCTCCAGGAATCGACGCAACAGAAGCTCGAGCGGACCGGGCACGACCCGGAACCCGGGCGCACGGGCGGCACGGCCACCCAAGCGCGTGAGCCGCCTGGTCTCCGCGGCGAGCACGGTTCGCGGAAGGAGGAGCCGCAAGAGATCTTCGGTCTGCCACCAGGCGTCTCCGACCTGCCCGATGACCCAGAGGGAATACGCCGAGTGCCGGTGGATCTCGGGCGCGGGGTCCTCGGGATCCGAGCGGGCGTGATCAAAGTCGCGAAAGTAAGCCCGGAACATGCGCGCGAAGAGCCAAGCCGCGCGCTGCTGCCCTAGTGCGCCTGCGGTGTCGACCGTCGGCAGGAACACCCCGTCCCCACGCTCCATTAACCCCAACCGCTCGAGCACGAGGCGCATGATTCGCACGGGCTGCACGTCGCCTTCCCGGAGGTCGGCCCGGAATTCCGCTCGCACCCGTGCCCCGTAGTCAGGGGCACCCCAACGCAGAATGTCGAGCAGGCGATCTAGCGCCTCGTGGGCGAGGGCGCCGTCTGACGTCGCCGGGAGTGCCCCCGCCTCGAGCAACGTAGCGAGGAATCGGCGCGCGTTCTCAAGGGCGAGAGACGACTCGAGCTCTCGAGGTGTTAAGTCCTCGCTCAGGAGGAGGGGGCCCCTGGTGAGCCAATCTCCGGTGAGGAGAGCGTCGAGCTGAGCGCCGGCGAGTGAGCCGCTGCTCATCGCGGTACCACGCTCCTCACGGTTCTAGGACGCCGAAGCGCGGCGCCGCCCCCTGTGGAGCCCTGACGGCGTCCTTTACGTCGACGTCCGCGCCTCACGTCGAGATATTGAACGCTCAGGGCCCGCACGGCATTACGATGATGGCCAGTCCCGCGGCACGTGCACACCTGCCATGCGGGGGTCTCCACGCGCGTGGCTCGCGCGCTGCGGGGAGCGCCAAGGGCGCGAGTCGATCGTCGCCGGCAGGCGACGCATCCGCCACTGCGGCCGCCCCGTTTGCGCCGGGGCGCGCCCGCGGATTCCACCGCGGATGGAATTTCGGCTCGGGACCGGACGTGATCGGGTGCATGCCGCTTCCATCCGGGTTCATCACCCAGATCTGCTGCTCTCCGCCGCGCTGCGAGTAGAAGGCGATGCGAGTGCCGTCCGGCGACCAGCGGCCGTCGCCGGCGGCGTCGGGGATCGGCGTGAGCGCCGTCAACCCGGTGCCGTCGCGGTTCACGCGCTGGATGCTATAGCCCCCCGCGCCGTCATACGTCGCTAAGACCAGCCGGGCCCCGTCCGGCGACCAGGCGAAGTCGAACGATACCAGCCCTGGCGTGAGGCTGGCCGCATTCGATCCGTCCACGCCGGCAATCCAGATGGCTTGGCCCCCGGCGAAGCTCTGGAACGCCACCCGCGCGCTGTCGGGCGACCACTCGGCGTGTTGAGCGCCGTCGGAATAGAGGACGCTGCGCAGCCCGGTCCCATCGAGCTTGACGCTGCACAGGTCCCAAATCCGGCCGAACCGGTCGCAGCTGAAGATGATCTGCGAGCCGTCCGGCGCCCACGTGGGGTCGAAGTCACGATGCAGCGTGTCCAGGAGAACCTTCTCCGCTGTGCCGTCGGCGCTGACCAGGTTCAGCCACGCGTGCTCGAAGGGACCGGACTGGTACGGGGTGCGGTGGAAGACGATCCACCGCCCGTCGGGGGACCAGTGAGGCTGCTCGTCCTGGTAGGGATGCGTCGTGAGGCGCCGGAGGTCACTCCCGTCGGCGCGCACGGTATAGAGATCGAGGTTGCCGTTGCGATCGGTTTCGAACAGCACGCGCGCGCCATCCGGTGACCAGTCCTGGAGATAGTTCCTTCCCGCCCCGGTCGTGAGCTGCACGATGCGGCCATCCTCGCCCAGATAGACCGCCTGGAAGTTGTCCGGTGTGACGGCCTCCTCGAACGCGACTGCTCCATAACAGGTGACGACGAACCGCACCGCCGCAGTATCGCCAGCCACGACCGCAGCGGACGCAGTGTCCGCGTTCGTGGCGCACTGGGGCGCGAGGCCGCTAAGCCGCAGCGCGTAGGAACCGGGCGGGACGGAGGCCACGGTGGTCGGGGTGTTGGGCTGGAGCGTCACGCTGCGGCCGCCGAGCGAAGCCGAAAAGCCGTCCGGATCGGTCCCGTTGCCGTTCACGTTGACGACGACCGTGACGAAGCCCGTACGGGGCGCCGCTGGGGCGGGGGCGCCGGGCGTCTCGCCGCAGCCGATGGCGGACAGGGCGAGCAGGGCGGTTGACGTCGACCATGCTCGGCCACTCCGACGGCGGCTCAGGACCTGGCGACGCAGCT
>Ga0066670_10000458_pt1 | contig 12194 bp, 11 predicted proteins | sample GraSoiAngelo_119_FD_66459 | JGI IMG/M metagenome (GOLD analysis project Ga0066670, IMG submission 66459) | Grasslands soil microbial communities from the Angelo Coastal Reserve, California, USA - 14_0919_05_20cm | ecosystem: Environmental > Terrestrial > Soil > Grasslands | place: USA...
GGTGGCTCCGCCGCCGCCGTCCGGTAGCAGGCCGAGGCGGCGCCTGGTCCCGCTCGTCGCCCTCGTCATAGCCGTCACCGCGGCCGTGGTCGCGGCCATCCTCGTCACGCACCTGAACAGCTCGAGCTCAGGAGGCGCGCCCGCCAGCTCCCAGGGCACCGCCGGCGCGCACGGTACGCCGCTGGTCGTGGCCCGCGCCACGGCGTTCGATCCGCCTCCCGGTGACGGCGTCGAGGACGACTCCGATCTCGGCCATCTCACCGACGGCAACCTCAACACGACCTGGCACACCGAGTTCTACTCGGGCCGCGAGTTCGGAGGGTTGAAGTCGGGAGTGGGCTTCGTGCTCACGACGGACCAGAGCCATCGGTTGCAGGACCTGGTGCTCACGAGCCCGACGCCCGGTTACAACGCCAACGTCTACGTCGGCGACTCGTCCCCGTCCCAGCTGGCGGGCTGGGGCCAGCCAGTGGCGAGCGTCACCAACGCGCCGAGCCGGTCCGTCGTCGCGCTGCACGGCCGCTCCGGCTCACACGTGCTCGTGTGGTTCACGAGGCTCAGTCCGACCAACGTCGTGCAGGTCTCCCAGGCTCAGCTCACCTCCTGACGGCGCGCTCGCGGTTCGAGACAGCACCGACCGAAGTCGAACGGCGCCTGCTCGCCGCAGCACGGATCGACCACGCGCCCGATTGGCACCGCGGCGACAACCCGGGCGCCGGCCAGCTGCAGGGCGGAGGCCGCGCTCTGGACACGAGCGCCCGTCGTGAAGGTGTCGTCCACCACCAGCACGCGGGCGCCCCGAACGCCCGAACGGACGACGAACCCGTCGTCGCTGGCGACGTTGTGCGCCATCGCTGCCGTTCCGCGCACCAGGGTCTCCTGGTGTTGCGCCGCCAGCCACGGCACCAGGCGCAGGGCGCTGGCGAGCGGGTGGGGACCATCCCGGTTGGTCGACGGCACCGTCGTGATGAAGTCCCACCCCCCGGCCCGGCAGCTGCGAAGGCAGTCGCCGTGGTCGAACAGGAACCGAGCCAGCAGGGACACGACGAGGGCGGCGTACCGGCGTCGGTCAGCACCGCTCTCGCCGTCCTTGTAGCCCCGGAGGGTCGCGTGCAGGCCTCCGGGAATCGCGTACAGGCTCAGCGGCACCACCCGGTGGCAGGGCCGGCGCACCTGCGCGGTCACGCGGGCGCAGCTGTAGCAGGTCGAGAACTCCGGGCGGGCGCAGCCCCGGCAGACGACGCACACGCCGGGTCCCGGGGCGGGCACCGGCCTGCACAGCCCGGCCAGGGGCTCGCTGACCTCGTGCACGCTCGGCATCGGACGCCGGGCGCGAGCTACAGGAGGCGGAGCTGCCTGGAGGACCCGAGTCTTCCCGGGTCGGGGCCCCGCTCCTGCGCGAGCCGGTCGAGCGCGGGCAGCAGGTCCCGCACGCCACCGACGACCGTCGCTCCGCCCTGGTCGGCGAGGGTCGACGCCCAGGCCTCGGACCGGGCCAGGGAGTCGACGAGGAAGACGGGCCGCCCGTGCTCGCCCGCCAGGCGGGCCTGCATCCGGGCGCCACTGGTCGCCGCCGCCTCAACCACCAGCGTGGCCAGGGCGATCCCGCTGGTGACGACATTGCGGTGGGGAAAGGACGTACGCGAGGGCGCGGCGTCGGGCGGAAACTGTGACACCACCGCCCCGGAACGACCGATCATCCGGGCGAGGTCGGCGTTCTCGGGTGGGTAGACGCGCCGGATCCCGCTGCCCAGCACGGCGATCGTCCGTCCCCCCGCGGCCAGGGCAGCGACGTGGGCATCGGTGTCGAGGCCTCGGGCCAGACCGGACACGACCGTCACGCCCGCCTCGGCCAGCCCCGTGGCGAGATCCCGAGCGGTCCGCCGCCCGGCGTCGGAGGGCTGCCGGGTACCGACGATGGCCACAGAGCGCTCATCGCCAGGTACCAGGGTCCCCCGAACGAACAGGAGCGGCGGGCGGTTGAACACCTGGGCCAGGTTGGTCGGGTAGTCGTCGTCGAGCACCGTGACCACCCCGAGCTCGGGATCGTCGGTGAAGAGCCGGCCGAGCACAGCCAGCCAGCGCTGGGCCGAGTCCGCGACATCGGACCGGGTGCTCACGAGGGCGGCGGTGGTGCCCGCGGCCTCGACGGCGTCGGCTACCTGTGACCACGGGCCGGGCGAGGCTTCCACCAAGGCCAGGAGCCCGGCCGCCTCCCGTACCGCTGGCGGCGTCGTCGCCTCTGGCGGGGCCCCGTCCCGGCGCTCCGGGCTCGCCACGGGCTACTCCTCCCGGTGGAGGAGGAACGTGCCCGTGGAGCGGCTCACGAGCCGGCCGTCGGCGTCCCGCACCGTGGCTTCCACGTAGGCGACCTGCCGGCCCATGCGCACCACCTCGCCCCGCACGCCCAGCTTCTCTCCGACCCGAGCGGCCCGCATGGTCTCGGTCTTCATCTCCAGGGTGGCCTGGCTCCGGTCGCGCCCGTCCAGCCCCGCGTTGACGGCGAAGTTCATCGCCGCGTCGAGCAGGACCGAGTGCACGCCGGCCTGCACGATCCCGTGCGGGTTGCAGGCGAGACCGGTGGGCTCCCAGGCGGCGGCCGCCCATCCGCCCCCCTCTCCGTCGGCGCCGTACTCCTCGAAGCGGCCGCCAACGGCTCCGATGACGGCCATCCCGCCGTCCCCCAGCCAACGATCCATGTTCCTCACGGGCGCCAACGGTAGCGCCGGGGTGTTACGACACGACCACCGGTGGACGCGGGCGAGCCAGCCCGGCTGATTTTCGACCAGATCTGGAACCGGGGGAACGTGCCGGGGCCGGCCGGTGACCTTGACCGTCCGGTCTAGTGTGGGGCCGGATCGCCAGAACGAGATCGCCAGTACGAACAGAGGAGCGTGTCATGCCCAGCGCTGTCATCGTCGATGCCGTCCGCACCGCGGGTGGGAAGCGGAACGGCAAGCTCCGGGGCTGGCATCCCGTCGACCTGGCCGCGGAGACCTTGCGAGCCCTGGTCGAGCGCAACGACCTCGATCCGGAGGTGATCGACGACGTGGTGATGGGCTGCGTCATGCAGGTCGGAGAGCAGGGGCTCAACGTCGGGCGGAACGCCGTGCTCGCCGCCGGCTTCCCGGAGTCGGTGTGCTCCACCAGTGTCGACCGCCAGTGCGGCTCGTCCCAGCAGTCCGCCCACTTCGCCGCGCAGGGGGTCATGGCCGGGGCGTACGACGTCGTGGTCGCGGCCGGCGTCGAGTGCATGACGCGGACGCCGATGGGGGCGTCCGTCGTCCCCGGGCTGGGTGCGCCCTTCGGGCCCAGGATGATGGCCCGCTACGCCTCAGTCGGAGGACTGGTTCCCCAGGGGATCTCGGCCGAGCTCATCGCCGACAAGTGGGGGCTCTCCCGGGAGGATCTCGACCGCTTCGGCGCCACCAGCCAGCAGCGGGCCGCCCGGGCGACCGCCGAGGGCCGCTTCCAGCGCGAGATCGTCCCGGTGAAGGTGAAGGACGACGACGGCAACGAGACCGACGAGATCGTCGACACCGACGAGGGCATCCGACCCGACACCACCGTGGAGACGCTCGCCCAGCTCAAGCCGGCCTTCAAGAAGGACGACGGCAAGGTCACCGCCGGCAACTCGTCACAGATCACCGACGGCGCCGCCGCCGCCCTCATCATGAGCGAGGAGCGTGCCACCAGCCTCGGCCTGCGCCCTCGGGCCCGGTTCCACTCGTTCGCCCTGGCCGGCGTGGACCCGGTCACCATGCTCACCGGTCCGATCCCGGCCACCTCGAAGGTGCTCGAGCGGGCCAAGATGCGCCTCGCCGACATCGACCTGGTCGAGATCAACGAGGCCTTCGCGTCCGTGGTCCTGGCCTGGGAGAAGGAGCACCACCCGGACATGGACCGGGTCAACGTCAACGGCGGCGCCATCGCCCTCGGCCATCCGCTGGGGTGCTCGGGCGCCAAGCTCCTGGCCACGCTGGTCAACGAGCTCGACCGGACCGGTGGTCGCTACGGCCTCCAGACGATGTGCGAGGGCGGCGGCATGGCCAACGCCATGATCGTCGAGCGGCTCGGCTAGGACCCCTCATCCACAGACTGTGGACAAGTCTGTGGGAAAGATCACACCCGTGTAAGTAGGCGCCTGGAACCGGGCGCGGGACGGGTTGGGGACGAGGCCACCATTTTCGCCCAGCGTCCGGCTCAGCGGTACTGGGTCGCGGTGACGAACCCGGCGGCGATGAGCCCCAGCCCCAGCAGCAGGTACCAGTTGGACGCCCCCCCGGGCAGCACGCCCAGGTAGTTGATCACCACCACGATCACGCCCACGATCAGGCAGGCCAGCAGCAGCACTGGCACCCACCTCGGGCTGACCTTCTTGGCCCGCGGGATCGGCGGGGTGTAGCGCCCGGACTTGCGCTCGGTCGTGCGCCCGGGCTTGGCCTTGCGCCGCCCCGGCAGCCGGGAGGCGGCCATCTAGGGGACCGGGCTCGAGGTCGTCGTGGTCGTCCCGCCGCCGGGCACGAACTTGCCGACGACGATCGTGACCGTGGTGCCCTGGTTGGCCGGCGTGCCGGCGGGTGGGTTCTCGCTCAGCACGATGCCGTTCTGGCTCGGATCGCTCACCGCCTGGGGCTGGGCCGATACGCCGTAGCCGGCCGCCGTGAGCGTCGAGCGGGCCTGGCCCTGAGGCTGGCCCACCACGTTGGGCACCTGGGTCTGGGGCTGGGGCTGACCGCTGGACACGACCAGGTTGACCGTCGACCCCGGGTTCACCTTGGTCCCTGGCGACGGGCTGGTGCTGATGACGTTGCCGCTGGGCACGCTCGCCGAGGGCTGGTTCGAGACACTCCCGAGAGTGAGCCCGGCGCTGCCTAGCCGGTTGGCCGCAGTGGCCTGGTCCTCACCCACCACGTCGGGCACGGTGACCTGGGCCGGTCCGCTCGAGACGGTGAGCGTCACCTTCGAGCCCTGGGCCGCCTGGCTGTTGCCCGACGGGCTCTGGTCGATGACCGTCCCGGCGGCCTGGTTCGACTGGCGCGCCTGCTGGCTGACCGTGAAGCCCGCCTGCTGGAGGGTGTTGGTGGCCGTGGTGACGTCCTCGCCGGTCACGTCGGGCACCGTGACCTGGGCGGGGGCGGCCACCACCTTCAGGGTCACGGTGTCGCCCTTCGACACCTTGGCGGGCGGCTTCGGCGACTGGTCGAGCACCGAGCCCGGGCCGAAGCCGAACGCAGGCTGGACGTCCTGGGTCGCCACCTTGAGCCCGTCGTTCTGCAGCGTCTGGGTGGCCGGGCCCACCTGCTGGAGGACGACGTTCGGGACGGTGAAGGCGGCCGCCGATCCGGTGGACCGGAGCAGGAGGAAGAGGACGACGCCCAGCGCGGCCAGCAGCAACGCCAGCACGGCGACGTAGCGGCCCTTGCGTCTCCTGCGCCGGGCTCCGGGCGGAACCCCGGTCGGTGAGATGACAGTGGTGCGCCCGGTCGGCGGTCCCGCCATGGTGCCGTCCTGCAACCGCGTGGCCGCCATCGTCGGGGGGAAGGCCATGACCGTCTGTCCCTGCTGGAACCGCACGAGGTCGGCGCGCATCTCGTCGGCGCTCATGTACCGGTCGTGCGGCATCTTGGCCATCGCCTGCATCACGATGGCGTCGAAGGCGGGTGGGATGGCCGGGTCGAACTGGCGCGGCATCGGCGGTATCTCGCGCACGTGCTTGTACGCCACGGCCAGTGGGTTCTCACCGACGAAGGGCGGGCGCCCGGTGACCATCTCGTACAGCACGACCCCCAGGGAGTAGACGTCGCTGCGTGCATCGACCGTGTCGCCCTGGGCCTGCTCGGGTGAGAAGTACGTCGCGGTGCCCATCACGGCGCCCGTCTGGGTGAGGTCGCCCTCGGTGTTGGCGGCGCGGGCGATCCCGAAGTCGGCGACCTTGACCTGACCGTCGTCGGAGAGGAGGACGTTGCCGGGCTTCACGTCGCGGTGGACGACGCCGTGGCGATGGGCGAAGGCGAGGGCGGCGGCGACCTCGGCGCCGATGGCGGCGGCCCAACCGACGGACAGCCGGCCCTCGTTGTGGATGATGCTCGACAGCGGCCGGCCGTCCACGTACTCCATCACGATGTAGTAGGTACCGTCGGCCTCTCCCCAGTCGAAGACCGACACGATGTTGGGGTGGCTCAGGTTGGCGGCCGCCTGGGCCTCCCTGCGGAAGCGCTCCACGAACGAGGGGTCCACGGAGAGCTCGGGGAAGAGGACCTTGAGGGCGACGGGCCGGTCCAGCAGCAGGTCGTGGGCAAGAAAGACCTCGGCCATGCCGCCGCGGGCGATCCGGCGGACGAGCTCGTAGCGCTCGCTGTAGATGGGCGGCGACTGCGAGGTCACGGCGTCGTCGTCGTGGTCGTCGAGGTCGTCGTTCCCGGTGTCGTCCCTGGCGTGCCAGCAGCGCCGCCGCCCTGGGTCCCGCCGCTCTGAGGTAATGCCAGCGCGGCCTGCATCACCGACTTGAAGATCGGCCCTGCGATCTGGGCGCCGGTGGTGTCCGACCCGAGCCCGTTCTGGGCGGGAACGACGACGGCGACGGCGACCTTGGGGTTGTCGGCGGGGGCGAAGCCGATGAGCCAGTTGTTGTTACCCGATCCCGTGCTGGTCTGGGCCGTGCCGGTCTTCGCCGCCACCTGCACGTTGGGCAGTGCGACGGCGGTGGCCGTGCCGCCGTTGACCACGCCGACCATGTCGTCGCGCACGGTGCCCGCGGTGGCCTGGGACGTCGCCTGCTGCCACGGCTTGGCCCCGAACGACTGCACCTGTCGTCCCTCGTTGTCACGGATCTCGTTCATCACGTGCGGCGTCACGATGATCCCGCCGTTGGCGATGCCCGCTGCGACGAGCCCCATCTGCAGCGTCGTGGCCGAGACGTCCTGCTGGCCGATGGCGGAGTAGGCGAGCCCGGGCTGGTTCCGGGCGAAGGACGAGGCGGGCGGGAACGTCGAGGCGACGGCCGCGATGTCGAGCGGCGGCTTCTTGTCGAAGCCGAACGCCATCGCCTGCGCCGACAGGTTGTCGGGCCCGAGGTCGAGGCCCATCTGCGCGAAGCCCGTGTCGCACGAGAACTTCAGCAGGTCCGGAAGCGTCCCACCGCAGGTCTCGTGGCCGAAGTTGGACAGGGTCTTGTTCGTCTGCGGCAGCGGGATCGAGGTCTCCTGGGGGTAGTTCTTGGTGGCCAGTGTCGGGTCACGTTCCAGGCTGGCCGAGGCGGTGACGACCTTGAACGTCGACCCGGGGGCGTAGCCCCGCCGGTAGGTGCGGGCGAGCATCGGCTGGTTGGGGTCGGCCTGGTACAGGTTCCAGGCGGTGCGCTGGACGTTCTGGTCGTGGGAGGAGAGGGGGTTCGGATCGAAGGTGGGCGTGCTGTACATGGCGAGGATGTTGCCGTTGGTCGGGTTGAGGACGACGACCGACCCGGCTCGCTGGCCGAGGGAGTTGGCTGCGACCTGCTGCAGTTGATTCGAGATGGTGAGGGTGACGTCCTCGGTCCGGGTCCTCGTGGTGAGCAGATCGCTCAGATGCTGGAGGGGCACGGTGCGCCCGGCCAGCTGCGAGGTGTAGGTCTGCTCTACCCCGCTGGATCCGTAGACGAACGAGAAATAGCCCGTGATCTGCGAGAACAGGGGCCCTTCGGGGTACTGGCGCTGGAACTTGTAGATGTCGTTGGCGGGAACGGACCTGGCGACCACCACCCCGTCGGCGGTCTGGATGACGCCCCGGGGCCGGCTGAAGTCGTCGAGCACCTTGCGGATGTTGCCGGAGGCGTTGGAGAGCTTGTTCGCCTGGAGCACCTGGAGGTTGTTCAGCTGGAGGAACAGCACGGCGAACAGCACCAGGAGCGCGATTCCCAGTAACCGGATCTGACGATCCATCAGGGGCTCGGCTCCGCGGGCTGATCCCCGACCCGGACCGGGGTCACGGCTTCGGCGCCGTGGGCGGCGGAGCGGGCGCGGTCGTCGGTGGGGGCGCCGCACCGCAAGCCGCCACAGGAGACCCGGCCGGCACCGAACTGGCCTCCTGGGTCAGGTTGGCGACGTACTGCCGGGCGGCGCCCAGGGTGGGCTCCTCCTTGCCGGACCTGAGGTCGGGAACCCGTGCCGGGAGGACCGTCAACTGCGGGGCTGCGCCGGGGGTCGTGCAGGTGACGAGGTTGGTCCGCTGGTTGAGCGAGGGCTGGATCCACAGCAGCCCTCCGGGCCGCCCCTTGAAGATGGCCACCTGGTTGCCCTGGAGGCCCACGAAGTAGGAGCGCTCGCCGAACCACCAGACGGCGGCGGCGATACCACCCAGGATCATGAGCAGCACGGCGAGGAAGGCCACGACCCCGAGCGTGACACGCGGCGACCGGCCACGGACCCTCACCCTTGCTCCGGGCGGGCGGACCTCGGTGGCGTCGCCCACCGGTCCGGCGACCACCACGACCGAGTCGTGGGTGGGCGTCGGGTTGGGATCGTCCCGGGCTCCCGGCTCTCCGCCGTCGGCGGCCGCCCCGGCAGCTTCGGTCGCGGCGGCATGCGACGCGGTCGCTCCCACGGCGCTGGCCACGAGGTCGCCGCCGCCTCCGGGCCCGTCGCCGTCGTCGATGATGTCGACGACCACCACGGTGATGTTGTCGCTGCCCCCGGCGTCACGGGCCTGGGCGACGAGGGCATGGGCGGCGTCCTCGGGATCGGTGTGCCCGCCGAGGACCGACGCGATCTCGTCGTTGCCGAGCTCGTTGATCAGCCCGTCACTGCAGAGCAGGATCCGGTCGCCTGCATGCGGAGCTACGTGCGAGACGTCCACCTCGACGTCGGGCTCGATCCCGAGCGCGCGGGTGAGGATGTGGCGCTGTGGATGGACGGCGGCTTCCTCGGCGCTGAGCTCGCCGCTGCGCACCATCTCCTCCACGAGGCTGTGGTCGGCCGTCAGCTGGCTGAGCACACCCTCCTGGTACAGATAGGCGCGGGAGTCGCCGACGTTCACCACCGTCAGGTCCTGCCGGCCGTCGACGGTGACCAGCGCCAGCGCCGTGAGCGTCGTCCCCATGCCCCGCAGATCGGCCTGCGCCCGTGCCCGCTCCCACACCGCGTGGTTGGCCTGGCGAACGGCGTCGGCCAGGCCGTCAGCCGACGGGTGTCCGGCGAAGGTCGTCTGGAACGCCTCGATCGCGGTCTGGGCCGCTGTCTCCCCGCCGACGTGGCCACCCATGCCGTCGGCCACGGCGTAGAGCCCGTCGCCCTCGAAGGCCCGGTCCTGGTTCGTCGTGCGCACCATGCCGACGTCGGTGGCCGAGCTCGACCGCAGGCGGATCACGCACCGACCTCCAGGACCGTGCGCCCGACCTGGAGCCGGTCACCGGGGTGCAGCGGTACGGGCGAGCCGAGCTTCTTGGCGTTGACGAAGGTCCCGTTGGTCGAGCCCAGGTCCTCGATCCAGGTCTCGCCGTTGCGACGGAACACCCGGGCGTGGAGCTGGGAGGTGAAGGCGTCGTTCAGCGCGACCCCACAGCCGGACGCACGACCCACCGTCACCTCGTCACCGAGGTCGAAGATCCGCCCCCGCCCCTCGGCGGGCTCCAGCACTCTGAGCCGCATCACCTGTCCGTTGCGCCGTCGTCCGTCCGGCGGCATCGGCCCGGGCGGGGGAGCGGGGGCCTCCTGGCGGTCCCTCCGCCGGGTCCGCCGTGACAGCGGTGGCTCGTCGACCACGGTCACGACCGGCGGCCGCTTGAGCTCGGACCACACGGCTCGAAGGACGCGCAGGAAGAACAGCCACAACAGCGCGATCAGGAAGAACTTGAGGATGGTGAGCAGCGAGTCCGACACGGGCGCTACACCCGTCCGTCGGGGTCGGGCGGGACGGGCGGCACTACCGGACCTCGAATCGGAGGCTCGTCCTGCCCACGGTGATCTCGTCGCCGTCGTTCAGCCGTCTGGTCCGCACCTGGGCGCCGTTGACGCGGGTGCCGTTGGTCGATCCCAGGTCCACCACGACGACGTCCGGCCCGTCCCGGCGCAGCTCGGCGTGGCGTCGGCTGACGTTCGCGTCCTCCACGACGATGGCGCACTCGGGCAGGCGCCCGATCACGAGTGGACCCTCGTCCATCGGGACGGTGCGCCCGTCGGGGAGCACCACGCCGGCCTGGGGACCACCGCCGGGACCGCCCTTCACCTCGCTGGTGACCAGGCAGGCGCCGGGGTTGAGCGCGTTGTCCGGCTTCAGCGCCACCTCGACCGGGCCCATGAAGTTGTAGCGCTCGGTGCGGGCGTGCTCGCGCACGGCGTCGGCGAGCTCACGGGCGAGGGCGTCGGCGAAGGACTCGAACCGGTCGAGATCGGCGGGTGCCAGGGCCACCTGGAACTCGTTGGGAGCGATCACGCCACGGGGGCCGACGGAGCGCTGGAGGTCCATCTCGCGGGTCAGGCGGCGAGCGATCTCGACCGGCTGCAAGCCGCTGCGAAAGGCCTTGGCGAACGCTCCCTCGACGAGGCGCTCGAGTCGCTGCTCAAACTGCTGGAGTCCCATGCTCGAGTCAGCCTACCTACCCGCGTCCTGGGCCGGTGAAGAGGGACCTCGACGCCCCGAGGTCCGGGCGGATGTCTCTCCAGGGTACCCAGTTCGGGCCATCCTTCCTGGTCGGAGGGTGGACTAAGGTGACCTCCGCTTCACTCCGGGCGAGTGGCGGAATTGGCAGACGCGCAGGATTCAGGTTCCTGTGTCCGCAAGGACGTGGGGGTTCAAGTCCCCCCTCGCCCACCCACCTGACCCGATCGGCTCGTTTCAGGTCCCTGCAGGTCCTTCGCCGTGCCGCTGCCTCATTCCTGGTCTCTGACGAGGGCTAGGGTCAGCGCCGATGGCCTTCCGCCGCCGTCGCCCGCCCGTGTTGGTCATCGCCGGGTTGGTGGTGGCGGTGCTGGTGATCGTGGTGCTCGCCCTGCCGGGGTCCGACTCGAGCTCCGACCAGCAGTCGTACCTCGACATCGTGCGTCCCCAACTGCAGCTGTCCGCCCAGCAGGGCGCCGTGGTGCGCGACATCCGGGCCAACGCCCGGTCGCTCGACCGCCTGACGCTCGTCCAGCGGGTGAACGACCTGGTGGGCGCGGCGGCCGGCGTGCAACGGCAGGTGGCTCCGGTCTCGCCACCAGGATCCCTCGGATCCGCCGGCAGCCTCCTCGAGCAGGCGATGAACACGCGGGCCCAGGGGACGGCGTCGCTTCGCGACGGGCTCCGGGCCTCGTTGTCGGGGGGGTCGGCCGATCAGGCAGTGGGCCTTCTGTCCCACGCGGGCCAGCAGCTCGTCGCGGCTGACGGCCTCTACGGGAGGTTCTTGCGGGCGTTGTCACGATCACAGGCGGCCTCGATCAGCGTTCCGCAGTACCGCTGGGTGGTGAACCCCGCTGACTGGGAGCGGGGGTCCCTGGTCCTTTTCGTCCTCGGGCTGAGGCTCTCGCCTTCCCTGGCCCTGCGCCACGACGTCGGCCTCGTGCTGGTGTCCACCCAGCCGTCGCCCACGTCCTACCAGGGCACGATCGCCGTGCTGGGCCTGGCCCGGCAGCTCACGGTCAGCGTGGTGGTCGCCAACACCGGCAACGCGACCGAGCACGAGGTACCGGTGGTGGCCACAGTGTCGGGCGGCCAGCCACAGTCGGCGCGCACGGTCGTCAACCTCGAGCCCGGCCAGCGTCAGGCCCTCGACCTCGGCGGCTTGTCGCTCGGGCCGCGCACGCTGTACGTCCTCACCGTCACGGTGGGTCCGGTCTCCGGAGACCCCACACCCGCCGACAACAGCCAGACGATGCCGCTGATCGTGGCCGGCTGATCGCCGAGGCGGCGGCGGTCTGTCTGGGCATGGACCGCCCCTCTCGCGCCGCCGCCTCGCCGGACCTGATCACGACAAGAACGGGTCGGCCGGGGCGTCGAGGACGACTCTGCAGCGTCTGCGCCTCATTTCTGTGGTGCGATCACTGCAAGGTCGAGCCAGGGGCGTCTCGTCGGGCGAACTTGTCGTGTTCCCGTACGGCGGTGCGCGGTGCGGTCGTGCGGCGGCGGTCCGGTCAGGACGCGCCAGGGGAGTCGTCGTGGTTGCTGCGCCGTCGCCACGCCGTCTCGGCCCGCCAGAGCACCTCGCGGAGGGGCAGTCCGCTGCGGCGGGCGGCGCGGGC
>Ga0066670_10000461_pt1 | contig 12162 bp, 11 predicted proteins | sample GraSoiAngelo_119_FD_66459 | JGI IMG/M metagenome (GOLD analysis project Ga0066670, IMG submission 66459) | Grasslands soil microbial communities from the Angelo Coastal Reserve, California, USA - 14_0919_05_20cm | ecosystem: Environmental > Terrestrial > Soil > Grasslands | place: USA...
GGTTTATGACTGTCGCTACAACAACTGAGGTCGAGGAAAGGCACAGCCGCGAAGCCATAGAAGCGGAGATCGCGCGCTTTGAAGAGCGTGCGCAACAGCTCCGCCGCGGCGAAATTACCGAAGAACAGTTTCGGCCGTTCCGCTTGAAGCACGGTACGTACGGCCAGCGGCAGCCGGGCTTCCAGATGCTGCGCGTGAAAGTCGCGGCGGGAGTAGTGAAGCCGTCGCAGCTCCGGGTTCTGGCGCAAATTGCCGACGAGTATTCCACCGGGCGCGGGCATCTCACCACGCGCGAAAATGTTCAGTTCCACTTCGTCAAACTCGAAGACGTTCCCGCGGCCATGCGCCTGCTTGCCGATTGCGGCTTGACCACGCGCGAAGCCTGCGGCAACACTGTACGCAACATTACCGCGTGCCCCGTCGCGGGAATCTGCCCCGGCGAGGCGTTTGACGTCACCCCCTACGCTCTAGGCGTTTCGCGCTACCTTTTGCGCCATCCGGATTTTCACGACTTGCCGCGCAAGTTCAAAATTGCTTTTTCCGGCTGCGCCGATGATGGTGGTTGCGCTGTTGCCGGCATCCATGACGTGGGGTTGATCGCGCAGATGCGCGGTTCGAACGGGACCGCGCGCCGCGGCTTCAAAGTTCTCGTAGGCGGCGGCTTGGGCAGCTTGCCTACAGAATCCGCGGTCCTGACAGAGTTTCTGCCGGAAGAAGAGTTGCTCCCCACCATCGAAGCCGTTCTGCGTGTCTTCAGCGAAACCGGTAACCGCAAGAATAAGTTTAAAGCGCGCATGAAATTCGTTCTGCGCGAAAAGGGCATCGAAGAGTTTCGACGCCTGGTCTTTGAAAAACGCAAAACTTCTCAGGCGCCTGCCGAGGTCTTCACCGTGCCTTCTCCGATTCAGCGGCCTGCTCTTGTGAATATCGCTCCCGCGCCGCTGACGACTTCTATCTCGGTAGATGCCGCGGCGGACGTGGACTACGACCGCTGGGCCGAACACAATTTGATGCCCCAGCGCCAGGCGGGCTTCGGCGCAATCTGGATCAAGCTTCCCTCCGGGACTTTTTATAGCCGGCAGATGCGTGGCCTGGCGGATCTTCTCGACGAGAATGACCTGACGGGTGTGCGCATTGCCATCAATCAAGACCTGGTGATTCCGTGGGTACCTTTCGATCGCGTGCGTGCGATTTACGACGAGCTTCGCGCGCTCGAACTGGCCATTCCCGGCGCGCGCACCATTTCCGACGTCACTGGCTGCCCGGGTGCTACTACGTGCAACCTCGGGATCACGCGTTCGTTGACGCTTGCAGACGAGCTTTCACGTGCGCTCGAAGGCTACGACGATCCCGAAATCAAAAAGCTGCGCATCAAGATCAGCGGCTGCCCCAATTCCTGCGGCCAGCACCACATCGCCGACATCGGTTTTTACGGGAACGCTCGAAAAATCGACGATAAGCAGGCGCCTTATTATCAACTCTTGCTGGGCGGCATGGTGAGCGCTGACGGCGTGCGTTTCGGGCGTCAAATCATGGCCGTCCCTGCGCGGCCGATTCCCACCCTCATCCGCGAACTTCTGGCCTTTTATCAGCAAGATCGCAAGCGCGGCGAATCTTTTAACGCTTGGGTTGGACGCACTCCCGACAAAGCAGTTGTCGAGCGACTGCGCCCATTTTTGGAAGTGACCGGTTCCACCGAAGATATTTTTCTCGATTGGGGCGATACGGAAACTTTCTCTCTCAAGCTTGGCCGCGGCGAATGCGCCGCCTGAACTGGCGAAAACGTCGGTGTTAAAAGGTCAGTGGGACAGGCATTCTTGCCTGTCCGCCTTGAAGCGTGCCGAGCACGATCTGTCCAGCATTATTATGCCTATTCGGGTTTCCGCTGCTGCACGCCTTTTACCGCGCCAAGAATCAAGTTGTACGCGGCTTGGCGCGAAATGCCGGTCTTGTCGTGATCGTCGTAAGGCATCGCCGCCACTCCGAACGCGACAACCTTTTCGTACTTAAACATCTCGGTGATTGCCGCCGCCAGTTCCACGCTTGTAGGCCCATTGGGAACAGGAAGCGCCACGCCGGGCACTTCCTTAGGATCGAGCCCGTCCATGTCCACATGAACGTAAATCACGTCGGTAAGTTCGGATAGGCGCTTCATCTCGCGATGCAGGTTCGCCGACCGCGTGCGCACGTCTTCCAGTGTGAGTTGCTGAATCTCCGAGCGGTCCAGCAATTCCTGCTCGAGCGGATCGGTGTCGCGCACGCAGGCTTCCACAATGTGCCGCGTGGGCAGAGCGGGCTCAAGTCCAGCCTTCATCCGCATCCGCGTGAGGCATTGCCCCGCCGCAATGGCTACCGGCATACCGCCAAGCATTCCGCTCAATGTCGTCTCCGGCGTGTTGAAATCGCCATGCGCGTCAATGAACACCATGCCCACGCGCAGCGGCTTCGCGGTTGGCCCGGAATGCTGCAAACCGCTGAGCATTCCCAGCAGTCCATTGCAGTTCGCGAGCAAACCGATGGGCAAATATCCACCGCGCCGTTCATCCGCCACCAACTTTGCCATGTCGCCAGCGGCCAGCGCTAAGTGGTTCCACTGCCCGTACGCCTTCTCTTCCTCCGCAGTAAGCGCTACCGTGTCGGTCGGCCTCACCTGCACGCCTTGCTGCTCCAGCAGCTTTCGAATGCCGCCCTCTTCCAGATAATCCGGCCCGCGCGAAGTGTCCGGCACATTTCTCTCGCCCACGTAGGGCATCTTCACCAGTGCCACGCGCACCGGCTTCGTCTCACCCTCGCCGCTCTTCGCCAACATCGTCGCTGCAAACCCCAGCAGGCCCGAAAACAACAAAGCCTTCCAATATCTCATCGCTCTCCTCGTCTTCTTACATTACTGTTGATTCTTTTGCGGCAACAATTTTTTCCAGGGCTGTAAGTCTTCGGTTGAGAATGGTGATGGCCACAAACGTCCCAAAGCCGAGGAGTCCTGCGATCCCGGCCACTGAATCGAGATTGATTCTCAGCACCGGCTGCAATTCGCGGCCCGTTGCTTGATGGTAAAACGGCATGGCAAGCAAGAAAAGAGAAAGCAGCAGGACGTAATAATGAATGATGAATTTCGACGACTTCATGGATCCCCCCCACACAGAATCAATGAAGATGAATTACCGCCTTACAGTCCCAAAACTGTGACGAGTTCTTTTACCGAACTGGCCGACTTTTGCAGCGCCGCGTTTTCTTCCGGCGTCAGTTTAATCTGGATAATCTCCTCCACGCCTTTCGCGCCCAGCTTCACCGGCACGCCCACAAACAATCCCTTAATTCCATACTCGCCTTCGAGGTACACGCAGCACGGCAAAATCTTTTTCTTATCCTTCAAAATGGCTTCCACCATTTCCACCGCTGCCGCCGAAGGCGCGTAGTACGCCGAACCTGTCTTCAGCAAATTCACAATTTCCGCCCCGCCCTTGCGGGTGCGCTCGACAATCGCGTCGATGCGTTCTTTCGGCAGCAAGTCGGGGAGGGGAATACCCGCCACTGTTGAATACCGCGGCAAAGGCACCATATCGTCTCCGTGGCCGCCGAGCACGAACGAATGCACATTCTCCACGCTCACTTTGCATTCCATCGCCACAAACGAACTCATTCTCGCGGAGTCCAGCACGCCCGCCATGCCCATCACGCGGTTTTTCGGAAACTTGCTGACCTTCAGCGCCGCCTGCGCCATCGCATCAAGCGGATTCGTCACCATCACGAGGATGCAGTTTGGCGAATGCTTCACAATCTGTTCGACTACACCCTTCACCACGTCGTAGTTCGCTTTCAGCAGATCATCGCGGCTCATCCCCGGCTTGCGCGGAAATCCCGCGGTGATCACCACTACGTCGCTATTGGCCGTAGCTGAATAGTCTCCGCTAGCCGTGGAAATTCCCGTCGCATGCGAATCCGTCCGCGTAATCGGTCCGGACTCCAGCATGTCCAATCCTTTTCCTGCGGGAGGCCCGTCTAAAATATCTGTTAGCACCACGTCCGCGAGTTCCTTGTCCACAATCCTCTGCGCCGTGGTTGATCCCACAAAGCCGCCTCCCACCACCGTCACTTTCTTCCGCATGAACTCTTCTCCTCTTTTCCTTCGTATGTGAATCTACGCTTGCATGGGAATTTGCTTGAACTTGCTTCACGTTTGCAGTGTCGCACGTCATATCGCGAAGCAAACTCACTCCGTTCGTCTGCAAACTACTTTGCCACGCAAATTAGCTTGTAGCGCAAGCTAGTTTGCAGCTTTTTCTGCGCCGCGCTCCCTGCCTGCTCATTCCCATAAGCATCTGATTCTGCAAGGCTTAGCCGTAAGGCTTCCAAAGATGAATGGCACCCTCATTCGAAGCGCAATCTCCGGAAAAGCATTCCTCACGGGTACTGAAGCCGCTTCCTCAGCGATTGTTTACCGCCGTGCTGCCGCCGCGCCCTGCATGTTCTCAATGATCGCAGACGCAAACGCCGAAGTTCCCAGCTTCGTCGCGCCCGGCATCAGGCGTTCCAGGTCGTAGGTCACGCGCTTCTGTTGAATCGTGCGCGCGATGCCGTCCTCGATCAGTTTCGAGGCTTCTTTCCATCCCAGAAACTCAAACATCATTGCGCCCGAAAGCATCACCGAACTCGGATTGATGACGTCTTTGTCAGCGTACTTCGGCGCCGTTCCGTGTGTGGCTTCAAACACGCCGTAACCGTCTCCGATGTTCGAGCCCGGCGCCATGCCGAGTCCCCCCACCTGCGCCGCGCACGCGTCGGAAAGATAGTCGCCGTTCAAGTTCGAGGTCGCCAGCACGCTGTACTCGTCCGCGCGCATCAGCACCTGCTGAAAAACAGAATCCGCGATGCGGTCGTTGATCATCAGCTTCTGTTTCCACTGGCCTTTGCCGTGTGTCGCGTAAATCGCGTCCAGCGTCTTCTTCACTTCCTCGTACACCGTCTTTTTGAAAGCATCTGTCGCCCGTTCGAGACCTGGCTCGATCATCGCCGCGTTTTGCTCTACAGTCAGCGCCGGATTCTTATCCTTGTTGTCCAGAATCCAGCTTTCGCGCTCCGTCACCGTCTGCCCGCGAAACTCTTCGCGGCCCAACTCGTAACCCCAATCGCGAAACGCGCCTTCCGTGAATTTCTGAATATTCCCCTTGTGCACCAGCGTGACGCTCTTCCGTCTGTGTGCCAGCGCGTATTTGATCGCGCGACGCACCAGCCGCTTTGTTCCCGTTGGCGAAATCGGTTTGATGCCTACGCCGGAATCCCAGCGGACTTGCTTCTTTCCATCCGCAAGCATTTCCTTATTCAAAAATTCCAGCAGCTTCTTCACTTCCGGCGTTCCGGACTTCCACTCAATCCCGATGTACACGTCCTCGGTGTTTTCGCGGAAAATGAAAACGTCCATTTTTTCCGGCGCCCGCACGGGGGAGGGAACTCCTGGAAAATACTTCACCGGGCGTTCGCAGGAGTACAAGTCCAGAATCTGCCGCAGGGCCACGTTCAGCGAACGAATCCCCCCGCCCACGGGCGTCGTCAGCGGACCTTTGATGGCGACGCGAAAATCGCGAATGGCCTCGACGGTATCGTTTGGCAGCCATTCCTTGAACGCGTTGAACGCTTTCTCGCCCGCAAAAACTTCAAACCACGCCACGCGCCGCTTTCCGCCGTAGGCGTGCTCCACCGCAGCATCAAACACGCGCCGCGCCGCTTTCCAGATATCCCGCCCCGTACCGTCGCCTTCGATGAACGGAATAATCGGCGCGTCCGGCGCCTGCAATTCTCCGCCGCTGTAGCCAATGGCTTTTCCATCGGCTGGGATGGGATTCCCGTTGTACGAGCTCTTCATGGAAACGACTCCTTACCCAAGGTCAACTTCTTGCGGGCGTGAAAGGAAAGGGCTGCGCCGCTCTGCAACTGACCCTGATCTGAGGCAGGCCAGGGTGAACTGGAGAAGATATCATATCGCGCGCACCACGAGTATAATGCCAGCCCGTTATGTATGCTCACTTGTGGCAGCGGCTTTACGCCGCTGCTCCTCGGCGGGGTAAACCCGCCGCTAGAAAGAGGAGAGGAAAGCCATGGTCATGGATTGGAACCAATATCACAAGGAAATCGGTGCGCGCGTCGGCGAACTCGGCAAGCTGTCCCCCGACACCTTGAAGGGATATTTGACGCTGAGCGGCGCCAACGCGCAAACCAGCAAGCTCGGCGAGAAAACGCGGCAGCTCATCTCCTTGGCGGTTGCCGTTACCACGCGCTGCGACGGTTGCATGGTGTTCCACACGGACGCCGCGCTGAAGGCCGGCGCCACACGGGAAGAAATTTCCGAAGCTCTAGGCGTCGCCGTCAGCATGAACGCCGGCGCGGCACTCATCTACTCCGCGCGCGTGCTCGACGCCGTGGCCGCAAAGTCAGGCGCCCAAGCCTCCGCCAACGACTGAACGCGCATTCCGGCGAGCCGTCAGTGGTTCATAGCAATTGGTTTCTGGAATTCCTGCAGCAGTTTTGGGGAAATCTGCGCCGGCTTGATTTGTACTAACTCCGGGTGCTGCGCCTCAAGTTGGTGGCGGGACGCTTCCGGGAGTTCCCGGACGAGGTTCTGCCGCAGATCTATTTCGTGTTGGAGTTGCGTGTGCAGGCTGCGCGCATCTGCGACAACATCGTTCTTGTCCCTGACACACGCAACCTTTTCTTGTTTGGCTTGATCGGTTTGCTTCTGACTCGTGGCCCAGCCAAATCCTGAAAGGACGAGGACCAATCCCACAACCAGGACCAGCGCACCGCCCTTTCCGGAGACTTCTATTCCCAGAATCTTCGCTGCCGCCGCGCCTCCCTGAAAGCCCTTGAAAAAGGCAATCAGGCCGACGACCACAACGCCAATACCCAAGATAAAAGTAGCGCCTATGATGAAGGTTTGCATCGGATCCCTCCGCCGACCTGGTGAGAATTATTTGTATTCTAGTAATTGGCAGAGGTTATTGCAATGCAATAAACGAGTCAAGACAAGGGTCAGCTAGTCGTAATACTCCTGGCCCAAGTGCGTAATCAAATCCTCGCCCATCATCCAGCGCAGCGTGTTTTTCAGCTTCATCGACTGGATGAAGAGATCGTGCTCGGGATACAGTCCCGGCGCAGTCATGGGCGACTTGAAATAAAAGCTCAGCCATTCCTGGATGCCGCGCATCCCCGCGCGTTGCGCCAAATCCAGAAAAAGCACTAAGTCCAATACAATCGGAGCGGCCAGGATCGAGTCGCGGCAAAGGAAATCCACTTTGATCTGCATCGGATAGCCAAGCCAGCCGAAAATATCAATATTGTCCCAGCCCTCTTTGTTGTCGCCGCGCGGCGGATAGTAGTTGATGCGCACTTTGTGATGAATCTTGCCGTAAAGTGCTGGATAGAGCTGGGGCTGCAAGATGTATTCGAGCGCACCCAGCTTCGATTCTTCTTTGGTTTTGAACGACCCGGGGTCATCCAACACTTCGCCATCCCGGTTTCCCAAGATGTTTGTCGAGTACCAGCCTTCGAGCCCGAGCATCCTCGCCTTGAACCCCGGCGCGAGAATCGTCTTCATCAGCGTCTGCCCGGTTTTGAAATCTTTTCCGCAGACGGCCACGTTGTTGTCGTGCGCCAGTTCTTGAATCGCTTGAATGTCCACGGTGAGGTTTGGCGCGCCGTTGGCGAACGGTACGCCGCTCGTTACCGAAGCCCATGCGTAGAGCATCGAAGGAGCAATCGCCGGATGATTGTTCTTCATCGCCTCGACGAATTTTTCCGGCGTCGAGTGCGCTTCTTCCGGCTTGATAAATACTTCCGTGGAGCCGCACCAGCACGTCACCAGCCGTGAAACTTTTCGCGTCTTCTTGAAATTCGCTATGTCCTCTTTGATGTGCAGCGCCAGTTCGTATTTGTTTTTCGCTTTCTTGACGTGCGGGCCGTCCAGCCTCTTCACGTACTCGCGATCGAACACCGCCTTCATCGGCTGAATGCCGGAGAGAAACGTCTTCACGTGCACGAGATGTTCGTGGTTGAGCACGCCTGCTTTCGCTGCCGCTTGATAGGCGTTGTCCTTGAAAATGTCCCATCCGCCAAAAACGAGATCTTTCGTGTCCGCCAGCGGAATGAATTTCTTGATGAGCGGCGACCGCCCATCGGTACGTTTTCCCAGGCGAATCGTCCCCATTTGCGTCAGCGATCCCACGGGACACGCCTTGTTTCTGCGGATCAGCTCGACGCCCGCCATAAAAGTCGTACTCACAGCGCCCATTCCTGGGAGCAAGATGCCCAGTTTTCCCTTCGCAGGCGCGATTTTAGCTGGCTTTTCCATGCCGCTCCTTTAGTGCACGATCAGAATCCCCATGGGATCCGACCGAAGAAAAATTGGAATTGAAAGCAATTGAAATCAAGGATTGCAGCAGCGGAAGCGCGCTGCGGCCCCGAACCAACGAATAATGATGAGGGAAGCGCCCGCGTTTTGCAAATGCGAACGAAAGAAGAAGACATGGCGGCTCGTGGTGGGTATAGACGATTAGGACATTGCCGCTTCGTTTTCGGCGCTTCGGCTCCCCTGTTCTGCCTTACATTGAAAGAAATGCGGCGGAGGTGTTCCGCCACGGAGGAGTCTCGAATGAAGCTTTCCACTCGTTATGCGTTTTTTGTCCTTGCGGCGCTTTTTGTCGCCGCGGGAATCACTTTTCTCAGCATGCCGGCGGGGGCGCAAGGTAACGACTGGCAAATCGTCCGCGCCGAGTACGGCACCAAAAACCAACACAATGACGTCACAGGCATCGTGAATGACCTCCTCGGCCGCGGTGGCGTAAATGGCCGAGTCGCGGTCAACAACCAGACCATGGGCGGCGATCCCGCCGTTGGCGCCGAAAAGCATCTGCGCATCTGGGCCAGAAACCGCAGAAACGAAGAGCGCGAGTTCGACTATAGAGAGGGCGGCTTCATCGAAGTCGCTACGTTTAATGTGCGCCGCGACCGCGACGACTGGAACGATCGGCGGGACAATTCCGGCGACCGTGATCGCGATGACTATCCAGGCGTCCGCATCGTTCGCGCCTACTATGGCTGGCAAGGGAACACCGTTAACGTGACCGAGGCGCTGCGCAGCAGAATGCGCGACGGTCAAATCAGTTTCGTCGTAACCAACAGCGCCATGGGTGGCGATCCAGCCGTCGGCGCGGATAAAGTGCTTGTGGTCATCTACCGCTACCAGGGAAGAGAATCAGCCGCCATCGTTCGCGAAGGAAACACGCTTACTATTCCCTAAGCAGCCCGGTTCCGTCTGAACAGCTTGCGAATCATTTCAACCTGAGGCGGCCAGCGACATTTGCCGCCTCATTTTTGTTTTGCCTAAAATGCGGATCAACGTTTCTCAGTTCGCCCTCGTTTGGGGAACCGCCGCAACTCGAAAATCAAATAGGCGACCACACCAAGATTGATCGCCAGGGCGAGGCATCGGCCGATGCTCACGCGCCGCGCAAGTTCATAGACCTCAATCGGCAGAAGGGAACTGGTCGTGATAATCGTGAAATACTCGGCCCAGCGCTTCTGCAAAGCCAGACCCACGCCTTCGACAAAAAATATCCCCGCGTAAATAAAAGTGCCAATACTCAATTCCTTCAGACGGTGGTCATCCAGAATCGCAAGCTTTTCCAGAAGCAGATCAATGAAGTGGCTGTGCGGATCGACTTGGAAAACGTTGATCCAGTGTTCCGCAATCGCGGCCACATCTTTGTGAAGCAGCTTGAGCGCGCCGACACCCACGGCGACCAGCGCGAGTGCCTTCAGCAGCTTGAACGCGGCGATGACCCGCAGCCCGCGGCCATGTACTTTTTTTTCAGTCATGCGATGCGCGGGCCCATCCCGCTCGCTTGGCAACGACAAGGAATTGTACGTTTCAAAAGTAAAGAGGGGAGGGAAAAGCGGTTTTCGCAGCCCGCCAGGCGGCGGAATCCGGCAGGCTTGGAAAAACTCAACTTTAGCGGCGCTTGCCGTCGGTGAAATCCAGCGCGCTGACGGCGGCAACCCCTACGAGCATGAGAATGGCGGCGAGCAAGACGACTACAATCAAGGGAGTCTCCTGGTCCTACCCAAGGAGGAGCAACTCTATCGCCAAGCCTTAAGAGCCTTCTTATCAATGATTTGTGATTCCGAACGCTCCCACAAGAAGTAACGGAACAGGGACACTTGCTGACACAAATTTCCTGCAACCGCTGTACTGGTACTAGTCTGACGAGCGCGCCTGTTTGGCTTTAGTCGCTCGTTTGGGCTTGTCACCTAGCTCTTGGTCAGCCGGATGGACCCATCACCCGTGTGTATCGTCAAAATCTGTCCGCCGCCGTTCATCTTGCCGCGCACCTCGGACCTGCTAAACGTTCCCTCCACTGTCACGGGAACGCCCAGGCTGATGTGCCCGTCGCCGGTCGTGGCATTAATGTCCGCTTGAAAATCCGCGGGAAGGGAAATGTCCACGCTGCCATCTCCGGTCCGCAAGGTCCAACTCGAGGCCATCTTGGAGCCGGGCAACACCTGAGTATTCACGCTGCCATCTCCCGTCTTGACGTTCAGCGCCTCAAATCTTCCCATAAGCCGGATGTGCCCGTCGCCGGAGTCGGCCTCTACCTTGCCATCGAGTTCCCGCGCTTCTATTCCACCGTCGCCCGTGCGCAAGCGGATGTCGCCCTTCAATGTGTCCACCGTGATGCTGCCGTCTCCCGTATGTAGATCAACGGTACCACTGAGCCCGTTGGCCTTCACTGCGCCGTCACGCGTATCAATCGTCAGATTCCCGCTGAGAGCGCTCACATCCACAGCTCCATCGCCTGTGTGGACCTGCAAGTCGCCTTGCTGCGGCATGCGCACCTCGATGTGCAGCTTCCTGGAGTTGTTGCCCCAGCCAAGGCTAATTCCCCAATGTCCGGTAATCCGGGCGACAAGCTCAACCTTGTCGCCATCCTGGCGGGAGTCGACAGTGAGATTTCTTCCCAATTCGTAACCCTGATATTCGACGCGGAATTCCACCTGTTTCGAGTCTCCCGAAGTCACCCGGACGCTGCCGTCGTTGGTTTCCACGTGCACGTTGGCTCGTCCGGCCACAGTGAAGGACTTCGTAATCTCCTCCGCGCGAACCTGCGGTGCCGCAAACGAAGCACCCAGCAGGGCGGCGCAGGCGATTCCCACGCGATAGACGTTCCCCGGGCGCAATAGAGCTCTCATCGGTTGTTCCTCCGAAATAAGGCGTTCTGACAAATGATACGCAGTCAGGAAACAAAATGTTCCCTTGCCCCAAGCCAAGGTTTCCATCCATCGGAACCATTACCAGGTTGCCGGAACTGCCCTTGAGGCCTATCATAGCCGCAAAATCTGGCGTCGGGATCCCAAACTTAAGTTACAAAATAAGGAGAAGCTATGAAGAAACTCTTGGTTGCGTTTTGTTTGGCGGGCGCGGGCATTGCTGGTTTCCTGGCCACCCAGCTACGTGGGCAACAGAGCGAGCAAGAGTTGCGCGCCCTGGTCCCGAAGATTGTGGCCTCCTGGGAAACGTTCGACTTCGCAAAGATCGAGCCGTATTACGCGCCCGATGAGGACCTTACCTATTTCGATCTTGCCCCTCTGAAGTACGACAACTGGGCCGAGTATCGTGCGGGTGCGCAGAAGGGTCTCTTCGAGCCCAACAGCAGCCTCAAAGCCAAAATGAATGACGATCTGCGCGTGCATTCGAGCGGAAAGTTTGCCTGGGCCACGTTTACGTTTGGTGCGGACATCACGAGCAAGCAAGGCGCGACGACGCACCTCGACGCGCGCTGGACCATGGTGCTCGAAAAGCGCGCCAAGGGCTGGATCGTCGTCCACGAGCACGTCTCCGCTCCGCTAGCTGGCTCCTAATCTCCAATAGCGAAGTATTGCGCGGAGAGTTTACTTAATGGCGGGCGGCGGCTTTTCTGGGTGTTGCCGTGCTGTGCTTTCCCGCTCCCGGCTTGGCGCGCAGCGCGGCCAGAAATTCATCGGTGGGCAGGGTATTGATGACGTTTTTTTTCTCCAGCCAGCCGCGCCGCGCCATGGTCACGCCGTAGCGGATGAACGAAAGATTCGTCGTCGTGTGCGCGTCCGTGGAAATCACCACTTTCACGCCACGTTCCT
>Ga0066670_10000463_pt1 | contig 12138 bp, 7 predicted proteins | sample GraSoiAngelo_119_FD_66459 | JGI IMG/M metagenome (GOLD analysis project Ga0066670, IMG submission 66459) | Grasslands soil microbial communities from the Angelo Coastal Reserve, California, USA - 14_0919_05_20cm | ecosystem: Environmental > Terrestrial > Soil > Grasslands | place: USA...
CCACTCGCCGATCAGGTCAGGAAGATCGCGCAGGCCAAGACACTCGGGTACGCAGCGTTCGGCGCGCGAGGGGTGGCGGCCGCATTCATCAAGGGCGTGCTCTGTAACTGGATGGTCACGCTGGGCGCTGTGCTGGCCTTCGCGTCGCGTTCGACGATCGGGAAGATTGTCGCCATGTGGCTGCCGATTGCGACGTTCTTCGCTCACGGATACGAGCATTCGATCGTCAACATGTTCGTCGTTCCAGCTGGGATGCTGCTCGGCACACCCGTCTCGGTCGCCGGGTGGTGGTTCTGGAATCAGATTCCGGTGACCCTCGGCAACATCGTGGCGGGTGTCCTGCTGACCGGGTTCACGCTGTCCGTGTCGTACCCGAAACCCGCTGAATCGCACGTCCGCGCGGCGTGAGGTCTTTGAACAGTCGTGGACGCGTGTCGCTCGTCGGCGCCGGTCCAGGGGATCCCGAGCTGCTGACGATTCGAGCGGTGCGCCGGCTTCAGGACGCGGACGTCGTGCTCTACGACGCGCTCGTGAGCACCGCGATCCTGAAGCTGGCGCCGCGTGCGCGATGTTTCTGTGTCGGCAAGCGTGCCGGCGGTGACGGGGTGCCGCAGGCGGCAATCAACAGGCTCATGCGTCGAAGCGCGAGACGCGGTGAGCGGGTCGTTCGCTTGAAATGCGGCGATCCGTTCGTGCTCGGTCGAGGCGGCGAGGAAGCGCTCGCGCTGGTGTCAGACGGAATGGCTGTCGAGGTCGTGCCTGGTGTTTCGGCGGCGATTGCCGCGCCGGCGCTCGCGGGCATCCCGGTCACGCATCGAGGTGTGGCCTCCGGGTTCGTCGTGATCTCCGGCCATGCCGAGGACGCCTATCGCGCGGTCGTCGACTCGCTCGCGCCCGGCTCGCTGACACTCGTCGTGCTGATGGGTCTGGCAGCGAGATGCGCGATCGCGCGCGCGCTTCTCGATCGGGGCTGGCGCGGTCGCACTCCAGCGGCCGTGCTCAGAGGCGCCTCGCGACCGGATGCGACGACATGGATAGGCACGCTGCGCGATCTTGCGACGATGTCTGTCGACGACTCCGACTCGGCCCCCGGAACGATTGTCATCGGCGACGTCGTCGATATCGGCGCCTCCCGTAACCGTTTCTAAACATCCGAATGAGTCGATAACCCGGCGGTCAGCGCCGTCGGCAACCGCACAGCGCCGGCGACGCCTGGACTATCGAGCCACGCCACGATCCGTTTCGCCGCCTGCCGTTCCGCCGGCACCCGGCCGATGCGATCCGAACAGACGAACTCGAGCCGCTCGTTTCCGATCGCCAGTCGCACCATGACGACGCGATGATCCGTCGTCGCCTCGCGCGTGGCGAACACGTTGGTGATTTCCACGTGGAGGTCTGCGAGATCCGGCACCGGCGCCACCTGGATGCCGAGCGCGACGAGCTCGTCGCGCAGCACGTGCAGCGCGTTCAGACGCCGCTCGGTCGACGTGGCCCCGTCGCCGGGACTGCCCTGGAGCGATTGCGGCGCACGCACAAAAAGGTACACGGTGAAGCCGGTCATTACGTCTCGGTCACGCGGTGGCATCTTCATGCGATGGAGAAGGGCAAACGCGATGCCCGCCGGGAACCGGCGACAACCGGCCGAATTGCGACGGCTCCAGGCGGACAACGGGAAACGATGACAGAAAATGTCAGGCGCGTCGTGACACGCGTTGTCAGCGAGCGCTTGCGCCGTTTCTGAACACTATCGCCCCTATAATCCGGTTTCGGGATGCCTCTTACGCGGAATCAATGAAAAGCCGACGATTGCGGACAGGCGCGGACGGCCTCGTGAGGAGAACCGAGTCATGTTGAGGAACGCCCCGATTGTGCCCTACATCCCGGTAGCCAACGTCGCCCGGGCGCGCAGGTTCTACGAAGAGAAGGTCGGACTGAAGCCGGAACAGGAATACGCCGGCGGCGTGATTTACGAGTGCGGCAAAGGCTCCTGGGTGTTCATGTATCCATTACCAGGCGCCGGCACTTCGAAGGCGAGCGCCGCGTTCTGGGCGGTCGACGACGTCGCGGCCGAAGTCGCGGAGCTGAAGGCGCGCGGCGTCGTCTTCGAGGAATACGACATGCCGGGGATCAAGACGGTCAACGGCATCGCGACCGGCGGCGGCGCGAAGACGGCGTGGTTCAAGGACACCGAGGGGAATATCCTGGCGATCAGCCAGCGCCTCTAGTCGACGCGGCCTCGCTTGCGGCGAGACCGAGCTTGCCTGCGACATCGCCATCAAAATCGTGCTCGACGGTTCGTGGCCGATGCGGATCGCGTCGCGCGGTTCGAGCGCGAAGCGCAGATCCTCGCGTCGCTCTGTCAGCGGAACATCGCCGGCATTCACGGCCTCGACATGTAGTCCGCGATGCCGGCGAGGAGCGTCAGCCTCAGCGCCAGCCTTTCAAAACGTGAGACTGAACAGATACTGAATCAGATCATGTCTCTCGCCGGTCGACAATCCGAGATGGAAGCATGTGTTGTAGTGGTCGACGACGGCAGCGAGAGTGGGGAAGCGGCCATCGTGGAAGAAGCCGCCCTTTGTGTGCGTAAAGATCGCGCCGATCGGAGACGTGCGATACCGCTGGTCAGGCGCTCGATCCGCCTGAAACGCGTCGACGCAGACCTCGGCCGGCGTGTGCAGGTTCCAGCCCGGTTCGGTCCAGACTGGTTCGACGTGACAGTTGTTGCAGCCGGCTTTGCCGCTGAACAGCTCATCGCCCCGCTTGGCCGCTGCCGGATCGAAGCTGCCGGCGCGAGGCTGCGGCGACGGAATCGAGAGCTGATAGAACTGCAGATCCGAAAGCTTCGAGGTAATCCGATCGTCGTCCGGGTTGATGTGCGGCAAATCAGCGAATCCGTGTGTGGCCGCAATCGGAAATTGCGCTGCGTTATCGAGACGCGGATCGAAGAACCGTCCGGATCCGTGCATTTCCAGATTGGCGACGAACGCATTCCAGTGCGGCACCGATCCCCAGCCGGTCCACGTATGCAGGTTGACGCCGCCGAGACCAAACGCGGGCGGGATCAGCGTTGCGCCTGGAACGTTGGTACGCGTGACGACGCCGTTGCTGATTTGCTTGGGGTTGAACGCTTTGCCGTCGAGAATGAGCTCTGCGTCGAACTTTCCGGGTCCCCAACTTCGGAGCACAGTCCGGACCGTATTCTGACTGACGCCAAGCAGCGCGGCGAACGCGCTCAAGTCTGGCGCGAGCGCCACGATTGCGCCGACGTTCAGGTCGCGATTGGCCCAGCCGTCGAGACGACGACCCACGCAGCCGGTGCCAGGATTCGGGGTCACCGCGCCAGCGCACAACGACGGATGCGAATCGTCGACCGTCGAGTGGCACAGAGCGCATTGAATACCGATGGATTTCAGCGTTCCGTTCGCATTGAACTCACCCGTCACGCCAAGGACCGCGTTCAACCTCAGGAGCGCCAGCGTCACCGCCGGGTCATCCAGGTTGACCTTGCCCTTCCCGATCTGATCGACGAGGTCATCGGGCAGCGCCGCGACGTCGATCTTGAGGCCGACGGCCAAGGCGGTGCGCGGGCTCACCCCGGGGCCGACGCCGCCTAAACGCGCCCCCTCGATCGCCTGGTGGAGCTTCAGCGTGCCGCCCCAGAACGCCTCATCGCCGAAGGTATCGAAGCGAAACGTCTGTCGGCCGCGTTTCACCTTCTGCTCGGCGTTCTGAACCGGATCCATGACCGGTTGTTTTGGTTGGTCGCCAAACCGCGACCGCCCGACGGCCAGAGCGAGTGTCAACAGCCACAGGACGCTAACGCTGACGAGCCAGGTGCGGGTTGTCGATCGAGCCATCTAATCCTCCTTGCCGGCCGTGCCGGAGGAGCGCGCCGTTGCGGAGGTACGTGCGAATCGCTGTCGGACATGGTTGGGAACACACGGCATTCCGACGTATGAGTTCGCATCGGTTGATGGTTGAACCGGCGCACTGCCTCCGGCGAATGGCAGCGATCGCCGATGCGCAAGCCGAGTACCTGATGACGCCGATCTGAAACGCTCGAAAAACTGCGGCTCTTTTCGATAAACTAATATCCTGCAGTAGCAAAGCGCTTCATGTGACGTACCGGCCGCGTTCACAAAATCGCGCAAGTTTCGACAATCCTTCCGGCAGAGCCCGTGCGTCGACGCGCTGCTCAGCCTAAATCGGCGCGCGATCTCCGCGATCTCAATGAACAACTTGGACTGTTACGCGTGGCGTGATTAGTCAATGATCAGGCAGAAAACATGGAACCGCTGATCCGCGACATCTCCGACACGGCGCGCTGGGTCGCGGTCTATCGCGCGCGCGAGACGGAGCGGCCCGACGCGGCGTTCCGCGATCCGTTCGCGCGGCGGCTCGCCGGCGAGCGCGGCGAGCAGATTGCCCGCGCGATGCCGATGGCGGAGGAGGCTGCGTGGTCGTTCATCGCGCGCACGCACCTGTTCGATCGGTTCATCGTGCGCGCCGTCGAGGGCGGCGCCGATCTCGTCGTGAACCTCGCGGCCGGGCTCGACGCGCGCCCGTACCGCATGACGCTGCCGCCGTCGCTGCGGTGGGTGGAAGTCGATCTGCCGGAGATCCTCGACTACAAGGAAGAGATGCTCGCTGCGGAGAAGCCGGTCTGCGCGCTCGAGCGCGTGCGCCTCGATCTCTCGAACGTCGACGCGCGGCGCGGACTGTTCGCGCGCCTCGGCGGCTCGGCGCGGCACGCGCTCGTCATCAGCGAAGGACTGCTCATTTATCTGATGCGGTCGGACATATACGACCTCGGGCGCGACCTCGCGGAGCCGGCGGGCTTCCGCCACTGGGTCGTCGACATCGTCTCGCCCGGGCTGCTCGAGATGCTGAAGCAGCGAATGGGCGATCTCGTCCGTCAGGCGGGCGCGCCCTACGTGTTCGGTCCGCCGGAGGGGCCGCCGTTCTTCGAGCGGTGCGGCTGGAAGCCGATCGAAGTGCGATCGATGCTGAAAACCGCCGCGAAGCTGGGACGCCTGCCGATGCTGCTGCGGATGCTCGCCCTGCTGCCGGAATCAGCCGGCGCCCAGGGCTCACGTCCGTGGGCGGCAGTTTGTCTGCTGTCCCGCTCGTGACATTCGACCATCACCCTTCCGCACGAAAATCACGAACCACGAACATCACGAAATGGACTCACGCCGACCTCGGCCTGAACCGCGGCGACCAGCTGCGATCAGCAAAACCCGCAATTCAGCGATCTGCGTCAAAACATTCGCGCACTCGCACGTGACGGTATATGTGGTCAGTTATTTCAATGGCTTGGCCACGTACGCGGCCGCATGTTGGCGGTCGTCTCCACGCTTTCGGTCGATAGGTTATCTCGTCGCGGCAGGAACGACTGACGCTCCGCTCCCGGCGCGCCGCTGCGGCGGCATCATCCGCTCGAGGCGCGCGTACGTCGACAGCGTGGGCTGGCCTGACTGCTCCATCAGCGTCAGCGTCTGGCGGCGATTGTTGCCGCGCGACAGCTCGAGCAGGCGATTGACGAACACGAACCACAGCGCGCGCTGATCGCGATCGGTGTCGGCATGGCGCATGAAGTCGATGAAGTCGCGCAGACCGCGGATGCGCACGGCGCTCGACGGCATCAGGTCGAGCAGGTTCGCGAACAGCGTCGCCTTCTGATAGAAGTAGTCGCGCTCGCTCGCTTCGCTGCGGCCCGTCCACTGATCGAGCTCGGTGATGAACCGATCGGCGTTGTCGCGCCACTCGTCGGTGCGCCGCACGCGCTCGGGAACCGGATTCTGCCCGGTGCCGCGCAGTCCCATCCACATCTCGTAGAGGCGTCGCGCCGAGAACGTCTGCCAGTACAAATCGATCCGCGCTCCGCCGAGCAGCCGTGACGGCCGGATCGCGTCCGCGTTGATCGGCGTCACTTCCGCAATCGGATCGGCGCGCAGCAGCCGCGCGGCGGCGTTGAACGCCGACGGGACGAAGCTCTCGGTCGCGCTGTCGGCGCATCGTGGACCGTTCAGGTGCTTCAGCAGGTACGCCTTCAGCGAGTCCATGACGAACCAGCCCGGCACGCTGCGCTCGCGATCGGCGCCCTGCAGATCGGCGCTGCGTCCGACGATGTCGATGTCGGAGACCGAGAAGCCGCGCGGATCGCTCGTGCCCGCATTCAGCAGCTGGCCGTAGAACGTCTCGAGATACGTCGCTTCGATCGCGCTGGGGCGGAAGCGGAGCAGCGCGCGCGCCACCGCCGGCATCTCGGTCGGCAGATGCGCACGCCACAGATACAGCTCGAGGAACCGCACGGCGTCGCCCCGTTCCGACGGCGCGAACGTCGTCCGCGCGAGCGTGCTCAATGCGCCGTAGTATTCGTCGACGGCCGGCACGAGCACGTCGCTGCACACCGCCGGCGCGAGATTCAGATCGATCCATTCGAAGAGCTCGCGCGCGCGCAGCGGCGCGACGAAGGCCATCAGCTGGGCGGCGCGCACCTGCAGCGGAACGCGAGCGATCTGCGTGTCGTACGCCTGCGTCAGCGCGCCCTGCAGGCTGTCGGGCGGCACGCGGACCGACGTGCGGCGGTACGCGACCGGCGCCGCGTACGCGCGGAAGAACGCCTCTTCGAGCATCTCGCGCTTCCAGGCGAGGTCCGCGACGCGCGTCGACCCCGCTATCCGGATGAGAACGTCGGCGTTGAACTCGGGAGGGAGGGCTGCCGCGTCCCGAATCAGTGACTCGATGGCGGTGTCGCGATGCGGGGGATCGTCGGACGCGCGCGGTGCGGCAAATGCCGATGCGCAGAGCACGCATGGAACGCAGAGAGCGCACAGAAAACTCTTGCTATACCGTTCGCAGATCATCAGCGTCGTTCCACGACATCCACGCGACTGACAGCCAACGCCAGCGGACGCGGATCGTCTCCGGATCCGACATCACGCGGCGACACGGTCGCCGAAAACAGCAGCCGCAGCTCGTTGAACCCGATCCACCACGCGGATGAAGGCGCCGCGATGCGAATCTCCTGCCATCCTGGTGGAATTGCCGCCTCGGTGAGCAGCGTGCCGTTCAGAATCGCCGTCATCTGCTGCGGCGGCTGATGGCGTTCGAACGGCGACCGCGCCGTGATGACGATGTCCGCGCCGGCGGCTGAGCTGCGCGGCAGGACGATGCGCGCTTCCTTGCCGACGACCCATGCGAACTCGCGCAGGCCGTCGTGCTCGGTCGTCGCGAAGCCGGACCGCAGCGGCCGGTCGACCGCGAGCGCGCCGGGCGAGACATGCGGGAACGGCGGCGCGACGACACGCGCGGCGATCGGAACGAGGGCAGCGACGATTGCCAGCGACAGACCCCATGCTGCCAGCTCGGCCCCCAGAGACGCCGCATCGAGCGCGTCGGCGATCGCCGCCGAGGCCAGCAGCAGCAGCACGTCGTAGTACAGGTAGTGCACCGGATAAAGCGTCGTCATGCTGAACGCGAACAGCGCCAGCGCCATCCACGGCAGAGCGCGCTGTCGGCGCGCGAGGGCGGCCCACGCAGCGGCGTAGACGCCGAGCATTGCGATTGCCTGCAGCGGCACGACGAGCGACTCGCGGTGGTGTTCCAGCAGCCATTCGGTCAGCCCAATCGTCTCCTGGCCGGGCCGCGCCAGCACCGGCCAGACCGCCGCCGCCATCACGCGCGGATACGACAACACCATCGAGTCCCAAATGCCGCGGGAATCCCACGCGACGAACGGCCCGAGCATGATCGCCGCTGCGCCCGCCGACGCGATTAGGACTGCCGGCAGCCGCCGGCGGTCGGTTCGCCACACGCCCATCAGAAAAACAGGCACGACCGCGACCATGGTCGTGCGGGCGGCGATGAGGACGCCGAGAAGACACGCGGCCGCGACCGGCCGCGATCTCGACGTCATCAGTGCGAACAGCAGGATGAGCGGCCAGTACGCCGGAGTGTGCCCGATGAGCGTGAATCGCTGGACGTCGAGCGCCAGCGCGAGCGCGGCGAGGAGCGCGAGCCACGCGACGGCGTCGGCGACTCTGCGGCGCGACGCGTTGACGGACGCCGCAACGGCGCACCACATGGGCACGAACAACTCGCCGGCAATCGTGACGGTCCTGAAATCGAGGCGGAGCAGCTGCGGGACGACGAATGGCCCCCACAGCACGGGACCGTACGGCATCGCCATTTCCCACGTGGTGTCGTAGGAGCGATAGATCGTGTACGGGCTGTGGCCGTTGAGAAACCGCCGCGTCGCTTCGCGGATGACGATCAGCATGTCCGCGCCGTACGGCAGCCACGCCATCAGCCGCGTCCAGCGATAGAGCGCGATGGCGATCGCCGCCGCTCCAATGCACGCGGAAGCGATCGCCGCCGCCGACATGCGCGGCATCGGCGCCGCCGGCGCTGTGCTGTCGGCGCGAGGCCAGGCGACGACCATCGCCACGATGGCGCAGGTGAAGAGCACGGTGACGAGCGGATACGACGCCGGCGTGCCACGATACGCAACCGACAGGTCGGGCCAGGCGAATATCAGAACGGCAAGCGCCAAGATCGCTAGCGTTCCGGAGGTGCAGATGCGGGACATGTGTGGACGGCCGTCGATAATCGAACGCAGAGTCCGGTTCGGCTCGCCGACGCTCACCGCGATGTTCGCCGCCATAGCTGGAGCTCGTGGACGGACCACCATCGCCCGGCCGCCTGACCGGTCTCGCGAATCACGAGCGTCGCGGTCTGGTTGTCGGGCAGGGCGATGGTGATCCGCGGATAACTCGGGTCGCGCACGAAGGCCGCGACGAACTCCGAGTACGGCGTCGCGCGATACAGCACGCGCGTGGCCCCGCCGTCGATGCCGGCGGGGCCACGCGCGGGTGGTCGAAGAGAGATCGTTCCGCCAGCCGCATGTCGACGCGCGCGATGTTTGCCGGCCGGGCGAGCGTCGCGGCAATCCAGCTCGTGCCCCGCTGTCCGCCAATCCAGCGCGTATCGCGATTGCCGTCCGTCAAATACGCGACGCGATCTTCTGCTTCGGAGACCGACACGGACAGTTCGCGTCGATCGATCGGTACGACCGGTTCCGCCGCCGGCGGCGCGATCGGTCGTTCGAGCTCGAACACGTACGCATCGAGCAGCCGTTCTTCCCGTACGACCTGTCCGGAGCTTCGCAGCAGACCGAGCGCGAGGCGGTGCTCGTCGTTCGCGAGCTGCGTGACGTTGTAGTCCTCCTGGTTGATCACGACGTAGCGGACGCCGAGCGATCGCAGCATGCGGACGACCGCCGACGGGCGATCGTTGTCGTACAGCACGCTGTCGCGCCCGCGGAAGAGCAGCTGCAGCGGGCTGTCATATCCGCTCATGCCGTTGACGATCGGATGCGAATGGAACAACGTGGCGAACTGGTAATTCAGCTCCTGAACGCTCGACGTCCGAACGGGAAGGTGCAGTACCGCGCCTGGCAGGCGGCCGCCGAGCCACTCAGCCACGGCGCGATCCGCGGGACGGCCGCGTGCACCGTACGAATGGACCGGCAGTGGAACGGCGCAGCTCTCGGCGAGAATTGCGAGGACCGCGATCGCCGTGGCGAGCGAGCGGGCGCGGGCGGGAACGTGAATCGCCGAAAGCCGGGCGCCGAACCCCACGAGCACGGAAAGGCCGAGGAAGAAGATGATCGCAAACCGCGCGGGAACGCGCATGCCGTTCATGCCGGGAACGACCCGCAGCAGCCAGTCGTACGGCCCGTGAGTCGTCACGAGATGCCCCCACACCCGTACGTGCGGGCCCAGCGACAGGACGAGCGCGGCGACTGCAATCAGCCCATACACCGATACCCATCGGGCGACGTCGTCGCGGCGCCCGCGCAGGTGGCCGAGTGCGATCGCCGCGAGCACGATCGCGACAACGCCAGGAAAGAGATCCTTCTCGGCCTCACCCGGTTCGCCGGCACGCAGCCAGCGCCACACACCCATCGAGCTGCGCCCGATGAAGTACGAACGAACATCCGCCGATCCCTCCTCCAGTTCCGCGAGCCTCCGTACGTGTCCGTAATCGGATCTCACGCGACTGTATCTCAGACCGACCGGTGCGAGCGCCACGACGATCGTCGCGGCCGCCACGGCCAGCTCCGCCAGCCGGCGCGCTCGCCGCGTGCGCTCGTGCCGCAGCCCGTCGAGCGCCACGGACGCGATGGGGAGCGCCATGAAGTACGCGACGTAGCTGTTCGACAGCGCCTGGAGCGCGCAGCCGACGCCGAAAGTTCCGAGATATCCGCGGCGACCCGTCGAGAAGTATCGATGCAGCCCGTACAAGGCGATCGGCAGCCATCCCGTCGCGATGAACTGAATGTGCGAGAGCTCGATGAATCGAAACGAACAGAACGCATAGAACGCAGCAGCGATGACGCCGGAACGGCGGCTGCGCGTGAGCGAGGTCGCGAGGAGGTACATGCCCACGCCGGCAATCGCAAACGAAACGATCAACGCGACGTTGTACGTCAGAATCGGATTGCCGGTGATCCAGTACACCGGCGCGACGAGGACGGCGATGCCCAGGAGGTTCTCGGAGAACGCCAGCGTATTGCGGTACGGATAATAGATCGGTGCGTCCCACAGGCCGACCAGCCCGTGGCGCAGACGGTCGGCATCCCAGCCGATAATCCACGTGTTCAGGAGCGTATCGACGAGATCGGAGGGCAGCCGGCGAGTCGGATGCTGCCACAGCGGCAGCGTCATGACGATCGCCGCGATCGCGAAGCCGACGAACGCGATCATGAGCTCCCGCAGGCGGACGTCGACAGCCGTCTCGCGATCGGCCGCCGGCGCCGCGTCGACGTTCATCGCCGCGGCTTCCTATGCGTGAGGGACGGCAACATCCCGTGGGCGAACGACAAGTCGCGTACACTGTCCGGTCGTCTCGAATGCCGTTGCACGAGCGTGACCTGACATCCCGCTGGCGAAGGTACACCATTTCCGCCGCGATCGCTCTCGCGTATGTGGCCGCCTGCCGCGTCATGCTGGCGCCCATCTGCAATTTCGGCCGCCTCGCGACCGCCAGCTACGGCGGCGACGCGCGCGCGTTCATCTGGGTGCTCGCGTGGGACAACCATGCCGTGCTCGATCGCGTGCCGTCGCTGTTCGACGCGAACAAGCTCTATCCGCTGCCGAACGCGCTGGCGTACGGCGAGCACCTGTTCGGCATCTCGCTCTTCACGTTGCCCGTCTACGCGGCGACTCGAAATCCCGTTCTCGCGTACAACGTCGTCTGGATCTTCGCCTACCTCGCGGCGGCAGCGGCCGTGCACTGGGTCGCATGGCGGTACACGCGCGATCAGCTCGCGTCGCTCGTCGCGGGCATGGCGTTCGCGTTCTGTTTCTTCCGCATGCACCACGGGCACGGACACCTGAACCTGATCTGGTGCTTCTGGATTCCGCTGTCGCTGGTCGCGATCGAACGCTGGCTGGCGCGCCCCACGTGGATGCGATTGGCCGCGTGGGTGGCGATCGTCGTGCTCCAGGCGCTCGCCGCGTGGTATCAGGCGGTGTTGATCACCGTCGCCGACCTCCTGTTCCTCGCGTGGCTGATCGGCGTCGAACGGCGGACCATTTCGGTCGCGCGATTCGCGGCCCAGGGCGCCGCCGGCGCCGCCGCGGCGTTCGCGCTCGTCTGGCCGTTCGCGCGCCACTACTTCATCCTGCACAGCGAGAGCCCGGCGTTCATCGCGGCGGCTGCGGCCGATCTCGCCGGCTGGCTCGTGCCGCCCGAAAACACCTTTGCGGGTCACTGGCTGCTGGACCACGGCGTCAAGGGACCGCGGTGGATCTGGGGCGAGCTCACGGTGTACCTCGGATGGATGACGCTGGCGCTCGGCTGCGCCGGCGCGATTGTCGCGCTGCGCAGCGCCGATCGGTCGTTCCGCCGCGCACGATTCTTCATCGTCCTCTGCGCGATCGCAGCCGTGCTCGCGCTCGGACCCTCGTCCCGGGAAGTGGCGTCGGGCTCGTTCGGATGGAGCCCGTTCGGCGTGCTGGCGCGCGTGCCGGGATTGAGCCTGTTCCGGATTCCGGCGCGCTACACGGAGCTCATGAACCTCGCGCTCGCCGTGCTGGCCGCAATCGCGGCGGCGGCGATGCACCG
>Ga0066670_10000465_pt1 | contig 12113 bp, 6 predicted proteins | sample GraSoiAngelo_119_FD_66459 | JGI IMG/M metagenome (GOLD analysis project Ga0066670, IMG submission 66459) | Grasslands soil microbial communities from the Angelo Coastal Reserve, California, USA - 14_0919_05_20cm | ecosystem: Environmental > Terrestrial > Soil > Grasslands | place: USA...
GCTGACTGGCCGATTGTCCAGGTAAATTGCTGTTCTGTGTAGCTCCAACCTTCGCGGCGAAAGCGCTCGGATCCAGCGCCAACGCCAAACTTGATCACATCATCAAACGCATAACTGCTGGAGCTCCGGCTCGATTGAGGAGGTGGGCTATCCTCCCGTCCGTAACCGCTCAACGAACGCGCGATTTGGAAGCCCTCGTGGACTTGTGAAGAATCCTGCAGGGCCGTACTGCGGAGGTTTATCTCGAACTGCCGGCGATGGCTCAGGATTAAATCGTTAATGCTCTTGCCGAAGTGGGCCATGAAGTCGTCGCGCCGGATATCGAGCGCGCTCAATTGCGAATGTTCTCCGCGCGCGCTGCCTATTTCATGTCCGATGGCAAGGTTAACGGCAAAGGGTCCGATCCAACTGGACTCTTCTTGCATGAGAATGTTCGGGTGCTGCCCGAGACACCAGGTAAGAATGCTCGTTCCAGACCGCGGCGATCCCACTACAAAGATTGGTTTGTTTATTCTATCTTGCACTTCAGTGCATAGTCCCGTATGAGCGCGAGGCAGTCGCGAGCTGCTTTGTTTTTCTCTTCTGGGACGATTCATCATACACGAACGGTCAAGCTTCGCACACGATTGCGGCGTGCCCTCGATAGCTAATAAAGCCAGCAACATACCGCGCTGGGTAAACGGGTTCATTCTTTTGCACCAGTCCGGTTACACGTCCTTCCATCATTCCAAAGTTTTTCACCTGCCGGTGAAGCATTGAACACTTTGCATTCTCTCCAAAGTTTAGCGATTAACTGTTCTGCCTCGCTGTATTTTCTTCCCAAATCGCTAAAGTACTGAACCTATTGATTAAATTCGGCTTCCAATTTTTCAGGACTCTGGTCGAAGTTTCGCGCTGCTGCGGCGAACTCTCAAGTTCATCGTTCAATTGCTTGGTTCGTTCGCCAATCGCTGGAACTGTTGCGCAATAATTTGCATTGAAATCGACAGGCACATTCGCGCGTCCAGCTTAGCTTGTAATTCTTGATAATCCAGTAATCCGAACGTGAAGCAGAATCATATATCCGAAGCAAAGAAACGAACATCCGATCACCGGTGTACACGACCTCCCCATCCGATGTTGACGAGCGCGAGTACACTCTGCCGGCTGTGACGAGCAGAAGCGTCGACCCATCTCCCGTAGTTCGTTGGATCGTGTTGGGCCTCCATTGCAATCCACTTCTGATGCGCATTAGACATAGCCAGACGGTGCAACGTGAAATCTCAGACAATCTACAACCGCGCCGCGACTTCGCGCTCTCCGGATCATCACACTGCCGTGGCGTCCTGAGCCACGTGCTGTAATTCGCCGACGTGGGACCTTGGCGGTTGCGGGGTGTGGACGTGAGCGCTCAGGCCGCTACCTGTCTCAAAGCTGAGACGACGGCGGAAATTTGTTCATCGGTCAACTCCGCATACATCGGGAGCGACAGGCACCGGTCGCAAAACGCTTCGGTCATCGGCAGATCGCCGTGGCGATAACCAAGGAATGCGCACGCTTTTTGCAGGTGAATGGGGACGGGGTAGTGGAGGCCGGTTTCGATGCCAGCCTCCCGCAAAAAATGCCGGACGCGGTTGCGATCCTGACATTCGATCACATAACAGTGCCATACACATTCGCAATCGGAAAAATACGTGGGCAATTTGTACGACGAATCCTTAAGCAATTTGGTGTAACACGCAGCGCGACCAGCACGAGTCGCATTCCAACTATCGAGCTGATTTAGCTTAATGGCGAGGACTGCTCCCTGGAAGCTGTCCATTCGGTAGTTGTACCCGATCTCATCGTGGAAATATCGTTCGCGTTGTGCGTGATCACGCAGCGAGCGGGCACGCTGTGCGATCAAGGGATCATTCGTTGTCAAAGCTCCGCCTTCGCCGTAAGCACCTAGGTTTTTGCTGGGGTAAAAGCTAAAGCAGGCGATTCTTCCGAGTTGGCCAACTCGTTTGCCGCGATACCGTGCTCCGTGCGCTTGTGCGGCGTCCTCGATGATAGGTATCCGATGTTGAGCGGCGATGGCACTGATCTTGTCCATTTCCGCAGGCATACCATAGAGATGCACTGGAATTATGGCTTTTGTCCGGGGAGTAATGGCAGCTTCGAGTTTAGCCGGAGACATAGTCCGACGTGCAGCGTCGATATCAACAAAAACCGGGGTTGCACCTACATAAGTGATCGCCCAAGCGGTCGCGATGAAACTCATAGCAGTAGTGACGACCTCATCTCCTCGACCAATATCGAGGCAGCGCAGCGCAAGATGGAGTGCGCTCGTTCCGCTGTTCAAGCTGACGCAGTAGTTGACGCCACAGTAATCCGCAAATTGCTCCTCAAATTTTGACGTCCATGGTCCCTGCACAAACCGCGCTGATTCGCAAACTTCTTCCAATGCCTTCAAAACTTCGCTACGAATCCCGCGGTATTGAGCTTGGAGATCGACGTCCGGGACGATTGTCTTATTCTCTGTTCTGTTTTGGCGTATTTCCATTGGATTAATTGAGCAGTGCAACTATCGCCATTCGTTAATTCGGCGCAGAGTGGCTATAATAATCTTTCTTTCTGTGGTTACGGAGGAGAATTAGCTTCCGCTCTTGCGGAAAAGGGCAACGCGAGCGCAGTCATTTTACCAGGGAAATGCTTGCCGCTTCCAGAATTCTGACAACCGCCAGCCCCGCCATGCCGTCCGACCGTGGCACTTTCTTGTTGCGCATGCAATCAACAAAGTGCTCGCATTCGAATGAAAGCGCTTCAGGCATATCGAGCTTTGGTGACGACACGTCACCCATCCGGTAATCAACTAGTGCTTTGTAAATTTCCTCCTGAGATTTGACTTGTATTCCGCGATCGTAAATGCGGATTTTTTCGATCAGTTCCATGTCGCCGTAGACCAGCATTTCCCGCCGATCGGGTTCCGTCGCACTCTCACTGGCGAGAGCCAGTTAACGTGGAAATCCGCGATGCAGTTGTTCCCAAAGTGCAATGTCAAATAGGCGACGTCAACAAGCCCGGATTCAATGTGGTCAGAACCGTTCGCGGAAACCGACTGGGCTTATCGGGAACGAGATAAGATAAGATAAGATAATGAGCGCGCTACGTCTGTAACGTCTCGAGCAAGGCGAACGAAGACTGCTTGGGGAAAAAGTTTGCGCAGCCCGCAGATATCTTCGCGCTGGACGAAATTTACGCTGAGCTAACCGCGTTCTCCGCGTGCAGTCCCAGATTGATAGCCGGCAGCTGCGCCGATCGCAAAGGCCCCCCAGCCAATCTGATTCTTCCTGCGAGATGATGTTCAGGTGCTGCCAGACACCAAGTGAGGATAGTTGATCCCGATCGGCCTGAGCTTACGATAAAAAATCGGCTTGTTTACTCGCTCAACCGAAGATGGCACTTAGTCGCGGAAGTTTTAGGACTTGCCCTGGGTGGACCCAATCTTGGCAGTTAGCATTTTCAGTTTGCGTCCTTGTGGAGCCTTGGTGCGCTTGTCACTAAGTAAACGATTCAAGTGTTTGCGCACAGCTGGCACCGAATAATGCGCCTTCGTTTTTTTTATGCTATTCTCCGAGAGCCGATTCCAAAGCTCCTCCGATTCGTAAAGCTCGACGACGGCCCGCGCGAAATCCTCCGGCTCATCGGCGATGAGAATGTCTTCACGATCGGTTAGCGCTATCCCCTCTACGGCGAGCGAGGTTGCCACGACCGGCACACCAAAACCCATGCTTAGATTGATTTTGCCTTTTATACCGGCCCCATATCGCAATGGCGCGACAGATAATTTAACGCTTTCAAAAAAAGGCCGAACATCTGGCTGCAATCCAGCGACGATGACATTGTCGGTCGCGAGCGCTACCACCTCCGGAGGGGTCTTGTCGCCGATGATGTAGAATTTGGCGTCGCCAAGACGCTCCTTTACCAGTGGATGAATTTTCTTCAGGAAAAAAATAACCGCATCAATGTTTGGTGTGTGCTGAAAACCACCGATGAAGAGAAAGTCCCGCCGCAGTGAGAAAGGCGCCTTCGAACCCGGAACATCGACAATAGTAGGCACAATTTCTATCGACTTGTCCGGTCGGGCCTCGCGGAGAAGCTTCTGTTCCACTCCGCTCACCACCCAGGTCTCATCGGCCTGATCAATCAGCTCATACTCCAATTGCTCTTTCTCGCGCGCTTTTTGTTGTACCTCGGGATCGTTGGTGATCGCCGCTTCCCGATTCGTGCGAAGAAAATGTAGATCGACAGTGTCGAAAATAACGCGGCTTTGTGGCGCGTGCAGTCGAACATCTGCGATATGCTTGCGAGCAAAATCGCACCGGCTTAATACCACGACGTCGAATTCCGAACCGTGCGCAATGAGATAATCGCGCACTTTTTTGATATAAGGGTGATAAACAACTTCAATCCCACGCTTCCGCAATTCGTCGCCGTAAGGAGGGATGTCCGCGAGATTATCCGGAACAAATGTCACGCGATGGCCGAGTCGGTGAAGAATGTTAAGAATATGAAACATTCGCAGGGACCCCGCGTCCTTCTCGGGCATCGGAAGATGATGGTCGATGACGAGAATGTTTTTCCGTCCCGGCGGCGCCTGAGTTAAGGAGGCGAGATCGCCAGTAGCCGGTTTTGCCAGCAGCTCCGCGGCCCAGGTGTCCGCAAAAGTCAATCGATTGATATCCTGGTGTTTTTTTGTGCCCGTTGAGAGATTAGTGCCGCCGGTAACACCTTCGTAGTGAATTACCTCACTGAGCGGCTGGTACAATACCTTGTAACCGGCCTTCCGAACTTTGAACGATAGATCGGTATCTTCGTAATAGGCAGGCGCGTATTTTGCATCAAATCCTCCAAGCTTCTGAAAGAGCGATTTGCGAATCATCAGCGCCGCCGCCGAACAGTAATCAACTTCCCGGAGATAATTGTATTCGGGTTTTTCTGGATCATCGAACTTGCCGTAATTCCAGCCCGAGGCATCTCGCCATATAATTCCGCCTGCTTCCTGTAACCGGCCATCAGGATAAACGAGTTTCGAGCCGACGACGCCCGCCCGCTCGTCTTCAGCGAAAGTATCGAGCAACGCGGTAAGCCAACCTGGCCTAACGATCGTGTCGTTATTCAAGAAAAAGAAGTATTTGCCGCGGGCCTGCTCAGCACCGCCGTTACAGGAAAAAATAAAACCGGAGTTCTTCTCGTTACGAAGATAAACAACGCCTTCCATCCTCGGGACAAGCTCAGCCGTCTCGTCCGTCGAGCAGTCGTCCACCACGATGACTTCGAAAGCCGATCGTTCTTCTATGGTTTGTAACGAAGCAAGGCACGCGTGCGTGAATTGAAACTGGTTGTAGACCGGAATAATAATTGAAACATCGACTTCCTCGTGTGCCGGAAACCGGATCGATTCAACTGGCACAGATGGGACGGGAGGTGCAACAGGCAAAGCCTTCTTCGCAGCGCCTGGCGGAATCGCAATTTCTGGGATCGATTGAACATTGTCCAAGTTCTCGGCCGCGGGCGTTCTGGGGATGGCCGGGAACTGGAGCCTCTTGATTTCGTCTTCTATCTTCGCGATTTCGGGGTGGGAAGCGCGCCATTGCGAATATGCAGTCACAACTTTTTCGAGATGGCCATAACCCACCGAAACCTTGCCGGGAAATAATTTTGCCTGGATTGCAGCTCCCGGATTTGCCAATTTCCAGCGGCGGGACGAACGCAAGCGCGCGGCGGCGTTTTCAGCATCATCAAGCAAACGCGAGAGTCTCCGGGTATCCGAAAGCTGTTTGCGTAAGCGATCTGTCAGTTCGATGATATGCCGCTCGTGTTCTGCTAAGCTTACGCTCCTGCCGTGAAGCAGACGATTGATTTGCGTAATACGATCACGCAATTGCTCGACTTCGACGTTACGTTCGGACAATTGCTCCGTTTCAATTTTGAGATGCCGCTCCAGATCGGACAATTGCTCAGTTTCAATTTTGAGATGCCGCTCCAGTTTGGCAATTTGCAACTCGACTTCGGCTTTATATTGGGATAACTGCTCGCTTTCAGCTTTGAGCCGTGCTTCGAATTCTGCTCTTTCGGTTTTGAGGCGTGCCTCGAATTCCGTTCTTTCGACTTTGAGATGGCGCTCCAGCTTGGCAATTTGCAATGTTTGTTTCGCCAGGTTTGAGGCACGAGCGGCTGATTCGATTTTGCTCTGGCCCAGAGAGTCGGAGATTTCCCGCACCGCGTCTTTAAGATTTATTATCTCCGCCTGATATTCGCTAATCTTCGCCGCGCGCTGCTGCGATTCGATCAACGACGCGAAAAGTTCGCGCATCTGGAGCCGATAGGCCTCTGCCTGAGAGGAGGTTTTCGAAGCAGTGGTGTCCGGTCCTTCTAAGCTCGCTTGAGGCTCGAGTCCCCACGCAAGTAATCGCTCAACGCGGCCAGTCTGATTGACCTTCTCCCGAAATAAAGCTGCGACCTCCGGCCATCTGGCTTCCGGATCCACGCTGACGGCACGGTTTTCGATAAAGGGATCTGCAAGCTGGCAATATTGCTGCACGACTGGGTCGTCGTGCAAGCGACTAAACCGGAAAAGAGCCTCGCCCTGTCGTTCGCAGCGATCGCAAAACTCTTCAAAGCTCAATGGTCTCGCCATGTAGCTCACCGCCGGACGATGAAACACCACGCGGAATCCAAATTTCGAAAGTCTGTATCCCAGTTCCATGTCCTCGACGATCGTCCGGAACTGGCGATTGAAGACGCCGTGTTTGGCAAGAAACGATCGCTTGCATGACGAGCGCCCGCCCCAGAAGTAGGTAAAATCGAGCATCTGCCCATCCTTGAGATCGCCATAGGCAAAAAGGAAGCGGCGAATATCTGTGACGTAATGCATCAACGGCGTAACCGAAAGCGTCGGCGCCCACGTCGTGTATCCCAAGACAGCTATGTTCTCTTCGGGATGTTGCTTGTGTGCTTTAAGATGCTCTTCGAGCAGGTGACTGTCGGCGATGTCGTCATCATCACAAAAAAGCAAAATTCTGCCGCGGGACGCCAGGATACCTGTATTCTTTGCCGCCGATATGCCTGAGTTCTCAATGTGGAGATACCTTAGTTGCATCCGCGATCCGAAGTCGCGGCACACTTCCGGCGTAGCGTCTTTAGAGCCATCGTCGACCACAACGACCTCGTAGCGATTCGTCGGTATGCTCTGGGCAGCGAAGCTCTCCAGAGTGTCTGCCAGCATGACGGCCCGATTAGACGTCGGAATGACGATACTGATGAACGGATGCCCGGTTTCCTCCCTGCGCGTTGATCGCTTCCTTCGCCCCGACGTTGTGGCCGATTCCCCAGTTTTGGCTCGATCTTGGGCGATCATTGAACTTCTTGCAGTGTTTTTCAAAAGAATAGCGGGCGCAAAAACTCATTGAGCCTGCGCTAAAAACTGGATTTCTTCTATAGGATAAGAGTTTCGCCAAATCAATCCGTTAAATTAGTTTGGTTAGTTTGGCCGGATTCGCGCTGCGGGTTCCCGCGGGCAATTGTTTACCAAATTATATTTCCAGCCGGCGTCCGCCCGATAAAAGTGCTTCAAAACGAGAGGTTATTTGAGTCTTAACGAGAGATTATTTAAGTCTTAGATCCGTCATCGATGTGAAAAAGCAGCTATCGTGGCCGTAGCTATACCCGTTCTCATTAAAAGTGCTTGCTCTGACCAGACTGAGCTATCATCGTGCTGCGTTTGCAGAGTTGACCGATTGAACGACAACGGCGCTCACAATTCGTTTGAGCAAAAGGCGATGGATACCGGCAAGAGACATTTGGCCTCGCTCGATAGTCTGCGCGGGATCGGTGTGGTTTTGATTTTTGCGAATCACTTCGGTTATATTCGTTTTGGCTGGATTGGGCTGTGGATCTTTTTCGCTCTGTCCGGTTATCTCATTACCGACAGCCTTTTGAAGATGAAGGCGCTGCCGATTGGCCAGTACTTCGGCCGGTTCTACGCAAAACGAGCTTTCCGGATTCTGCCAGCTTTTATTGTCTTCTTCAGTATATCTGTCGCGCTCTATTTTATCTTTTGGTCCCAGGGTGATCCGCCGTTGAGTCACTTCTGGATTTACATCGTTACATTTACTTTCAATCACTACCCCCAGCCAGGGATGGCCTGGTTCGATCACCTTTGGTCACTGTCGCTGGAAGAGCAGTTCTACGTGGTATGGCCGTGGCTGGTTTTCTTTTTGCCGATGACCTGGCTCAAGAGGGTCGCGCCGTGCTGGATTCTCGTGGCTCCAGTTTTGCGCCTGACTTTCCCCTGGTTTTATCCTGGCGAAATGGTTGAAGCTTCGTTGCTGTGTCAGGCGGATGCATTCGCTATTGGAGGATGCGTCGCGATATTTCGCGATGAACTCCCGGGCCCGCGCCGAGCAAAGAGGCTGATGTGGATCATGACGGCAGTGATCATTCTGATCGGACTCGCAAATTATTTCGCCGGCGCTTCGAGGGACGGCCCCTATTGGCAAACGCTAGGCTGGCCACATGTTGGCCTATTTAATTATCAATATGTCTGGGGTTATGGGTTTATTAATGTTTGGGCGGCCATCCTGATCTTGGCTTGCTTAAAGGGGACTGCTCCATCTTTTCTGAATTTTCCAGCGCTCGTTTTTCTCGGCCGGATTTCGTACGGCGCATACCTCTCCCATCTGCCACTCCTCGGCGTCTATTTTCTCTATCTTCAGCCGATAAATGAGTTTTCGGTGCGCGGCTTTCTGATCTTCGTCATCTGGTTTGCCAATGTCATACTCGTTTCCTGGCTTAGCTTTCGATTTATTGAGATTCCATTCTTGCGTATCAAGAACAGGCTCGGAAAACAGCGAGCCTCGGCGGCTCGTCCAGAGCTATCTCCCGAACTCCCGCCAGTTAAACGAATAGCGCACGACTAGCGGTGTTTCGATCCGGCTGTGCTGCAAAGCTGGGAATTGATCAGCTTTGCGGTCATTTTAATTCCCGTTCAGTTGATCGAAAAACGGCGATCCCAGCGCCGATGGAAAAAGGGTCAAGATGAAAAGGCGTTGCGAGATGGAAGATCATGGTCGTGTAGAAATCCTCCGCGCCATTAAGACGATAATAAGCGAAGAGTGCGAGCCTCGAGAGTGAGATTAGCACGACAATTACAACGATAACTCGGCGCAGGTTGGCCCCGCTGAGTACAAAAACGAGAAGAGGCCAGACGAGATAAAATTGTTCCTCGACCGACGTCGACCACAGGTGCATAGTCGGAAGGCTCAGATGATGAGGATATGGATCGGAAAGCAGATCAAAATTATACCAGTATTCGGCTAACGAAGGGAACACATTTAAGAAATCCTGGGGCTGCCTCACGCACACGTACACAGCCGTGCAAACAAGAAGAAAGCCAAAATACACCGGCAAGGGTCCGCAGCAGACGGCGCCAGTAAAAACGGCCCAAATACTCCCCAAGTCGACGATTCGTTTCCGTCAACAGAATTGACGCGATCAAGAAACCCGACAGAACAAAAAAGAACTCAAGCCCAATCCAACCGACTTCGGAGTAGCCATAGTGCGTCGCAAGCACAAGAATAGGGGCCAAACCTCTGAGTCCGTCGAGCGACGGGATATAACGCAACGACTTCGCTGACATGAGGGGCGTGTAGAATATCTTCATCTAAATGGACTTTGATGCGGCGCTGGCAATGGACGCTGGTGAGGGGATTGGGGATCCCTCCATATCGCGATGCAGACCTTATCAAAAACTGGTCAGAAATGCGAGGTTCTAATAACTTGCCAGACGATCACTGTGTGTTCCGGGTTTTCCCAGAGACGGGTCAGGCAGGACGGCGGGTGTGTGGGCAATGGATCGTTCGCGAATTCCAAAACGTGCGTGATCGGCGTAGACCGGAGCAAACCACAGAACCAATCATCGCTGCCGGCTGACCAGAGAGCCTTTATGATCGCTGCGCGATCATCTCGAGGATTTAATCTCAGCGCCAGCTCATCGACGGGGTTCTTTTCATGCGCCTCCAGATACGCGGCTCGTCCAGTCAAGCCGCTGACAACGAAATTATAGGTGTTCCAGTACCGATTGGTCAGAATAACCGAATCCGGAGGCGTGTGTTCTCTGAGGTAGACAAATGCGGGCCACTCCTCAGCTTTAATTGCGACAATTTCTTGGCGGCACAAAAGCGTCAAAGGTGACGGCGGCCCGCCGATCCGATATAGAAGTCCAGCAACAAGCGCGGCCGACGCAAGAGAAATCCACGCCACAGGCGGCAAGTGAAAGCGCTTGTCAAAAAATTGACCGACTCTCCAAAGCGCTATGCCGGCAAACGGGAACAGATACCAGCGCGTATGCAGCAGAATTACCACTCCGATTGAGGCGCTGTCGTAGTCCGCGTTAAGAACTAATCCAAGACCGATAGAAGTCGCCACAGCCGAAAAGATGAGAAAGTTGAACTGGCCAAAAACCCGCCGGGAGCGCTTGCTCGTGAGATAAACCGCGGTCGCGGCCAGAAGAGGGATGCCAATCACATTGAGCAGGGAAAACATGAGGTCGTTGGTCGCTCCCCATGCCCAGTTCGTGGCGTCCGGCTGAGAGATCGCTCGCGTGATCCAATCGTGGACTACAGACGCGAACGGCCAAAAGGGCAAAAGAGCGTTCAAACCAAAATGCACACCAGACGACCGGAAATAAACCGGCGTTCGTGTTTCGAGATAGAGCAGACTCGCCACAACCGCGGCGCCGAACCCAGCAAGCAAGAACACGCTTTGATGTTTTTTTCGCCAAAGATGCAACGTTATCAACAGGAATGCGGGGAGGACGGCAAGAGCGATGTGGATTCTAAACCGTGTCGTCGCGGCCAAAGTAAGAGCCGCTGCTAAGATAAGAACGGGAGCCCTGGATTCCAGTTTGTCGCGCTCCAGGAAAAGCAATAGTCCCAGCATACCGGCGTAGAGTACGACCAGACCTGAATACATTTGCGGGGCCAACAGCGCAACAGGGTCGAGGCCGCTACTCAGATGCGGGAAAACTGTGAAATAGTATAAGGGGAGGTCCTCCGATCCGGCTACCGGCCAGAGATTGGGGGCGGGAGGTACGACAACATACATCAAGGCCAGGGTGCAGTAGCCGGCTATTTGAGAGGCGGCTAACGTTTTTCCGATCCCGTACAACAACAAACACATCAACACCTGAATCACGAAATAGTGATAAACCAGGTGCGCCCGCAGCATGTCTGGCTGGCCCGTGTAGCGATCGATTAGCATCGTCGTAAGATGCTCGAAGTTGTGGTAAGCTCGCTCCGGTGAGCCACCGCGAGCTATTGCCTGCCGCGGTGGAATATGTCGCGAGAGCTCGTAAGCTAGTCCGACATGGAAAAGGTGATCCGCCCCGCCGTCGAAGATCATTCCGCCGGTTTGAGCATCCCTTCTCCAGGCCGATTGCGCAGGAATATTGGCAACCATGCTTGCTGCAACGAGCGCGGCCAACACCCAGTCGAAATGCCTGAGGCATCTTAAATCTTTGGTTACGATCGCTTTGTTTTTGATCGCGTAAAAGATCAAGCCTGCCACTGCGGCGATCTGCGCGAAATAGAAAAGCCAACTGCAATGAAGCGTGGCCGCGCCAAAGTAGAAGAGGGTCGTTAACGCGTAACTGCTGCCAGCGCTGAAGGCGATCCGGCTAATCCGGTCAGGCACTTCGTTTCGTAACAACACGTATAACCAACCGCCCAGTGGTATCCACAACGCCAGCGCTCCCGCCATGAAGCGGAGCAACTCGAGCGCTCCCAGGTGCAGCTCCGCGCAATAGTAGACGGTCAGGCAGCTCGCGATGCAGGCAGGAATGATCTTCGCAAATGGCCAGCCTCTTATATCCGAGTTAATGAAACGCCATTTCATACTAGATCCAACCTACGGAAGGAAGATGTCCATAACGTCGTAGCCATTGATTTTCCGGAATTGAGGCTCGGAACTGACGGTTAAAAGCGCCATGTTTGGCAAGAAACGACCGCTTGTACGAAGAGCGCCCGCCCCAGAAGAAGGTAAAAATCGAGCATCTGCCCGTCCTTGAGATCGCCATAGGCAAAAAGGAAGCG
>Ga0066670_10000471_pt1 | contig 12084 bp, 9 predicted proteins | sample GraSoiAngelo_119_FD_66459 | JGI IMG/M metagenome (GOLD analysis project Ga0066670, IMG submission 66459) | Grasslands soil microbial communities from the Angelo Coastal Reserve, California, USA - 14_0919_05_20cm | ecosystem: Environmental > Terrestrial > Soil > Grasslands | place: USA...
GGAATTTGTGATCGACGAGTCTATGTAAATCTGACGAGCCAAACTGACGACGAGGAATGACGATGCCAATGAATAATTTCAAAGCAATATTGAAAGCGGCGTTACGACTAGCTTCGATACTCCCCTTCGCGGCGGTGGTCGCTTTCGGCCAGCAGCAGGTGAACCTGACCGCCAGGGCCGACGACCACAACGATGCCCGACGGCACGGTAGTGCCGATGTGGGGCTACACTTGCGGGGCTCTCGCCACCGGTGTCACCTCCACTGCGACCTGCCTTGCTCTGAATCCGAACGCCCCAGTCGCAGTCCCGGCCACGGCCACGACGGCGGCCGTGCCCGGATGGTCGCCCGTCGTGATTACGATTCCCACGGGACAGGCGCTGACCATCAACTTGACCAATAGCCTGTCCTTTACCGCGGGGACCGGTACGAATACCGTGCCCACATCCATCATGATCGTGGGGCAGGTGGGCGGAGGTTTGGGAGTCCTCGCACAACGCACGACGACACTGAGTCCGGATCACTCTAATCTAGTCTCCAGCACTGTGCCGTGGCCCGTAGCTGGATCGACAAAGGCCTTTACGCCACCGCCACAGGGGGCGCGCGTGCAATCGTTCTCCACGGAAGTCGCACCGGGAGCGACAACGGCCCTGACTTGGGCAGCCCTTCGGCCGGGCACGTACCTGATTGAATCGGGCACGCATCCGTCTATTCAGGTACCGATGGGTTTGTATGGAATCCTGGTTGTTACACCCACAGCAACTGCAGCTTGCACCACGACGGCGCCAGCTGGCACCGCTTATCCAGGTGTTCTCGCTACCGCCACGACACCGGCCGTTCCAGCTGTGACCTACAATGCGGAATTGCCGCTGGCATTCGGTGAAATCGACCCCGTCCAAAACAAATCTGTTCAAACAGCGGTCAGCACTTCTGGCTTTAGCGAGACCTACCACGTAATCGACGCGGATAAGGCGAAGACGCTCAATGATAAGCAGCTTGAACCCGCGTTGATCGACCCAGAGAAAGGCGTGAAGCTGGTAGTTCCGTCCCTGGAAAAGATAGGGCTTTTCCGTCAGATGAGCACGCCGGTAGAGGGCAAATCATACTGGATGGCCTTCTCGAATAGCGGTAGGCTTGTGAAACGCGGAGACCGGGTTAATGTCGTAATTGGCCAATTTCACGCTGACAACCTCGTAGTGGAATAGCCCAGCTGCGCCAGAGCAGCACACCGGAAGCTGGAAAGGCCTACTGGATGGCCTTTTCCAACAGCGGAAGAATCGTGAAACCGGGACACCGCGTGATTGTTCAAATCGGTCCGTTGCGGGCTGAGGGACTCGTTGTCGAACAACGCTGAATAGCCAACCACCGTATTTTCAATGGCTTATAGCTTCAGCAAAATTGCCCGACTTTGACCTGGGGCAAAGAACTTCGTGCCGTTCAGGTGCAGACTTCTGGCGACTGGTATCAACGCTCTAAATTTAACGAGGTTCTTCCCATGCCCCGAAAGTATTTCGCCATTTTAATATCCTTTGCCCTTGGCGGTTCACTCGTCGCTGCGGATAAATCTGCATCGAGTACTGAGCTCTCTTCTACCGAGATCGTAAACAAGAACGTGGAAGCCCGAGGTGGATTACAGGCATGGCGGGCCGTGAAAGCGATAACCATGTCGGGGAGTATTGGCGTGGGAGGCAATCAACGGACCACGCTCGCCGTGCCGTCTTCGACCGGCCGTAAGCCTGTATTAGGCATGCCATCTCCGCGGCCTGAGAAAGAAGCGGAGCTCCCATTTGTGATGGAATTGGCGCGACCCCACAAGCAACGGTTTGAGCTGAAGTTTAATGGGCAAACGGCGATCCAAGTATTTGACGGCACCAACGGCTGGAAGCTGAGGCCATTTCTGAACCGGCGCGAAGTAGAGCCCTTTACTCGGGAAGAAATCAAGAGCGCCTCCACGAAGGCAGACCTCGATGGCCCGCTGGTCGACTACGCGGCAAAGGGCACCAAGGTCGAACTGGTCGGCATGGAGAAAGTAGAGAATCGCAATACCTACAAGCTCAAGCTAACCACGAGCCAGGGGGTTTCGACCCATGTGTGGATTGATGCCCAGACGTTCTTGGAAACGAAAATCGAAGGTGAGCCTAGGCGGCTCGATGGCACCTACCACCCTGTGGAAGTGTATTTCCGCGATTATCGGCAGGTGAGCGGTCTGCTGCTTCCTTTTGTTCTGGAGACAAAGGTTCTCCCGGTGGCCAAGACGGCCACAGGGCTTCGAGATACTCCGGTTCCTGTGGAGAAAATCACTATAGAAAAGGTGGAGGTAAATCCCAAGCTCGACCCATCGGCGTTTGCGAAACCAGTAGCCTGATCCGTTCTCCGCACGCGGAGAGAAATCGATGACGCCGGGCCAAAAGGCAGTAGATCCGCCAGCGGGCCAAACTTCGACGGTCCTGCCCCGGACCCAAGCTAAAGGCGGGCTCCCGAGTTGCTCGATTGCGAGGGCGCGATTCCATGAAAAAAACCCTAAGTGCCGTGGTAGTTGGGCTGCTGATGATTTTGTGTTACATGGCAGGGCAGCGGCACAGTTCGCGAAATGCGACAAAGAGCACGAATTCCCGGCGCGTACTCTACTGGGTCGATCCCATGCATCCGGACTACAAGTCCGACCACCCGGGCACTGCGCCCGACTGTGGCATGGCGCTTGAGCCAATTTATGCCGAACTCGCTGCATCCTCAGAATCCGCCGCCCAGCCCGTGTTGGACGGGACAATTAGCATCGACGTTGCAAAGCAGCAATTGTTTGGCATTCGCGTCGCCACTGTCGAAAAGACTTCGGGAAGCGTGAAAGCCCGCCTGCTTGGGCGCGTGGTTCCGCAAGACACACGCGTTTACCGAATCACGGCCGGTTCCGAGGGGTTTGTTCGGGAGACTTTCAACGATTCGGTAGGGGAATGGGTTAAGAAGGATCAAAAGCTCGCGACCTCCTACATCGGTGAAACTTTAGCGGTAGCTTCCGGGTTCTTGGCCGCAACTGCGGGCGTCCCAGGCGCCGTGGGCAAGGACGGCTCCCGGACGATGCCCTATCCAGGTGCGGTGAACAAGCAAGGAGTGAGCAGTGTTCAGGGCTACACCGACCGCCTCCGCAATCTCGGCGTCAGCGATATGCAGATTAGACAGATGGCGGAAAGCCACCAGCTTCCTGAGACAGTGGATATTGTCGCACCCGCCGATGGATTCATTCTTGCCCGAAACATAACTCCCGGCCAGCATTTCGATCGCTCAATGGAGTTTTACCGCATAGCCGACCTGAGCCGTGTCTGGGTTCTGGCAGACGTCTTTGGCAGCGAAGTGCAGGATTTCCGGCCGGACACCATTGCTCGTGTCACTCTTCCCGATCAGGGGAAAACCTTTTCGGCTCGCGTGAGTCGTGTTCTTCCGGAGGTTGACCCCGCAACACGAACTTTGAAGTTGCGACTCGAGGTGGATAACTCCAGTCTGGCCTTGCGGCCCGACATGTTCGTGAATGTGGAGTTGGCAGTCCGAGTGGTCCCCGGTCTTACTGTTCCGTTGGATGCGGTGATCGACTCGGGGCGGGAGCAGCGCGTGTTCGTTGAGCGCGGGAGTGGAATATTTGAGCCACGACAAGTGCAAGCCGGGCGGCCGCTTGGCGACCGCATCGAGATCTTGCGAGGCTTGACCGAGGGCGAACGCGTGGTCGCCGCGGGAACCTTCCTCGTAGATTCGGAGAGCCGGCTGAAATCCACTACGCAGACGCCGTCCAAGTCACAACCACACGAAAAAACTACGCCTCGATCTACCAGGGTGCCCGGGCTAGCTGCTCAGGCTGCGCAGGTCAAAGATCCGGCTTGCGGCATGACCATCGATGCCGCAAAGGCCACTTTGGCCGGGCATACGCTTACTCGTGATGGCACCACGTATTACTTCTGCTCGGAGCGCTGCAAGCAGAATTTCCAGGAGCAGCCGGCGCATTATCTGGCCTTGAATCCGCCGAACGCCGGCCATGATTAACCGCATCATCGACATTTCCGTTAAGCACAGGGCTCTGGTGCTGGCCGCAATTGCGTTGGCCTGCTTGGTGGGGTGGTGGTCGATGATGACGCTTCCCCTGGACGCCACACCTGACTTGAGCGAAACGCAGGTCATCATTTATTCGCGCTGGGATCGTAGCCCGGACATCATCGAAGATCAAGTGACCTATCCGATTGTAACCGCCATGGAAGGAGCACCGAAGGTAAAGACGGTGCGCGGCATCTCGGACTTCGGCTACTCCTACGTTTACGTCATCTTCGAGGACGGGACGGACCTCTATTGGGCGCGCTCGCGGACTTTGGAATACCTGTCCGGCGTGTCGTCGCGTCTTCCCGAGGGCGTAAAGACCGAGCTGGGACCTGATGCGACGTCGCTCGGGTGGATCTATCAATACGCACTGGTCGACAGCTCAGGGAAACACACCTTGGCAGACCTGCGCTCTTACCAAGACTGGTATTTGCGTTATTACCTGAAAGCACTTCCCGGAGTGGCTGAGGTAGCGCCGGTGGGTGGCTACACTCGCCAATACCAGGTGAATTTAGATCCCAATCGCCTGCAAGCGTACGGCATTCCCATTCGCCGCGTCGTGGAGGCAGTGCGCGAAGGAAACAACGAAGTTGGCGGGCGCCTGCTGGAGTTCGGCGGCACGGAGTACATGGTTCGAGGCCGCGGCTATGCCCAATCCATCGAAGATTTCCAGAACATTGTGCTTCAGGCGAGCGAGGATGGAACTTCTGTGCGCATCAAGGATGTGGGCGAGGTCGTCGAGGGGCCTGATTTGCGTCGGGGTGTCGCCGACTTGGACGGCAAAGGCGAAGTGGTATCTGGCGTCGTGATCATGCGCAGCGGGGAGAACGCGCTGGAAGTCATCGACCGGGTCAAGCGCAAGCTCAGCGAGATCGAGCCGGCTCTACCAGAGGGTGTCAAAATCGTTCCTGTCTATGACCGTTCGCAACTCATCCACCGCGCAATCAGCAACGTCAAGACTACCATCTTTGAGGTTGTTATCACTGTCGTGCTGATTATCCTCGTATTCCTCCGGCATTTTCCCAGTGCGATCATACCGATCGTTACCATGCCGGTGGTGGTGCTGATTTCGTTCATTCCCCTGCGCCTCCTGGGAATCAGCGCCAACATTATGTCGTTGGCAGGTGTGGCCATCGCCTTCGGCGAGTTGGTGGATGCTTCCATGGTGGTGGCTGAACAAACGCATAAGAAGCTTGAACTCTGGGAAAAAACGGGGCGGCGGCAAGAGTACCGCGCCGTTGTGCTCGCGGCCATCAAGGAAGTCGCTGCTCCCACCTTTTTTGCTTTGCTGGTTATAGGCCTCTCTTTTCTGCCTGTGCTTACTCTGGAAGCGCAGGAAGGGCGGATGTTTAAACCCTTGGCCTACTCGAAGACGCTGGCCATGCTCATTGCCGCCGGCGTGGCCATTACGCTGGACCCAGCTTTGCGTCTGCTGCTCATGCGCCTTCAGCCCTATGTCTTCCGCCCCCGGTGGCTCTGCCGGGCGGTGAATGCGTTGATGGTCGGAAGGATTCGCTCCGAAGACGAACATATCATCAGTCGCTGGCTCATGCGGATGTACGAACCGGTGGTGCGGTGGACGTTGCGTTGGAAGTGGGTGGTTGTAAGTGCGGCCACTGCGATGGTTGCCATTTCCATTCCAATATTCCTGCACTTGGGTTCGGAATTCATGCCACCGCTCGACGAAGGCGTGATCCTCTACATGCCGTCCACCATGCCCGGGATCTCGGTTAGCGAAGCCAAGGAGCTGCTCCAGGCCACCGATGGCATCCTCAAAAGGTTCCCGGAAGTGGAACAGGTGTTGGGAAAGGCCGGTCACGCGGAAACTTCGACCGATCCTGCCCCTCTGTCCATGCTCGAAACCATCGTTACCCTCAAACCTCGTTCCGAGTGGCGCCATACTCCAACGTGGTATTCCTCATGGGCTCCGGAGATTGCCAAGTCCGTCTTTCGTCACGTTACTCCCGACACGATCTCCTCCGAAGAACTGATTCGTCTCATGGATGAGGCCCTCAAGGTACCTGGCGTGACGAATGCGTGGACCATGCCCATCAAGGGGCGGATTGACATGTTGACCACCGGTATGCGCACTCCTGTAGGCCTGAAAATCTCGGGCGCGGACTTGGGCACCATCGAACAGATTGGAACCAGTATTGAAACTTTGTTGTCCCGCGTGAAAGGCACACGGGGTGTCTTTGCTGAGCGTGCGGGAACCGGCTACTTTCTGAACTTCCAGTGGAATCGCGAGCAGCTGGCGCGGTACGGGCTGAGCATCGAAGATGCCCAACAGGCGGTGGAAAACGCGATTGGCGGCGAGGACGTCACCACCACGGTGCAGGGAAGGGAGCGCTATCCCGTCAACGTACGTTATATGCGTGACTTCCGCAGTGACCTTGGCGCGCTCGAGCGAGTGCTGGTTCCGGCTGGCGGCCACCGACAACTCGCGCTCGGCGAACTCGCGGAGATTCGCGCCTCGAGCGGTCCTGCGATGATTCGCGACGAGAACGGGATGCTGACCAGCTATGTGTACGTCGACATTTCAGACCGAGATCCAGAGAGTTACGTTGCGGAAGCGGGCCTTCTGCTGCGGAGCCAAATGAAACTGCCCGCCGGGTACGCCATTTCTTGGAGCGGACAGTATGAGGCTATGGAGCGAGTCCGGCACCGCTTAACGCGGGTTGTGCCGCTCACACTCGGTCTGGTCTTGCTGTTGATTTATGCGAGCACGCGTTCGTTGACGAAGACAATGATCATCCTGCTTGCGGTTCCGTTTTCTGCGGTTGGCGCCGTGTCATTTCTCTATCTGGCAGGCTACAACGTGAGCATCGGCGTTTGGGTCGGACTGATTGCCTTGTTAGGTGTGGATGCCGAGACAGGCGTTTTTATGCTCCTCTACCTGGACTTGGCTTATGAAGAGGCCCGAACTATGGGCCGATTGCACAATCTCACTGGGTTACACGAGGCCATTGTGCAGGGTGCCGCTAAGCGCCTGCGCCCCAAGTTCATGACCTTTGCCACCGTGTGCATCGGCCTTTTCCCTATCATGTGGGGCATCGGCACCGGCTCGGACGTCATGAAGCGCATCGCAGCTCCGATGGTTGGAGGAATCTGCACTTCATTCCTTCTGGAACTGTTGGTGTACCCGGCGATTTACGCCGTTTGGCGCCAGCGGTCGTTGAGACGCAAACTCAGTTCCGATCAGCCAGCAATGGCCGACCGCGTGGGCGCCGAGGATGCCGGACAGAGCGATCTTGTCGTGCTGCGAGCGCCGCAATCAACGGGCGGCCTCTGGGAACCGGCGCACGACGCCTAAGTCTCATCGAGCGGCGAAGGGCAGGCCGTTTCCGGAGCGCGGCGCACCCACTCGACCTGGATAAAACGTCGTGCGCACAGACGACATCCTTCGGCGCCCGTCGTAGGTCTCATGCAACCTTGATGGATTGGCATTAGCTCCTGGCCCCGGCGTTGCCGGGCCCTTTGAGCCCTCGATCGGGTACCTCTTTCGAGATTCAGCACTAGCGAAACAATGTGTTCCCTGCGAACTTTCGTGCAAATAACCTGCACTGGAGTTCCGAAGCAATACGATATATTCAAGACACACACACAAAGATCGTGTCCGCTTCGCGATATCGTTTTAGGGTGAAGTAATCTCGACCGTCCACAGGTTTAGGCTGAAGGAGGAGGCGATGAAGCTTTCTGTTGCGTCGCTCAACCAGGCGTTTCTAAGGGATAAGCAATCCAATTGCAGCACTCCAAGGTGGACGTGTCTCTTGCTGCTGGGAATGCTCGGCGTGTCGCCAACACTTTGGGCGCAGCAATCCGAAGCGCCGACGGCATCGGACTCCCAAACAATACAACTATTGCTTCAGAGGGTTGCGGAACTGGAGGCCAAGGTAAGAAAGATTGATCAATTGGAGGCCCGGATCAAGCAATTAGAAGGGGAAAAGCCAGCGCCTGCTGCAACGGCGCGAGTTTCGTCGCCCGCTCCTGCGCAAACAAATACTCCGTCCGAGATGGAGACCTCGCAGCAGGAAATGCCCGCTGTGGCGGAGAGAATGGACCTCAGCAAGACCCTGCTGCGCATCCGGGGTTTCGGTGACATTACGCTCCACGGTGACGATCAAAAGGGAGACAGAACCTCGTTTTCCCTGGGGCAGCTTGACCTGTTCGTTACCTCAGACATTTCCGAGAAGTTTAAATTCCTGAGTGAAATTGTCTTTGAAGGTGGCCCGGACAATATTTATGGCGTCACTCGTGGACAGAACAACGTATTTGCCGTCGATGTCGAGCGATACCTGATCGAATATTCCCATAATGACTACTTCAAGCTGGCGGCGGGTCGCTGGCACACAGCCATCGGATACTACAATACGGCTTACCACCACAGCACTTGGTTTCAAACCGCGACTGACCGGCCATTCCTCTTCAACTTTGAGGATCGTGGCGGAATCCTGCCGATTCACAGTGTTGGCTTGTCTGCTTCGGGATTGATACCGTCGGGGCGCTTGGGGTTGCATTATGTGGCGGAGGTGGGTAACGGCCGCGCCTCTCGCTCTCCGCTCACCGATGAGCCGGTGCAAAACGTCATCGATGAGCAGAGTCACAAGGCCTACAACCTGGCGCTTTTTGCCAGACCGGAAGCAATTCGCGGTCTACAGGTGGGCTTTTCTGTCTATCGAGACCTACTTGACCCGCTCAATTCTCCGAGAATCAGTGAGAGCATCCTTGCGGCGCATGCTGTTTTCACGCGCCCCAGTTTCGAGTGGCTGAACGAAGCTTTGGTGGTCCGGCACTCTCCCCTGGGGTTGTCGCGCACCTTCAATACCCCAGGCTTCTATAGCCAGGTCTCCAAACAGTTCGGTTCTTGGAGACCTTATCTTCGTTACCAGTATGTAAATGGCTCGGACACGGAACCTGTCTTTCCAGACGTCGGCCTTCGCCACGGTCCTTCCGCGGGCCTGCGATACGATGCCAGTGAGTCCGTGGCTGTGAAACTGCAATATGACTATACCGCTTTGCGACGCCAGAACGCCGTCAACGCACTGGCCCTGCAGATCGGCTTTACGTTTTAAGAGCACACTGAAATGCGCCTGTCTTGTTGCCTATGCATCTTGGTTGCTCTTGCCTTGTTGCCCGGAGTGCTTCCGCGCGGCACTCTGGAATCCGCCGCCTACCCTCCGGAAGAGAAGCCGGGGGAGCGCAACCTGGCCATCGTGGTCAACTTGAATAACCCCGTAGAAAACCTCTCGACTCCGGAATTACGCCGAATTTTCCTGGGTGAGCGCGGCCACTGGCCAAATCCGTATGGACGCCGCATCACGTTGGTTATGCTGGAACCTGGCTGGCCGGAACGTGCCGCAGTCCTTAGCATCATCTATCAGATGAGTGAAACCGAGTTTAACAATCATTTCCTGCACGGTCTTTTTACCGGGGAAGTTTTTGTCTCACCCAAGACGCTCGCAAGTCCTGAGGGCGTCCGCAAGTTCATATTTAATGTGCCGGGGGCGATTGGATATTTGCGGGAGAGCGATGTGGATAAGACCGTTAAAGTGATTCGCATCGACGAACGTCTCCCCGATGATAAGGGATACAAGTTTCACGTTCCGCTCCGCTAGGCTGGGTACTGTGAGCAAAAAAGAGACAATTCAGAAATGGACGACGGGCGCAGGCTCCTGGGCCAATGTGCCATGGTCCGTCTTCTCCCGCTACAGTTCTGCGCTTCTGCTCTTGCTGGTTTTCTGTACGGTGACTGTGGTGGGGCTCTTTGCGATTCGCGATCTTCGCCGCGCGGACTTAGAAGAGCAGAACATGTTTACAAGGTCGGTTCTGAGCCTTCATCGAATAGCCGCCTTGCAGTATCAGACTCAGGAAACCAGGCGAAGTACGCTCTATGCCTTAAGTACCGCGGATAGTAATCTTCATGTGAAGTACGCGGACCAGTCTCGCGAAGCGGACCATCTCGTATCCGAAGGCATTGCCGCATACCTTGCAAATGCGCGAACGCCAAACGAGATTGACATTGGCAGGCGCCTTCAGCGCGATTGGTCCGCTTACCTGAGTGTCCGGGACGAAGTGTTAGCCTCGATTCTCGAAGGCAGCACAAAGGAAGCGGTGGATCTCGATCTCACTGGTGGTGTGCAATCGTTCGATCGAGTTCGTCACGATCTCGCGGAAATCGAGCGGGTCTACGACCAGCAGGCTTCTCAACAACTTGCCAGTGTTGACGCTATCTCTCGGCGCACCATTCTCCGGGTGGCGGGAGTCCTCGCGATTACGCTCGCAGCGACCATCGCGTCGGTTTGGGCCATTCAGAGGAGCCGCATGAGCGGAGCGATCCAATTAGCCAAGTTGCAGATGGAGTTTGTGGCCTCGGTGTCGCATGAGTTGCGCACGCCACTGGCGGTTATCTCTTCAGCGGCCGACAATATCGCCGACGGCGTGGTAAAGGGAAAAGACGAGCTAAGGAAATACGGAGCTGCAATCCAAAATCAAAGTCGTCAGATGACGGAGCTCATCGATCAGATTCTCCTTTTTGCCGCCACCAGAAACCAGAGAAACCATTTCGTCATGCGCGCGTTACCGGTATCCGAGATCTTGCATTCCGCTCTCCAGCAAACTTCAGGATTGGCAAAGGCATCCGGGTTTTGCGTGGAGCTCGAGATTGCGCCAGGTCTTCCTCTCATCCGCGGTGATGCATCCGCGCTGGTTCGCTGCCTGCAAAACATGATAGTAAATGCCGTAAAGTACAGCGGCAAAAGTAGATGGATTGGCGTTAGAGCTTTCCTGAGCGACACCGAATTGCACGGTCAACGAGAAATTCAGATCGCAGTGCGAGATCGCGGCATGGGCATTGCCCGGTTGGAGTTGCCTCGCATTTTCGAGCCGTTTTACCGCAGCCCAGCAGTTGTGGCGGAGCAGATACATGGCACCGGGCTGGGATTGTCGCTCTCCAAGAGCATCGCTGAAGCCATGGGGGGCCGTCTCACCGCCGTGAGTGAACTGGGTGCCGGCAGCGTTTTCACGCTGCACTTGCCCGTTGTGGAAGATTTCCAGACCAATACCGATGAACATCTCTGAATGAGCGGAAACGACTGAGACATGAACGAAAATATCTTGCTGGTAGAGGATGAAGAAGCGCTGCTGATGACCTTGAGTGATCGCCTGCGGAGCGAGGGTTACGTCGTCGACTTGGCCGCCGACGGAGAGCAGGGGTACGAAAAAGCAACCCGTTTGCCCTTCGACCTGATCATTCTTGACATTATGCTGCCTCGTTGCAACGGCCTCGACGTCTGTCGCGGAATTCGGTTGGCGGGTTTGGCTACTCCGATTCTTCTGCTGACTGCTCGCGGCCAGACCATTGACAAAGTGGTCGGTCTAAAACTCGGGGCGGATGACTATGTCACGAAACCATTTGACACTATGGAACTCATTGCCCGCATCGAAGCTCTGTTGCGGCGGTCCGCTCCCAGGACCAGCCAGGGGCTCCATAAGTTCGGCTCGATTCGCGTGGACTTCCGCGGTACCGAAGTAACCCGTGACGGCAAACCGGTCTACTTGACTGCCAGGGAATTTCAACTTTTGCGCTACTTGATTGAGCGTTCAGGAACCACTCTTTCGCGGGATGAGATCCTGCGCGAGGTTTGGGGTTATGACAGTGGCACGTTCAGCCGAACGGTCGACGTGCACATAGCCAGTTTGCGTCAAAAGTTGGAGGATTCTCCCAAGAAACCCCAATGGATCGTTACCGTTCCTGGTCTCGGCTATAAATTTCAGGGCTGAACGAGGTGCCGTTTGCGGTTTTTGAGGCCCCCGGTGCTTTCTTTCACATACTGCAGGGCCAGCTCAGCTTTTTTGTAATGCTCCTCGGTGTACCACGCCGGAGCATACTCCTCAAGAAGGTGAAACAGCTTCAAAAGCGCGTCGACCTGCTCCGGTCCTCCCTGTCGCAAGCCTAATTCGCTTCTTTGATGATGCTCATAGGTGTACCATGGCGGGGCATAGTACTCCAAAAG
>Ga0066670_10000476_pt1 | contig 12041 bp, 8 predicted proteins | sample GraSoiAngelo_119_FD_66459 | JGI IMG/M metagenome (GOLD analysis project Ga0066670, IMG submission 66459) | Grasslands soil microbial communities from the Angelo Coastal Reserve, California, USA - 14_0919_05_20cm | ecosystem: Environmental > Terrestrial > Soil > Grasslands | place: USA...
CAGCGCAAAAGTCTACAACATCGACGCGAAGGAAAAAGCTTCGCGAAACGCCACGTTGGATATCGCAGAGGATAGCAGCACCAAAGCCTTCGACGTGCCCACTCCCGAAGGCCTCTCAACAACTTATTTCCTCAAACTTCAACTCCACGATGAGGCGGGAAAACTCGTCAGCGACAATTTCTACTGGCTCTCGACCAAGCCGGATACTCTCGACTGGGCCAAACGAGCCGACACCGACTACACGCCGCAAAAAGATTTTGCGGATCTGACCGCATTGAGCAGTCTGCCGAAAGCAAAAGTGAAGATCACCAAATTATTTCACGCAAGCGGCCCTAACCTGTGGATGATCGTCACCGTGCTTAACCACGGCGACAGTGTGGCCTTCATGGTCCACCCGCGTCTCACCCGCGGCAAGGACGGCGAGGATGTCGTTCCTGTCTTCTGGAGCGACAATTATTTTTCTCTATTGCCCGGCGAGAGAAAATCCGTCACGGCGCGCTTTGACAGCTCTTCGCTTGCAGGGGCGACGCCGGAACTTGTGGTGGACGGTTGGAACCTCGAACCGGTGTGGCCATAACCAGTTGGCGAGTCTGTCTCTCCGCACCATTGTCAGGCCGCTCGGTCGTGCCATTCGCTAGGCGCGTGCCAGGGGCCGTGTCATGCCCCTTGGGCCACTCCACTGGCGCCACGAAGCAGTAACCTAGGCGCGGCCGCGTTTCGATGTACCTCGGATTCTGCGCCAAGTCCCCAAGGACACCGCGCAGCTTGTTGACCGCGGTGTTCAGGCTGTGGTCGAAAGCAACGTAGGTATCCGGCCAGAGTTTTTCGCACAACGTCTTTCGCCGTACCACCTGTCCGGCGCTTTCGATCAGCGCCTCCAGAATTTGGAAGGGTTTCTCTTCTAACTGAATCCGCATGCCATGCTTGCGAAGTTCCCTCGATTCGAATGAGACTTCGAAAGCTCCAAACCGAACTACCGAAGGCAGGTTCTTCACATTTTCCATGGGCTCTACCCGGGGGGATCTCCCTGGCCTCGGCCCCAGGTCGCCCGCCGATCCTTTCTTTTGCTGAGTTTTTGACGTACGTCCCGATTCCCCAAAGGCCACAACGTTGATAAAGACTTGTTCTTGCCCTGTTTTATTCCCGCGGTCCTTGAGGCCAACCGGTTTGGCAGACGCATTCGCGCAACCATTGGGCGCTGCTGGCTCATCCAATGCAGTAGAATGGGGGGAACTCCGTGGGGAACGCGGAGACATCAGCTGTTTACCTGAGGGGATGAAAGAGGGAGGTATGCGTAACGTGAAGCGTTTTTTCGCTGCCGTCATTGTAGGATTGTTTTTCGTAAGTGTTGCGGCCGCTGATACTTTGGAACTCAAAAGTGGCAAAGTCGTGCAAGGCAGGTATCTTGGTGGCACGGCCGCCATTCTGCGTTTTGAAGTAAACGGGGAAGTTGAGACCTTCAGCACCACTGACATTGTGGCGTTGACCTTTACCGGCCGGGCTTCGGGCTCGGCGCCCATGGCGGCTCCTGCTCCCGCCGCTGCCGCTCCGGCCTCGGCGCCAGCACCGGCGCCGGCCCCCGCCGGAAGTGAGATTACCATTCCCGCTGGTCAAGCCATGCTTATCCGCATGATCGACGGTGTGGATTCCGCCAAAAACCATGTCGGTGACGTTTTCCACGCCAGCCTGGAAACCGACTTGACCGTTGGCAACACCATCGTGGCCCGCAAAGGCACCGACGTGTACGGCCGCCTGGCCAAGTCTGAGAAGAGCGGAACCTTTTCGGGCAAGTCCGAGTTGCAGTTGGAGCTGACGAGGTTGGTGATTGACGGCAAAGATTATCCGGTGGTCAGCAGCGACTATACCTTGCAGGGCAAGGGCCAAGGCTCCTCCACCGCCAAGAAAGTGGGCGGCATGGCTGCGGCCGGAGCCATCATTGGCACCATCGCCGCAGGCGGTAGAGGCGCGGCCATTGGTGCGGCAGCCGGCGGGGCTACCGGCGGCGCCGTGCAAGTCATGACCAAGGGCGCGCAGGTCAAGGTGCCCAGCGAAACTTTGCTGGAATTCCGCCTGCAGCAGCCCGTAACCGTCACGCCCACCCAAAGCTAGTAGGCCGTCTTTCAAGTCGTCGAGAGGATCTCGACGATTCTCTTGTCGGCGCGTCCCTCCGCCACATCTTTGTTGTAGGGGCGCAGCCTGCCCGGCGGTAGGCAGGTCATGCTGCGCCCCCGTTTTTGGCGGTTGTAGGGGACGGCTTCTGAGGCGGGCCGCTTCTGTGCGGTTATTAGATGCCGCTTGCCGCCGCCTTCTCTGCGGCTCACGGCGGTGCCTGCCCGTTGTGGCGGGCAGGCACGGCCAGCCAAGGCGCGCTCCGGTTCGCCTATTCGGTCCCTTCGCGCCAGGGTCATCCCAAATCCCGCTTTGCGGGATGCGGGATCCGGGCTTGATCTCAACCGCGTCCCCGCCGATGAGACGCCTCTAACTACAAGCCTTGCGCCTTCCGGAAGCCTTTTGTCATTTCCTCGGCACGTACCTCGCCTGTTGACAGATTGGAACAACGCCCCGCAGTTTCTCCCTTGCCACTCCTGCTGTTAGCCACTAAGATAACACTCAGTTGGGTGTGACCGTTCTCAAGTGGAGAAACCATGCCAAAAGAAAAGCCTCAGGTGAACATCGGGGCAGTCATCAAAACCTATCGCAGCCAGCGTGGCCTGTCGCAGGGCGACATCGAGCGCCGCACCGGCCTGCTGCGGTGCTACCTTTCGCGCGTCGAAAACGGCCATACCGTGCCGTCACTCGAAACCCTCGCCAAAATCGCCGAGGCCATGGACATTTCCCTCGCCGACTTTTTCCCCGGCACCGAGACGCCCCGCGACCGCGAGACCCAGAAAGCCCTGGGCGAGATGTCCCAGGACGAGATTCGCTTCCTCGCCGAGATCAAGAAGTACAGCACTACGCTTTCGGAAGGCGATAAGCGCCTGGTCCTGGCCATGATCCGCAAGATGGCCACGTTGATTCCTGCCCAGGCGGCGGTCAAGAAGCTCATCGCCCGCCGCCCGGCGTAGCCATTTTGTAGCGCCGGCATCTTGCCGGCGTTTCCGTTAGCGTTCACATCCGAAATCCCCTGCAGGGGCAGGAGCATGCTGTGTGCGTCTGCCTCTTTCGGAGTGCGACAGCTCGCTCAATGCTTTCTCTTCGCCGAGCTTGCTGCGGCCCGCATCCCATTTTCTTCTGTCCCTGCTCGAATCTCGCCTGCCGGACGAAGTACTATTGACACTACCCTCCGACTGGCATAAAACTCCGCTAGCTCCCCGGCGTGATCGAGGCGTGATCGAATAGTTTCGTGATTTTGCGGGTGGCCCCGTCACAGCGTTTTTGTTGCCGACTGCAATCTTCAATCCAGAGATCCTGGTGCGTCCAACAAGAAGAGGGCTAGCTTTTGGGGAAGCCAAACATGACACAGACCGAGAAGATGGAGAGACACATCACTTCGATCAAAAGGCTTGGGGAAGTCCTGCATAGTGAATGAGCGTGGGCAGCTAGAAAAATTGTCTTGTGGTTCAATTCAGGGTAACGGCGGCAGCATACACAGCAACGGCCTTGTGACAAGGGCTTGTACGATGAGCGAGGACAGGCGGCAGGCACAGACGCAACCCCACCTGACCGCCTGTCCACCTCTTTTCCTAGCCCCGCTTCGGCGTAGCGCCGGGCTTTAGCCCGGCATTTCTCTTCCGCCTCTGCCCGCCGCCTAGCCCATTTCGTAGCGTTGCCCTTCAGGGCGGCATCCGTTCATCGTAGGGTCAGGAGCATGCTGGGTCCGTCCGCCTGTTCTGGCCAATGGTAGGTGTATGCACTTTCTTCCTGGCCCAGAGCCAAGCGAAGGGCCCATTCTGCGGGTTCCAGCTAGCCGCTTTGGCCGCGGAGGATGCGGATGGCATCGGCAGTGTCGCGGCCGTTGCCGCCTGCAGAAGCCTCGGAAGTGACTTCGTCGAGTGCCGTGCTTTCGCCGGGCGCGAGGAAGAGGTTGGTCTCGACGGCGTGCTGTTTGGTGTAAAGATCGTAGTAACGGCCGCCGAGCGCGTACAGGCTTTCGTGCGTGCCGCGCTCGATGATGTGACCCGCTTCCACAACTAGGATCTGGTCGGCGCGGCGGATCGTCGAGAGCCGGTGCGCGATGACAAACGTGGTGCGCCCGCGCATCAGGTATTTCAAACCTTCTTGAATCAGCGCCTCGGATTCCGAGTCAAGACTAGAAGTGGCCTCGTCCAGGATGAGGATGCGCGGGTCGGCAAGAATGGCGCGCGCGATAGAGACGCGCTGCTTCTGCCCGCCGGAAAGCTTTACCCCGCGCTCGCCGACCACCGTGTCGTATTTCTGCTCGAACGCTTCTGCAAACTCGTCAACGCGCGCGATGCGGCACGCGGCGAGAATTTCTTCTTCCGTGGCATTCGGTTTAGAGAAGGTCACGTTCTCGCGAATCGTGCCGTCGAAGAGAAAAGTTTCCTGCAGAACGACGCCCAGCTGCGTGCGGTAGGAACTCAGCTTTACGGTGGACAGATCCACGCCATCCACCAGCATTTTTCCGCTCGAAGGAACATAGAAGGCGGCAATCAATCCGATGATGGTGGATTTTCCCGCGCCGGAAGGGCCAACCAGCGCGGTCACCGTCCCGGACTCGGAAGTGAAGCTGATGTCGTGCAGCACTTCTTTGCGCTCTTCGTACGCGAAGCTGACGTGCCGCGCTTCCACGAGGCCGTTCACGCGGTGCATCGTGATCTTGCGGCCGGGCGCGTCGTCTTCGATTTTTTCGTTCAGGATTTCGCGCGTGCGCTCGAGGCCGGTGATGGCCTCGGTGATTTGCGTGCCGATGGCGACGATCTGAAAAACAGGCGCGATGAGAAACCCCAGGAACGCGCTGTAGGCAAACCACTGGCCGGGAGTCATGGTTCCGGCCAGCATCTTGTGGCCGCCCAATTCCATCATGAGCACGCTCACGATGCCCAGCAGCATGGCGCCGGAGAGGCTCATCAACGAAGTGGCGGTGAGCGTCTTGAGCACGTTGTCGAGCAAACGCTGCACGCCCGAGGAGAAGACTTTTTCTTCGCGCTCTTCCGCGTGATAGCCCTTCACCACGCGCACGCCGCTGAGGGATTCGGTGAGGCGGCCGGTGACTTCGGCGGTGAGTTTGGGACGAGCGCGGAAAATGGGGCGAATGGTTTTGAATGCCTGGCTGATGCCCACTCCGAAAAGCACCAGGATCCCGAACGCCACGGCGGTCATCTCCACGCTGGTGTGAATCAGGTAGACGAGCGCGATAGCGGCGGTCATGAGGCCGCCGACAAATTCGACTAGGCCGGTGCCGATCAAGTTGCGCACGCCTTCCACGTCGCTCATGATACGCGAAACGAGCGCGCCGGTTTTGTTGGCGTCGTAGAAAGAAACCGGCAGGCGGCCGATGTGCGCCTGCACCTGCTTGCGCAGTTCGGTGATCATTTTTTGCGCGGACTTGGAGAGCACCTGCGTCAGGCTGAACGAGGTAAGGCCCTGCATGATGGTGGCCGCGAGTACGGCAAGAGCAAGCGGCGTGAGGAGATGGATCTGCCGGCGGAGGATGACGTTGTCGACGAAATACTTTGTGGAAGCAGGCAGCACCAGCCCCGAAACGCGGTTGATGGCCATCAGCACAAAGCCCAGCGCGAGAAGCCCGCGACGCGGCTTCATCAGCGCCCAAACGTGGGGAAGATCCTTCCACGCGTTTTTGCGCTTCTTGTCTTTGGAGACAGCTTTGTCGTTGGTCTCAGTCGCCATGCGTTGGGGCACAAACCCGGCCCTCGCTGTTGGATGCGGGGCGGGCGATTGCAACTACATGGTAGCAGAGGAAGGGATGGAGAAAACTTCAGTTAGTCCCCAGCGCCAGTATGCCCGGCATGGGCGCGCGCGGGGCGGTCGAGGTTCAACACGCTGGCGATGAAATCGCTGATGGTAATGCCCAAATGGCCCCAGAGGCGGCGCTTCAGGCCGGAATAATCCTGGGTGCCGCTGAAAAGGTCGCCCATCAACTGGCGGAACACGGGGTTGCGCCGGATGAACTGCACCATGCGCGTGGTGACCGCGCTTCCAAGGAACGAGCCGCGATAGAAGCGCCGCACGATGCGCGCGGCAAATTCCAGCTCGCTGGAAAATGCCGCCTTGATCCACGCGGGATATTTTTCGGGGCAGCCCTGCGCGAGCGAGCGGCCGAGGAGTTCGCCAGAGCGAATCGCATAGAACAGGCCTTCGCCGGTGAGAGGATCGACCCAGGCCGCGGCGTCTCCGACCAGAGCCCAGTTTTTTCCGACGACGGCTCTTTCGGAAAGCGTGCGCTCTTGCGGAGAGGGCAGCACGTGGCTGTAAAATTTTGCGCCTTCTGTCGGGATGTTCTGCTTCTCGACGAAAGTTTGTAAGTGATTTCGGAGTTCCGCACTCGTGTGCGAGGACATGCTGCCGCAGATCCCTACAGACAAATGATCGTTGCGCGGGAACGACCAGATATAGCCTTCGAACTGTGGGAGAAATTTGATGGTGATGGAGTCGGCGTTCTGCGGAACGAAATAGCCCTGCGTCATTTCCAGTTCGTCGCGCTGGAGGGCGCGGCTTCCCGGGACGAGCTGATTGCGCGCGCCTGCGGCGAGCACGAGAAAATCCGCTTCATGCCATTCGCCTTCGACACAGAAGCGCGGCTTCGTCCGATCGATGTTAACGCTCAGCACGCGCGACTGTTGCACTTTACAGCCGGCGGCTTGGGCGCGCTCGAGAAGCAGGCCATTCAACACTTTTCGGGAATAAATCACGATGGGATGCGGCATTTCGAGAGTTGCGTGATGCTCCTGGCTGCTGATGAGCTCGACGGAGTGAACCAGTTTCTTGGGACAGGAATTGTCGAGCAAGAAGGGGAAGCACTGGATGGCTTTGTAGGTTAGCCCGCCGCCGCAAGGCTTTTCCCAGGCGAGGTGCTCGTCGAAAAGACTGACTTTGTGGCCCGCACACGCGAGCTGCTCACCGCACATTGCGCCGGAGGGCCCGCCGCCAATGATTGCAATTTCCGCCATGCTGTTTTCTTGCTACACCCTTCGCATCGCCCGTCCGAGGCACAATAGCCTCGGAACCGTTGATGACAAGACTCAGGACAGGCGCCAGGGGAACGCCACACCCTCAGGTGACGGGGAAGATCACCAGGCAAAATCCACTGAGGAGTATAGCACCGAATACGGCTGCCGCAGCGGCCGAGGCTGTTTGCTGACGCACAAGGTCCATCCCCCGTCGTTGCAGGATGTGCAACAGTACAAAGTAAGGTAAAAGCAGGACCATGAGGATTTCGCCGCTGTGCAAGCAGAAGAGGCCGAAGGCGAGAGCGATCCAGGCCACGGCGCGGAGGGACAATCCGGCAAGAAAGCGGCGAGGCGGGGTTGTGGAAGCGGCGGGACCGAGACAAATTTCTTCCGCGATGTGGTAAGGGAGGACTGCGAGAAAAAGAAAAGGGAAGCGCGCCCATTTTGCGGGCGTGAGCCAGGCTTCGTAAATCGAGAGCTCGAGCCATGCGCCGAACAAGAGAAACAGAATCAGCGCGCCGAACAGCGCGCCGAGCAATCCCGCTTTCCAGAGGGAAAATTGCTGGCGCAAAGATTTCCAGTGCAAGGGAAAGAGGGCGATTCCAAGAAGCAGAAGAAAGCTTGCGAGGTAATCCCCTTCAAACAACCGGAGCGCGCGCAGGGGATTCCAGAAACGCAGCAAGATGACGACGAGGATAGATGCCGCGGCAAATTCGAGGAGCATGCGGGGCCAGGAGACGGAATTGGCGGTTTCGCCTTGTTTTTCAGCGCCCTGTTTCTTCTCGGTGATCTCGCGAAGAAAAGGATTTGCGAGCAAGAGCAGGCCCGCGAATCCCGCCAATGCGCCATAAAGTTGGCGCAGCGAGGGCATTCCCGGTGTGCTGCTAAGTTGCAGCGTCTTGGCCGTCCAATTTTGAAAAGCGCGGACGGCGGCGCGGTCAAAGAGCAGGCTCGCGTGCGTCGCGCCGGGAATCACCATGTACTGCGCGGCATCGTCTTTTTGCGAAGCAACAAGATCGGCGGCGTTGGCGCGCATGGGTTTTGGCTCAAGGGAGCCACCGATGACCACGAAGCGTTGCGGCATGGGGCCGGGGTCGGGATAGAGAAGCATTTCCGGGCGAACGCCGTGGGCGGCGCGCATCGGCGCGGGTGAAATGACCACGGCGCCGGCCACGGGAACTCTTGCGGCGACGCGCAGAGCGATGGCCGCGCCCATCGAATGACCGGCGACGATGGTGCGATCCGGGTTGGCCATGCCGCGCGCAATGAGGGCCGAGAGAAGCGCCGCGCTGCAATCCTCCGCGCGCTGTGGTGAGAATGGACCGGGGCTGTGGCCGTGTCCGGGCAAATCCGGAACAAAGACGCGCAGATTCTGTTCGGCGAAGCCGCCTGCGAGGAAGGCCATGACTGTTTTGTTCGCGGCAAGCCCGGGAAAGAGCACGACGGTTCCTTGCGGCGCAGCGCCTCTTTTGTCGAAGATGGTGATTTCCATTCGGCAACCGCCGGCAGGAAGGAGATAAGTTTTTTCTTGATAGGTTTTCGAAAACGCCAGCCAGAAGCCTGCGGCGACAAGAATAATTCCGGCTAAGTCGCGGGCCATTTTTCGTGATTTCATTGGGAAGTACGAGCTCCCGAGCGCTGAATCTCCGGCGCGTGATAAAATAAAACTTTGCGCGTGCTCCCGATTTTCTTCTGTGGCTACATGGAGAGCCTTTGCCTTCGAAAGCCCTGACACTCAAAGACGCGATTCTGCGGTTTGGCCGCGAGAAACGCAATGGCCCTGTGTCCGCAGGCAGGCGTCGCATGGTCTTCACCAACGGCTGTTTTGACCTGCTCCATCCGGGGCACATTCGCGGCTTCGAGCTGGCGCGGCAGATGGGCGATGCGCTCATCGTCGGACTTAATAGCGATGCGAGCGTGCGGCAGTTGAAAGGACCCACGCGGCCGGTGATTCCGGAGCAGGAGCGCGCGGAGATTCTTTCGGCGCTGGAATCCGTGGATGCCGTGGTCATTTTCGACGAACTGACGCCGCGGGAAGTGATTTCGCAGCTGCTCCCTGACGTTCTGGTGAAAGGCGGCGACTGGCCCGGCGACCAGATTGTGGGCCGCGAAGAAGTGGAGGCCGCGGGCGGGCGCGTTGTGTCCATCCCCCTTATTCCGGGGTACTCGACGACCGCGATTCTGAAAAAAATCAGGGAAAGCTGCGAACCTTCAAGGGTAAACGAGAAGCCCCAGACTGAAGAGAAGCGCGCCTCGCGCGCAGATTCCTGAACGCCCGCGCATGATACTTCCGGCAGTGCGAGAAAGATTGGAAGCGTTGCTGCGCCACCCAGCGATGGAGGGCGCGCTGGCGGAGCTGCGCGCCAACGCCACTCTCGTTTCCATCACCGGGCTGCACGATGTCGCCAAGGCGCTGTCGGCGGTTTATATCACGCACGCATTGCGGCGTCCCGCGTTTTTCGTGACGGATTCGAATCGCCGCGCGGAATCGCTTGCGGAGACGCTGCGCTTCTTTGCGGCCATTTTTCCGGGCGCTAGCGGCAGCGTGGCGACACTTCCTTCCTTTGATCGGCTGCCGTGGGAATCGCAAAGTCCTCACGCCGACATTCTCGAGCGGCGCGCCACGACGCTGTTTCGCCTGGCGGACGGACAAATCTCGCTCGTGATTGCGCCGATGGCAGCGTCACTCTGGCGGTATCAGGATCCGGCAGCTTATTTGTATCTGACGAAAACGCTCGCAAAAGATACAGAAATTGGCCATGAGGAACTAGTTAGGCATCTCGGTTCCGTGGGCTACACGCGCACGGAAATGGTGGAGCTGCCGGGGCAATTCGCGGTGCGCGGTGGCATCATCGATGTGTTTTCACCGGAGGTGCCGCGTCCCGTGCGCATCGAATTGCTCGGTGATACGGTGGAATCGGTGCGCGAATTCGATGCGCGGACGCAGCGGTCGATTGCACCGGTGGTTCGAACGACGCTGCTGCCTTTGACGGAATGGGCCGTGCCGCCGCTAGAAAAAGTGATTGAACGGGATTCCATGAATTGGGAATCTGTCTCCGCGTTTGGGCCAGGCGGAGAGCCAGGGGCGGCGTCTCTTTTCGAATTGTCGGAAAGCTCGCTGCGGCCGATTGTTTTTCTCGACGAGCCGCAGAGATTGCGCGAAGCGGCACAGCACCACTTGGCGGCCGCCACCGAAGTTTATGAGCGTCACGGCCACGCTAATTCGCCAGACCCTTTTCACTATTTTTGGAGCGAAGAGCAAATTGCCACCGCCCTCGGAAAGACGTCGCAAATTCATCTCGAACAACTCGCCCTGGATATAGGCTCGACGCCGCAATTCGAAATCTCTTCCCGGCCCAGCGCGCGCTTTCACGGCGACGTCGTTGCTTGCATGGGTGACGTGAAGTCGCAGCTGGCTTCGGGTGGACGTGTGTTCTTGACGGCTGCCAGTACCGGAGAGATCGAACGGTTTGCCGACATTTGCCGCGAATATGAAGTGCCCTATGTGCTCGGGGAATCGGAAGAGGCTGCTGCGGGATTTACAGCCGAGGGCGCACAGGAATCCGCGGGGATGCTGCTGATTCGTGCGCCGTTCGCGGAAGGCGTCACGTTTCCTGACGCCAATCTGACGATCTACGGCCACGCGGATCTTTTCGACGTCACGCCGACGGTCGAGCGGCCGAGCCATAAAATCCGCACATCGGGCTTCTTCAGCGATTTTGCGGAGCTCAAGCCGGGCGACTTTGTCGTGCACTTGGACCACGGCATCGGGCAATTCGAAGGCTTGCGCCAGATCGAATCGGACGGGCATCGCGGCGAGTTCATGCTGCTGCGCTACGCGGAAGACGCGCGGCTCTACGTCCCGCTGGAGCGCATGGACCTGGTGCAGAGCTATCGGGTGCTCGAAGGCGTGCATCCTGCGTTGGACAAATTGGGCGGCACGGCCTGGAACACGCGCAAAACGCGCGTTCGCAAATCACTGGAGGACATGGCCGACCAGCTTCTGGCGCTTTACGCGCAGCGCAAGACCACACCGGGCTTTGCGTTTTCGTCCGATGGGAATTTTCAGCGCGAGTTCGAAGATGCATTCGAATTTGAGGAAACACCGGATCAGATGGCGGCGATCATAGACATCAAGAAAGACATGGAGAAAAGCGAGCCGATGGACCGGCTCCTTTGCGGCGACGTCGGCTATGGCAAAACCGAAGTGGCAATGCGGGCGGCTTTCAAGGTGGTGATGGACAACAAGCAAGTTGCCCTGCTCGCGCCGACGACGGTCCTCACCTTCCAGCATTTCGAAACCTTCAAGAAACGATTTGCGGCGTTTCCCATGCGCATTGAGTTGCTGAGCCGCTTCCGCAGCACGGCCGAGCAAAAGAAAGTTCTGACCGACCTGGAAGCGGGAAAGGTTGACATTGTCGTTGGCACCCACCGGCTGCTTTCGAAAGATGTGAAATTTGCGGACCTCGGTCTGCTGATTGTGGACGAGGAGCAGCGCTTCGGCGTGGCGCACAAGGAACGGTTGAAAGAGATGCGCAAGAACGTGGATGCCCTGGCGCTCTCTGCGACGCCGATTCCACGCACGCTGCACATGTCGCTAGTGGGGCTTCGGGACATGTCGTTGATCGAAACGCCGCCACGGGACCGCCTGGCGATTCAGACCGTCGTGGCACCGTTCCAGGAAGAACTGGTACGCAGCGCCATCGAGAACGAGCTGGCGCGCGACGGGCAGGTCTACTTCATCCATAACCGCGTCGAGTCCATCTACTCGCTCGGTTCGATGGTGCAGAAACTGGTGCCAAAAGCACGCGTGGTGGTCGGGCACGGCCAAATGGCCGAGAAAGAGCTGGAAAGCGTGATGCTCAAGTTCATTCGCGACGAGGCCGACGTTTTGGTGGCGACAACCATCGTCGAAAACGGCCTGGACATTCCGCGCGCCAACACAATTCTTAT
>Ga0066670_10000480_pt1 | contig 12011 bp, 12 predicted proteins | sample GraSoiAngelo_119_FD_66459 | JGI IMG/M metagenome (GOLD analysis project Ga0066670, IMG submission 66459) | Grasslands soil microbial communities from the Angelo Coastal Reserve, California, USA - 14_0919_05_20cm | ecosystem: Environmental > Terrestrial > Soil > Grasslands | place: USA...
GGAGCTGCCAGCGAGCCAACGCGGCACCGGTGGCTTCGGCCACTCGGGGCGCTGAGGGTCGGCGGAGCGCGCCCGTGCCCGAGCTGCCGGAGGTGGAGGCCCTCGTCCAGTTCCTGGACGCACGGCTCCGGGGACAGACGATCGCCAGGGTCCAGCTGGGCGCCATCTCGGCCCTGAAGACGTTCGCGCCGCCCCTGGACGCGCTGAGCGCACGGGGCGTGGCGGCGGTCAGTCGGCGGGGCAAGTACCTGCTCTTCGAGACCACGTCGCCCGACGCGGGCGAGCCGCTGTGGCTGGTGCTGCACCTGGCGCGGGGCGGATGGGTGCGGTGGCGTGACGAGCTGCCGACTGCGCCCGTCAAGCCCGGCCGGGGCCCACTGGCCCTGCGGCTGCGACTCGCGGGTGGTGGCGGCTTCGAGGTGACCGAGGCGGGGACCGAGAAGCGGCTCGCGCTGTGGGTCGTCGGGTCACCCGAGGAGGTCGAGCCGCTCTCCCGGCTGGGCCCGGAGGCACTCGATCCCGCCTTCGACGTGACCGCCCTGGAGGCTGCTCTGGCCCAGGGGACGACGCTCAAGGGGACCCTCACCGACCAGGAAGCCATCGCTGGCGTCGGCAACGCCTACTCCGACGAGGTCCTGCACGCAGCGCGGTTGTCGCCGTTCAAGCCGGCCGCCAAGCTCAGCCGGGAGGAGCTGCAGCGGCTGCACGACGCCCTGGTGCAGGTGCTGACCGAGGCGGTCGAGCGGTCGGAAGGCCTGCCGGCGGCGGGGCTCAAGGCCGAGAAGCGGGCGGGCATGCGGGTCCACGGTCGCACGGGCGAGCCGTGCCCGGTCTGCGGTGACACGGTTCGCCAGGTCGCGTTCGCCACCAAGTCGTTGCAGTACTGCCCCACGTGCCAGACGGGTGGCCGGCCTCTCGCCGATCGCCGGCTGTCTCGGCTGCTCAAGTAGCATCGAATAGCTGCGACGCAGTTTGGGGAGGTTCACTGGTATGCAGCGCCTGAGCGGTCTCGATGCGACGTTCCTGTACATGGAGACGCCGCACATGCACATGCACGTGGCATCCACGTGCGTGTTCGATCCGACCGATGTTCCTGGCGGGTACTCGTTCGACCGCGTGCGAGCGATGGTGGAGAACCGGCTCCCGCTGATCCCACCCTTCCGGCGCCGGCTGGTGGAGGTGCCGTTCGCACTTCACCACCCGATCTGGATCGAGGACCCGGACTTCGACCTCGACTACCACCTGCGCCGGGCGTGCCTTCCCTCGCCGGGTGGCCACCGGGAGCTCGCCGACTTCGCAGCCGATGTCATCGGCAGACCGCTCGACCGGAGCCGACCCCTGTGGGAGATGTACGTGGTCGAAGGCCTGGAGGGAGGCTTGGTCTCGGTCGTGACCAAGACCCACCACGCTGCCATCGACGGCGTCTCAGGGGAGGAGCTGACCGTCAACCTGCTCGATCTGCAGCCCGAGCCCGTTGTCGTGCCACCACCCGATCCGCCGTGGCAGGCGGACAAGATCCCGAACGATTTCGAGCTGGTGGGCTGGGCGCTGTACTCGCTGTCGCGCCAGCCGCTGGCTGCGGCCAAGGCGCTGCGACGCACGATCTCCACGGCCCTCAACCTGCGCCGCCGCAACCGCCTGCCCGGCGCCGTCCCCCCGCCGGCACCGTTCAGCGCCCCCCGTACCTCGTTGAACACCTCCATCACGCCGCACCGGCGTTTCGCCTTCGCCGAGGTATCCCTCGATGACGTGAAGATGGTGAAGAACGCGCTGGGCGGGACCGTCAACGACGTGGTGCTCGCCGTCTGCGCCGGCGCGCTGCGGCGGTACCTGTCGGAGAAGGGGGAGGAGCCTGAGTCGTCTCTGGTGGCGATGGTGCCGATATCCGTGCGGACCAAGGGCGAGCGGGGTTCGATGGGCAACCAGGTCACCGCCATGCTCGTGTCGCTGGCGACCAGCATCGACGATCCCGTGGAGCGCCTCCACGCCATCAGTCGGGGCGTGACCCTGGCCAAGGACCAGGAGAAGGCCATCGGCGCCGACACCCTCACCAACTGGGCGGAGTTCGCCGCCCCGGCGGTCGCGGCGCGCGCAGCTCGACTCGTGTCGAACATGCGCGTGTTCGACCGCGTCAGGCCGCTGTTCAACGTGGTCATCTCCAACGTGCCCGGTCCCAACGTGCCCCTCTACTCCGTCGGAGCCCGCATGGTGGCGATCTATCCCATGGGGCCGGTCGCCGAGGGCGTCGGGCTCAACATCACGGTGATGAGCTACATGGGCTCGATGTACTTCGGCTTCGTCGCCGGCAGGGAGGCGGTTCCCGGCGTCGACACCATCTCCCGACACGTCGTCGATGCCCTCGAGGAGCTCAAGAAGCCCGCCGACCGGGCCATGGTCTCCGCCGACCGCCCACCGCGAGCGTCCCGCCGGCGTCCGGGGGAGAGCGGTGCGACCTCCAGGAAGCCGGCCAATCGGTCCTGATAGGATCGAGCACCACGCGGACGTGGCTCAGTTGGTAGAGCATCACCTTGCCAAGGTGAGGGTCGCGGGTTCGAGTCCCGTCGTCCGCTCCACCGTGATGTCGCGGGACATCGGAGACTGAACGCTCGACCTTCGCCGATGGCATCGCTCGATGTCCTTCATCGTGCGGATTCGGCGTTGTGCTGAAATTCGGCTGTCACGTGCTGGGCCTTTGCCCGGGGGCCCATGGTGGTGGGGGCAACCGGGCCGGGTAGCTTCTCGTCGACCAGGTCGGCCAGTTCCACGAGCTCCTGGTAGTGGTCGGGCAGCGGGGGCTCCGGCCCCTTCCCCGGCAGAGGAGCCGTCGCTGACTCGGGCGCCCCCGTCGGAGATGCCAGGGCGGCGGCAGGCGCCGCATGCCCAGACAGGTCCGGAAGGTCCGCCGTTCGGGGCTGGTCCAGGGTCAGCATGGTGTGGAACGGCGGCGCCCACTCATCCCGCTTCGTCAGTGGGCCGTGGGTCGGAGCGAACAGCGCCCGAAGGGTCGATGGGACGCTGGCGTGGTCGCGCGGCGTGGCGGAGATCACCCCGGCAGGCACGTAGGGAGAGATGACGATGGCCGGGACCCTCACCCCCAGCAAGGTGAAGTCGAAGAACGTCGTCTTCCTGCGCAGCAGAAACCTGAGGAGCCGCCCGAGGAGTCCTGGCTGTGGCTTCCCGCCGGGGGCAGGGACGCCTCCTGGCGGACCCACGTGGTCGTACAGGCCACCGTGCTCGTCGTAGGTGACGAGGAGGACGGATCGTTGGAACAGCTCCGGGTTGGACCTGAGCGCTTCGTAGACCTCGGCGATGAGAGCCTCGGCCCGGGCGAAGTCCCCTGGGCCGCTGGGCGGGCAGCCGTCGTAGTCCTTGTCGGCGACAAGGTTGTTGCCTGGGTGCTGGCTGCTGCCGTGGTCGTGCTGACCGACGACCGGAAGGTACGGCTCTAGGTGTAACGGCGGCCGATGATTGGGCTCGATGAAGGAGTAGTTGGGAAGTTGCCCAGAATGGACATGGTTGGCGAACTCTGAGGAGCGATACCAGTTGCGGCGGCGGTCATCGCTATCCCACAGCTCATGGAAGGCCCAGACCTGTGGCGTGTCGTCGTAGTAGATGTGCCAGCTCTTGCCAGCTTCCTCGAGGAGCTCGAAGATCGTCCTGTTGTCGTAGAAGCGCGTCTCGTTGACGGTCGTCCCGTCGGAGGTTGCGGAATGGAGGAAGTTCCTGTTGGGCCACGTCTCACCTGGCACCGAGGAGAACCATCGGGTGCACGTGCCGAACTTCAGCGCCAGTTCGCTCAGCACCGGTACCTGCGAGGTTGCCTGGCAGCGCATGGCCAGCGGACCTCGGTCCTTGATCGTCGCCGATGCGGTCAGCCGTTTGAACAAGGCCACGAGCGGTGCAAGCACACCATCGAAGGAGGGTGCCGCAAGTCCCCGTCCCTTGCGCTCGAAGCTATCAACGAAACCCCGGTTGTCGACCTGCCACGACCCGCCCCGTCGGGTCGCACCCAGCTGCAGCATGACGGCCTCATGTGAGTGGTCGGGGTCGAGCGGAAGGACGTACTTCGCGTCAGGCGTAGCTGAGGCGGGCGTCCCCCCGCCCCACCCGGGGTTCTCGTATGGGCCGGCGCCCAGCAAGCCGTCGAAGCTGGCGTCCGGGTGCTGCAGGTACCCCAGCATGTGGTCGAACGACCGGTTCTCCAACGCGATCACGATGACGTGGTCAATCGTTGCCGCCACGCGACTGTCACCCCCTGCTATCTCGTGATCCCTGGATGGTATGCGACTGGGACCTCCTTGCCCCGACGATGGCATTCCATGCCGGTCGATGAGCGTACGACCATCGACGGGCGCGGGACTGGGACGCGACCCGAGCGGTCGCGCCCCAGCCGGGTGCGCTACCGGTCAGCGGGCGGTACGGGGTGGTTGGACCGGATCAGATCGGTCGGGTCGACCTCGGCCTTGACGCGGCGAAGGCGGTCGTAGGCCTCCTGACCCCAGAGGCTGACAGGGTCACGGTTGGACTCAGCGAACCGCAATCACACCGCCCGGGTCTGGTCAAACTCGTCGTGGCGGCGCATCCAGCTCGGGTCGGCCGGCTCCCCCTCGTTGCGCCCGCTGGGGACGCGGTCGAGGATGCCGTAATAGGTCATGACGACCTCCAGACCCCGAGCCGTCGTCGAGTAGGTCATGTACACGTCACCGTCCGAGAGCGTGAACACGCTCAGGGTAGGCCGCTCGGCCAGGTAGCTGATCAGGTCGGTGCCGCAGTCGGCGGCGAACCGGGCGGGAACCTCGACCTCCGCTTCTCTGGGCGTCAGGGTCTCGATGTCCTTGCCCGGCACATCGCCGTCGAACCAACCCGCGACGGTCTCCTTGCGGACCGACCGCTCGAAGTCGAAGTTGAAGTCGCTCTCGAAACTCGACGCCCACGGGAAGTTCCAGCCCATCCGCCGACGGTAGGCGTCGAGCTTGTCGATCGGGGCCCTGGAGACGCAGATCATCGTGACGTCCCTGTCCTTCAGATGCTCGAGCACACCGTTGAAGCTGTCAGCGATCGATGAACAGACCGGGCACCCGGCCTCGTAGTCGGGACCGAACATGAAGTTGTACATCACGAGCTGCGATCGCCCTTCGAAGAGCTGGGCGAGTGTTCGGGGGCCGGCGGCGGTCTGGAGGGTGTACTCCTTGTTGATGCGGGCCCACGGCAGTCCTCGCCGGCGCTGGGCTAGCTCGTCGCTTCGGCGTGTCAGTTCCTTCTCGAGGACCAGCAGCTCGTTGCGGGCGGCTGTCCACTCGTCGAGGTCGACAATCTTGTGGTCGGGCATCTTCTGGTCTCCTTCGGTTGGATACTTCACGAACTCAGCGATCCCGGTGGGCTCCGTCGTCATCTCCTGCTCCGTCCTTTCGCCTCCACATGAGCGGCTTCGGCCAGCCCCTTGATCGAGGCGAGCCGGCGGTCCCACCTCGTGGCTACATCGGACATGGCGCGAGTTGCCTGGTCGAGACGGCTGCTCTCGACCCGGAAGAGCACATCGCGCCCCTGCTTGCGCCGGCTGACCAGGCCCGCCTCCTCGAGCGCGACCAAGTGTTTCGATACGGCTTGGCGGGTGAACGGAACCTGCTCTGCCAACACGCTGGCGGTCGCCTCCCCACCGCTGACCAGCAGGTCGAGAACCCGGCGACGAGACGGTTCGGCGATCGCCGACCACAGCTGATCGTCGGGTTCTGTCCTCATCTCGCGAACAACATGGCCAAGCGGTCGAAGCACTGAGCCCAGCCGCCGTTGTGGTCGTCGGCGTAGCTCTGCTTCTCCTCATCGGGCCAGGTGACAAGCTCGAGGCCGCTCTCGACGACTCGCAGGTGCGTGCGCTCGGGACCTCGAGCATTGAGGGTGAACTCGACCAGCACCGAGTTGGTGGGCTCCGGATCTGCATCCTGGGGACGCTTCCAACGAAAGGCGAACCGGTTGGGCTGATCGACGGTCTCCACCACGATGGCCGTCCCCTTGTGTTCGCCAGGTTCGCCGAAACCCAGATGACCCCGGCCGCCTGGTTTCAGCTCCAGCTCCACCCGGTCTGCGAACCACCGGGTGATCTGGTCAGGCTCGGTGATCGTGCGCCACACCACGTCGACCGGAGCCTCGATCAGGACATCCCGTTCGATCCTGAGATCAGCCATCGCCCTCTCCTGCCTCGTTGCCGATGTGCAACCGACGGTAGCACTTGGCGGGCGACTATGCAACCATTGGTTGCAGTGCGGCAGGGCGAGTCAGCGAAGGCTCTTGTGTGAGCCGGCTCTAGCCACCGATGGTTGCGCGGATGTCGGCAATATGAGCCTCGGCCGCGGCGAGAACTTCGTCTGGGTGCGGGAACACCCAGAAGCGGCCCGTCGTCACCGCCTCATACACCCTCTCGGCAACCTCGGCCGGTGAGATGCCCGTGGCGGAGAGCGTCTGCTGAAAGAAGGTCCGGGCCGGCCCGGTCTCCACGGCAGCCCCGCCGAGAGCTTCTGGCCGGTTGCGCTCGCTCTCGAAGATCCGCGTACGAACCAAGCTGGGGCAGAGCACCGATATGCCCACACCGGTGCCCGTTAGCTCGGCCCGCAGCGTGTTCGCGATGGCGACGACCGCATGTTTGGTAGCGCAGTACGGCCCCAGGCCAGGGGCCGTCGTCAGGCCGGCCAACGAAGCTGTGAGTACCAGGTGGCCGGCTCCCTGGCCCGTGAGGTTGCGCAGGAAGGCGGTGGTCGTGAGGACGACGCCGAGAAGGTTGACGTCGACCACCCAGCGCCAGTCCGACAGGGACGTGTCAGCGATCATTCCGATCGGAGCGACACCCGCATTGGCGCACACCAGATGAACCGCGCCGAACCGCTCCAGCGCCTCGTTTCGCAAACGATCGAGAGAGGCGGGGTCGGTTACGTCCAGTGGCACGCCGTGTACATCGGCGCCTGCGGCCGACAGCGCGGCAGTTGCTTCGTCGAGCGCGGCCGGCTCGATGTCGCCGATTACCACCTTGGCGCCGGCAGAGCCGAACCGCTCAGCCATCGCCCGCCCGATCCCTGATCCCCCGCCCGTCAGCACTGCAACCTTGCCGGTCAGATTTTCGATCATGCATCATTATGCGCGGTGCCGGCGTAGCCGTCTCGAAGGTTCATGCCCGGGACGGCTCGGGTCGCCGCAACCTCGTCATGCGCAACGGCGTGGTTCGCCCCAAGTGGCGCAGCGACGCCGAGACCCCGCCACAGCTGCAGCAACTCCTACCTAGTTTGCGATGCCGATGGTCTGCTTGAAGGTCTCGGGTTGATCGAGCACCCGGAGCATCAGATTAGCGACGTCGGGGCGGGAAACTGACCAGCCGCCTCGCAGGTTCTGCCCGAGCGCCGTTCGGTAGCTGCCGGTGAGCGGCTTGTCGGTCAGCCGCGGCGGCCGCACGGCGGTCCAGTCCAGGCCGCTGTCGGCGAGGACGTCCTCCATGCGCGCCAGATCCGCATACACCTTCCCGAACGCGGCCCCCGCCACATGACTGAACAGATGGCGCATGAAGAATCCGTCACCTGGGTCAAACTTCGGTGGCTTGGGGCGGCCCGGGGTTGCCACCGTGCCGACCGGGGCGGCGCTGACAACGACGATGCGTCCTACCTGCGTTGCCTGCATCGCCTGGACGACTGCCCGCGTGCCACGCCACGCGACGCCAGCGTCGGAGTTCGACCGGGGGCCGAGGCCCGACAGCACCGCATCGGCGCCTTGGACGGCGGACTCGAGCGCCCCCGGGTCGGGGGCCGCGAGGTCAACCGTGACGACCCGAACCTCCCCGGCACCGGGCAGTACCGGGGACAGCTTGGCTTGGTTGCGGACGACTGCCGTGACGTCGTGGCCTGCGGCCACGGCCTGCTCGAGGACCTGTCGACCGATGCCTCCGGTGGCGGCGACGATTGTGAGCTTCATCTGTGACTCCTCTCTGTTGTCTCTCACGAGGCGAGCGGCTCGGGCTCGTAGGTGGCTTGGCTCACCACTGTGGGCTCTGGCACCGCCGCAGGCTTGGCCCGACCGAGCAGGAGGGCGGCCAGCACGGCGCCGACGGCCAGCAGCCCTGCGCCGAGACCGAAAGCCAGATGACTGCCCGCCAGCTGGGCCACGGCGGACGAGTGACCGCTGCCGAGCAGGCTCGTGGTCCGATTCGTGGCCACCGACACGAGTACGGCCAACCCCAGAGCACCACCGACCTGTTGGGCGGTGGTGACCATGCCCGATGCCAGACCGGCGTCGGCCTCCCCAGCTTCGGAGACAGCCGAGATCGTCAAGGACACGAAACTCAGCCCCAGACCGACCGACATGAGGACCATGGCCGGCACGATGTCGCTCCAGTACTGGGCGTGAAGGGGCAATTGGGTGAGGAGGGCGAACCCACCTGCGGCCAGGCTCATCCCTCCGGCCACGATCGGGCGGGCCCCGATCTTGGGCAGCAGCTGCGACGCCGCGCCGGAGGCCACCACCACACCGAGGCCGAAGACCACGTAGGCCACCCCGGTGTGCAGGGGCGACCAGCCCAGGCCGAGCTGCATGTAGAGGGTGAGCAGGAAGAACATGCCGTACAACGCCGAAGCGACGAGCACCATCAGGCCGCTGGCGGTGCGAGGTACACGGGCCCGGAAGAACCGTAGTGGGACCAAGGGAGCGCGCAGACGGCCCTCGATGGCCAGGAAGGCGGCCAGTAGCGCCACCCCGGCGGCGAAGAAGCCGAGGGTGGTAAGCGAGGTCCAGCCATTGCGGTTGGCCTCGAGCAGGGCATAGACGATGGCGGTGATGCCGCCGGTGGCGGTCGCCGCCCCGGCGAAGTCGAAGCTGCTGCGTGCTCGATGCCGGTCGTCGCGAACCAGTCGCAGTGCGGCGAAGATGACAGCGGCCGCCACGGGAAGGTTGATCCAGAAGATCCAGCGCCAGTCGGCCACATCGATGATCACCCCCGAGAGCAGCACCCCGACGGTGCCGCCCAGGCCGGCCAGGCCACCCCAGATGGAGAGGGCCTTGGCCTTCTCCTTGGGATCGACGAACAGGACGGCGATGATCGACAGAGCCGCCGGTCCAGCCAGCGCCTCACCCAATCCCTGCAGGGCCCGGGAGCCGATGAGCATGACCTGGTCCTGGGCCAATCCGCTGGCCAGTGAGCCAACCGCGAAGGCCACCGCACCGGCCATGAAGACCCGTCGACGACCGAACAGGTCGGCCACGCGCCCGCCGAGGAGCAGAAAGCCCCCGGCCACGAGTACGTAGGCGTCGACCACCCAGGCCAGGTTGGACTGGGAGAAGCCGAGGTCGGCCTTGATGGAAGGGAGGGCCACGTTCACCACCGTGGCGTCGAGGATGAGCATGAACTGCAGACAGGCCAGGACGGCCAATGCCAACCAGCGGCGGGGGTCGGCATCCCGCAGGTTCGCAACCGGAGTCAGGAACGTGACTGCCATGGCGCTTCTCCTTCGTGAGCTGGTTGGCGGGGGACCCCCTTCGGGGCCGCCCGATGGACGCGCCACGTCGACCTGCTCGGTTCTGAGTTGACGACGACGCTTGTGTTGGCCCCGCCGGCCAGGGCTTCTGGCCTACTGACGCCGGAGGCGCCTGCCCTGGCTCACCGGGTGGTACTCTCAGTACACACTAACGATAGGGTAAACTCTAAAATTCCTGCCAGCCGTGGTCGAGGAGGAAATTCCGTGGCCGAGGGCCTGCGTGAGCGAAAGAAGCGCCGGACCCGCCAGCACATCGCCGACACCGCGGCGCGGCTGTTCGGCGAGCGGGGCTACGAGCAAGTCGCCGTCGTCGACGTTGCCGAGGCCGCCGACGTCTCCGAGCAGACCGTGTACAACTACTTCCCTACCAAGCAGGACCTGGTGTTCGACCTCGAGGAGGACCTCACTCAGCGCCTGACCGAGTTGATCAGAACGAGGCAACCCGGTGTCAGCCCCGCCGCCGCTATCCGCGACGCAGCTCTCGCTTTTGTGGATGGGATCAAGGCGGTGCCTGACGACCAGGCGCGAGGGGGCCTCGACTACCTGTCGGCGATCAGCCCCACGGTCCGACGCCTGTCCCTAGAGCTGACCGACCGACTGGCGGACGCCATCGCGGCTGCGATCACCGAAACGACGGAGGGTGTTGATCCCGAGGTCGGCAAGGTGCAGGGCATCGCCCTGGCATGGGTTATCCAGACGATTACTGATGAGAGCGGACGACGCAGGGTTGCCGGCCGACGCTCCATCCGGATCGCACGTGAGCTCCGCCCGGTCATCGAACGGATCATCGACAGCCTGGATGAGTGGCTGTCGTCCAATACGCGAAGCGCCCAGCCCCATCGCCGCGTCACGGGCTGAACGAGCTGACCCTCCTGCCTTACTCGGCGATGAAGTCGAGGAAAGCTTTGTTGAGTTCCTCCGGGTGTGTCCAGCCGATGTTGTGTGGCCCCCCCTCGACCTCGACCAGCCGGATGTCATTGACGAGATCAGGCAGACGCCTGCTCGTGTTGTCAATCGGCAGGATTCGGTCCTCGGTGCCGTGGACGACCAGCAGTGGCACGTCGATCTTGGGAAGGTCGGCGCGGAAGTCGGTCAGCCAGGTTGGCACGCAGGCCAGCGTGGCGTACGGGGAGCAACCACAGGCCACCTGGTAGCTGGCGTTCCAGGCCTCGTCGCTGATGCGGGTACCGCCGAGCTTGTCGACGTTGTAGAAGTTGTCGAAGAAAAACTTGAACCACGCATAGCGGTCCTTCTTCACGCTCTCCATGAATCCGTCGAACAGACTCTGAGGCAGCCCGTCCGGATTGTCGGCGGTTTGCAACAGGTAGGGCGGGATGGCGCCGAACAACGCAGCCTTGGTCACCCGTCGCGAGCCGTAGTTGCCTAGGTAGCGGGCGACCTCGCCGGATCCCATCGAGAATCCGGCCAGGACCATGTCGCTCAGATCGAGTGTGTCGACCAGGCTCTTCAAGTCGGCGGCGAAGGTGTCGTAGTCGTACCCGGTCGTCGGCTGACTGGAATGCCCGAATCCGCGCCGGTCGTAGGTGATCACCCGGTGACCTCGCTCCAGGAGCAGCGGCAGCTGCTTCTCCCAGGAATGCCCATCAAGTGGATAGCCGTGGATCAGCACCACGGGCTGACCGGAGCCGTGGTCCTCGTAGTACAGCTCGATCGGGTTGGAGTTCTCCTCGCCTACTGTGACGAAGGGCATGGCCTTGGCTCCTTTCTAGTGGGGCTCGATCGGCGAGGATTGGTCGGAGCGGGACCCCTCGCCGCACCAGTGATGATCCTCCGCTCCGGTCGACTAGGAGTGCAGCCAGTCGCCCCAACGAACGGTCCTTAGGAATCCTGGGCCTCCTTCCGCCGGAGCCCGTGCGCGACGGTACACCCAACGTGCTGGAAGGACGGCCCAAATTGCCAAAGGCTCGGCAGAGAGCGATGAGCTCGCCGCCGTCCGCCGCTATCGTCTTCAACGCCTGCGATCCTCCCCGGGAGACAACCATGACCGGACCGCTCAGCAACGCGCACGCCGTCACCAAGCTGCCCGCTCAGGATCTCGAGCGGGCGCGCGCCTTCTACCGGGACAAGCTCGGGCTCGAGGCGGTCGAGGAGCGTACCGGCGGACTTCGTTACATCTGCGGCCCGACCGAGTTCCATATCTTCAGCTCCGCGGGGGCGCCCTCAGGGGAGTCGACCCAGATGGCATTCGAGGTCGAGAACCTCGACGCGACCCTCACTGAACTACGAGCCCGGGGTGTGACCTTCGAGCGCTTCGAGATGTCTGGCTTCGATGTCCGCGGCGAGACGATCGCCGCCCCCGACAACTATCCGAGCAAGGGCACCGGCGAGCTCGGTACGTTCTTCTACGACACCGAGGGCAACCTCATCGGGATCGCCCAGCCGGTCCGTGACGGCGCGAGACCGGGTAGCGGGACCCGACCGTAAGTGCCGTCTGGCATCGGGCTCCGGCGGTGATCGAGGTCTGATCACCGCCGTCGGGCACCC
>Ga0066670_10000493_pt1 | contig 11853 bp, 16 predicted proteins | sample GraSoiAngelo_119_FD_66459 | JGI IMG/M metagenome (GOLD analysis project Ga0066670, IMG submission 66459) | Grasslands soil microbial communities from the Angelo Coastal Reserve, California, USA - 14_0919_05_20cm | ecosystem: Environmental > Terrestrial > Soil > Grasslands | place: USA...
AGCGCGTCAGGGACTACTGCTCCTGGGATCGCGTGACCGAGCGAACGCTCGCGGTGTACGCAGCCGCCGCCGAAAACGGCCGTGTCCGCGAAACGTAAAAACCGGGGTCAGACACCAGTTTTTGTCAAGGGCTAAGCGTGCCGAGAGTGTGACGCTTTGTCCCCAGGCGTCAGAACTGGCCGAGGCCGACCGAGTCGAGGACTCGGTGCAACGCCACGTTCAACCACCAGTCGCGGTCGAAGAAAAGGAGCAGCCCGAGCGCGACCAGCGTGAAACCGCTCGCGACGCGAATGTACGTGTAGTGGTCGCGCACCCAGCGGAATGCAGCCATCGCGCGCGTGAACGCGATCCCGATCAGGACGAACGCCGCGGTGATCCCGAGCGAGTAGGCCGCCAACAGGATCACGCCGCGCACGACAGTGTGCGAGTCGGCGGCCAGGGCCAGGATCGCCGCCAACGTGATCCCGACGCACGGCGCCGCGCAGACCGCGAACGCCCCGCCCAAAAGCGCACGCGAGCCGCTCGCCCGCGCCCTCCCCAACGCACCGGCCGCGAACATGCGCTCGGGCCAGGGCAGCAGCCCCGCGAACGCTAGCCCGAGCACGACGAGCACGAAGCCCGCGACCTCCGTCTGCTGCTGCTTGTCGAGCACGCCGCCGATCGCCGCAGCCGCTGCGCCCAGCAACACGAACACCACCGTGAAGCCGAACGCGAACGGGATGCTTGCCAGCACGACCCGCCGCGCCACCCCCCGCTCCCCGAGCCGCTCGACCTCGACCGCCGAGACCGCCGACAGGTACCCGGGCACGAGCGGCAGCACACACGGGAACGCGATCGAGACCACGCCTGCGAGGAACGCGACCGGGATCCGCTCAACCATCGAGGCGCCACAGCTCTTCGTCGACCCGCGCCTCAAGCTCCGGGTCGAGCGGTCGCTCCGGGGACTCGGGCGGACGCGGCTCGTCGCGGCCGCGGGTCCAGCGCCAAGCGAGCAACCCCATCCCAGCTGCCCCGCCGAGAATCAAGACCAGCGGCAGCACCCAGGCGAGCAGGTCGAACCCGTGCCGCGGCGGCGCGGCGAGGATCCGCGTCCCATACTGCGCGACCAGCTCCCGCTTGATCTGGCTGCGCGTGTCCCCCGCGGCGATCCGCCTCTGGATGTAGCGCTTGACCTGCGCCGCCGCCGGCGAGTCCGACTGCGCCAGGGTCTCGCCCGCGCAGACCGGGCACATGATCTGGTTCTCGAGCTCGAGCAGGGTCGGGTGCTGCTCGCTCGCCGCCGCCGGTGCCGCCAGCAGCAACGCCGCTGCGAGCACCGCGAGGAGCTTCATGCCTGTCGCGCCTTGTCGATCCCGCTGCGCAACTGCGACGCGGTCACCTGGCCGGCGACGTGAGCGACCACGCGCCCGCCCGGGTCGACGAAGAACGTCTCCGGCAGGCCGGTCAGCCCGTACTTCCCAGAGGTCACATTGTGGCCGTCGTGGACGATCGGGTAGGTGACGCCGTGCTCGCGCATGAACTTGCGCGCGTCGCCGCTCAGGTCGTTCACGTCGACGCCGAGGACGACCACCCGGCCATCACCGCCGCGCCAGGCCCGTTCGAGCGCGGGCGCTTCCTTGTTGCACGGATAGCACCAAGAGGCCCAGAAGTTGAGCACGACCGCCTTGCCGCGCAGCGAGTCGAGCTGGAGGTGCCCGGGCCGGTCGAGACGCGACAGGGTGAAGTTCGGAGCGGCCGCGGTCTTGCCCTTGTCGACCTTCGCCGCGACCCCGCCGCCGTTCCCGTGCGTCACCTTCCAGATGAGCAGCGCCAGCAGCCCGGCGACGAGCAGGACCGCAAGGCCCTGCGCGCCGAGCTTGAGCCGAGCGCTCATGCCGAGACGATGAAGACCGTCGTCCCGATGCGGACGTGGTTGAAGAGCCACTCCGCGTCCGGGATGTGCATCCGGATGCAGCCGTGCGAGGCCGAATAGCCGATCGAGGTGTCGTCCGGCGTGCCGTGGATGCCGACGCCCGAGGCGGAGAGGCCCATCCAGCGCGTGCCGAGCGGGTTGCCCGGCCCGGGCGGGATCGGCTTCGCGCCCTTGGCCCACGCCGAGTTGGGCGGATACCACCAGGGGTTGCGCCACTTGACGACGATCGTCCAGCGGCCGAGCGGAGTCGGGTACTGCGACTGGCCGGTGGCGACGCCGAAGACGCGCCACGGGCGCGTGACCTTGTAGAGATAGAGCCGGTTCGAGCCGCGGCGGATCACGATCACCGGGCCGATGCTCTTCTTCGTCACCTTCGGCTCGAGGCTGCGCACCCGCAGCTGCACCGGGTCTCGCGTGTCAGCGACGAGCGCGCCGAAGATCGCCGAGAGGGCTCGCAGTTGCCTCAGCGCCCAGCCGCGCTTCTGGTGCTTCACGGAGGGACGCAGGTTGCGCAGCGAGAGCTTCGCGTCGACCGGCGCGCGATCGAACCGCTTCGCCACTGAGCGGACGAACGCCTCCGACTTGGGCCGATTGGTCTTCACGTGCAGCGTGAGCGCCGTGTCGGGCGCGGCGGCGAGGGCGGCGGCGACCGCGTCCTTGATGTAGGCCTTCGCGCCGAGCACGGCGGGCGTGACTGCGATCTTGTGGCCGGTCACGAGCAGCGGCATGGGCGTCTCGAAGAAGGTCGTGACAGCGTCGGTGGCGTCGTCCGCGCTCAGCCCACCCACCGAAACGCTGCCGATCGTGACGCCGTCGGCGATGACCGGATCGGCGGTCGTGCCTGTAGTCGTCGTGACCGCGCCCGACGAGACGCCCGCGGCTGCGCCGAGGCCGAGCACGAACAAGAGGGCGAGGCCGGCCCGCTTCACGGCCAAGAGTCTAGCCAGGGACGATTCTGGGATCGTCGGCGACGACACCGTCGACGCCCAAGTCATCCAGGCGGCTGACCTGCTCCTCCGTCAGCGCCGTCCACGCGAGAACCGGCACGCCGAGCGCGTGGCAGCGGTCGACAGCCGCCCGGCTGACCACCGACCAGTGCAGCACTGCGGCCGACGCGTGCGCGGCGGCGAGCATCCGCCCGATCCGCGCCGGAAGCGCTGCTCGCATCGACGCCAGACCGCCGAGCACAAGCGGCGCGAGCGCTCGGCGGCGGCTGATGCCGAAGCGGTCCTGCGGGTAAGTGAGGCCGAGCCGGAGCGCGGGCTCCAACGGCCTGAGCATGCGCAGGGCGGCCGGGTCGAAGGAGCTGACGAGCGTGCGCTCGACCAGCCCGTGCGCGCCGAGCCGGTCTGTCAGCGCCGCAGCGGCGCCGCGCGTCTTCAGGTCGGCGTGCACTCCGGCGGGCGTCCCGGCCAAAAACCCGAGCGCCTCGTCGAGAGTGGCGGGCTTGGCCGGCACCTCGCCCGGCGAATGCGCCACCACGAGCGCCCCGTCGAGCTCGAGCACGTCGAACTCGATCAGGTCGCAGCCGAGCTCGACCGCGGCCCCGAACGCCTCGAGCGTGTTCTCGGGCGCGAGCGCCGCCGCGCCGCGGTGGCCGATCCGGAGCAGCCGGCCGTCGCGCCGGCGCAGGTCGATCACGCCGGAAGCTTCAGGACCACGATCGCCAGGTCATCGCCGAGGTCGCCCGCGAATGCGCGGCAGTCGTCCGCGAGCGCCCGCGCCAGCTCCCCGGCGGGCAGCCCTGAATGCCGCACCAGCGCCTCGTCCAGCCGCTCCTCCCCGAACAGCTCGCCGTCCCGCCTCGCCTCGAGCAGGCCGTCCGTGAAGAGCACCGCCGCGGCGCCGGGCTCGAGCGTCAGCCGCGCCGCCTCGTAGGACTGGTCGCCCTCGATGCCGAGAGCGAGACCGGAGACGACGACCGTCTCGGGCGATTCCCCCGGGGCCACGATCCGCGGCGGCGGGTGGCCGGCCGTGGCGCAGGCGAGCTCGCCGGTGCGCGGGTCGACGACCAGGTAGAGCAGCGTCACGAACTTCCCCGCCGTGATCTCGCCGAGCACGACCTCGTTCGCCGCCGCCAGGAACTCGCCTGGCTCCGGATGCTCGCGCGCCAGCGAGCGGAAGACGAACTTCGCCATCGCCATGTCGGCGGCCGCGTCGATCCCGTGGCCGGTGACGTCCCCGAGCACGACCGCGAGCCGGCCGTCGGCGAGCTCCAGGAAGTCGTAGACGTCGCCGCCGATCTCGACGCGGGCCGAAGGCTCGTAGTGGTCGCCGATCTCCAGCTCTTCGACCTGCGGCCGGCGTCGCGGCATCAGCGAGAGACGCATGGTCTCCGTGAACTCCTCCCGCTCCTGATGCAGCCGCGCGTTGTCGAGCGCGAGTGCGGCCGGGCCTGCGAGCGAGAGCGCGGCCTCGAGCGTGTCGCCACTGACCGGGCGTTCGGGGTCGAGCGAGAGGAGCGTCAGCGTGCCGAGGATCTCATCGTGAGCCGAGAGTGGGATCACGGCGGCGGTCGAGCCCTTCTCCAGGAACGGGACCAGCGCCTGGTGTGCGGGGCCGAGCGCGAGCGCGGTGGCAGCGTCGAGCACGACCGGCTCGCCGCTCCGGAAGGGGCCCAGGCCCACCGAGCCGAGCGGCTGCGCCAGCGACAGGATCTGCCGCACGGGCTCGCCCAGCCGGTCCTCGCGCACGTGGACTGCCACAGGCACGAGCGCGTCGCCACGCTCGTTCGGCATGCGCAGCGCCGCGGCGTCGAGCTGGAGCGACTCGACGATCGTCCTCGCGACCGCCTCCAGGGTCGCCTCGAGCGAAAGGCTCTCGCTGAACGACCGTGAGATCTCGTAGAGCGCGTGGAGGCGTCGGGATGCTTCGAGGGCCGCGTCGCGGGCGCGCTTGGCCTCTTCCGACTCCTGGGCGAGCCGCTCGTGCAGGCGGGCGTTCTGGACCGCGACCGCCAGCTGGGCGGCCAGTGCGCGCACGAGGGCCTCCTCGTTCTCGCTCAGCTGCCGGCCGCGCTGCGGATAGACGGCGAGCAGGCCGACCAGCTCCTCGCCCGCGCGCAGCGGCACGCCGAGAGCGCCTTCGACCCCGAGCTCCTCGAGCGCGTCGCGGACAGGCGCCAGGCGGGCGTCGTCCCCGTCGGAAACCTGGATCAGGCCGCGTGCGCGGCCGGGGCCCAGTGCCAGCTCGAGCAGGCGCTCCCCGATGCGGACATGTGGGCCGGTCAGACCGCGCTCGGCCGCAGCCTCGAGCCGCTCGCCCTCCTCGACGAGGTAGACGGCGGCACGCTCGGTGCCGAGCAGCTCACGGACGCGATCGACGGCCGTGTCGAGCGTGTGGGCCAGCGAGAGCTCGGAGATCGCCTGGCCTACGATCGTCAGCAGGGCGCGGGTCCGCTCGAGCTCCTCGGCCAGCTCGCGGCGCCGCTCGCTCGCGCGCAGGGCATGCGCTGCCCGGACGGCGAAGGTTGCGAGATCCGGCAGCACCGCCGGGTCGGGCGCCTCGGCGAAGACGACCTGCAACGCTCCGAGCGGCGGCTCGCCTAGCTGGAGCGTGGCGACGTGCCTGTCGCCCGACGGCTCGAGCGCGAGCGGCTCGTGCGAGAGCTGGGCTCGGCCGAGGAGGTCCAGCGCGCCGGCCGGCACGGCCGAGGAGTCCCGCCCGGCCAGCGCCGCAAGCACCGGACCGCCGTCGCCGTAGCGCCACAACAGGCAGGCGCCGGCACCCGTCGCCTCGGCCGCGAGCGCCGCCATCTGGTCGGCCGCCCGCGTCTCCTCCGAGGCGGCGGCGAGCGCGTCGCCGGCCAGCTCGAGCGGGTCGGGCGTCGACCGAGGCACCGCCGCAGGGGCAAAGGCCCGGCGGGCCAGCTCGACCTCGCCCGCCGACGCCCGGGCCAGCCTCAGCTCGCGCTCGTCGAAGGGATCCCGGCTCCGCATCAGCTCGAGCGAGCCGACCACACCGGCCTCGTCCCGCACCGGCAGCTGCAGGACGCCTGACGCCGACAGCCGCTCGGCGGCGCGCCGCAAGGAGTGCGGCAGATCCTCGAGCTCCAGGCACTCCTCCCGCGGCGCGAAGTCGATCCGCGAGCCCTCGAGCTCCGCCCGCAGCGATTCGGAGACGGCGTGCACGGCGTGCGCGACGAGCCCGCCGCTCTCGTCGGCGAGCCGGACGACGACGAGGTCGGCCTCGGTCAGCTCGGCCGCGCGCGCGGCGATCATGGCGAGCGCCTCGTCGAGCGTCGCAACTCCGGTCGGTTCCCTGGCCACTGTCATGCGTGTGCCCCGGAGGAAGTATGGCCCTTTAGACTCCCGCGCATGGCTCTGCCGGAGCGCAAGCAGGTCGAGGAGGAGCTGCTCGACCCGACGGCCGTGCAGCAGGCCTACCGCCGGGAGCGGCTGCGGCGGCGGGCCCGCGAGGACCGCAGGCGCGAGCGGATGCTGGCCGGCCTGCGCTTCTGGCTCGCGGTGGCGCTCGTGATCGCGACCAGCATCACACTGGCCGTCCTGATCTGGCACGAGATCCACCGCTTGTTCGGCCTCTAGCGGCGCGAATCGCGGATACTTCCGCGCGTGCAGACGCCAGAAGCCTTCCCGCCGCCCGAAGAGGAGGAGATCTTCTTCGAGCCGGAGCCGGAGCCGCAGCCCTACCCCGGCCCCGCCGGCAGCTTCTGGGCCCTCGGCGGCCGCCTGACCTGGGTCGCCGCACTCGTCCTGACCGTCTCCGCGTTCACCGACTGGTACGCCGAGAGCGGGCTTGCCGGCCCGACGATCTCGGTGATCGCCTGGCACACGGGCACCCTCGGCAAGCTGGTCTTCTTCATCGGCCTCGTGCTGCTCGGGCTCACGATCTTGAGCGAGCTCGGCTTCGAGCTACCGCCCTCGATTCCCGACAGCCTCGTCGTGATCGCGCTCGGCTCGCTGGCCACGATCTTCGTCCTGATTCGGCTGATCTCGATCCCCGACTCGATCCCGCCGCCGGCCGGCCGCGGCATCGGCATCTGGATCAGCCTGCTGGCCTCGCTCGCCGTGATCGTCGGAGGGCTCTTGCGAGCCTCAGAAGAGCTATAGCCTCGCGCCCCTGGCCGGCCCGACCTGCGCCGAGCGGAGCCCGGCTCCGGCCGCGCCTGGCAGCGCTGACGGCTCGGCGCTCTCCGGGGCCGTGCTATTCAGCACTGTCCCCTCCGGGCCCGAACCGCCAGCGCTGCCCCAGGAACACGAGGGCTGCGCCGATGAGCACGCCCAGCACCGCGCCGCCGAGGACGTCCAGCGGCCAGTGCACGCCGACGTAGACGCGCGACCAGGCGATCGCCGCGGCGAGAACGAAGGCTGGCACGGCCAGCCGCGGCACCAGGCACGCGAGCACGGTCGCGCATGCGAACGCGATCGCCGCGTGGCCCGAGGGGAACGACCCCGAGTGCGGCACGCCCACGAGCGGCTTCGGCTCGGGGTAGACGAGCGGCGGCCGGCGGCGGCCGATCCAGTCACGCAGGCCGAAGGAGATCGCGTTCGCCAGAACGTCGGCGGCGAGCACGGCGGCGAACAGCCACGGCCGGCGCCAGAGCACGGCCAGGAACAGCGCGACGACGAGGAAGACGAGCCCGTCCGAGCCGATCCGGGAGAGGTCGACGAACAGCCAGTTCAGCCACCCGACCCGGTGGTGGACGACCCAGCGCTCGAGGTGCCGGTCGGCGTGGAGCAGTTCAGACCGGGAGGAGCTGCTTGGTCTGGTCGATCAGCTCCTGCGGGTTGAACGGCTTGCCGATGAAGCCCTGCGCGCCCCGCTTGGCCGCTTCCTCTGCGGACTCGTCGACCTTCCCGCTGAACATGATCACCGGAATGGCGCCCACTCCGTGCCGCTCCTGGACGCGCTGCAGCATCTCCCAGCCGTCGACCCCGGGCATCATCACGTCGAGGAGGACGAGGTCAGGCGTCGACTCCTCGAGCACGCGCAGCCCTTCCTCGGCCCCGCCGGCCTCGCGCACGGTGTAGCCCTCCATCTCGAGGTTGACGCGCACGTACTCGCGCAGCCGCTCGTCGTCGTCGACGATCAGGACGACCGGACCGCCGCTGCTGACCGCCGAGCTCGGGCCGGAGCGCTCGAGGAAGCGGTCGAGGTCGCCGCGCTTGTAGCGGCGGTGCCCGCCGGGCGTGTAGAAGGCCGGCACGCGCCCCTGGTCCGACCACTTGCGGATCGTGCTCTGGGCGACGCCGAGATACTTGGCCGCCTGACCCAGGGTGAGCCAGTCAGGCTCGCCGGCAGGGGCGAGACGGTGCGTAATTTCGTTCTGAGCCATCCCCAGACGAATCTACCCAAAGCTTTTTCTTCCTAACCGGCCCTCCAGGCAAGAAGGCGTCACGGAGTCGTCACGGTCACCGTCGCCGACTCAGGCCTGAGGGTGAACGTGCGGCTCTGCGTGGTCGTGTTCCCGGACTTCGGGTTGTCGTTGAGCGACTCGCCGAGCGCGATGCCGACCGCGAAGACGAGCACGATCGCGAGGCCCCAGACGACCCGGCGCCTCGTGCGGGTGTCGCGGCGGCGCCGGGGGCGGGCCGTCGTCGTCACGGGCGGTAGTCGACCGCGCCGCGCGAGTAGGCGTGGAACGCAGCGTCGATGACGGTAGTCATTCGCGCGGGCCAGCCCTGGGGAAGCTCGTGCTCGGCCAGTGCCTCCTGCACCCAGCGCTCGGCGCCCGGGTAGGTGTCGGCCAGCTCGTCCAGCGTGAACGTCTGGCCGAGCCGGCGGCGGAGCTGGTCGAGGACGATCTCCAACTCGGCCAGATACTGCGCGTACAGCACCCGTTCGCGCGCAGCCGTCTCCAGCCGGCGATAGCCGTCCTCCCACTCCTGTCGCGTCGCGTCCAGGGCCGCCTGCGGCATGCGCCGATGCTACTCGGACGTGCAGCAGCACTGAGCGGGCCAGAGCGGCTCGACCTCGGCGAGGATCCGCTCGCCGAGCTCGTAGCCCGGCCGCGCCAGCGCGAAGGAGGCGTGCGCGTGCAGGCACTTGAGCCCGCCGGTGCGGGTCTGGCCGCCGATCCCGCCCGGCAGCTCGGGCCGGAGCCGGCGCTGCTCCGCGTGCCCGCGCTCGGAGCTCTCCCGGAGCTCGGGGTCCTCGCGCGCGAGGGCGCTCCAGCGTTCGACCCCGCCGGCCGCCTCGACGCGGGCGATCGCCGCGACCAGGTGCGGGCAGGTCAGCCAGTAGGTCGTCGGAAAGGGCTCGCCGGACTCGTCGAAGGGCGCCTGCTCGACGACGGCCGGCCGCCCGAAGGGACAGCGAACCGCTACCCGCCGGAAGGCCCGAGGCGGGCGGCCAAGCTGCTTCTCGACGATCGCCCGGTCATCCACCCTTGTGGATCGTAGTTCGCACCCACTTCGAGATGCCCTTGACGATGAAGAGGCGCTCGCCGGGGCGAACGAGCCCGAGTCGCCGCGCCTCGCGCTGCAGGGCCTCCGGCGTGCTCGCGTCGGCCAGCTGGTGCTCCAGGTCGCGCTTCTCCGCCTTGAGCGCGCGGACGTCGGCGGCGCGCTGGGCGAGCTGCTGCTTGGTGCTCAGGTAGCTCCGCAGCGGCCGCGCGTAGAGGAGCGCGACGAGGAGAATCGCGCCGACGGCGAGCCAGCGGAGGAAGATGCTCGAGCGTGGAGGCTTGCGTTTTGCCACGCGGGCGGATTCTCCGTGCGGCGCGAGCCTCCTGCTAGGCGATCGCCACCTTGATCATGTCGGTCGTGCCCGGCAGGTTGACCGCGGTGCCCGCAGTGATCACGACGCGGTCGCCCTCGGCGACCAGGCCGCTCTTGCGCGCGGCCTCGAGCGAATGTCGCCAGAGGTCCTCCACGTCCGAGCTCTCGGGGATCAGCACCGGCGTGACGCCCCACTCGATCGCCATCTGGCGGAGCGCATAGTCGTGGTGCGTGAGCCCGAGGATCGGGCGGCGGGGCCGAAGCCGGGCGACGACCGAGGCCGTGCGGCCGGTGTACGTCGGGACGAGCAGCGCGGAGGCGCGTAGAGCCTCTGCCAGGTCGCAGGCCGCGTTCGAAGTGGCCTGCGTGACGGTCGACTCCTCGCTTGCCTCAGGAAGCTCGTGCCGGTAGCCGAGGCTCGGCTCGACCGCCCGAGCGATCCGGTCCATGTATGCGAGCGACTCGACCGGGAAGTCGCCGACGGCGGTCTCGCCCGAGAGCATCAGCGCCGAGCTCCCGTCGAGGATGGCGTTCGCGATATCGCTCGCCTCGGCTCTTGTCGGCTCGGCCTGGTGGATCATCGACTCGAGCATCTGCGTGGCCGTGATCACCGTCTTCCCGCGCTCGAGGGCCGCGATGATGATCCGCTTCTGGAGAAGCGGCACGAGCGCCGGGCCGATCTCGACGCCGAGGTCGCCGCGCGCGACCATGACTGCGTCGCTTTCGGCGAGGATCTCGTCCAGCGCGTCGACCGCCTCGGCCTTCTCGATCTTCGCGATGACGTGCGCTTGCGAGCCGGCCTGCTCGATCAGCGCGCGCAGGTCGCGGACGTCGGCGGCCGAGCGGACGAACGAGAGGGCGACGAAGTCGACGCCGATTTCGAGCGCGAGCTCCAGGTCGTCCATGTCCTTGCGGGTGAGCGAGGGGATGGGAACGGGTACGCCCGGCAGGTTGACGCCCTTGTGCGAGCTGACGACGCCGCCGGCCAGGACTGCGCAGCGCGCCCGGCCGAGCTCGATCTCGTCGACGCGGAGCCGGACGAGGCCGTCGTCGATCAGCACCTCGTGACCCGGCTGGAGGACCTCGCCGATCACGGCCGGGCTGACGGGAAGCTCGCCGTCGTCGGAGCGCTCGCCGCCGGCGACGATGATCTCCTCGCCGCGCGTGAGGGTCACCGGGCCGTCGAGCTCGCCGATGCGGAGCTTCGGGCCCTGGAGGTCGGCGATCAGCGCGATCGGGTGACCGAGCTCGGCCTCGGTGGCGCGCACGAGACGCGCGCGCTCGCGGTGCTCGTCGTGGGTGCCGTGCGAAAGGTTGAGGCGTGCGCCGTCCATCCCGGCTCGTGTGAGGTCGGCGAGCTGCTCCGGAGTCGCCGACGCTGGGCCGATTGTGGCGACGATCTTGGTGCGTCTTGGCGTGGCGGCAACCATGCCCTGAGAGTAGCTCGCAGGCCCGTCGTCCGAACCGGCCCTGACTCCGAGGCGCCAAAACCGGTGTCAGACACCGGTTTTTGTCAACCGGAAGGTGTGGCGAGAGTGTGGACCTTCATCCACAAGGGCGAATTGCGATCAGCCGGCACGTACTCTCGAACGCATGCCGCGGCCGCCGCGCAACCTGAACGACGGGCTCCACCATGTGACCGCCCGGGCGAGCGACACGCGCCGGGCTGTTCGACACCGACGCCAGCCGGAACATGTTCCTCGACCGATTGGCCGCAACGCTTGCGAACTTCGAGATCGGCCTCGTGACGTGGACGCTGATGGGCACCCACTACCACCTGGTGATCACAAGTCCCGGCACAGGCCTCTCGTCGGCACTGCAGCGCCTGCACTCCTGGTACTCCCGCCTGCACAACCAGACGAGGAGCCGAAGCGCCCACCTCTTTCGCGCCCACTTCTTCTCGCGTCAGATCGATGGCGACGACGACCTGCTAGGCGTCTGCCGCTACGTCGCACGCAGTCCGGTCGAAGCCGCCCTCGTCCGCAACCCGCTCGACTGGCGCTGGAGCAGCGCCCGCACGAGCGCCGGCCTCGAGCGGCCCCGCATCCCGCTGGACGACGAGCCGCTCCGGGCCGCCCTCGGCGGCGACCCGCACTGGCGCGCCCGCTACCGGGACTTCGTAGAGCGGGCCGAGAACGCCTCCCAGCCCGGGTAGGCCGCGTCGGCGCCCAACTCCTCTTCGATCCGGAGCAGCTGGTTGTACTTGGCCACCCTGTCGGTTCGCGACAGCGAGCCGGTCTTGATCTGGCCCGCATTCGTCGC